>Ga0172371_10006917_pt1 | contig 16309 bp, 15 predicted proteins | sample Lak12m_FD_114543 | JGI IMG/M metagenome (GOLD analysis project Ga0172371, IMG submission 114543) | Freshwater microbial communities from Kabuno Bay, South-Kivu, Congo - kab_022012_12m | ecosystem: Environmental > Aquatic > Freshwater > Lake | place: Democratic Republic of the Congo: South-Kivu...
GCCAAGCTGATCTTCCAGACATGGGGCTACGCCATCACCAGGGCGTGGCGGCGCGACGAAGGCAACCGCTCGTTCATGCGGGCGCTCAAGCGCCTGCACCTCCCCGCCAGTCCGGGCACGCAGATGCATCGGACACCCGTGGACTCAAAATGACGCCCTGTGGTAGAGTGCCGCGAGCTGATGCACCCACCCCAACGTCGCACCGCGGCCGTGGCCGCCGAGAAGGAGGCAGCGACGTGACGTGCCGCCGGATCTCTCGCTCCTATCTGTCCGCCATCGTCCTGGTCGTGCTGTTCGTGCTCCTGGTGCCGGCCACGGCTCTCGCCACACCGATCAGCGAGAAGAAGCAGCGGGCCCGCGAGATCCGGGCCCAGCTCGCCGAGCTCGACGCCAGGCTCGGAGCCACCGTCGAGCAGTACAACCACGCCAGAGAGCAGCTGGCGGCGGTGCAGAGCCAGATCAAGCGCAACACCAAGGCGCTCAAGGTCGCCCGCTACAACCTGGCCGTCGCGCACCGCAATCTCAACGACCGCGTGGTGGCCCTCTACAAGGAACGTCCCGTCGACGTCCTCGACGTCATGTTCTCGGCCGGCAGCTTCGAGGAGCTGGCCAGCCAGATCGATCTTCTGCAGCGGCTCGGCGAGCACGACACCGACATCATCGAGTCGGTGGAGGGTTTCAAGCACGAGGTACAGGAGAAGCGCGTCGGTCTCCTCCAAGACCGCAAGGAGGCCAACAAGCTTGTCGGCGAGGTCGCCGCAAAGAAGTCCGAGATCGAAGGCAGGCTCAGCCAGCGCCAGAGCATGCTGGCCGGCGTGGAGACCGAGATCCGCCGCATGGAAGCAGCCGAAGCCCGCGCCGCCGCGGCGCGGGTCGCGGCGGCAGAAGCCGCCGCTGCTGCGACGGCGGCCACCGGCGGCGGCGGCACAGCCGAGACACCCAACCAGCGGCCGATCATCCCCGATCAGGGCGGACCCGGCCACCCAGAGGTCTGCGCCATCGCCGCCCGCTACCTCGGCGTCCCGTACAAGTACGCCGGTGCCAGCCCGTCTACCGGCTTCGACTGCTCCGGCTTCGTCATGTACGTCTACGCCCAGATCGGCATGAGTCTGCCACACTACTCGGGCTCACAGCAGCAGATGGGTACGCCGGTCTCGATGAGCGCCCTGCAGCCGGGCGATCTTGTCTTCCGTGGCAACCCGGCCTACCACGTCGGCATCTACGTCGGCGGCGGCAGCGTCATCCACTCGCCACACACCGGCGCCGTGGTCTCCTATCAGTCGGTCAGCGGCTGGACGAGCGCCGTACGGCTCTAGCATCGTCGGCCTCGGCTCGGGCGGCATCGGACGAGCCCGTGACACACGGACGCCATCCGCCGCACGCTGACGGCTGAACCGCTCAACTCCACGCCCGGACCGACCGATACGTCCCAGCGGACACGCAGCCACTCGGCAAGCGGCGAGTGGCATGCTCGAGCGGACGCAGGGAGGTCACCGGACGTGGCGTCAGTGGAGCAGCTCTTCGAAGTCGTCTCACAGCGGTCAGCGTCCGACCTGCATCTCAAGGCCGGCAGCCCACCCGTCCTACGCATCGACGGTGAGCTCGTGCTTCTGGAGCTGCCTACGCTGACACCGCAGGACACCAAGGACGCGGCCGCCGCCCTCATGAGCGACCGCCAGATCCGTCGCTTCAGCGAGCGCAACGAGATCGACTTCGCGTACTCCTCGTCACAATGGGGGCGCTATCGCGTCAACATCTTCCGTCAGCGCGGCAGCATCAGCATCGCCATGCGCCACGTCCACGCCGACATCCCCGGCTTCGAGGACCTGCATCTGCCGGCCATCATCAAGCAGATAGCGCTCGAGCCGCGTGGTCTGGTGCTGGTGACCGGTACGACCGGCAGCGGCAAGACCACCACCCTGGCGGCGATGATCGAGCACATCAACAGCCACCTCCCGCGCCACATCATCACCGTGGAGGACCCGATCGAGGTGCTGCATTCCGACAGACGTTCGGTGGTGAACCAGCGCGAGATAGGCATCGACACCGAGTCGTACGCGGCGGCGCTCAAGTACGTCCTGCGCCAGGACCCCGACGTGATCCTGATCGGCGAGATGCGCGATCCCGAGACAGTGCGCGCGGCCTTGACGGCAGCCCAGACCGGTCACTTGGTCATGAGCACGCTGCACACCATCGACGCCACCGAGACGATCAACCGCATCATCGACTTCTTCCCGCTGCACGAGCAGAAGCAGGTGCGCATCATGCTCGCGGGAACGCTCAAGGGGATCATCAGCCAACGTCTCCTGACCATGGCCAGCGGCAGCGGCCGGGTACCTGCCGTCGAGATCATGATCATGACGAACCGCATCCGGGACTTCGTCCTCGATCCCGAGCAGGCTCACATGGTCCATGACGCCATCTCTGAGGGAGACTACTACGGCATGCAGACGTTCGACCAGTCGCTGCTCAAGCTCTATCAGGACGGCTTGATCTCACTCACCGATGCCGCCCAGGTGGCCAAGAACCCGCACGACTTCAAGCTGCTGGTGCAACAGCAGGGGCACGATGTGAGCCTGATGTCCTACTGAAGGCTGCGCCCCGTCAGTTCGGCACCTGACGCCGCTCCAGATGCAGATCGACCTTGCGCTTGATGCGCTGCAGCGCGTTGTCGACGGTCTTGCAGTCGCAGCCCAGGGCGCCCGCTATCGACTCGTAGGAGGACCCGCGCAGGTAGTGCCGCAGGACCTTGCCTTCGAGATCAGAGAGAGCCTCTGAGAGACACCGCTTGAGGCTCTCGATCTCCTCGGTGGAGATCACCTGGCTCACCGGGTCGTGCACGCTGGGACCGGGCAGGATGTCGGCTAACGAGCAGTCGCTCTCGTCGCCGCTGTCCGATGGCGGCTGACTCAGCGACACGTACCCGTTGAGCGGTTGATGCTTCTGGCGGGTCGCCGTCTTGATGGCGGTGATGATCTGCCGCGTGATGCACAGCTCGGCAAAGCTGCGGAACGACGCTTCGCGGTCCTCACGGTAGTCACGGACCGCCTTGTACAGCCCTACCATGCCCTCCTGGATGAGGTCCTCGCCGTCACCGCCGGCGAGAAAGTACGAGCTGGCCTTGAGCCGTACGAAGTGGTGGTAGCGGATCAGCAGCTGGTCGAGCGCTGCCTTGTTGCCGCGCCGGCACGCGCGGACAAGCGCGACATCCGTAACCTCGACTCGAAGGTTAGAGTCATAGCTTCTCGGCACCTGCCGTTCGGCATCTGCCGGCTCCGCCGCCGCTGCCATGCCCACCCCCACGGGTCGTGTGGCCGCCTGCGGACTCAGGTGTCGCCGTCAGGCTCGGTCTCCTCGCCGTCGAGCTCGATTCCCTCCGTCCTGAGCCGCTCCAGCTTGCGCAAAGTCTCAACATCAACTTTATCTTCAAGCTGTGAGCGCATTCTAGCCGAGCCTTCGAGATTTGCAACTACTTCTTTCACCTCTTCGTCGAGACCCTCGAGATCGCGACGCAACTCAGCCGGGGTGAGGCGGTGCACGCCCGCCCTGGCAGCCGTCCGCTGCACCTCCTGATCGCCGGAGACCACGAAGACGGTGACGTCCGCCGGCTGCTCGGCGATGCGTCGTGCGATGAAGGCATCGGCGGCGAAGCGGCCCCCGGCGAAGCACACCTCGACCGGCGTACCGGCGACCGGCTCACACACCACACCGGTCTGTCCGCGCACATCGAACACCAACTGGACGTCGGCGCCGCGCAGCGCCGCCAGGCTGGCCGATCGTTCGATGAGCCAGTCGCGGCGCGCGGCGAGGTCGACGGCGGTCAGACGGGGGAAGATCGCGTGCAGGACGTTGTAGCCGTCGACGATGTAGAGCAGCCTGCTCAACGATCCGCCCCAGTCTGCGTTCTCCGGCGGCGCACGTCGTAGAGCAGGACCGCCGCCGCCACGCTGACGTTGAGACTGGAGACCGGCCCGGCCATCGGCAGCGCCACCAGTTCGTCGCACGACTCGGCGGTCAGGCGGCGCAGGCCGCGTCCCTCGGAGCCGAGGACGAGGACGACCCGCCCGGCGAGATCGACGTCAAGATAGGAACGCGGCGCCGTCCCGCTGGCCCCATAGACCCAGAAGCCGAGTTGCTGCGCCTCCTCCAGCGTGCGCCGCAGGTTCGTGACCTGAGCGATCGGCAGATGCTCCGTCGCCCCGGCCGACGCCTTGACGGCGGCGGCGCTCACCGGTGCGGAACGGTGTCTGGTGACGACGATGCCCGCGGCGCCGCACGCGAGGGCCGTCCTGACGACGGCTCCCAGGTTGCGCGGGTCGGTCACCTCATCGAGAGCGACCACCAGGTCGCCGCCCAGGACCTCGTCGATGTCGGCGAACGGGTAGGGACCGACCTCGGCGGCGAGACCTTGATTGTCGCCGCTGCCGACGAGCTCATCGAGTTCGGCCTGGCCGACCTCTGTCACGCGGACCCGGCCGGCACGTGGATCGATGCGCAGCGCGCGCAGCGCCGCGGCCGTGCCGATGACACGCCCGACCGGGCGCCGGGCGCCCGGCGCCAGAGCGAGAGAGACGACGTGTCTGCCGTAGATCAACTCCATGGTCCCGCCATCTTCGGCGGCCGGACGAGCCACCCTGCGAGAACGGCTCGAAGGACAGACCGGCGGACTCAGCTCCGCGGCACGACCTGCGTGCCGGCCCTGGTGTCGCGGACCTCGAAGCCCGCCTGCTGGAGGGCGTCGCGCAGCGCGTCCGAGCTCTGCCAGTCTTTCTCGGCCCGGTAGTGGTCGCGCAGGACGACGGCGAAGCTGGCATCGCCGCAGTCCAGACGCTCCCTGTAGAGCAGTTCGAGATCTTCCCAGCGACCGGCGGCCGCCAGCCTGTCCGCCGACGGCAGGGCCACGTGCCCCGTGGCGCAGCCGGCGGCGCCGTCGCCGGCCACCGTACCGGCCGGCGTGAGGACGTCTTCCTGATCCGGCAGACGTACGAACAGCAGGCCGGCACGCGCCCGGAGCGTCCGGCGAGCAGCATCCAGCGCCGAACGGTCGAGCCGTGCGGCGCCACTGTCGATGTCGGCGAGGTATCTGTACGTGTCGCCGACGAGGGCGAACAGCGCGCCCAGCGCGCCGGCGGTGTTCAGGTCGTCGTCCATGTGCTCGGCAAAGGACGCCGCCGCCGCGTCGACGCGGGCGGCGTAGTCCGACGAGCCTTCGAGACCTCCACCGGCCGCCGCGAGGCGGAAGTCGATGTCCCGCACCGCACCGGCGAGCCGTTCGTAGGAAGCCCTCGCCTCGTCGAGCTTCTCGACCGAGAACTCGAGCGGGCTGCGGTAGTGCGTAGTGAGGAAGTACATCATCACCACCGGCGCGTCGCCGTGCTCGGCGTCGCCGTAGCGGTCGAGCACCTCGCGCAACAGGAAGATGTTGCCGACCGACTTGGCCATCTTCTCGCCCTCGCTGCGGATCATGCCGTTGTGCATCCAGTACCGCGCGAACGGCAGGCCGGCGGCCTCGGACTGTGCGACCTCGTTCTCGTGGTGCGGGAAGATCAGATCGCGACCGCCACCGTGGATATCGAAGCCGGGACCGAGATACCGCAGCCCCATCGCCGAGCACTCGATGTGCCAGCCGGGGCGTCCCCGGCCCCAGGGACTCTCCCACGACGGTTCGCCGGGCTTGGCGGCCTTCCAGATCGCGAAGTCGAGCGGATCCTTCTTGCCGGGCTCGGCGACGACGCGGGCACCCTCCTCGAGGTCCTCGATCCTCTGCCGGCTCAGCTTGCCGTATTCCGGGAACGACCGGATGCGGAAGTAGACGCTGCCATTCGCCTCGTAGGCGTGACCGCGATCGATCAGGCTGCAGCACAGATCGATGATCTCGGCGATGGTCTCCGTGGCGCGCGGCTCGACGTCCGGCCGCAGTGCCGAGCCGAGACGGCCCATGTCTTCGTGGTAGGCGGCGGTGTACTCGATCGCCACATCCTGGGTCGTCCGACCCTCCGCAGCGGCCTTGTCGATGATCTTGTCGTCGATGTCGGTGATGTTCTCGACCAGCGTGACCGCATAGCCCCTATGGCGCAGCCACTCACGCAGCACGGCGAACGTGACGTAGGGGCGTGCATTGCCGATGTGGACGTAGTTGTAGACGGTGGGGCCACAGCAGTAGATGCCGACCCTGCCCTCTTCGCGGGAGACGAACTCTTCCTTGCGCTGCACCATCGAGTCGAAGAGGCGGATCACCGTGGACCTCACTCACATTCGCCGGAACGGATGACGGGACAAGTCCATGCTACCGCACGACACAGGCAGACCTCACCCGCAGCCGGCCGCGGAACGCTGCTGCCCGTCGACGTGCGGGGTCGATGCGCCGGCGACTCGCAGGGCCGGCCTCTCAGTGACTCACGGCGCCGGCCCGCGCCAGGCGAGCCAGCGTGTCGGTCCGCGCTATGGCGGCGAGCACAAAGACGAGCTCCGGACCGTGCTCGCGGCCGGTCAGGGCCAGGCGCAACGGCAGCAAGGCATCACGCGCCGCGACACCCGCCCCTTTGGCCCACGACCGATAGGCGGCCAGCAGCTCTCTGGCGGCCGCTTCGTCGAGCCACTCCACGGCCTCCGCGCGCAGCTCGGCGAAGCGGGCGAGCTGCCGGCGAGCGGCGGAGACACGCTCATCGCCCTGCTCGGACGGCGGCGTCAGTATCGGCGCCGCCGCCTCCGGAACCTCACCGTATCGCTCCAGCGACGGCCTGAGCGCCGCCGCCAGCGCGGCGACGGCCGGAGCCGGCGTACCGGCCGGCAGCCGCTCTGCGACCAGACGACGGTGGGCGTCGTCGTCGAGGAGCATGATGTGCTGATGGTCGAGCCAGTCCAGCTTGGGGACGTCGAAGACGGCCGGACTGGCCGAGAGCGCCTCGATCCGGAACTCGTCCTCGAGACGAGTCAGGCTCAGGACCTCGTCGTCGCCGTGCGACCACGACAGCAGCGCGAGGTAGTTGGCGATCGCCGCCGGCAGGTACCCGAGCCGGCGGAAGTCGCCGATAGTAGTGGCGCCGTGCCGCTTGGAGAGCTTGCCGCCGTCGGCAGCGAGCACGAGCGAGTGGTGAGCGTACTGCGGCGCCGGCGCGCCGAGCGCCAGGAACACCGCCAGTTGACGCGCCGTGTTGGTGAGGTGATCGTCGCCGCGGATGACGTGCGTGATACCCATCTCCCGGTCGTCGACGGCGGCGGCGAAGTTGTACCCGGCGGCGCCGCTCGAACGCACGATGATGAAGTCGCCGAAGGCGAGGGGACCGAACTCGACCGGCCCGCGGATGAGGTCGTCGACGAGCCAGCGCCGTGCCGGCACCCTCAGGCGCAGGACGGCCGACTCGCCGGCGTCCCTGCGAGCCGCCGCCTCGGCGGAGGGGATCGCAGCGCAGCGGCCGTCGTAGCGCGGCGTCCCGCCGTCGGCGAGCTGCTGCGTCCGCACGTGCTCCAGACGCTCCGGCGTGCAGAAGCAGGGGTAGGCGTGCCCGGCGGCGACCAGCCCTTCGGCCAGAGAGCGATAGTGCCCTGAGCGCTCGCTCTGGCGGTAGGGACCACAGGGTCCGCCGACATCCGGCCCCTCGTCCCAGTGCAATCCCAGCCAGCGCAGGTCGGCAAGGATCGACGCCTCGTGACGCTGCTCCGAGCGGGCGGCGTCGGTGTCTTCGATGCGCAGCACGAAGTCGCCGCCGCTATGACGCGCGAAGAGGTAGTTGTAGAGCGCCGTCCGAGCCGACCCGATGTGCAGCCCCCCGGTGGGGCTCGGTGCAAAGCGCACCCGTACGCGCGCCGTGGTGTCCGTGGTCTGCCTCCCTCGCCGAGCGGCGGCATTCTGCCTGCAAAGCACAGGGAGTCTAGCGGTGCGCACCGAACGCGGGCAAGCGGCAGCCCGGCGCCGGCGGGGATGCAGCAGGCGCGCGACGAGCCACCGGCGGCGGCGGTTGTCGGCGCCCGAGCGGTTCCGATAGGTTCGCCACTGTGAGCGCCTCACAGACAAGCGACTCCGGCCGCCGAGGACCGGGCACGCCCGGCCGCTCAGGCGGCACCGCCGATCGCGGAGACCCGCGGCAGCGCCGCACCCCGGTCCTCGACGGCCTGCTGCAGTACCGCGAGCGCGACTACGTGTCGTTCCACATGCCCGGCCACAAACGCGGACGCGGCGCGCCGCCGCGGCTGCGGGAAGCGCTGGGCGCGGCGCTGGACGTCGATCTTCCCCTCACACCGGGCTTCGAGGACACCCGGCAGCGCGCCGGGCGCCTCGCCGCGGCCGAGGAGCTCGCCGCGCGGGCCTGGGACGCCGACCGCGCCTTCTTCCTCACGAATGGGTCGAGCGGCGGCCTGCACACGCTCGTTCTTGCCCTGGCGCCGCCCGGCAGCGTCGTGGTGGCGCCTCGAAACGCCCACGTGGCGCTCACCGATGGCCTCATCCTGTCCGGCGCCATGCCGGTCTACCTGGAGCCGGAGATCGACGGCGAATGGGGCGTCGCCCTCAACGTGCCGCCACAACGGTTCCAGGACGCGCTGGTGGAGCATCCGGAGGCGCGAGCGGTCTTCGTCAGCTCGCCCAGCTACAACGGCTGCTGCGCCCACATCGAACCGATCGTCGCCGCCGCGCACGCAACCGGCGCGGCGGTCGCCGTCGATCAGGCCTGGGGCGCACACCTGCACTTCTGCAGCGCCCTGCCGGCCGACGCGCTGCAGCAGGGTGCCGACGCCATGGTCACCAGCGTCCACAAGCTCACCGGCGGGGTTTCACAGGCGTCGCTGATCGCCGCTCAGGGTGCGCGCCTCGACCTCGCCCGCCTGGCCGCCCTCGTCGCCATGCTGCGCAGCACGAGCATGCTGGTGCAGATCCTGGCCTCGATCGACGCCACGCGCATGCAGATGGTCACCGAGGGCGAAGGACTGTGGCTGCGTGCCCTCGAGCTGGCGGCATCTGCTCGTGCCCGCCTTGACCGCGTCCCGGGCCTGCGCTGCATGGGCACCGAGGTCACCGGCTACAGATCGGTCGCCGATCTCGATCTCACGCGACTCACCGTATCTGCCGCCGACCTCGGCTGGGCCGGCTACGATCTGGAGTGGGAGTTGCGCGAGCGGCACCGCATTGCCGTGGAGAGCGCCGACGCCATCGGCATCGTCATGAACGTCACCTACGCCGACACGCCGGAGACGATCGACCGCCTGGTCACGGCACTCACGGCGATCGCCGCCGAGGGCCCCCGCAGCGGCACGACAGGCGCCGACAGGGCGACCCAGCGACTCACCCTGCCGCCGTTCTCACGCCTGACGATGACGCCGCGGGCTGCGTTCTTCGCGACGACCCGGACGGTGCCGCTGCGTTCGTGCGTCGGCGAGGTGAGCGCCGAAGTCGTCACGCCGTATCCGCCCGGTGTACCGGTACTGGGCCCCGGCGAGAAGATCAGCGGCGAGATCGTCGCGTTCCTGGAGGACTTCAAGCGCCGCGGGCTGCGTGTGCACGGACCACACGACCCCGCGCTCGACACGATCAGGGTCGTGGAACGACCGCTCGAGGACGGCTGAGCACGAGCACATCGAGCGGTGTCGCCCTCGTCGGCGACCACGAGCAGATGACGCCGGCCGTCGGCAGAAGGAGGCGCAGTGACGAACGACCAGAGGGAGACGCCGTACCTCGACGCGCTGCTGCGCTACCGGGATCGCGGCTTCACCGCCTTTCACACACCCGGTCACAAACTCGGCAAGGGTGCCCCGGCAGGCCTGGTCGAGGCCGTCGGGCTCGATCTGCTGAAGGTCGACCTCGCCGTCGCCGGGGCGGTCGAAGACACGCGCGAGTCGACCGGCCTCGTCGCCGCCGCCGAGCGGATCGCCGCCGAAGCCTGGGGCGCCGAGCGCTGCTTCTTCCTGGTCAACGGCTCCACCAGCGGCGTGCAGAGCCTCGTCGTCTCCCTGGCCGGTCCCGGCCTGCCGATCATCGTGCCCCGCAACTCGCACAAGTCGATGCTCGCCGGACTCATCTTCTCCGGCGCCATGCCGTGCTACATCGAGCCGGTCATCGATCCCGAGTGGGGCGTTCCCCGCAATATCTCCGCCGAGGCGGCGGCGGAGGCCATCGCCACCTGTGGAGACGCCCGGGCGTTCTTCGTGACCTCGCCCACCTACAACGGCTTCGGGGCCGACCTGCCGGCCCTGGCCGGGCTGGCGCACGGAGCCGGCATGCCGTTCATCGTCGATCAGGCCTGGGGACCGCACTTCCGCTTCTGCTCGCTGCTGCCGGTCGACGCCATGACCGCCGGCGCCGACGCCGCCGTCACCAGCGTGCACAAGCTCATCAGCGGGCTGACCCAGTCGTCGGTGCTCATGGCCAACGCCGGACGGATCAACCTGCGGCGCCTGGCCGGCGTCGTGAAGATGACCCAGAGCACCAGCCCGCAGGCCCTCATCTACGCCTCCATCGACGCCGCCCGCATGCAGATGGCCACCGACGGAGAACGGCTCTGGACAAGAGCACTGGAGCTGGCCGAGCGGGCCCGTGCGGCCGTCAACCGTATCGACGGTCTGCGCTGCCTGGGCGATGAGTGCCTGGAGCGGCCCGGCATCGTCTCGTTCGACCCGACCCGCCTGACCATCACCGCGTGCGCACTGGGCCACACGGGCTGGCAGCTCGAGACGGTCCTGCGCGACGACTACGGCATCGCCGTCGAGGCTGCCGACACGCTGAACATCGTCCTGAACGTGACCCATGGCGACGACAAGGACGACATTGAGCGGCTGGTGGCGAGTCTGGAGGACTACGCCGCCCGGCACCGCGCCGCCGGCGGCGACGTGGGCGCCGGCTGCCGGCGTTTCGCCGCCCGGCTCCCCGCCTTCACGCGGCAGGAACTCTCGCCGCAGGACGCCTTCTTCTCAGCCTCCGTACCGCTGCCGCTGGCGCAGTGCGACGGCCGTATCAGCGCCGAGATCGTGACCCCCTACCCGCCGGGCATACCCGTCCTGGGGCCGGGCGAGCTGATCTCTCCCGAGATCGTCGACTACCTCACCGAAGCCGGTGACCGTGGCCTCCATGTCCATGGGCCGGAAGACCTCACGCTGCGCACCCTGCGGGTGGTAGAGTGACCGCGGTCCCGTCCGGTCGGAGCACAGGGCCCTGACCGCACGGAGCGCCTCATGTGCGGGTGACTCGCCGCCCGCCGGCGGACATCGACAGATGGAAAGGGGACTTCATGCGGATGAGATGGCTGACCGCGGCAGCGGTGGTCCTGGTGGCGTCGCTGGCGCTCGGTCTGCTTGCCGGCTGCGGCGGTGGCACTACCACTTACACCAACGATGAGTATGGTTTCTCCTTCGACTACGACAGCGGCCTGTTCACTGAGAGCACCGACACGTCCTCGGCCGGCTCCGCCGGCGGTGACAGCGCCTTCAAGGTCGGCTTCTTCGACGAGAACGGCACCAAGCAGGGCGACCAGTTCCGCGACGGCTTCCTCGTCAACATCTACGAGCTCAACGTCGAGATCGACGAGTCGCTCATGCCGGCCGTCGCCGAGGAGATCGAGAAGCTGCTGCCGGAGCTCGGCAAGGCGTTCGGGTCCGGGGCCACGTTCAGCGACCTCACCGAGGTCACGAGCGGCAACGTCATGGGCTTCAAGACCGACTCGACCTACGAGATGGATGGGACGCCGTTCAAGGCCACCATGTACTTCCTCTTCAACGGCGACATCCAGTATCAGCTGACCTTCCAGGCGGCCGAGGATCGCTGGAGCGAGCTGGAGCCCAGCTTCAAGCAGGTGATCGACACCTTCACGGTGGCGGGAGCCGGCGAGGAGCCGGAGCCGGCGGCGACGTGAGTCGACGGCGCTGAGAACGAGAGACAGATGACGAGCGGGCGGCCTGCAGGCCGCCCGCTCGTTCTTCGCCGTCGTGCCGTAGGCGCCACGCTCCCCCCGTCCGGCGCCCTGCTCCCAGCGTCCGGCGCCACGCCGCCGCGCCGGAGCTACTCGATCCTGATGCCGAGTCCGCCGACGGTGAACAGCGGGTCGAACGGGACGCCGGCGGCGGCGAACGCCTCGGCGCCGCCCTGCTCGCGGTCGACGACGCACACGAGCGCACGGACCGAGAGACCGTGGTCACGCAGCCGTTCCACGGCCGACAGCGCGGCGCCGCCGGTGGTCACGACGTCTTCGATGACGACAACGCTCTGTCCGGGATCGGCCCGGCCTTCGAACGACCGTTTGGTGCCGTAGCCTTTCTCGCCCTTGCGCACGATGATGAACGGCATCCGGGTCTCCAGCGACAGGGCGGTGACGAGCGCCACAGCCCCCAGCTCCGGACCGGCAAGCAGGTCGTACGGCCCGCACGCGGCGACCTTCTTCGCCAGTGCGGCGGCGATATCTGCCAGCAGATCGGGCTGCGTCTCAAAGAGGTACTTGTCGAGGTAGAAACGGCTGCGCTTGCCGGAGCGCAGCACGAAGTCGCCCTCCAGGAGGCTCGCCGCCTTGAGGCGTGCACCCAGGTCGTCGCTCACTGACCCCACCTTTCTCATGCCGCGGGCGCCACCTGTGCAGCGAGCACGAAGCGCCGGCGCCCTGACTGCCAATGCTGCAGCGTCCTGAGAAACGACTCAGGTACCGCCGATCGACATCCCCTCGATAGCGACCGAGGGCACCAGGACGCTGCCGCTCGGTACCCAGCGGGCGTCGTCACCGAGCGCGACGACGCCCTTGAGCATCGAGAGGATGTCGCTGGAGAGCGTGACTTCGCGCAGCGGCTGCGTGAGCCGGCCGCTCTCGATGAGGATGCCGCTGATGCCGACGGAGAACTCCCCCGATACCGGGTTGGCCCCGGAGTGGACGCCGACGGCATCGGTGACCAGCACGCCGCGCTCGATGCCGGCGACGATGTCGGCCACCGGCGTCGCCGGGCCCTCGAGCACCAGGTTGGTCGGCCGCACCGACGGCAGGCCCTGGTAGGAGCCTCGCAGACCGTTGCCGGTGGAGGCGCGGCCCGCCTTGTGCGCCGTCCGCACGTCGTACAGAAAGCCCTGCAGCACGCCGGCGGAGATCAACGGCGTACGCCGGCAGGCCGTGCCTTCATCGTCGAACGGTGCGCTCGCCAGGCCCTGTGGATGCGTGCCGTCGTCGAGCAGCGTGACGATCGGCGCCGCCACCTCCGTGCCCTCGAGGCGGGCGAAGAGCGAGCGCCCTTTCTGGACCGCTTCCGCGGTGAGCGCCGACCCAAGGACGTTGAGCACGGAGGCCGCCACGTACGGCTCCAGCACGGCCGTTCCTTTGAAGCTGGAGCACGCGCGAGCGCCGAGCAGACGGCAGGCGCGGTCGGCGGCCTCGACGCCGCAGGCCGTGGCGTCGAGCCCGGCCGGGTAGCGGCCGACATCGTAGGCGATGCCGGTCTCCACGGCGCCGTCCAGCTCGGCGAGGACGTACAGGAAGAGGTAACAGTCGTCTTCGCGGTAGGACCCACGCACGCCGAGGGAGCTCACCAGCGCCACACCGGCGTCGGCATCGGCATAGATGGTGTCTTCCACGAGCGTGACCCGGGGATCGTGGTCGAGCGCCGCCCGCTCGGCGTCTCGTGCGATGCCGATCTTCTCCTCGACGCTCAAGTCGTCGAGCCGGCGGTCGTACACGTCGACCGGCGGGTAGCCGTCGGCGGGTGCCGCCAGGAGCGCGTGCTCGTCGGGGTCGGTGACGGCAGCATGTGCGAGCGCCCGGCGCACCAACTCCTCGCAGCCGGGCCCGGTGACGTCCGAGGTGTACGCATAGCCGACCGCACCGGCGCGCAGCACGCGCAAGCCGAGACCCTGCCGCACAGCCTGGGTGAGCTCTTCTACATCACCGCCGAAGACCTTGACGCGACGGCTCACCGAGCGCTGCCCGAACACCTCGGCTTCATCGGCTCCCGCCGCCCGGGCGCTCTCGACGAGCCGGTCCAGATGCTCGACGGCAATGACATCGAGACGCTCGCCGCTCATGCCGTGCCCCCGATCGTCATCTCGGCGATCCTCAAGGTCGGCTGGCCGGTCCCCACCGGCACCGCCTGGCCGTCCTTGCCGCACATCCCCGACTTGATGTCCATGTCTGCGGCGATCATGTCGATGCGGTTGAGGATATCGATGCCGCTGCCGATGAGCGTCGCGCCGCGCAACGGCCGCGTGATGCGGCCGCCCTCGATCAGGTAGCCCTCGGCGACGCCGAAGACGAAGGCCCCGCTGGCCGGCTCCACCTGTCCGCCGGCCAGGCTCCTGGCGTAGAACCCGCGCGGCGTGGCGGCGATGATCTCGTCGGGCGTCGCGTGACCGGAGTCGATGTAGGTGGTCGTCATGCGCGGGATCGGCACGTGACGGAACGACTGCCGCCGTCCATTGCCGCTTGGTGACGCCCCGAGTCGCCCGGCGTGGCGCCGGTCGTAGAGGTAGCTGCACAGTCGACCGCCGTCGATCACCTTGGTGCGCCTGGTGGACACGCCCTCGTCGTCGAACGCCGCCGATCCCCAGCCGTTGGCCAACGAGCCGTCGTCGTACGCATCGACGATCGGTGCCGCGACCATCTCTCCGAGCTTGCCCGCGTAGATGCTGGCGCCCTTGACGATGGCATCGGCCTCCAGGCCGTGGCCGCACGCTTCGTGGAACAGCACCCCCCCGAACCCGTTCGCCAGCACCACCGGCATCGAGCCGGCCGGAGCGGGGCTCGCATCGAGCATGGCGACGGCTTTCTCGGCCGCGGCGCGCGCGACGCGCTCGGCGACAGTCTCGTCGAGAAGCTCGAACCCGATGCTGCCGCCCAGCGACTCATAGCCGGTCTGGATCACGTCGCCCCGGTGAGCGACCACGTTCGCCATCAACCGCACCCGTGTGCGCTCGTCGCGGACGGCATCGCCCTCCGAGTTGACCACGAGGATGCGCTGCCGGCCCTCCCCGTAGCTGACCGTGACCTGGGCGACGTGGCCGCCGACCGCGCGGGCCGCCTCATCGCCGGCTTCCAGTAACGCCCGCTTGCGCTCGATGGCGACACTCTCCGGCGGCACGGCGACGGGGTGCCGGCCGGGTTCGCTGCGCACGCCGCCGAGGTCGACCACGCCCCCCGGAGTGCCCCGCCCCCGGGCCGCCGCGACCGTGTCGGCAGCCCGAGTCAGGCCCGCCTCCGAGAGCTCGTCGCTGTGCGCGTAGTAGGTGCGCTCGCCGTCGCAGAGCCGCACGCCGACGCCCGACTCGCGGCCACCGCTGACCTGATCGACCTGCCGGTCCTCGCGGCGCATGCCGAGCGTGTCGCGCTCCTCAACGTAGATCTCGGCGAAGTCGCCGCCGCGCGCCAGAGCGCGTCCCAGAGCGAGCTGCAGCACGCCGGCATCCATCCCGCCCCGCCACTCGACACCGGCACCCGAGACGGCGGGCGCCGGGCGCTCGCGCCCATCATGCCCACTCATGAGCGATCGCTCTGGCTCGTCATCGGTGACCTCCCATAGTGCGTCCCCGGCTGCAGCGCCCTGATGACCTCCCCGGCATCGGCGCGCAGGACCGGGACCTCCGGCTCATCGGGACCCAGCGCGAGGAGCATCCCGTCGTCCAGGTGCAACCCGATCCAGGCTGGTGGTCTGCGCGCGAGGCGGCCGGCGATGAGCGCCGCGGCGCCCAGCAGCGCGCCGGTGAGGATGGTCCGCCGCGTCACGATCCCGCCTCGGACCGTGCCGGCGGCACACAGAGACCGGCGGCGGCTCGGCGCAGCTCGTAGGCAAGGCGGTCGGGCCGCGAGTCCCGCCGGCATACGGCGGCCAGCAGGCCGTCGCGGCAGCGCACGACGACCAGGCCGCCGACGGTGGTCCTGGCGACCACGTGATCGAGGTCCGACGGTGAACGCGTCCGCGCCGCCCGTGTGGCGTCTTCCCAGAAGCGCACGACGGCCGTCCCGGCGTCGGCCGTCACGGCACCGCCGGCGACGGCGGCCAGGCGCCCCTGCGAATCGACGAGCGCCACGCGCGCGGCAGCCGGCGTGGCGGCCAGGATGCGGTGCAGTCCGGCGTCGGTCCCGCCCGGACGTGACGCGCTCACGACGACCCTCTCGCCGACTTCACGACGGCCCCTTGAGCGAGTGACCGCGATCGTCGTCACCGCCGACGTAGAAGAAACGGCACTCGTCGCCTCCGCACCCCATGGAAGGGCCGTCGCGAACCAGCTCCGAACCCTCGCGGTCGCCGGTGAGCCCGTCTATCGTGCCGCGGAAGAACGCCCTGTGGATCGCGCACGAGAGCTCGGGATGCATCTCTGCCGCCTCGCGGAACACGCAGTTCCGCAGCTCGATGTGGAGGC
>Ga0172371_10006919_pt1 | contig 16305 bp, 26 predicted proteins | sample Lak12m_FD_114543 | JGI IMG/M metagenome (GOLD analysis project Ga0172371, IMG submission 114543) | Freshwater microbial communities from Kabuno Bay, South-Kivu, Congo - kab_022012_12m | ecosystem: Environmental > Aquatic > Freshwater > Lake | place: Democratic Republic of the Congo: South-Kivu...
AGATCGAGGTTGAAAGGTATCCGGGCAAGGTGCGCATCGTGGTGAATACCGCCAAACCCGGTATTCTGATTGGCCGCAAGGGCGAAGCTGTGAAAGTCTTGAGAAAAGGCCTGGAAGATTTGACCGGCAAGAAAATCGATCTTGAAATTAAAGAGATCAAAAACCCCGATTGTGATGCGTTTTTGATCGCTGAAAATATTGCCTCTCAGATTGAAAGGCGTATCAGCTACCGCCGCGCCATGAAACGCGCCATTCAGCAAGCCATCCGCCAGGGCGCCGAAGGCGTCAAGATTCAGGTTGGCGGCCGTTTGAACGGCGCAGAAATGTGCCGCACCACCTGGCTGAGGGAAGGTCGCGTACCATTGCAGACGCTGCGTGCGGATATCGACTTCGCCCGCGCTGAAGCATTGACAACCTACGGCCAGATCGGTATCAAAGTTTGGGTATATCGTGGAGAAATTCTCCCCGGTACAGAAGAAGAAATTGAAAAAACTGAGGGTGTATACGTTAGCGAGTAATCTTCGCGATTGACTCAACGTAGATACGAATGGTGAGGTTTTTACTATGTTAATGCCAAAAAGAGTTAAATATCGAAAACAGATGCGCGGCCGCATGACCGGCAAGGCATTGCGCGGTGCTGAGATTCTCGGCGGCGAGTATGCCCTGCAGGCTTTGGAGCCTGGCTGGGTATCTGCTCGACAGTTGGAGGCCGCGCGCCGCTCGATTGTGCGCGCGATGAAACGCCGCGGTAAGGTTTGGATCCGTGTCTTTCCGGATAAACCCATCACCAAACGTGCTGCTGAATCCCGCATGGGTAAAGGCAAAGGTAATGTCGAATTTTGGGCGGCTGTTGTGAAACCCGGCAGGATCATATTTGAAGTTGGTGGTTTGGATGAAGAGACATCGCTGCACGCGCTCAAGCAAGCTGCTTATAAATTCTCCATCAGGACGAAGGTGATCATCAAACAGGAAATTATGGGAGGTAAACATGAAAGTGCCTGATATGAGATTGCTGTCGGAAGAGGAGATCCGCTCCAAACTCCTGGATGCGAAAAAAGAGTACATGAATTTGCGATTTCAGATGGTCAGTGGGCAGCTGACGGATACCAGCAAATTGAAACAGTCTCGCCGACAAATCGCCAAATTCGAGACAATTCTAAGAGAAAAACAGTTGAAGCATGAAGCGGAAGGTGAAGCATGAACACACGGCGAAGATTGAACGCTGTTGTCACCAGCAACAAAATGGAAAAGACCGTAATCGTGGAAATCAGCCGTACGTTCAGGCATCCTTTATACGGAAAAGTTGTGCACAGCACCAAGAAAATCGTTGCTCATGATGAATTGGGATGCAATCTCGGTGATGAGGTTCAGATTGTTGAAAGCAAACCGATCTCCCGTACGAAACGATTTGTGGTTGAGAAAATTCTTACTCGTCAGGAAGTGGATGAAACCAAACCTGTCGCTGAAGAAGAGGCGTAGCCATGATTCAGCATGAAACAAGATTGAAAGTGGCTGATAATACCGGCGCCCGGGAATTGCTTGTCATCCATGTACTGGGCGGTTCGAGGCGCAAGTATGGTCATATTGGCGACGTGGTCGTCGCGACTGTGAAATCCGCTGCGCCGCAGGGAACGGTTAAAAAGAGCGAGGTCGTAAAAGCGGTCATTGTCCGCACTTCTAAAGAATGGCGCCGCAAAGACGGATCCAGCATTCGCTTTGATGATAATGCCGCGGTAATTCTGGATACGGATGGCGAAAATCCCAAAGGGACCCGCATCTTTGGGCCGGTCGCGCGCGAATTGCGTGAAAAAGGGTATATGAAAATCGTATCCCTGGCACCGGAAGTGCTTTAACGGAGCGGTAGGAGAGTATTGCCATGAAAATGCGAATAAAAAAGGGCGATCAGGTTGAAGTGATCACCGGCAAAGAAGGAACCAAGGGCAAGCGCGGTGAGGTAATCAGAGTCAATGCCAAGGAAAACCGTGTTGTTGTGCAAGGGTTGAATATGGTCACCAAGCATCAGCGCCAGGTTCAAGCCGAAGGTAAAACAGTCAATCCCGGGATCGTGAAATACGAAGGATCCATGGATGCTTCGAATGTGATGATTGTTTGCAAGAAATGTGGAAAACTCACGCGTATCGGTATCTCGCGCGATGGAGATAAAGCCGTTCGCGTATGTAAAAAATGCGGAGGGTTGCTGGATTGATTTTGTAGATCCGCAATGGGAGTTACTGAATGAATGCATTAAAAGAAAAATATCGAAAAGAAATCGCCCCGGCCTTGATGAAGGAATTTGGCCTTGACAATGTGATGCAGGTGCCGACACTCAAAAAGGTTGTCGTTAATATCGGCATGGGTGAGGCTTTGGATAATCCAAAATCTCTGGATGCTGCCAGCGCGGATTTGGTGAAAATTACCGGCCAACGCCCTGTAATCATCAAAGCCAAGAAAAGCATCGCCAATTTCAAGCTACGCGAAGGCCGCACGATCGGCGTGAAGGTGACTTTACGCGGCGAGAAGATGTGGGCTTTGTTTGACCGTTTGGTGAACATCGCGCTGCCCCGCGTTCGCGATTTCCGTGGTGTATCTGAAAAATCGTTCGATGGGCGTGGCAATTACACGCTTGGTTTACGCGAGCAGTTGATTTTCCCTGAGATCGAATTCGATGAAATCGATAAAATCAGAGGTATGGAACTGACTTTTGTAACTTCAGCGCTAAATGATCAGCAAGCGTTGTCTTTATTAAAACATTTAGGAATGCCTTTTAGGAAGGTCTGATATGGCAAAAACATGTATGGAATATCGGGAACTCCGTAGAAAATATCCCAATCAGGTTCGCAATCGCTGCAAGATTTGCGGAAGGCCGAGAGGCTACCTGCGTCGATTTGGTATCTGTCGGATTTGCTTTAGAGATCTGGCTTTAAAAGGCAAAGTTCCGGGCGTGACAAAGTCATCCTGGTAAACCGGACCGGAGGAAATTATGAGTGTAAATGATCCAATTGCTGACATGCTGACCCGCATCCGGAATGGTGTTATGAGCAGCCAAACCGTTGTTGCCATGCCTAGCTCAAAATTGAAAGTCGATATTGCGAAAATATTGAAAGAAGAAGGGTTCATCGAAGACTATGAAGTCGCTGACGGAGGCAAACCCGCTCTTCAAGTGATTCGCATCAAATTGAAATACGTGGGTGAAAGGCGTTCCAAACGATCTGTTATCACTGGAGTGGAACGTGTCAGCCGACCGGGGCGTCGTGTTTACACCCCAAAGAAAGAAATTCCCTGGGTGCTATCGGGCATGGGTATTTCAATATTGTCAACCCCCAAAGGCGTCATGACAGGCCAGAACGCCCGTAAAAATGGAGTTGGCGGTGAGATACTCTGCAAGGTTTGGTAACCCAAGAATTGAGAATGGAGGTATAGCACAGTGTCTCGTATAGGAAAACTTCCCATCACAATTCCCAGCGGCGTTGAAGTGAATTTGGATGGCTCAAAAGTGACAGTCAAAGGCCCGAAAGGGACCATGCAGCGCGAGTTTTCTTCGCAGATTGCGATTCAAAAAGAAGAAGACAAAATTGTCATTACGCGCGGCTCGGATGAAAAGAACGTGCGCGCCCTGCATGGCACAACTCGCGCGGTTTTAAATAACATGGTTGTGGGTGTGAGTACCGGTTTCAACCGTGTCCTGGAAATCGATGGTGTTGGTTATAAAGCGGATATGGACGGAAAGAACCTGGTGCTTAATGTGGGTTATTCACATCCAGTGGTTGTGGAACCACCGACTGGCATCGAATTTGAAGTCGCGGAAAAAAATCGCCATGTTGTAATCAGGGGTATGGATAAGGAAGCCCTTGGCCAGATTGCCGCTGATATCCGCAAGATCCGCCCGCCTGAACCTTATAAGGGAAAGGGCATCCATTATCTGGGCGAAACGATCCGCAGAAAAGCGGGAAAGAAAGCCGCGTAGTCAGAAAGTTTGAAGCAGGAATTATATTATGGCAAAAGTATCTCGAAATGAAGCAAGATTGCACAGGCACCAGAGGGTTCGCAAGAATATTTTTGGTGTTGCCAAAAAACCGCGTCTGTGTGTTTTTCGCAGCCTGAATGATATCTATGCTCAAGTCATCGATGATGAAAAAGGCGTAACTTTGGTTTCCTCCTCCAGCATCGATCATGAGTTAAAAGATCAGGTTCAGAAATTATCCAAGACCGAACAAGCGACTGCTGTTGGCAAGAATATCGCTGAACGCGCCAAGGCGAAAAAGATCACTGAGGTCGTTTTCGATCGCGGTGGCTACCAATATATCGGCCGTGTCAAAGCTCTTGCAGAAGCTGCGAGAGAAGCAGGTCTCAAGTTCTAACTGCAGAGCGAAATAAGAGGTAATAATGGAAAAAATGGCTTACCAAGCAGTCGAAAAAGAGTTTGACGAAAGAGTTGTAGATATTGCGCGTGTTGCCAAGGTGGTCAAGGGCGGCCGGAAATTCCATTTCCGTGTCACAATTGTGGCAGGCGATAACAATGGAACTATCGGTATGGGTGTCGGGAAAGCCGGTGCTGTTCCCGAGGCGATGGCCAAAGCCACCCAGCAGGCGCACAAAAATATGCGTAAAGTATCTCTGGCCGGCACAACCATTCCGCATGAAATTGTTGCGAAGGTTGGTGGCGCGGAAGTCCTTCTAAAACCCGCTTCTCTGGGTACCGGCGTTATCGCGGGTGGTGGAGTGCGGGCGGTTGTTGAAGCGGCTGGTGTGCGTGATATCCTAACCAAGTCGCTGGGCAGCTCGAATATGTTGAATGTGGTCAAAGCAACTTTTAAAGCTCTTGAGCAGCTGCAATCTTCACAGGATATTGCCGAGATGCGCGGGAAACCGGCCAAAGAATTAGCGCCTTTCTGGGAACGGAGGAAAGATGGCTAAGCAAGGAAAAATGATCAAGATCACATTGGTGCGAAGCCCCATTGGCAATACTGAGCGCCATAAATCGACAGTTCGCGCTTTGGGCTTGCATCGCATCGGTCAATCTGTTGTCCAAAAAGATTCGCCGACCGTGCGTGGCATGCTCTCCAAGGTAAATCACTTGGTGAAAGTTGAAGAGGTTCAGGAATAAAATGAGATTACACGATTTGAAACCCAATGCGGGTGCAAAAAAGGATAAAAAGCGTGTGAGCCGTGGTATTGCCGCCGGCCAGGGTAAAACTGCTGGTCGTGGTACCAAGGGTCAGCATTCACGACAGGGTTTTGGCGGGCACCTCTATCGGCAAGGTGGTAACCTGCCATTCTACCGCCGTCTTCCCTTCATCCGTGGTGAAGGCTTCAGCCCGATCAACCAGGTTGAATACAATGAAATCAACGTAAAGACTCTTGATCAATTCAAGGCGGGTACGGAGATTGACCCCGCATTCCTGGCGGAAAAGAAACTGCTCCATAAAAACCAGAATCCGGTTGCCATTTTGGGCAGTGGCGAGTTGAAGAAAGCGCTCACTGTGAAAGCGCATCGCTTTACGGCGAGTGCCAAACAAAAAATCGAAGCTGCTGGCGGAAAAGCTGAATTGATTGAGAAATAGGGTGTCCTGAAATAAGGAGTATTGAGGATGAAAAGATCAGCTTGGCGTTATTTATGGACTTCTGTTGACATACGGAAAAAAATATTAATAACGCTTGCGTTGTTAGTTCTCTACCGGTTGGCTGCCAATATTCCGGTTCCCGGAATCAATCGCGAAGTTATTGCGAGCATTTTCCAGCAGCAAAGTGCTGCCAGCAGCCTGCTGGGTGTTTTCGATATGCTTTCGGGTGGCACGTTATCCAATTTTTCGATCCTGGCGATGGGCGTTTACCCGTATATCACCGCCCAAATTATCATCCAGCTTTTGGTTCCCATCATCCCTTCTTTGCAGCGTCGCATGCAGGAAAATCCGAAAGAGGGTCGGCGGTTGATGGAAAAATGGACCATCTTCCTGACCATCCCGATGGGTACCCTGTCGGCTCTGGGCCAGATCCAGTTGTTTAACCAGCTCACCACCAGCGGGTCCATCCTGGATTACACCTTCGGATTTGCAAATGGCAACGCTTTGCCTACCCTGACGACTGTGGTCAGCATGGTTGGCGGTACGATGCTGGGTATTTGGTTGGGCGAATTGATTTCAGAGTATGGTATCCCCAACCAGGGTTTGTCATTGATCATCTTCTCTGGCATTGTCTCACGCGTACCTCATAACTTGTACAGCATCATCATTTCGGGCCAAAATGTCGCTTTCCTCTTGATTTTGATGGCAATTATTTTGGCGCTGACGATCTTTGTGATCATCTTTGTTCAACAGGGACGTAGGAATGTGCCGGTTTTGTTCCCCGGACGCCGCGTTGGCAATCGCATGTCCATGCCTGTGAAATCGAATTTACCTTTGATGATCAACCTGGCTGGCATGATCCCCCTGATTTTCGCCCAAACCATCCTGTCCCTGCCGGGAATCATTGCTCAATTCTTCATCAATTCCAAGACAGAATGGCTGGCGAATGTGGCTAATTGGCTGCAAAACACGTTCACAACCACTAGTGTGACCTATATGATCGTTTACTTTTTCTTCGTACTGCTGCTGACTTTCTTCTATACGGAAGTCTTGTTTGAGCAGCAGAATTACGGTGAGAATTTAAAACGCCAGGGCGCGCAAATCCCCGGTGTGGTGCGCGGTGCCCCCACCCAGAATTATCTGAACAGGGTGCAGCGCAGGATCACGCTGGTTGGCGCTTTATTCCTGGCTGTTGTGGCCACCATGCCATATTTCTTTGGCTTGATCTTGCCTGCCAATATCGGGTCAGCCTTGTTCCTGGTTTCAGCTTCCGGTTTGATCATCGTGGTTGGTGTGGTTCGCGATACATTCAATATCATTGATACCGAGCTGAAATTGCACGGCTATGATGAGAAATTAATTAAAGGATAGATACGGCAGGCATGACACGCTTTTACGTCTTACTGGGACCGCCTGGAGCGGGAAAGGGCACGCAAGCAGCAATTGTTGCTGAGAAATGCCACATACCGCATATCTCATCGGGAAATATTTTTCGTGAAAACCTGGAGAAGAACACCGAGCTTGGTCTGAAAGCCAGGGCTTATATGGAAAAAGGCGACCTGGTTCCGGATGACATTACCATCGGAATGGTGGAAGACCGTTTGAAAAAACCGGATTGCGCAAATGGCGCTTTGTTGGATGGCTTTCCCCGTACACCCGCGCAAGCCCAGGCGTTGGCTGAATTCCTTGCGGGAATTAACGGAGAGATCTCTTGCGTGCCGTTTATCAATGTCGCTCCTGAAGTGCTGATCGAGCGCTTGAGCGGGCGCTGGGTCTGCAAGGCGGAAGGTCATGTCTATCACACCACCTACCAACCGCCGCAAAAGGAAGGTATTTGTGATCTGGATGGATCGCCGCTTTATCAAAGAAATGATGATAAGCGCGAAACCGTTGAACAGAGAATTGAAGTGTATTTCAAGCAAACCGCTCCGCTGATTGATTTTTATAAAGGCAAAGGCTTGCTCGTCGAAATCGATGGTGCCCAACCCATTGAAGATGTTACACAAGCAGTATTAAAACTGGTGGCTTGTGAAGCTGAATAGATTAGACGAGATGACAATAATTGGTTATAATAAAAAATTTGCGGCTGCAGGATTAACGAAATAGGAGAATTAGAATGAAAGTGTCACCATCAATCCGCAAACGATGCGCAAAATGTAAAATTGTGAAACGTAAAGGAATCCTATACGTTATTTGTGATAATCCGAAACATAAACAGAGACAGGGATAAGAAATATGGCAAGAATTGAAGGTGTTGACTTACCGCGTTCGAAGCGTGTTGAGGTTGGACTGCAATATATCTATGGTATCGGTCCTACCAGGGCAAAGGAAATCCTCGCGGCTACAAAAGTAAATCCTGATATTCGTGTGAACGACCTGACGGAAACAGATGTGAGCGCACTTCGCGAATACATCTCAAAGAACTTCAAAGTTGAAGGTGACTTGCGTCGGGATGTTCAAATGAATATCAAGCGGCTGGTTGAAATTGGATGCTATCGTGGATTACGGCACCGCAGAAGTCTGCCGGTTCATGGCCAGCGCACTCGCACCAATTCGCGCACCCGTAAAGGTCCGAAGCGCACTGTGGCTGGTCGCGGTCGCCGTCGCGGAGCAACCAAGAAGTAATCTTGACTATAAAGAGTAAGAGATAGAGGAATTATGGCACAAAGTACAAAACCAGCTCGCCGCACTGCCTCGGCTGCAAAGAAAACCCGCAGGACTGTTTCTGCAGCCCAGGTTCATATTTTTGCTTCATTCAACAACACCATTATTACGGTGACCGATCAACAGGGCAACACCATTACCTGGACCAGCTCTGGTTCAGTCGGTTTCAAAGGCTCCCGCAAGAGCACCCCTTTTGCCGCGCGTTTGGCGGCTGAAGAAGTGATCAAGAATGCGATTGCCATGGGTGTCTCGGAAATCGATATTTTCATCAAAGGCCCCGGCCCTGGACGTGAATCCGCCATTCGCGCGATTCAATCAAAAGGTCTGAAGATTCGGTCCATTTCGGATATCACCCCGGTTCCGCACAACGGATGCCGGCCGCCCAAGAAGCGCCGTGTATAAAATGCAGGAGAATGAATAAATGGCACGTTATATTGAACCAGTATGCAAACTCTGCCGAAGAGAAGGCGAAAAACTTTTCCTGAAAGGCGAACGGTGCTTTTCGCAGAAATGCGCGTTTGAAAGAAGGAGCTACGGCCCCGGTCAGCATGGTCAAGCCACTCAAGGCAGAGGCAAGCGTACGTCGGATTACAGCCGCCAGCTGCGCGCGAAGCAGAAAGCTCGCAGCGTTTATGGTGTACTGGAAAAACAATTCCGCCGTTATTTTGGAATGGCGATCCGCACCCGCGGTATCACCGGTTTGATTATGCTTCAACTTCTTGAAGCCCGTTTGGATAATGTTGTTTTCCGCATGGGTTTGGCAGCCAACCGCGCCCAGGCACGCCAGATGGTTTCCCACGGTCATTTTCTCGTCAATGGCCGCAAAACTGATGTGCCTTCCATGGTGTTGAAGGCTGGCGATAATATCCAGGTTCGTGAAGAATCAAAGAAAAATACGCTATTCAAAACAGTAGCTGAAACAGCCGAAAAAACGAATTGTGCGTTATGGCTGGAGCGTGACCTGAAAACAATGAGCGGCCGAGTATTAAGAATGCCGGAACGTGGAGAGATCGACGGAAACCTCAATGAGCAATTGGTCGTTGAGTATTATTCCAGGTGATCCGGTAATTAGATGAGGTTTATGACAGGAAGAGAGGGTGACTGTGGCTCAAAGTAGTATGGTTACACCGACACTTGAACGGGAAGCTGAAGCACGCAATTATGCGAAGTTTGTGATCAGCCCTTTGGAACGTGGGTTTGGTGTCACTTTAGGTAATTCGTTGCGCAGAGTTTTACTTTCCTCACTGGAAGGCGCGGCGATTACTTCCATGCGGATTTCCGACACTCTGCATGAATTCAGCGACATCCCCGGCGTTCGTGAGGACGTTCTTCAGGTGATGCTCCAGGTTAAACAGATTCGCATCAATATGCACGAAGGTGATGTCTCGCATATGCACTTGGATGTCAGCGGTGAGGGCGTGGTTACGGCCGCAGACATTCAAACGACGGCTGAAATTGAACTTGTCAATCCGGAATTATATTTGTTTACGGTTGATGATGCAAAAACGCAATTATCGATTGACTTCACCATCGAACGCGGACGCGGGTATCTTCCTTCCGATGAGCGGATCGGCGATCTGCCTATTGGGGAACTGCCTGTGGATGCTATTTTCAGCCCGGTGAAGCGCGTCAATTTTGATGTTGGTAATGCCCGTGTTGGGCAGAGCACCAACTATGATCGCCTGGAATTGGAGATCTGGACGGATGGCACAACTTCGCCGGAGAAGTCTTTGGCTCAGGCTGGCAAGATTCTGATCGAGCAATTCCGCCTGATCGCTGGTGTTAAAGAAGAAATGCTCGATATCGTGGAAGAACGCGAAGAATCTACCAAGCAGATCAGCAGTGAAGCGGCAGATATGCCCATCGAGAACCTCGATCTTTCCGTGCGCGTTTTCAACTCCTTGAAGCGCACTGGCGTTACCACTGTGGGTGACGTGATCGAATTGCTCGATAAAGGCGAAGAAGCCGTCATGTCGATCAGAAATTTTGGAGAAAAGAGCCTGGATGAGCTGCGCCAAAAAATGGCCGAAAAAGGCTTTTTGAAAGAAGAAAACGACGAAAGTGAAGTGGAGTAACGAACAATGCGTCATCACGTTTCAGGTTACCAATTAAACCGGAATAAAGATCAGCGCATCGCTCTACGGCGAACCCTGATCAAGCAATTATTTGAGCACAACCGGATTCAGACAACTTCCGCGAAAGCCAAGGCAATCCGCGGTGATGCTGAAAAGCTGATCACTCTAGCCAAGAACAGCGCCAAGGGCAGCGATATCGACAAGGTCAACGCGCGCCGCCTGGCGGCTTCGACTTTGGCCGACGCAGACATCGTCAAGAAGCTGTTCGATGATGTTGCCCCGCGTTTTGAAAACCGTAATGGCGGTTACACCCGCATGATCAAACTCGGCCCGCGCGTTGGCGATTCTGCGGATATGGTTGTGTTGGAACTGGTCGAAGAATAATCCGGCCGAAATTTCGGTTGGAATGGCACCTTACCAAGTTACGATCGCATACGACGGTACTGAATTTAAAGGATTTCAGCGCCAGCGCCATACCCGCACAGTGCAGGGAGAATTAGAGTCTGCACTTGTCGCCCTGGGCTGGCAGGAAAGGGCTATCCTTTCCGCCGGCAGGACCGATGCGGGTGTGCATGCCGAAGGGCAGGTGATTAGTTTCAACCTGAACTGGCCGCACCCGGCGCACGACCTGCTGAATGCGCTGAATCAAAAATTGCCGGCGGATATCCGGGTGCGCGGCTTATGCGTTGCGCCTGAGGATTTTCATCCACGCTATTGCGCTTGTCTGCGAAGATACCGCTACCAGGTATATTTCGACAGTCTGGATGATCCGCTCAGGGAACGCTATTGCTGGCGCGTAGATCCCAAACCGGATTTTGAGATCATGAAAGAATGCGCCGCGCTGTTCCTGGGAAGTCACGATTTTCGCGGCTACGGGAAACCGCCAAACGAAAGATCATCCCCCGTAAGGACGGTGAAATTGGCGGAATGGGAATTCTCGCCTGATGGTGAATCAGCGAATTTCCGCATCGGGGCGGAGGCATTCTTGTATCATATGGTTCGTCGTATCGTGTTTGTGCTGGTGCGCGCGGGACAAGGGCGCATCAGTCAGGAGCAAATAAAAGAGAGTTTGGAGAGTCATCCGAAGTTGCCCGCGGGGATAGCGCCCGCCAAGGGTTTAATTTTGGAAGAAATAATTTATAAGTAAAGCGGAGTACGGATTGTGGAAAAGACATATGTAATAAAAGGAAAACCTGAAACCAAATGGGTTTTGATCGATGCGCAAGGTGAAACCTTGGGTCGTTTGGCATCTAAAATTGCCGCGGTATTGATGGGCAAGAATAAAGCCGATTTTACCCCGGGCGTACCAGCGGGTGATTCGGTGATCGTGATAAATGCCAAGGACATTCAGGCGAATCCCACTCGCGTGAAAGAAAAGATCTATTACCGCCACTCCAATTACCCCGGTGGTCTGAAAGCTGTTGCCTACTCTGACCAGCTTGCGAATCACCCGGACCGGATCATCAAGTTCGCGGTAAAAGGCATGCTGCCGCATAATCGCTATGGCCGTCTGTTGATGAAACGATTAAGAGTATTCGCCGGCGCAGAACACCCGCACAAGGGTCAACAGCCCGAGAAGCTGGATTTATAGAAAGAAGTCAGGAGATTATAAAAAAATGTCGGGACAATATTATGAAGGCGTTGGCCGCCGAAAAGAAAGCACTGCACGTGTGCGCATCACGCAAGGTGATGGGAAGTTCGTCGTGAACGAAAAGCCGCTGGCGGATTATTTCACCCGCCTGGGTGATATGCAAGCCATCCTGCAGCCTTTTACGGCCACCGGTGAGAACCAGACGCAATATGACGTCTCGGTGATCGTCAATGGCGGCGGCGTTACCGGCCAAACCTCCGCGGTGCAGCTGGGTCTTGCCCGCGCGTTCACCAAGCTGAATCCGGAGTATGTTTCTGCCCTCCGGCGCGACCACCTGCTTACCCGCGACCCGCGCGTCAAGGAACGCAAGAAACCAGGTCTCAAGCGCGCCCGCAAGGCACCTACCTACACCAAGCGTTAAACCGCAGCTCCGAGCTTATATTGGAAAATACTACCCACTTGATTCGAATTGAGTGGGTAGTATAATTTTTCGGCAGTGTCTCCCGGGATGGTTATGATGGAATTCGAAAAGTACTTTAATGCGCTGAAAGCCCTGAATCTGCAAGATAACATTCGCCAAATCCGGTTAGTTGATGGCGATCAATTGGCGAGTAAGCATGTGCTCCTGCATGCGCCGGATGAGCCTGGCCTATACGGTTTTTCGGATCTGAAAAAACAAGCGCTTCAATTGCCCAAACTATTGGCCGGGCAATACGCCGACGCCAGGCTGACTTTCGCCAGACAGCAGGGCGGCGCCTGGCAGATTGAACAGTTCCTGGGTAAAAACAGTCATGAGGTTTTAGAAGAGAAAGAAGATGGATTCATTTTCTTTCCCATCATCAGTAAGAACGCTTCGCTCATCGCTTTCCGCGAATTGGTCGCCCACCTGCGCGCGCCCGAAGGCTGCCCTTGGGACCGCGAGCAAACGCACGCCTCGCTGAAACCCAACCTGTTGGAAGAAACCTACGAAGTGCTGGATGCCATCGATGATGGCGTTCCCGCGCATCTGTGCGAAGAGCTGGGCGACCTGCTGCTGCAGATTATCCTGCACGCGCAGATCTCCTCGGAAACCGCCGAATTTTCCATCAACGATGTCATCCAGGGCATCCATGCCAAGATCACTTTCCGCCATCCGCACGTTTTCAAAGACCTCAATGTGAATGGAGTCAAGGATGTGGTTCATAACTGGGAGGTCCTCAAGTCGCAGGAGCGCGAGAACAACAAATCCCAAAAAGAAAGCATCCTGGATTCCATCCCGCGCGGGCTGCCGGCTTTATCCCTGGCGCAAAAATATCAGGAACGCGCGGCGCGCGTCGGATTCGATTGGCCGGAAATCACGCCTGTCCTGGAAAAAGTCCTTGAAGAAATTGAAGAATTGCGCGCTGCCCATACAAAAGCCGAACAGGAAGCCGAGATCGGCGACCTGTTCTTCGCGCTGGTCAACGTGGCGCGCTGGTACGGCTTCAGCGCTGAAGACGCCCTGCGTCAGATGACCCTGCGCTTTTACCAGCGTTTCCGCCAGATCGAAATTAAAACCGCCAGCGCCGGCAAGAAACTGACCGATCTCTCACTGGAGGAAATGGACACCCTCTGGGATCAGGCCAAACAGGACGAATCCTCCGCCCCGCAATCTGATTAGGAAAAGCCGCGGCAGCCGCCGTGAAAAGGCCAGCCGGGCAAATTTAAGCTGCTGATAATTAGCCAATCCGCTGCGCTTCGAAAGCGTTCGCTGTTACTGGCACGTTCCGTGATTTAATAAGGTCTTTTCACAGTAGAATTGGGTCACGATGAAGAAAGCGCAAAAGCCCCAACCGAAGAAAATAAAAAAGTTGGTCAGGAGGCCGATCCGCCATCTCTGGCTGTTGCTTCCGCTGGCGCTGATCATCTGGTCGCTCTGGCCGCAGCCTGCGGAGGTGCGCGTGCTTTCGTTGAACCCTGACCTCCTCGATGCAGGCCTTGTGCAGGATTGCCCCTTGCTCAGCCGCCTGACGCAATATGAATTCGAATTGAAACTGCCCCAAAAAATATGGAAAGGGGAAGAAGCCAATCTCATGCTCACCCTGCGCGCGCCTGAAGGAAGCGTGCGCCTTTCAGATCAGCAGCTTTCCGCCTGCAGCCTGGCGTTGGAAACCAACCTGGCCGCGGATGATCTTTCCGTCGAACCCGGCAACATCCTGATCGAACCCTTCGTGGGGAATGTTTCGCAGGTCTTCCTCTACGCGCTCAGCCTGCCCGCCGCCGATTCCGCCGCCGGCGACTTATGGATCTCCGCTGCAGTCAAGCCTCTCGCGGCTGCCAGCGCGCAAAGACTGCCGCTCTTCTCCATTCCCGTTGTGGTCAGCGCGGCGGCCATTTTCGGCCTGCCGCCTGCCCTGGTGCGTTACCTCGCTTTGCTGATCATGCTGATCCCGCTGGCGGTTTCCTTCCGCCGGCGCCTGCTGGGTCGGGAATGATATAATCTCTCGCTATGAGCAAAAAACCCAAAAAATTGACCAAGCAGCAGCAGGAGACCCTCAACCGCCAGCTCGCCCCGATTTATTCCAAAGTCGGCGCCCTGACTTTCTTTGTTGGGCTGGTCGCCCTCTTGATCGGCTTGTGGATCGACCGTAGCCAGGGCACCATGCCGATCTTCACCCTGGTGTGCGTCATCGTCAGCATCCCGCTGGTGCTGTTCATCAACACGCGCATGCTGCGCGGTGCGGTCAAAAAAGCCGCTGAACATTCGCGGGATGAGAATAAGAAATAAGTTACAAGAAGTTCATGCGCCTCACCGATCTGATTCCGATACTTGGATTATCTATAAATTTGTCTGATCTGCCTGCGCGGGAGATCAGCGGCGTCCAGTTCGATTCGCGCCAGGTTGCCCCGGGAAACGTCTTCGTGGCGCTGGAGGGCGGCAGCTTTGACGGCCACCAGTTCATCCCGAACGCCATCCAAAACGGCGCTTTGGCGGTGGTCGGCACGCGCGACCTGCGCCTGGATGACGTGCCGTATTTCCGTGTGGCGAACGCGCGCGAAGCGCTGGCTAATATCTCGGCTGCCTTCTACGGCTACCCGGCCCGCGCGCTGACTGTGATTGGCGTGACCGGCACGGATGGCAAGACCACCACCGTCAACCTGATTTACAATATCCTGCTGGCGGCTGGCCGTAAAGCCGGCATGATCTCCACCGTCAATGCGGTGATCGGCGATCAGGAGATCGATACCGGTTTCCACGTTACCACCCCTGAAGCCCCCACCATTCAGAAGCTGCTGCGCAAGATGGTGGATAGCGGCCTGACCCACGTGGTGCTTGAGACCACCTCGCATGGCCTGGCCCAGCACCGTGCCACCGCCTGCGATTACGACATTGGCGTGATCACCAACATCACCCACGAACACCTTGATTACCACGGTGATTATGCCGGTTACCTGGGCGCCAAGGCCCGCCTACTGACCAGCCTGGCGGCCACGCCGGTCAAGAATGGGCGCGAATACCGCCTGGCTGTGCTGAACCGCGACGATATCTCCTACCCTCACCTGCAGAAAATCCTGGCTGACTCGCGCTGCGCGGCCATCCGCCAGCTCAGCTACGGCATTGGCATAGAAAACGACCTGCGCGGCCGTGACCTGCAAGTCGCGCCGGATGGCATCCGCTTCACGCTGGATTGGCGCGGGCAGTCCTATGAAGTCATTTCCAGCCTGGTGGGCGCCTACAACATGCATAACATCCTGGCGGCGGTCACTGCCGCCGCGGCCGGCTTGGGCTTGCCCATGCAGGCTGTCCTGCGCGGCGTGCGCGCGCTGGGCGGAGTACCCGGCCGCATGGAGCGCATCGGCCTGGGTCAGGATTTCCTGGCGATCGTTGATTTCGCCCATACGCCCAACGCGCTCAAGGTCGCCCTCGAGACCGCCAACCGTATGAAGGGCAACGGGCGCGTGATCGCCGTGTTCGGTTCGGCCGGCCTGCGCGACCGCCAGAAGCGCCGCATGATGGCCGCCACCTCCATCGAGCTGGCCGACCTGACCATCCTGACCGCCGAGGACCCCCGTACTGAGAACCTGGATGATATTCTGGCTGAAATGGCCGATGAGGCCGTCCAACGCGGCGGGCTGGAGGGCCGCACCTTTTTCCGCGTGCCAGACCGCGGCGAGGCCATCCGCAAGGCGGTAGCCCTGGCCCGCCCGGGTGACATCGTCATCTCCTGCGGTAAAGGCCACGAGCAATCCATGTGCTTCGGGGAGACCGAATACCCATGGGATGACCGCACCGCCCTGCGCGCCGCCCTGGCCGAGCGCCTCGCCCTCCCCGGCCCCGTCATGCCCTACCTCCCCACCCAGGATAAGTAAAAATTCCGAATTATTTCATTGCAAGTCCACCGCACCCTGAGCTTGTCGAAGGGTGAGCGCTCCGATTTGTCTTTGCGAGACCTGC
>Ga0172371_10006920_pt1 | contig 16303 bp, 8 predicted proteins | sample Lak12m_FD_114543 | JGI IMG/M metagenome (GOLD analysis project Ga0172371, IMG submission 114543) | Freshwater microbial communities from Kabuno Bay, South-Kivu, Congo - kab_022012_12m | ecosystem: Environmental > Aquatic > Freshwater > Lake | place: Democratic Republic of the Congo: South-Kivu...
CGCGGCGCCTGAGGCCAGGCGCATCGCCAGGGCACCGGGAGCGCGACGTTGGCTGCTGGAGATGCGGTGGGCCGCCACCGCGGCGCCTGAGGCCAGGCGCATCTCCAGGGCGGCGGAATGCGATAGCCATGGAGACGGTGCATGCCAGAATGCGACCACGCGCAGTGGGTCGAAGGCGCGCTCCAAACCTACGAACGACCCCTCCTGCGCTACGCCCTGCGCTGGTGTTGCGGCGACCTCGAACGGGCCCGGGACGCGGTCCAGGATACCTTCATGCGCCTCTGTGCCCAGCCCCGCGAACGGGTCGAGGGGCACCTGGCGCAGTGGCTCTTCACCGTCTGCCGTAACCGTATGATCGAACTCCTGCGCAAGGAGGGTCGTATGGAACCCCTCACCGATCTGGACATGACCACGCGGCCGGCGGCGGACCCGGACCCCGCCAACCGCTCCGAGTTGCGGGACCGCCTCCAGGCCGTGACACACATCCTCGCCGAACTGCCTGAACGGCAGCAGGAACTGATCCGGCTCAAGTTCCAGGAGAACCTGAGCTACAAGGAGATCAGCGCCATCATGGCTCTGTCCGTCTCCAACGTCGGATTCCTCCTTCACACCAGCATCCAGACACTCCGGCGGCGGCTGCGCGAGCTGGAAGCCTAAGCCAGGGAGAGCCACCATGATCGACAGGAACGATCCCAGGCTGACCGCCTATGCTCTTGGCGAGCTCGACGCGGCCGCAGCGGCGGCCGTGGAAGCCGATATGGGCGACAGCCCCGACACGCGGGCCGAGGTCCAGGGCATCCGGGACACGGCGGCCCTGCTTCAGCAGGCCCTGGCCGCCGAGGGGGCGCCGACGTTGACGGATCCTCAGCGGCAGGCCATCCGCACGACGGCGGCCAAGGGTCCGCGAGCGACCCGTTTCAGTCCCCTGCGCCTGCTGGCCTGGGCGAGTGTTGCCGCGGCGGCCTGCCTCGTCGTCGGGTTGCTGGCGATGCCGGCACTTCGCGAGGCCTCGTCGCGGCGGCAACCCGTGGTGTCCTGCGCCGTGCCGCCAACAGCCTCCGCTGAGGCCCCCGAGTCCACGGCACCAGTCCTGGGCGAGGACGTGGCCCTGACGGCCGCCGGCGCACGCCGCCCCGCACCGCCGCCGTCCCCGGCTGCGGCTCCGGCTGCGCGCGGCACCGCGACGGCGGTTCTGCTGTCCGAAGAGGCCCGGGACGAACTCGTGGTGGCACCGGCCGAGCCAGCCCACCGCAGAGCCCTGGGCCAGCCTGCAGCGGCGCCCGCGGCAGCCCCAGCCCTGGCCGCCACGGAACCCGCCCCCGAAGCGGCACGCACCGCCATGCCGCGACCCGGTCGCGTGGCGAAAACGGCAGCCGGCGCCGGCGCGACAGTGACTCGATCCCAGACCCTGGACACACGGGGCGAAGACAGGGCCATCGCTCTGGGCGGGGCCGCCGGACCCGGCATGGCGGGCGGCGCCATGGGTATGGGAGCCCCCGCCGCAGCGCCTGCGGCCCCGGCACCGACGCTGGGCGACCTGGATGAGCTGCGCACCCAGGGACAGCAGCCCCCACCCGCGCCGGGGGCCCTCGCCGGCCCCGGCGGTGGGGCCGCGCCGGGCGGGATGGCGGGGCCGGCCCTGGCGACGGTGGCGAACCAGGCGCAGGGCCTCGGCACGATGCCGGGCGGGGCGTTGGCCGGGGGGCAGCGCGGAACTCACTTCCTCAGCCCGGTCGCAGCGCCGGTGAGTGCTCTCCCCGCGGCGGCTGACGCCACCGCCTACCGCACCGTGCGCAGCTATCTCCTGCAGGGGCAGTTGCCGCCCCGCGAGGAGGTCCGCATCGGGGGTCTGGTCAACAACTTCCGCTACCAGGCGGGCCGGGCCCAAACCGGCTCCCCGTTGAGCGTCGCCACGGAGGTCACGGCCTGTCCCTGGTGGCCTGAACAGCGCCTGGTACGCATCGCGGTAACGCCCACGCAGGGACCGGTCCTGGTGCAGTCGGCCGCCGGCGCCGTGGGTATGCCCGCGGTGGCCCAGACCGCGGCCGAGCTCAGACAGGCCGTGGGCGTCGCCTGGGATGTCACCGTGGAGGTCGAGCCCGCGCCTGACCGGGTGGACGCCTACCGCCCCATCGAGGTCGAGGACGGCGACACGACCGTGGCCGAGGCCGAGCCCGCCGAGCCCCTCCGGGAGGGGCAGGTGCTGAATGCCTTCTACCAGGTCGTCCCGACGGCCCCGTCGATGGCCGTTGACAGGGCCAAGGCAGCGGCGACCGTCCCCGCCACTCGCGCTGGACAGCCCGCTCTGGACGCCGCCGCGGCGGGGCCGCGACTGATGACGGTCAGGCTGCACTGGCGCCGCCCTGACCAGCCCGCGCCTGGGGTCGCGGAGGTGTCTGTCGGGGACCAACCCCTGCCCTGGCAGCAGGCATCGCCCGATATGCAGTTCGGCGGCGCGGTGGCCCTCTTCGGCATGGTCTTGCGCAACTCACCCTATGCGCGGGGAGCGACCTTCGACACCGTCCTCGAGCTGGCAGGGACCCCGGCTGCCCAGGCCCAGGACGCCGACCGGGCTGAGTTCCTGGACCTGGTCCGGCGGGCCAAGTCCGCGCAGGCGGCCCAGACGCCGCGCTAACCCCGGCCGGGCGCCCATCGGGCCGCTCCGGCGGATCCGACCGATCTGCCCGATCCGACCGATCTGCCCGATCCGACCGATCCGACCGATCCGATAGGGCACGCCACGTCACGGGGCGGCGACGACGCGGACCTCCCACAGGCGCGGGACGCGGCGCCGTTCGGGGGTCGGCCAGGCGTCGGTCAGCAGGTGGCGCAGGACGCCGCCCACGACCAACGGCGCCACCTCGGGGTCGGGGTTGAAGCCGCCCAAGCGGAAGAGCCAACCCCAACCACCGCAGCGGATACCGGCCACGAAGTCGCCCTGGGCGCTGTCCACCAGCACCAGGACCCCCTCGTCGCCATCGAAACCCCTCTGCACGCCTGAGAGGGCCCCCTCGATGCGTGCCGTGGTCTCGGCCCCCAGCCACTGGCGGCCGACGGGCGTGACCAGGAGGGGCTCCGGCGGCGCGTCCACGGGCAGGCCTGCGCAAGCGAAACCGAGACGCCGTGCGCCGCTGGCCTGGATGGCTCGCGATGTCCAGGCGCCCTGAGCATCGCGGCTGGCAGCCTGGTAGAACGAGTAGCCACCCGTCTCCCACCAGATGCCGCCGGTGCGCACGTACTCACGGATGTCATCCAGCATCGACTCGGCCTGGGCAGGGGCCTCGGCGAAGAACACCTCCCCGCCAGGGTTCAGGATCGCAAAGGGCCTCTCGCCCTCTGCCGCCCGCAGCCGTGCGCGCAGATCCGCCGCAGAGGCGATCTCGAGGACCGTGGCCCCGGCGCCCTTCAGCCCGGCGTCCGCGGACAGGAGCCGAACCCAGTCCGCGGCCGAGACTTTCACCCAGGACGAAGGAGCGCCGGCACCCATGGCCAGCACGCCGATGGTGCGCTGGCGCGACCCCCACTCGGCGAAGGGCTTGCCGACGTGGGAGGTAGGCATGGCGACGCCGGAGACGCTGTCGGCAAGCTCAGGCAGGTCCACCGTCAGTGCCGTGGGACTGCGGCGGGCCGGGGTCAGGCGGACCGGCTGGCCCTTGAGCGCCGTGACCTCCAGCCCAGGCAGGTCATCACCGGACCACGGCAGGGCCACCCGCTGGCCCGGCACCGCGCGGACCCAGCCAGAAGAGAAGCGCTTGCCGCGACGCTCGAGCACGAAGCCGAAGGGCTGCGAGGGGGGGGCCTGCTCCCAGTCGACGAACTGGCCCGCGATGACGGTCGGGCCCCCGGCCTCGAAACCATAGCCGGCGAGATCGGCCCCGATCGAGCTGGCCAAGAGGCTCGTGCCCCGGCTTGGGAACGGGGTGCCGGAGGTGCTGGCCGTCACCTGCAGGTCGGGGTACTGGGCGACCATCAGCGGACCGGCGAAGGCGCCGTCGGCACCGCCGAGAAGCCGGTAGTCCTTGAGCGGCTGCCCGGCATAGCGGGCACACACCATCTTCTGCAGGGCATCGAGCCAGCCGAGCCACTCGCGGACCTCGTCGCGGCCGAGGTCTGCCGGCCCCAAGCTGTAGCTGAGCGAGTAACCCAAGCCGAGGACCCATGCCAACTGCTCGTCCGTGAACACAAAGTGCCCCAGGTCATGGAGGGTGAACAGCACCTTGTCGTGGGCCAGGTACTGCATCATCGGGAAGACCGCCCACTCGTCCGCCGGCAGCCGGTGCACGAGGAGCTGTGCCTGGCGCAGCCGCGACGGCACCGTCGCCCAGGCCATACCGCAGAGCATGGTCTCGAACTCCGCGACGCGGTCGTGGCCATCCTCGGTGGCCAGGGGGACGTGACGGGCATCCTCCATGCCCAGCGAGTGCAGACCGTCGATCCAGGCTGTCGGCGAGGGCGCCGCCGGGTTGTAGTCCCAGGTCCAGCCACGGGCCCCGACCTGGTCCTGAAAGAGCACGTCGCTGGGATACTCCTCAGACATCCGCCGGCGCGTCAGCCGGTGGGCTTCCTGGACGGCCTGGTGCCAGAAGCAGACCTGGTATCCCTCGTTGCTGGCGTAGCGTTCCCTGATCAGACTGCCGTCGCGCCGGCGGCTGAGCGGCGCCTCGCCCTCCCTCTCGAAGGTCGGGCCTTTCGGGTCGATGCACCACCAGGAGGTGTTGGTGTAGGGCATCATCAGGTGCCCCAGTTCATGGCCCCGGGCGTAGAAGGCGGTCAGGTCGGCGGCCGTGCCCCAGGCGGGGCGCGGCGGCAGGTGGTCGGGGTACTGCTTGTCGAAGCCCCCCTTGAGGTACTCGGTGAAATGGACCAGGCTTCCTTTCGGCAGGCGTTCCAGGGCCTGAGTCTGCTCGGCCGCCGTGGCCCCCCCCAGACGAACCAGCACGGCCCCCTTGAGGCGGTCCAGGAGCGGGGCTTTGACCTTGGCGTCCAAGGGTGTGCGCAGGCCGATGGCCTCCGCGTAGGCGGCCAAGCCGCTGGGGGTGTCCCGGTCAGGAAGCAGCCTCAGGGCGGGAGAGGTCCAGGCCTGACCGGGCGGCAGGTGCACGAACCACGAATGGCGTACCTCGCCGCCATCCGGCGTGCCGCGGACCTCGATCGCTGCCGGCGTCACGGCCGTCTCCCGGTCCCAGGGCTGCCGTAACAGGGGCTGCACCCCGAAGAGCGCCAGCGACCCGCCAACCCCCTGCAGGCGTACGAAGTCGGCCGTGCTGCCGGGGTAGGTCGCGCTCGCCGAGAGGTAGGGCTGCGGCTCGGCGACATAGAAGAAGGGATAGCCTCCCACCTCCCACCAGTACCCTCCCCGGCGGACGAACTCGCGCACGGCACCGATGTCTTCGCGCCAGCGGCTGGCATCCCCGGTGGGGAACATTTCGCCGTAGGGATTGAGGACCAGGGCTGTCTGCGGGTCAGTCCAGGCCTGACGCAGCTCCTGCGGCGTCGTCAGGACCACCACGCGGGCGCCGGCAGCCCGGAGGACGGCCGCCGAACGGAGGGCCGCCACCCACTGGCCGACAGCCGTGGCGGTCCAGTCGCCCTGCTGGGGCCCGCCGTCCAGGGCCACGACGGCCACCGCCCGGTCGCGGAACCGTTCCGGGAAGCGCCTGGCCAAGGCCCCCGTGGCGCCCAGGACGATGGCCTGCTGCAGCCAGCTCTCCGCGTCGGCATTGGCCCCGCCGGTCTTCATGCCGAGGCGCAGCAGCAACCCCTGCCCCCCGAGGTCGCTGGCGGACACCGCCGGCCCCGAGTCGCTATCCACCAGCACCAGCGGGGTCTGGCCAGGAGCCGAAGGACGGTTGACACACACCGTCGCGCTGCTGACGAGGGCCACCGTGCCGGCATCGAACCACTCCCGGCCGGCGGGGGTCACGCGCAGGGCCACCGCGGGCTCGTCATCGTCCAGTTGCCGGAGAGGCGCCCCGAACAGCTCCGCGTAGGCCTGCGGGCCGATGACGCGCCCCGCATAGCCACCGGGATGCTCCCGATGCGGACCGAAGAAACGACCGCTGAAGACCAGGCCGACACCCTCGCCAGCCCGCTGCGGGAACACCACTTCCTCCACGGCCTCGGGGTCAAACCGCAGCGCCTGGGGCAGGTCCAGGCGCTGAATGGCCTGAGCGCTGTCCACCACGGCCAGGCGCAGGTCCACGGCCTCGGCGCCCATCACCGGGGTCGCCTCGACCCGCAGCCGCAGCGCCGCGCTGTCCCAGTGCTGCACCAGGCGTGGGCCCTCCTGCTCGCTGCGCACGGTTCCAGACCAGGGCGGCGCCGCCCACTGGGCTGCCGAGACCGTCGTGCCGTCGATGAAGGTGACGGCCCAGGTCAGGCCGCCAGGCCGGATGGCCTCGGCGAAGACGGGCACCCGGGCCCGATCGCGGGTCCGGATGCCGACGCCGCCAGGCCCCGGCGGACCGACCCGGACGCCGAGAGCCCCGTCCGCAGCCACACCCAGGCGCAGCGACCCGCGGTCCACGGCCGGATCCGCGCCCCAGGCCGCCCCGGCCCCGAGCCAGAGCGCCGACACGCACGTGATTCCAGTGCAAAGGAGTCTGTATGCCATACCGGGGGGCCTTCCGTGCTCGCTGGCGATGGGCGCCGATGCATCGCGGGTCCGACGGTGGACTCTACTGCCTGCGGACCCGCCGCGCTACTGCGGCCAGGGCTGATCCAGGATCGCGCGGCCGCGGTCTGCCCTGCGGTCCGCCCGCGCTCCCGCAGCCGCGCACCGGCGTCAAGCCAAGCGTCCCCAGGCATGACGGGCCTGGTCGAGAGCGGTGACACGTCACCGACAGTCTAAAGTGCCCCGCCCGACGCGGGACTCGGTAAGCACACACGGCGCAGGCCGAAGGCCAAGCTTTGGAGTGACAGCCTGCCTGTGCGGGTACGCACGCAGACGGGCGGCCTGCCACCGCTTTGTCTTGGGTTGGCGCGCATGCGCGGCCGCGGGCGCAGTGACCTCGGGCGGAGGCCGGGCGCGGCGCCCGTCGGGGCACTCTTGGCGTTCCCTGGTCCGGTGCTATGTTGGTACGCTTTGCCGCTCCGGCGGTGGCACACGTGTGCTGACGGCCCATGGGTGTTCAAGAGGAGTGTGGTGCGATGTCAACGGCAGACCTCGGCCTCATCGGCCTGGCAGTGATGGGCGAGAACTTCATCCTCAACATGGAGAGCAAGGGCTTCACGGTGGCCTGCCATAACCGCACCGTGTCGAAGGTCGACGACTTCCTCAATGGCCGTGCCAAGGGCAAGCGGATTGTCGGGTGCCACTCGATCGAGGAGCTGGTGACCTCCCTGAAGCGCCCGCGCAAGGTCATGCTGCTGGTCAAGGCGGGCCAGGCGGTGGACGACTTCATTGCCCTGCTGCTGCCGCACCTGGAGGCCGGCGACATCATCATCGACGGCGGCAACAGCCACTTCCCCGACACCATCCGGCGCGCCAAGACGGTCGAGGCCGCGGGCAAGCTCTACATCGGCACCGGCGTCTCCGGCGGCGAAGAGGGCGCTCTCCTGGGGCCCTCGCTGATGCCTGGCGGCAGCCCGGCGGCCTGGCCGCACGTCAAGGAGATCTTCCAGACCATCTGCGCCCACACCGAGGCCGGCGAACCGTGCTGCGACTGGGTCGGTGAGAACGGCGCCGGGCACTTTGTGAAGATGGTGCACAACGGCATCGAGTACGGCGACATGCAGATGATCTGCGAGACCTACCAGATGCTGAAGGATGGTCTCGGCATGACCAACGAGGAGATGCACCAGGTCTTCTCCGAGTGGTACGGTGGCGAGCTCAACAGCTACCTCGTCGAGATCACCCGCGACATCCTCGGCTACCGCGACGAGCAGGGCAACGCGGTGGTGGACCTGATCCTGGATACCGCCGGCCAGAAGGGGACCGGCAAGTGGACCGCCATTGCCGCCCTGGACGAGGGGATGCCCCTGACCCTCATCGGCGAGGCGGTGTTCGCGCGCTGCCTGTCGGCCATCAGGGATGAGCGCGTGGCGGCCAGCCAGGTGCTCAAGGGCCGTGTCAGCCCCTTCCGCGGCCGCCGGGAGGCGCGGGTGAACGACCTGCGCAAGGCGCTCTATGCCAGCAAGTTGGTGAGCTATGCGCAGGGTTACCAGCTCATGCGTGCGGCGGCCAGGACCTATGGCTGGAACCTGAACTACGGCGGCATCGCGCTGATGTGGCGCGGCGGCTGCATCATCCGCAGCGCCTTCCTCGGCAAGATCAAGGATGCCTTTGACCGCAACCCCGGTCTGACCAACCTTCTCCTGGACCCGTTCTTCGCCAAGGTGGTGCGGGACGCGCAGCCGGCCTGGCGCCGGGTGGTCACGGCCGCCGTCAGGCTGGGCATTCCGATGCCGGCCATCTGCAGCGCCCTGTCCTACTTCGACGGCTACCGCAGCGCACGGCTGCCGGCGAACCTGCTCCAGGCCCAACGGGACTACTTCGGCGCCCACACCTACGAACGGGTTGACCGGCCACGCGGCGAGTTCTTCCATACGAACTGGACCGGTCGTGGTGGCAACACCTCTGCGTCGACCTACGTGGTGTGATGCGGTAGCCGCTCATGACCTGGCGCGCCGTCACCCTTGGTGTGCTGTGTTCCCTGTTCATCGCAGGGGCGGGCTACATCAACGACCGGCTGCTTGACCTGGAGAGCTTCAACAGCGGTCACCAGTTGCCGGTGATCGTGCTGGGGACGCTCTTCCTGGTGGTCGCCGTCCTGAATCCTCTGTTGGCGGGTTGGCGCCGGCGCCTGGCTCTGGCGCCGGCGGAGCTGGCCCTGGTGGTGACCCTGGCGATGGTGGCCTGCAGCATCCCTGGCCGCGGCCTGATGGAGCAGTTCACCCAGGTCCTGGTCATGCCGCACCACTGGAACCGGGTCACCCCAGGGTGGAAAAGCCAGCGTCTGCTCCAGTACGTGCCGCCTCAGGCGCTGGTGACCGTCACCGACGAGACCTACGACCAGGTCGTCTCCGGCTACATCATGGGCGCCGACACCAAGGGTCGCGTGCCGCCGCCGCTCCTGGAGCGTTTGTGGGAGAAGTGGGAGCGGGTGCCCTGGGATGCCTGGTCGGTCCCGCTGCGGACGTGGGTGCCGATGATCCTGCTGCTGGGGGTGGCTTCGGCCTGCCTGGCTCTGATTGTGCACCAGCAGTGGGCTCACCATGAGTTCCTCAGCTACCCTATTGCCACCTTCACCAACTCCCTTCTGGAGCGCGAACCCGGGAGTGCCTGTCCTGTGGTTCTGCGCAACCGCCTGTTCTGGATCGGCTTCGCCATCGTCTTCGCGATCCGCTGCAACAACGGCCTGTGTGTCTGGTTCCCAGACTACCTGGTACCGGTGCGACTGACGTGGATGCTGACGCCCTTTGCGCGGGTGATGCCCTGGTTGCTGAAGGTGCAGTACGGCGGCGAGCTGCTGCGGCTCGACGTCTTCCCGCTGGTGGTGGCGTTCGCGTTCTTCCTCAGCAGCGAGATCTCCTTCACTCTGGGCATCTCGCAGTTGGCATGGGTGCTGTTCGGGCTACCGATGGTGACCGTGGGGGTGAACCTCTCGACGGACTGGATCGGGGGCTGGCAGGGCTGGCAACGGGCGGGGGCCTACATGGCCTTCGGCTTCATGCTGCTGTACACGGGTCGCCAGTACTACAAGGAGGTCCTCCTAGGCGCCCTCGGCCTGCGCCGTGGTGGGGGGCCTGCCCCGAGTGCCTGGAGCATGCGGCTTTTCCTGGTCTCGACGCTGCTGCTCATGGTGCTGGTAGCCCGGCTGGGCATCGAGTGGCCCTTTGCCGTGCTGTTGGTGCTTCTGACGTTGCTGTCGCTGGTGGTGCTCTCCCGCATCAGCGCCGAGACGGGCCTGTTCTTCATCCAGCCGCGGTGGATCCCCTTCGGCGTGATGATGGCGGGCCTGGGCGGCTACGTGATGCCGCCGGGTGTCATCATCGCCACCGGCTTCGTGTGCATGGTGCTGGCGGTGGACCAGAGCCAGTCGCTGATGCCCTATCTCGTCAACGGCCTGCGCATCTGCGAAAGGGCCGCCCTGCGCCCCGTCCAGGCCGCGCGCCTCTCCACCATGGTCTATACGGTGGGGGCCCTCCTGGCGATCGCCGTGGTCCTGGTCGCCACCTACGACCTGGGTGCCCCCACCAACTACAACTGGTCCCACGAGCGCATTCCCACCATGCCCTTCCGGGCCGCCCAGCCCGAGCTGCTGCGGCTCAAGGCCATGGGCAGTCTGGAGGAGGCCCAGGCGCTGCCCTGGACGCAGCGTCTGGACCGGCTCATGCCGACGGACAACTTCACCTGGGCCTTCGGTGCCGGTTTCCTGCTGGTTCTGGTCTGCAGCGCTTTGCGGCTGCGGCTGCCGTGGTGGCCCATCCACCCGGTGATGTTCATGCTGTGGGCTACGTACCCGATGGCCACCACCTGCTGGTCGTTCTTCTTCGGCTGGGCGATCAAGGTGTCCACGCTGCGTTTCGGGGGGAACCGCCCCGCCATCACCCTGAGACCCCTCATGATCGGAGTCATCGCAGGGGAGATCGTGGCGGCGCTCGTGTTCATGGTGGCCGGCGCCATCTACTTCTTCGCCACCGGCGAGAAGCCACTGGTCTACCGCTACTTCCCGCGGTGAGGGGAGGCCGGCCCGCCCGGCGGCCCGAGGACGGCCGTCGGGGTTGACTTCGGGACGGCCGATCTTAGCCTATCGGGCAACAAGGCCAAGCGCGGTCGGAGCAACGCTATCGGCACGGGAGAGCCCCCATGAAGTACTCGGCGACGACGGTTTTCATGCCTGAACTGAGCCTGAAGCAACAGGCTGAACTGCTGGCCAAACTGGGCTACGACGGCATGGAACTGCGGGTCCGCCGGGTCAGCCCGGACCAACGCGCCAAGGCGGTTCCCAGCCCCTGGGGTTACCATGTCAACGACATCACCCCGGAGAACTTCGTGGCCAAGGCCCCCGAGATCCGCCAGGTGCTGGCGGACCACGGTCTGGCCCTGGCCGGGATCGCCTCGGCCGCGGCCTGTACCGAACTGGACCACGTGAAGCTGCTGGTGGAGGGGGCGGTCGCCGCCGGCGCACCCTTCATCCGTGTCGCGGCGGCAGCGGGCTACAAGGGCGACGGCAGCCAGGACTACTGGCAGGTCTTCGGCGAGACTGTGGCGGGGTACGCCCGCGTCCTGCAGGTCACCCGTGGCACTGGCGTCAAGGTCGTGCTCGAGATCCACGGTGGCACCATCCACTGCAGCGCTTCCCTGGCACACCGCATCGTGAGCCAGTTCGATCCGGCCGACGTGGGGGTCATCTACGACCCCCAGAACATGGTCAGGGACGGCTTCGAGACCACGGCGCTGGCCCTCCAGCTCCTGGGTCCCTACCTGGCTCACTGCCACGTCGGCGCCCATCGCCCCTTGCCTCCGAGCGAGCGCGATGGCAAGGGCACGGCGCAATGGAAGTGGGAAGGCTGTTCCATGGCCGACGGGCTCTACCACTTCCCGACCCTCCTGGCCCGACTGCGGCGGGTGGGTTACCGGCACTTCATCTCCATCGAGGACTTCCGCAACGCCGCCCCCGAGGAGAAGCTGCAGAACGCCATCGCGTACCTGCGCTCGCTGGAGCAGGCCTGAGTGCGCGGGCACGTGCGCCCTGGTCGTCGGCCGGCACAGTGGGAGGCCGGATGCACACGGTTCGGGCAAGCCAGTGCCTGGTTCTCTGGGTCGTCCTGGCCGCAGGCTTGGCGGTGTACGGACGGTGCCCGGCCATGGCCGCAGACGCCGAGGCCATCGCCCTGACGGGCGTCCTCGACGGACTGCCTCTGGAAGCGCCTCCCCTGCTGCGGGATCCTCTCGACGGCGCCACCGCGGGCCAGGTCACGGGGAACCTGACCTACGGCCCCGGGCGGACGGGTGAAGCGGCCGCCGGGGACCAGGCCCTGCAGTTCCCCGAGGACCGTTCTGAGGCGCTGCACGTTCGCTACGGGCCCTTCGTGCCCCGGCGCGGTCGGATCGGGCTCGACTTCCGGGTGGAGGCCCTGCCCAAGGACCACCACTTCCTCACGCTGTTCTCCATCGGTACAGGCGGCAATACCTGCATGACGGCACGGCTGCGGCTGGACGGTCGCGTCGTCGTCGCCATCCTGACGCCTGTCGAGCCGGTGTCTCTCCTGAGTGACCCCCTAGCCCTGGGGGCGTGGCACCGGTTCGAGCTCACGTACGCGCCGGAGGGAGCCCTGCTGCGCCTGGACGGGGCGGTCCATGACTACGCCACCGATTACGCCGCCCCCTATGCCTGCGACCTCGGCAACGCCTTCTACCTGGGCGACCAGGCCTGGTGGGACGCCGGTGCCCGCAAGGCTGTCTTCTACGCACTGGACGGCTTCGTGGGCCGCCTGGACAACCTCGAGATCCTGCGCCTGGGCAAGGACCTGCCAAAGGGGGTCTCGCGATGAGATGCCGAGCCTTGGCTTCACTGCTGCTCGGCTGGCTGGCTGCCGCTATGCCCCTGCCGGGAGCGCCGGCCCCGGCGTCGAAGGTCTGGCCCGCGTCTGACGAGGGCACGGTCTGGCTCATCGAGAACCTGCCCAACGCGACGGCCATCGGCTATCCGGTCGGGGCGGACGCGAAGGAGGTCCCGGCGGGACTCTACGCGGTGGTCGAGGTCCCCGCCTATGTCGAACTGATCTCGACCACGGCGAACTACTCGCGGCCGGTTCGGCCGGTCCAGGTCACGGACCTTGTCCGCGACGGGGAGCGCTCCCGTCGCCACGTATTCCCGCCACCCCACAAGGACACCGAACGCTGGGCGCGGCTGTTTGCGCAGTGGGTGGCGCACCCGACGCCGGCGGACCGGGCGAGTCCGGGCCGCTTCGTCTGGCACTTCGAGACGCCGGAAGGCCCCGAGCCCGAACGGTCCCTCCCGATCCGCCTCCTGGCCGAGCTGCCGGACAGGGCCCCTGGAAGATGGCCGATCCGCCTCTGGCAGAGCTCCATGGGGAACGTGGTGCCGGAGCGGCTTCGGGAGGTGCTGATCCTGTGGCGGCGTGCCGGTTTCACGGTGGTCCCCTGGTGGGAGTCCCGCGTCGAGGCTCTGCGGGCGGCGGGTGCCGGGGAGTTAGGCCTGCGAATCGCGGCGGACCAGAGCGGCCACGCGGGCTGGCCGCAGATGGCGACCCCCTCCCCCGCACCCGACTACCAGAACCGCGACGGCGCGGGCAAGCTCCTCGCCGAGCAGGACCCGCAGTGGGTCCTCGACCACGCCGGGGGGCCGTGGAGCAGCGATCTGGACTACTGCCGCCGGCACGCGGCCCAGCTCGATGTGCTCTCGGAGGATATCGAGTGGGACCCCGCTGGTTTCAGCACCGGCTTCTCTCCGGCCGGCATCCGTGCCTTCGCCCGCTCCGCAGGCCTGGACCCGGCGACCCTTACGCCGCAGAGCATCTGGCAGGAGCACCGCCGGCAGTGGGGCGACTTCCGCGCCGACCAGACCCTCCGGCTCGTGCAGCTCTTCTACCGGGCGGCCCAGGCCGGCAACCCCGCCGTGCAGTTCCAGTTCCTGCCGGGAAGCCCCTACACCACCACCGACGAGCAGACCCTGTCGGGGATGGTGCCGCTGGCGCCCGACAGCCTTGGGCGGATGGTCTACCTGCTCCTGCCACTGCCCACGAACCGCCTGGCGGAAGCCATGGACGTGGTCATGCCGATGTGGTATGACCACGGGGTCTCGCAGTGCCGCAGCGTGTTCGCCTGGAGTCGGGCCCTGACGCCCGCCATCGGGGTGCCGCTGATGCCCTGCCTGCTGGGGCAGGGGCGCGAATTCTACTACCCGGGCGGCGATCCTGGCGAGGGGCTGCGGGCGATGACCTGGGCGGCCGCGCTCGGGGGCAGCAAGGGCCTGTGTTACTGGCTGGGCGAGTTCAGTCCCCTGCAACTCACCTGGCTGGCGCGCTGCGCCCGCGAACTGACGGCGACCGAGGACCTGCTTCTCGATGGCCGCGCGGAGCCCGCCGGGGTCACCCTCGAGCCCCTGCCCCAGAAGCACTTCACCCTCGTCCGGGGTGACCAGAGACGCTCCATTGCCGTGCCGGATTTCGACCGGCAGGTGCTCTGGCGGGCGTATGGGCTGGATGACCGCCGCCTGGTCGGCGTGATCAACCTCGACCCCGGCCTGGAGGCCTTCTTCCGACTCCGGGTCGCGGGACTGCCGGAGGGCCGCTACCGCCTGTGGGACGTCTCCGAGAACCAGCTCCTCTGCCCCGCGGACGCGCAGGACACGCTGGCCGCGGCGGACCTCGCCCACGGGGTGACCCTGCGGACGCCGCGGAACTACGGCGTCAGCCTGTTTCGGGTGACGCCGGAGACCGCCGCGCGGCCGCCGGAACTCACCCGGGAGAGCCTGTCTACGCTCGCGGCCGCCTACGCGGCCTACCGTCAGCCGGACAGCACCGGGGCCGTGCTGGCCGAACGCGGCGACCTGGTCGTGCGCTACGACGTGGTGGGTCACGCCGGCGCCATGGCCATCCTGGTCGAGAGCCCGAAGCAGCAGGTCTGGGTCCGGCCGCAGGAGGGCGGTCGCGTCGGCGAGTGGCGGGTGAAGGAAGGCTCGCGCACGGTCGTGGAGTGGGAGAGCCCCTACGGCGGCGTCGCGGCAGACCTGTTCTGGAGCCCGAGCAACGCCCACTGGACCGGCGACGAACAGGGGCCCTACGAACTGGTGGAGGCCAAGGTCCACGCGGCCAAAGCCTACGTCACTCTGCGCCAGGCCAAGCAGACAGCCGCCCTGCAGGGCCTGGTCGTCACCAAGACCTTCGTCATCCCCGAGGACCGGACCGACATCGAGGTGCGCGTCGCCATCGCGAATCCCGGTCCGGCGCCACAGGTCGGCTTCGCCTCCTGGATGCATCACGTGGTCCGCCTGGGAATGCGGGAGCTGGAAGCGTCCACCCCGCGTCAGCACCCGGAGGTTTTCATGCTGACCGCGGCGGGCCCATCGGCGGCCCCCGTCCAGGAGGTCGTCTGGTGCAAGCCGGGGGCCCCCTACCTGCCCGGGAACGAGGGCTGGGAGAAGCGGGCCCGTAACGGCGAGACCACCGGCGAGTGGGTGGCCCAGCGCAACCCGGTCACCGGCGAGGCCATGCTCTGCCAGGTGCTGGGGCCGCCCGTGGTTCAGTTCTACTCTTGGCGCGATGGGGTCCAGCCGGACAACCTCAGCCTCGAGTGGATGCACGGCTATGAGACGCTGGCGGCAGGCAGGACCTGGCAGGCCAGCTACCTGCTGCGCTACCTTCGCGAGGTCGCGCCGGCCGACCTGCCGCAGCACCTCCGCAGGCCGGTCCCCGAATGAGCCCGGCGCGTCATCCCGAGACGGTGAGGAACCGCATGGAGCCGGAAGCGACCCGCCCACAGGACACCGGCAGAGGCAGGGGCGCGGCCCGCGCGGTGGCCCTGCTGGCAGGCCTGCTGGCCACGGCCCTGACCGCAGCCCCGCCGGCGGCAGGGCCCTCGCCCGGCAACGCCGTGCGCGAACTGCGCGTCTGGGTCATCTGGGCTGACCGCGGCAGGGACGCCGCCTTCCGCAGGTTCGAGCAGGAGTATCCCGGCTGGCGCGTGGTGTGCGCCTATTCCAGTGGCTCCATGGGCCCAGGCCAGCAGAAGCTCATGACGGCAGTGGCTGGCGGCGACCCGCCCGACGTGCTGGTGTTCGACCGCTTCTGCGTGGGAGAGTGGGTGACCCGCGGGACGCTGCAACGTCAGGATGACCTGGTGGCTGCCAGCGCCCGGCTGGAGGCCGCGGCGGACGCGGTGGTGACCGCCCTCGGCTCCGGGGACAGAGACGCGGCGCGGCGGGCCCTGGGGGACATCCGCCGCCACCAGGCCGCCTTCCCCGGCAGCCTCATCGACCAGACCGCCGCCACCCTCGAGGCGGGCCTGGCTGGCGCCCCGCCGGCCGACACCAGGTCCCTCCAGCCATCCGCAACGGCCCTGCGCGAGCTCTGCGACGGCATCCACGAGGAGGAGTTCTACCCCGCCTGCTGGCAGGAGGGGAGCTGGAACAACGTCATCTACACGGTGCCCTTGAACACCGATAGCCGCGCCCTGTTCTACAACGAGGACCTGCTTATCCGGGCGGGCTACGTGGACGAGCGCGGCCGGGCCCGACCGCCCAGGGACTGGGATGAACTGCGCGAGTATGCGCTCAAGCTCACCGAGCGCGATGCCCAGGGTAACATCCAGGTGCTGGGGTTCGCCCCCAACCTC
>Ga0172371_10006921_pt1 | contig 16303 bp, 19 predicted proteins | sample Lak12m_FD_114543 | JGI IMG/M metagenome (GOLD analysis project Ga0172371, IMG submission 114543) | Freshwater microbial communities from Kabuno Bay, South-Kivu, Congo - kab_022012_12m | ecosystem: Environmental > Aquatic > Freshwater > Lake | place: Democratic Republic of the Congo: South-Kivu...
GTGGTTATGATACTGGTGGTTGGGACGATTCTGCCTGGAGCGATGGTGGTTATGATACTGGTGGTTGGGACGATTCTGCCTGGAGCGATGGTGGTTATGATACTGGTGGTTGGGACGATTCTGGCTGGAGCGATGGTGGTTATGATACTGGTGGTTGGGACGATTCTGGCTGGAGTGACGGAGGATATGATATGGGAGGAGACATGGGTGGAGATATGGGAGGAGACATGGGTTGGTAAAAATGTTCTGAAAAAGATATATAAATTTCATCGGAACAAAACCCCGGGATGCATCCCGGGGTTTTATATTGGCAGATCGCGCTTAAAATATTGCTTTTTTTAATTAACTATTGTACAAGTAATAATCCAGTGAAAATGACCATAAGGAGGAGCGATCAAATGGGCATCGTATCGAAAGTTCTTTTTTGGGCATCAGTTGGCTTTATGGTTCTCGGTATTCTTGCAGTCGTTGCCGGCTTGGGAAATCCCCACGCGGTTTTCGGCTTCCGGGGCGGCATGATTGTTTCAACGCTCGCAGTCGCGGGATTCATCGGCAGTTTTGTGGCAAGGAATCCGTGAACGTTGGCAGTAACTGCAAACTCATCTAACCGCTAGTCCTTGCTAGCGGTTATGTAATTAGTGGAATACAAAAAACCCATAAGTTGTTTACACTTATGGGTTTCATTCAAGCGCATGCACACAAACGCAGAAGCCTGTTTGCAATTATATTCTGCAGCTATTTGAGCTACAGGCCAACACTGGATTTCCTCTGCGCTGGATTCTTTGGGGTGGCACAGCCGGTCGACGCCCTCCACTACCGTTGTTATACGAAGGTGCCGGAGCGGGTTGGGGAGGTCTGGTAGCCGGTGGGACTGGTGGAGCAATGATATATTCGGCATCGAGCATAACCATCCCACCGGTATTTCTGTCCACGATCCTGCCTGGTCTTGATGGAGTCAGCCTTTCTAACACCGCGCCTTGAGGCAAGTAGCGATCCATGATCGTCTTCTTTGCCGCTCTGACTGCCCTTGTGAAAGAAGGCCCCTCGTTTGGTCCAAAGTCATTCACGCTTGCCTTCAATCGGATCTTCGGGCCAGGGTAATCCTTGTCTTTGAAAATCTGGAAACCGTCACCCTTGGTGACTGGTTCCCACTGTTCAGCGACTACCGTTTGCGAGATGGCAAACACGAAGGTGACTGCAATTAATATGCCAGTAATTCTCATGATAGCCCTCCTGTGAAAGTGCGATATTCTTTTCCCGCCGAGGGCGGGGGACGAGCTTAGATTATTAATCTTTCTCGAACAAATTATTAAATAACACTTTTATAAAAAGTCAAGCATTCGAGGGTAAAAAAATGGCCCGAGTTGAGATAGAGCCAAAAGATCAATGAATAAATTGGGCAACGCAAAAGAAACTTTCGCATTATATTAACGGTATCCAGTATAGTCGTAAGCCGGGCCCCAGCTTCCTGTCGGGTGTCTGTTGCCATTATAATTGCCGCAATTTGGGCAGTAGCTTCCTCCATAATAGCTTGAGTCGCAAGATGAGCAGTACTGCCACTGACTGTTCTGGTAATACTGCTGCTGTTGGTAGCTGTCCCAAGAGCGTTGAACTCGCGACCAACGCCGGCCGTGATAATACTCGTGGACAACGGTTCCCCCTTGAGGAGGCATAACTATGTATACTTGGGCGTGAGCGGGGGTGACAAGAGTTAAGTTTGCAGTGTTAGCCCCAATTTCCGCTACTATGGGAAGCAACAGAACTCCCAGTAACATTGTTGCCACTAGTGCCAGTTTGTTAAAGATCTTCATAATCTTCTCCTCCCTATCCGGTTTTTTCTCGGTTTTTTAAAACCGACACGCATAACTTTTCTTTATTTAAATATAGCATGATTTTAGGTTCCAGTCTGCCATAAAAAAGAAAAAACACGCTCGGTAGCGTGTTTTTTCGTCATATAATATTGATAAACGGCTTATTTATTCGTTTTTTTCTTGGATACCGCTTCTTTCTTCTCCACTTTCACTTTCTTTCCTTTCTTCGCCTTGGCGGTTTTGGTTTTTTTCAGATTTTCCTGCATCAACTTGGCGCGCTCCAGGCGGCGGGTGAAGCGGTCAACCCGGCCGGCGGTGTCGACAATTTTTTTCTGGCCGGTGTAGAAAGGATGGCAGGCGGAGCAAATTTCCACCTGCATTTCCGGCACGGCGGACTGGGTCTCGACGCGGTTGCCGCAGGCACAAACTATTACGGCCGGACCGTAGTCAGGATGAATATTCTTCTTCATGAAATTGAGAAATTAATAGGATTTATGCTTTATAACACGATTCAATCGAAACCGCAAGCAGCGATCTCACCCCTTGCGTTTCATCAACAGAAACAAGGAGAAAGCAGTGATTCCCATGGCGATAAATATGATCAGCAGCACCTTTTTTATGTTGTTGACGTAGGCAATCTGCACGTTCATGCCGAAAATCGAGGCGATCAGCGTAGCCGGCAGAAAACTCACCGAAAAAGCGGTGAGAATGTTGATGATTTTGTTCAATTTGTAGGAAATCAGGGTGTTGTTGGTGCGGTGGAGGGCTTGAACCGTTTCCCAGTAGTTTTCCAGCGTATTCCAAATCTGAATGTTGGTGGCCACGATGTCCTGGGCATACAAGTCTAGATATTTATTGCCTTTGATGTCATTTTCGCAAAAGACGGAACGCAAGATCGGGAGTTGCGGCTTGATCACCCGGCGCACGTCCAAAATGTCCCGCTGCAGCAGAGTGATGTCTTTCAGGGTTTTATTCTCTTTTTCGTTGAACAGGTCGTTTTCCAGCTGATCGGTCTCCTGGGCCAGCCGGTCGAGGAAAGGGAAGTAGCTTTGAAGCAGCTGGGCGATCAGGATCAGCAGCAGATAGTAGGGCCCGTGCTGGAAATATCTTTTTGAGGCCTCAATGTTTTTTTGGCAGCGGATGAAGAAGTGGCTGATCGGCGATTCAACGTTGGCGCAAACCGTCACCAGAAATCTTTTGTTCATCAGGATGTCGATTTCCCCGACCTCCCGGAAGCGCCCGGTCTTATCGAATATCGGGAAATGAACCACCAGAAAAGTGTAGCCGTCGTGCTGGCTGAATTGCGGCCGGTAGAGGGGGATTGTCAGTTTCCCGATTATCAACGGGTGCAATTTGAATTCGCCCTGGACGAAGGAGATATCCTCCGCCTTGGGATCCTCAATCGATACCCACGAGAAATTTTTATGGGAAATGGATTGCATGAGAATATAATAAAGTCATTTTTCGGCTCTTACCATTTCTCCTTGCAAGGCCAGCGCCGAAGCGTCCTTCACCAATATTTCCGCCCATTTTCCGACAATGTCCTTTTTGAAGCGAGGGTTCAGCTCGGCTTGCACGTCTTTGTTTTCAAAGGATTTGCCCAGAACGTAGGTTTTTGCCTGGCCGTTGGGCCCGATTTTGATTTTGACCCGGTCTACTAATATCGTAATGGTTTTACCGATAAAACGCCGATTTTTTTCGAGGGCAATTTTTTTCCAGACGGCGTCCAGCTCTCTTTGGCGGACGATTTTTACCGGAGCGGGAACAGAATCCTTCAGTTTGAATGCGGCCGTTTGGGGCCGGGGCGAGTACTTTAAAGAGAAAAGCATTTCGTAGCCAACTTTCTCTACCACTTGGAGGGATTCCTGAAAATCCCGGTCCGTTTCGCCCGGGAACCCCACAATAATATCGGTGGAAAACACTATCCCGGGGTACCCTTTTTTGATTTTCGCGATTAATTTTAAGTAATCTTCCCGGGTGTAATGGCGGTTCATGAGCCGGAGAACACGATTACTGCCGGATTGGATGGGCAAATGTAAATTGGGGGATACCTTCTTACAGCCGGCGACGGTCTCGATGAATTCTTGGGAGATATCCTTGGGATGGGACGAGATGAAGCGAATCCAGAATTTACCCGGGATTTTGTCAATCGCCCGCAGCAGCCGGGAAAAATTCCACTCTCGGCCTTTCCGATCGATTCCTTGATAACTGTTGACGTTTTGGCCCAGCAGGTAGATTTCTTTGTAGCCTTTTTTAGCCAGGCTTTTTGCTTCGTCTATGATTTGCTCGGGTGCGATCGACTTTTCCCGCCCGCGGGCGTAAGGAACCACGCAATAGGAGCAGAAATTATTGCAGCCGGTGGTCACGGGCAGGTAGGCTTGAAAATCTGATTGGCGGGCCCCGGGATGCCGGTAGAAGTCAGGACTCAAACAGCCTGATTGGGGGATTATCTCTTCAATTTCAGTTATCCAGTTTTCAATCGGAATAAAATAATTTACCGCTTCCCCAAGGCGTTCTTTGACGTCCGGTCGATGGCTTAAACAGCCGGTGAGTATTATTTTTGCGTTTTTGTTTTGCCGGCGCATTTTTTTCAACCAGCTGATAATCCGTTCTTCGGCGGCGGCCCGCACCCCGCAGGATACAGCGATGATTATGTCGGCTTTCGCCGGCAATTCCAAAGGCTGGCCGCCTCTTTCCGCGAGAGTCGAGACGATGATTTCGGCGTCAATATGGTTCATCTGGCAGCCGAAAACTTGAATATAAAAGGTGAAAGCTTTAGGCTTTTTTCTCATTTTCCACAATACCTCCTCCCGCTTTTTCGATCGCGGTTTTGGCGCCCTGGCTCACCAAACAGCCCTCGATGGTCAAGGCCTTGGTGATTTGGCCGTTAGCCAGAATTTTAACCCGGGCCAGTTTGCGCGCCCGGCTGCGTTTGTTGAGTTTGATCAGACCTTTTTCTATTAGGGTTTTTGGAGAGACCGTTTCATTGCCTCTGAAATTCTTTTCCAAAATGTCCAGTCCAATGGAGATATTCGGCAGTTTCGGCGAAGTGAATCCCCGAATTTTAGGCGAGCGCTGGACCAGGGTGGTGTCCTGCCCCTCGAATCCGGGCGGAATATTGCCTCCCGAACGGGATTTTTGGCCCTTGTTGCCCTTGCCGGAATAGGTTCCCCGCTTGCCTCCCCGGCCGATTCGTTTTTTTTCTTTAAGCCAGTCAGGCCTCGAAACTTCTTGGATTTGCATAAACTCTGATTATAAGTAATTATTTGGCGGTTGCTGCGGAAACTTTTTCGGCCGGCTTTTCCGCTTCGACCGGTTTTTCTTCGCTTTTCTTTTCAGTTGTTTTGAGCTGCGAAAGAGCTACCAACATGGCTCGAGCGGTGTTGATTTTGTTGTTGGAGCCCAGACTCTTGGCGGTCAGGTCTTTGATTCCTCCCAAATCGGCCAAAATGCGCAATGCGCCGCCGGCCACGATTCCTCTGCCTTCTTTGGCAGGCTTGAGCAGAATTTTGGCGCTTTCATACTTGGCTTCGGTTTCGTGCGGAATCGTGTTTTTCTGAACGGGGAAGATCACTAGATGTTTCTTGGCGTCGTGGATTGCTTTGCCGATGGCGGTGGAAACGTCCGCGCCTTTGGCCACGCCCACTCCCACCTTTCCTTTGCGGTCGCCAATGGCCACGGTGGCCCGGAAGCTGAAGCGGCGCCCGCCTTGCACGACTCGTGCGACCCGCGCCACATTAAGCAGGCTGTGGTCATAATCTTTTTTCTCCCGACGATCTCTTCCGCGTCCCCGTCCTCGTCCTCGATCTCGCCCTCTTGGATTATTGCGATCTTGAATCATAAATTTGATTAGAATTTTAAGCCGGCGGCCCGGGCGGAATCGGCTAGCGTTTTCACTTGGCCGTGGTATTGGTAGCCGCCCCGGTCAAAAACCACTTCTTTTACACCCGCCTTGGCGCATTTTTCGGCGATGGCCTTGCCCAGTTCTTCAGCCGGTTTTTTGGTTTTGCCCAACTTGCGGCTGTCAACCGCGGCGATGACCCGGTTTTCTTCGTCGTTAACCACCTGAACATAGAGGGTTTTTAGACTGCGAAACACGTTAAGCCGGGGTTTTTCGGCGTTACCCTTGACTTTGCCGCGCACCCGGCGATGACGAATTTTGCGCAATACATTGCGGGAATCAGTTTTTTTGGTCATAAAAAAAGATAAACAAAAACTAACGACTCTGGTCGAGCCGATTAAAAACATTATTGCCAATTATTTTATATTAAGCAAATAATTAGTTGTGAGACGGCTGTAAATACCTTATTATGAACAAATATTTAATCGTGGGATTGGGCAATCCAGATCCCGAATATGCCCATACCCTGCACAATGTCGGTTACAACACGGTAAACCAAATGGCTGAAGACCGGGGAATTTCCTGGAAAAAATCCAAGGCGGTTTGGGGTGAAACGGCCAAATTTGACATCGGCGGCGGGGAAGTGATCTTGCTGAAGCCCGTCACTTACATGAACAAATCAGGACTTTCTGTGAATAGTGCCCTGAAATTCTGGAAGGTCAACCGCAACCGTCTGCTGGTTGTGCAGGATGATTCGGATTTGGCCATGGGAAGGCTGAAAATCGGCTTTGACCAAGGTTCGGGCGGTCACAGGGGGCTCATCAGCATTATTCAAGCCATCGGGCAAAAATTTACCCGGTTAAAAATTGGGGTGCGCCCCGGTGAGCTGCCCCAAGGAGGAAAACATCACGTCAAAGCGGAAAAGTTCATCTTGCGGCCTTATTCTCAAGAATTGCTCGCGAAAATAGCTCAAACCGGAGCGGAAGCGGCCGGTTTTTGGCTGGAAAACGGCCTGGCCAAAGCCAGGAGCAAATATAACGATAAAGACTATAAATATAGTTTATAAACAATAATCGCATCAAGAATTACCGAAAGTCCCCAGCCGAACAGGATTGGATAAAGCACCGAACCGGAGCGGTCTTTGATCCAGCAGGTGACCAAACCGGCGAAGGAGGCCAGGATAATTTCCACCGGCGGCCGGCCGAGGTAAAATAAAGGGATAGCCACGAAACTCAAGAGCAGCATGGCACGGCCTTTTCCCATTATTCGGCGGAAACCTTCGTGGGCATAGCCGAAGATGAAGGTCTGAACCGCGAAAAAGATTGGCAACATCAGAATAATTTCCCAAAACAGAAGCTGGAAAGCGCTTTGGCGCATTTGGGGCAGAGCCGGATAAATTGTCTGGAACTCTTTTTGGTCGGCCAGCAGGTTGAGAACGGGGAAAAATATTATCCAGCCAAGAATAACTCCCAGCGCCCCTTTTACCAGTTGGCCCTTTTTGAAGCCTAAAAAATAAATGTTTTCGTCCAAAATGAAGCGCAGGATCAAAAAAGGGACAATCAAAAACAGCAAGAAGGAGGCCTCAATCAGTTCAAAAGGCTTTACAGGCCTGATTAATTGGTATGCAATGGCAATAAGTGGCAAGGACAACAAAAAAATTCCTTCCCGGTTGACTTCGAATGCTTTACCGAATGTTGATTTTTGCATAGCCTAGAATAAATTTTTTCTTGCTGCGTGTAGTTGGCAAAATGGTTATTTTTTGCTCTGCGGCCCGACAGTCCTCGCTCAAAAAACAACCATTTTGCCACGAGCAGCTACAAATTTATTAATTAATGATAAAACTTTTTTATGTTTTTTAAAGGAAATGTTTGGAGAAAGGTTAGCCAAGTTATTATCAAGGAGTTGAATTCGTTGCCGGATATTAAGGAGTGCGGAATTGTCGTGGCGCTTTCCGGCGGGCAGGATTCGGTTTTTTTGCTGGCGGCGCTCGAAGAGCTCAAGAAAAAGTATAAATTACGGCTTTTTCCGCTTTATGTCCAGCATGAGTTGATCCCCGAGAATCAAACTTATTGCCAGGTGGCCCGGTTGGCCGCCAAAAAACTGGGTTTGGCTTGTGAAGTTCTTGCGATTAAGCCAAAACCGGATAAAGGAAATCTCGAGGACTGGATGCGGCGGGAGCGCTACCGGCTGCTGGAGGGTTACCGAAAAAAAACGGGTGCCGCCTATATCGCGGTGGCCCACCACGAAGACGACCAGGCGGAAACGGTGCTGGCCCACATTATCCAGGGCTGCGGCTTAAAGGGTTTGGCGGCCATGCCGTTCCGGCGGGACAAAATTATCCGGCCGGCGCTCGGAGTCGCGAAAGCCGACGTCGATTTGTTAATGAAGCAGACTGGCTTGCCTTATTACAACGATAAGTTCAACTACTCGCCGGACTATCAGCGCAACAAAATCCGCCACGAACTCTTGCCCTATCTCAAAAAGAATTTCAATCCCCAAATCAGCTCCTGCCTGGCCAAGCTGGCCAAAGCGGCCGGCAAACAAATCAGTGATAACCGGTAAGTGAAGCTTAAAACTTGTTTTTAAAGCCCACCGCAGGCGAGCAAGCATGGTCTCCCGCTATGGCGGGAGTTGCGAGCCGAGGACAGGAGCGGCAATTTCGCTGGTAAATTGCCGCGTCTTTAAAAATAAGTTTTCAGCTTCGCGAACTTAATTATTATACGGGTAATTCGATGTTCTCCTCCAGATCAGTGAATTTTACCGTTCTCTCATTAAAATATAAGGCGATTCGGCCAAGTGGGCCGTTGCGGTGCTTGGCCACCAGAATGTCGGCGATATTTTTTCTTTCGGTATCTTTTTTCTCGCGGTCTTCGCGGTAGATGAACAAAACGACGTCCGCGTCCTGTTCGATTGAGCCGGATTCCCGCAGGTCGGACAGTTTGGGAATTTGCGGCGAGCGTGATTCCACCGCTCTTGACAGCTGGGACAAAGCCAAAACTGGAATGTTCAGTTCCCGCGCCAGTCCCTTGAGAGAACGGGAAATCTCGGCGATTTCCTGCACCCGGCCTTCGTTGGCGCGGCGGCCTTCCATCAGTTGCAGGTAGTCCACTACGATCAGTTTGATTCCGTGTTCCATCTGCAGACGGCGGGCCAAAGTGCGCATTTCCATGATGTTGGCGGTGCCGGAATCATCAATGAAAATGGGCGCGTCGGAAAGCACGCCAAAAGCTTCCCCCAGTCTTTGGAAGTCGTTGTAGTCGCCCTCATCTTCCAGTTTGCCGGTGCGCAGTTTCCAGAGGTCCACTTCCGCCTGGGAAGAAAGCAGACGGTCCACCAGCTGGTCTTTGCTCATTTCCAGCGAAAACATGGCGGCGGGAATTTTCTCCCGCACCGCGATGTGGCGCAGAATATCCAGCGCCAAGGTGGTTTTTCCTAAACTGGGCCGGGCGGCCAGCACCACCAGATCCGATCTTTGCAGGCCCCCCAAAATGTTATCCAGGCCCCGGAAACCGGTGGGTACCCCCCGCAGCATGTTGCCCTCTTTGTGGATCGTTTCGATCCGCTCAAAAGCCTCACCCAGGATGTCGCGAATGGGGATGAAGTCCTGGCGGGAATGTTTTTGGGAAACCGCGAAAAGCTTTTGCTCGGCCTTGTCCAATATTTTTTCCACATCCTCGTCCTCGCTTTGGCCGAGTTCCGAGATGCCGGCCGCTGCCTCTATGAGCCGTCGCAGAGTGGCTTTTTTGCGTACCACCCGGGCGTAAGAGACGATATTCGACGCCGAAGCCACGCTGCCCACCAGTTCCGCAAGATAGGTTTGCCCGCCAATTTCTTCCAACTTTTTTTGTTCTTTCAGGACATTGGAAACGTTCAGCGCGTCAATCGGCTCCTGTTTTTCGTAGAGCCGGAGCATGGCCTCGAATATAATCCGGTGGGCGCTGCGGTAGAAATCGTCGGACGTCAAAATGTCGGCAATCTTCACAACGGCGTTTTCGTCGATCATCAAGGCTCCGAGAACGGCGATCTCGGCTTCAATATTTTGCGGAGGCAATTTTAGTTGGGCTTCGGCGGCCATGAATATTGATGTTTACAATAGGGGAGCCAGGAAAATCAGCAAAAAATTCCTGACTTTTGCAAGAGTTTGGTCATTTATGCTAGAACGAGAAAAAACATTTGCATAGGCGGCGGCGAAAGTGTCGGTCGTTTCGCAGGTTTCGAGGATTGCTCTTTCTTCAGGGCGGACGCGCAGCAGTCCGGCGGGCAGCCGGATATTTTTGTTCGTTGGCAGTAAGCTTAAATAATTCAGGGAAATCCCAATCGGGCATTGCGGGTTTATTAGCTTTACACAATTTTCGCACAGTAATCCCTGCTCATTCAAAGAAAAATAGGCGGTTTCGTTATTTCCAAACTGCTCGTCGCAAGCCGTGCAGTAACTGAAGCGCGAGCAAAGCCCTTGGGTCAGGAGCAGCCGGACCAAAAAATAGCTAAAATTAAAATCCCTTTTCGCGCCGGTCTCCCAAGAATCCCGGTAGCCCAGCGCTTCCTTGGTCAGTTTGTATGCTTGGGGAGACGCTACCCCCACCGGCAAAAAACAGCGCAAAATAAAACAGTAGAAAAAATACCAACTGGTGTTTTGGTAATTTAACCGGACATGCGGGAGGTAATCCTTCAAAGTCAAAGTGAACAGCCGCCCAAAGCCCGGCGCCTTCTCCCGTAAAGCAATATCCGCCACTACCCGGGTGGGCGGCTCAGACCAACTGGCCAAACTGGCCCCGGGGCGGTAAATTCCCGTCGCCGTCACCTTGACCAAGCCGAAATCCCGGGTAAACAGGGTAATCTCGCCCTCGTCATTCCAGCCGGGCTCCTTTTCCAGCACCAACGCCGGAGTTTTGACTTGTAACATAAAAAAATCTCATGTATTGTCTATCCATAGAATACCTTATTTTTAATTTTTGAAATTCCAAGCAAATGAAGTATGAACAAGAGTTTCCGCCTTTCCAGACAAAAAATCTGGGGATCAATCAGAAATTTGATTTGACTACAGTGGAAGGACGCAAAGAGTATTTTCAGGCCAAAGCCGGTTCGGAAATCGCAAAGCTCGAAAATTTTTTTAATGAAGGGAAAACTTTTATTGCTTACTTTTTGGGCAAAAAAAATTCTGGCAAAGGAACCTACACTAAGTTGCTCATTGAAATTTTTGGCCGGGATAAAATTGGCCACCTGTCGGTGGGCGACATTGTGCGTGAGGTCCACGAAGCCATGGGGGACGAAGAAAAAAAGAAGGAATTAATTGAATATTTGAATAAAAATTATCGCGGCTATTTAAAACCGGAAAAGGCAATTGAAGCCTTGGTAAGTCGAGACCAACAGACCCTTTTGCCCAATGAATTCATTATGGCACTGGTTAAGCGGGAGATCGACCAGATGGGCAAAAAAACCATTTTTGTTGACGGTTTTCCCCGCAATCTGGACCAAGTTTCCTATTCACTGTATTTCAAGCAATTAATTGATTATCGTGAAGACCCGGATATTTTTGTGGGGATTGACATCCCAGAAGCCGTTTTGGATGAGCGGATGAAGTGGCGCCGGGTTTGCCCTATCTGCCACACACCGCGCAACTTGAAACTTTTTACCACCAAGGAAGTGGAGTATGATGATAAGGAAAGGAAGTTCTATTTGATTTGCGATAATCCGGACCACGAGCGCTCCCGCATGTTCGGCAAAGAAGGTGATGAAATGGGGATTGAATCAATCCGCGAGCGGTTGGAATTGGATGATAAACTTATTGATAAAATTTTCTCTACTCACGGGATTTTAAAAGTGTTTATCCGCAATGCCGTACCGGTTGCTCGAGCCAAAGAGCTGGTCGATGATTATGAAATAACTCCTGCCTACGAGTATGAGCTAGATGAAAATGGGAGAGTAAAGACCGTCGAAAAGCCGTTCGTGGTCAAGGATGACGAAGGACTAGATGTTTACAGTCTGCTTGCCCCTCCGGTTACTGTTTCGCTGATCAAGCAGTTAGCTAACGTTTTAGGTTTATAATATGAGCGACAAAGATTGTCTTTTTTGCAAAATTGTGAGCGGGGAGCTCAAGACCGAATTGGTTTTCGAGGGCGATAACGTGGTGGCCTTCCGTGACATCCACCCGATCGCCCCGGTGCACGTGCTGATTATTCCCAAAAAACATATTGGGTCGATGACCGAAGTGAGTGCCGAGCACAAGGCGGTTTTGGGCGAGATGCTGCTGGCGGCAAGTAAGATTGCCAAAGAGCTGGGGATATCCGACGGCGGCTACAAACTGCTTATCCGCACGGGCTTGCACGGTGGTCAGGAAGTTCCCCACATCCATTTGCACCTCCTCGGCGGCGCTCGCCTGTCCGAAGGCATTCATCCGATCAACTAACGGGCCGTTAGCTCAGCTGGTAGAGCGCTACATTCGCATTGTAGAGGTCACCGGTTCGACTCCGGTACGGTCCACCAAAGTGCATTTGTGTTACTGATGTATAGTTAAGTTTTTGTTAAGATTTGTCCTTGCGGTAAAAATAAAACGGCGCGATAAGGAAAGCATGAACAAGAAAAAAACACTGGCCATTTTTGAAGGAAAAAAGATCCGCCGGACCATTCACCATAACGAATGGTGGTTTTCTGTTGCCGATGTCATCGAAGTTCTAACTGATACGGTTAATGTCAGGGACTACATAAAAAAGTTAAGAAAAAGAGACGAAGAGTTAAATTCCTACTGGGGGACAAATTGTCCCCCACTTGAAATGATCGCGAAAGACGGTAGAAAAAGAAAGGTTACTAGTGCCAATACGGAAGGTATTTTTCGTATCATCCAATCAATTCCTTCGCCCAAGGCCGAACCCTTCAAGCGCTGGCTGGCTAGAGTCGGCTACGAGCGGGTAAAGGAAATCGAGGATCCGGAGCTCGCCGTCAAAAGAACCCGGGCGATATACAAAGCCAAGGGATATTCTGACTCCTGGATCGAAAAAAGAATGCGTGGGATTGAAGTCCGTGAAACACTTACCGATGAATGGGGCAACCGGGGCGTAAAAGAAGGCCGGGAATACTCGATTTTAACGGCAGAAATTTCCAAAGCGACTTTCGGGATGACCCCGAGTGAATACCAAGAATGTAAAGGCCTTAAAAGAGAAAATTTGCGTGACCACATGAACGACTTGGAGTTAATCTTTACTATGCTGGGAGAAGCTTCCACGACGGAAATCGCCAAAAACAAAAATGCTCAGGGCTTCAACAAAAACAAACTTGCCGCCCGGGAGGGCGGAAGCGTGGCCGGCAAAGCCCGGGAGGATCTTGAGAAAAAAACCGGTAAGAAAGTTGTAAGTGAACGTAACTTTAAACTTCAAAACAGGAAATTTAAAAAATTGATCGGCCGAGCATAACAAAAAGGGTGAGGGTTGGACGCCCAATCCTCACCGCAATTTTGTTATAATCTAAATTTTATTGCGTCTTAAAAGCGTTATTAATAAAGCTAAACTAATTTTCAACCTATCGGGCTTTCATCCCCAGCATATTGCAGGCTTCCATGTCGCCCGCGCGACAGCGCCTCATAAGGACAATTCTCTCGCCGGAAACGGACCATAATCCCCAGACACCGATCAATAGATTTATCAGGTTTCCAATTGCTCCTTCCAACGGAACGGTGAATATCTTTGTCGCCCAAAAAAGTCCGTAAAGACCCACAAAAAATGCTACCACGCCAATTGCATAGGTTACCATCTGAACGATATTCTCCGGCAGCACATAGGCGCTGAACAACGATACGATTCCCGAGACAATATAAATCAAATCAACCTGACTGCTCATCCACCAAAAATTACCGAAAATGCTGTGCTGAGCTGTTGGCCCAAGCACCCGGATAAAACCGAGGATCCCCAAGACAATCAAGACATAACCAACCCACATTAAGAAATTTCTTGACATACTGCTTTCCATTTTCTTCACCCCCTTTCTTGAAAAGTTAGAGTTTTTGTTTCAAGTAAACCGGATTTGTTTTACACATATATTATACCACAAAACAGTGATTATAAAAGCCAAAAAAAAGACCCTTTCTCAACGTTGTAAGAAAGGGCAAGGAGGAATGAATGGGTCTGGAGAGGAAGGTGCGATGAAAGGTGCGGGGAGCCGTGTCTAAACGGTGCGAGTCAAGTATAGAACTGATTGGTGTGTACTTTGTACACGGGATTTGTACACGGGAAAAGAGCTGACGCAACGAGAGCCGAGAGTTTTGCTTAGTTCCCGACACGGATCCTTAGTCAGGAGGATAAACAAATGGAGGAAAATACCCGGTGATCGCAGTCAATGTCCGATTTTCAAAAAGTTGGGGCTGGATTCTTACTATCTATATCGCCCCGTGAACGTCCGATGAACCGATAAGACTGATTCTGTATCTCAACCCTCGTCCTCCTTCGAGGGATTGACACGCCTTTGCAGCAAAACTCAAGACTCTCGTAGTTAAAATATAAAGAGAATGTTTTCGGCTGTCAAACTCGCGACTCGACTCATGTGCCAAACATTTCGATCTGGGAGACGGATACATTGCCGCCTTTTTCCTGCGGCTATCTTTTACCTCTCTTGTTCCCTCGGACAAGCCTACCTTGCCTGTTAGCTTGGCGGTTACTTCGACCTGGCGGTCTGGTTCCGTCAGTCTTTGCTTCCATATAAAGTTCGGGGAAAAAGAGCCTCTGAGCCGTTCTCTTGGTGATTTTCTCGTTCTCATCGAGGAAGTAACAATGCTTGAATATCCTGAGAGCCCTAGCCTGTGCTTTGTTGCCCATTGGGATCATGAGAAGAGAAGAAAGCCTTAGGTCAAGGGGATACGGTTTGTCAGGCGGAATATCCTCCCGGCACTCGGAACAAAAAATCTGTCCGAAGGAATAATACCCGCGGTCATCGATCAATGTGGCAAAATTAGTAGCCATGTTCTTACCACAATGGCATTTGGCTTTGACTGGCAGGGAGTCTCCCCGGCGCAAAACTTCCCTGATCATCATCTCTAGTCTTGGCCGGTTCAGAACGACAGTGTCGCTCTTGATGTCCTTGAGCAGCTTGAGCAGATATCGGTAACCACCGGGAAGCAGCGCGATTTGCTCAACAGACTTGTTCTTGAACGGTTTAAACCAAAGAATATAATACTTGTCTCTGTTCCTCATGATGCCAGCCTCCATTTTGTTAGATTGTCAAGGAATCTTGATTTATCCTAAAAGACCGCGAATATTCGGTTTGGTCAAGCGATTTTGAAAGTTACTGATGTATAGTTAAGATTTTGTTAATCAGTTTTTAATAATGCGGTGGTATAATGAACGGTATATAACCATTATACGTCGAATTGTAACCGTGGACAATATCACTCTCAACACCAGCATTGGCAAGCTTAAAGGAATCGGCTTGAAGTACCGGGCGGCTCTTCGGGAGCGGGGAATTCGCCAAGTGAAGGATCTTCTGTTCGATTTTCCTTTTCGCTATGATGATTTCAGCGAGATCAAAAAAATCCGGGATTTGCAGTTGGGCGAAAAAGTTACCGTCGAGGCCGAGTTGAAAAGCCTGGGCAAAAAAATGACTTTCCGCCGCCGGATGAGCCTGGTGGAGGGCATTGTCAGCGACGATTCCGCTTCTCTCAAAATCGTCTGGTTTAACCAGCCCTATATTGTCAACACTTTGCAAAAGGGGCAGAGCTACCGGTTCAGCGGCAAAGTGGATTTTAACGCGGGATTTCTCACTATGGCCAATCCCTCTTTTGAAAAAACGGGCGGACCCGGCGTAAACACCGGCGGATTGCTGCCGGTCTACCACGAGGATCGGCTGATCACTTCTCGTTGGCTGCGCCGCCAAATCCACCCCCTGCTGCCGCTGGCCAAGAAAATTCCCGAGACTTTGCCGGATTTGCTGCTTAAAAATTACGGATTGATGCCGCTGGCGCAAGCGGTGCGGCAAATCCATTTTCCCTCTTCGGAATTCGGCAAGAATGAAGCCAAAAAGCGACTGGCTTTCGAGGAACTGTTCCTGATCCAGCTTTATCTGGGGCTCATGAAAATAAAATGGCGCAGGAATGCCGCTTTTGAGATCCCGATCGACATCGAGGCTTCGAAAGAATTTGTGAAGAGTTTGCCTTTCGAGTTGACTCTGGCCCAGCGCCGGGCGGCTTGGGAAATTATTCAGGATTTGGCCAAACCCTATCCTATGAACCGGCTGCTGGAAGGGGATGTGGGTTCGGGAAAAACGGTAGTGGCTGCCATGGCTGCTTTGGCGGTGGCGAGGAAGGGCTTTCAGACAGTGATTTTGGCCCCCACCGAAATCTTGGCGTTCCAGCATTTCAAGACGCTCAAAAAGATGCTGTTGGACTTTTTGCCTTCCCGGCAAATCGGAGTTTTCACCCGCACCCAGAAGCGGACCGCCGGTAAGAAGCAGAGCAAAGCGGAATTCGTGAAACAGCTTGCGAGCGGGAAAATAAAGGTGATTAGCGCCACCCACGCGGTGCTGCAAGAAGACGTTGATTTTGACCAACTGGCGCTGGTCGTTATTGACGAACAACACCGTTTTGGGGTGGCCCAGCGTTCCCATTTGCAGAAGAAAGTCCATTCGATGGGGAAGCAAATCCCCCACTTGCTTTCCATGAGCGCCACGCCGA
>Ga0172371_10006923_pt1 | contig 16302 bp, 16 predicted proteins | sample Lak12m_FD_114543 | JGI IMG/M metagenome (GOLD analysis project Ga0172371, IMG submission 114543) | Freshwater microbial communities from Kabuno Bay, South-Kivu, Congo - kab_022012_12m | ecosystem: Environmental > Aquatic > Freshwater > Lake | place: Democratic Republic of the Congo: South-Kivu...
ACATCCGAAAATCAGATGGGAAAGAAGCGAGGGTGGGTCAAAACCGGAGAGCAGGAAAAATCAGTAGGCGGGTGGGTCAGTTCTCAAGAGCAGGGGTGGGTCAATTCCAACGAGCGATGAAGACCAGAAGCTCCACCGGAACCACCAACACAGAGCCAACCAACACCAAAGCACGGCGCATCGTTAGCGGATGTTCCGGAACCCCAAGAGGTGTATCAGGATCAGTGGGCTCTATATGGTTTCAATGAGAACTCAGCGATAGAATTTAGATTCGGAGAAGAGGACACCCTCGACCTGTTTATAAATATGGATAACATTCACTTGAGAAACGAAATTATCCGACGTCGGAATGTCGAGCCTGATTTGTTGAAGTACTGGTTCAAATATGGTCTGTACCTTTTATCGCTTGGGATGCTCTATCGCCAACGGCAAGAAAAGAAAAATACGACCGAACAGGTGGGCAATGGGGATGATATTGATACAGAAGATTTCTCCACAATTGCTAGGGCATGCCAGGGGTTATCCGTAACTATAATTCCCGTAATTTCTCAATTGGGACAAGGTAAGTTATTCAATAAAATATAAATAATGTTCGCCAATTGCCAGTAATCAGTGAGGCCGGACAGGTGACAAGTGAGGAAAAGGCGTTAAGTACTAGTATGATGGTATACGCATCTTTAAGATGTTGCCTTCTTATCGAAGACGATGGATAAGCAATACTTCATTGCTGGCGGCTGTATCTCCTCTTTGATCGGCATAGAACTTCCGATTAGGGACAAGCCGCCACAACCGTCCGTCGGGAGCGTTTGCGATTTTCTTATTATGGACTTCGCGAAAGCCGGATTTTTCCAGTATCGTTAAAAAGTGCGGCAATTGCCAAGAAGGATCGGAAAAAGCAACGAGTTGAACTAGTAATGTTTTTTTGTCGGATATTTTTGCTAAAGATTTATAAGCGGCGAACGCTTGAGTATAGTATCCGGAAAGATCTGTTTGTTTTCGGTCGCCAAATGTATAGAAAGAAGCGCCGCTACCATCCAATGAATTTGCAATCCAAAACGGTGCTGGAGTCTCTTTGCGCCCATTTACTTGCCACCTATGGTAAAGAACATGAACCCCTGGGTAGGGAGGAGATGTAAGTATAAGCCTAGGGGGGGAATGTGACGAAAAAATATCATCTAACTCAATACCGACGACTGATCGATGTAAACAAGTAGCCTGTTGTCTGTCTCCTAATGATAAAGTGTCATCATTCTTTAAAGCATTTCGAAACTCTCTTTCTCCATCAACCATTTCTTGGAAAAATTCTAGAAACTGTCTCCGAAACTGTTTTGCCGAAGGGATTTCCTTTCTGCAATCAAGCGCCCATTGAGCTGTTCTTAACAAGACACAACGGACGAAATCTCTTTGGCGCTCTTTTTTAAGATTGTTAATTTTTGATAATGTGAGCTCCAAACTTTTTCGGATGGGCCAAGTTTTTCTGCAATTGATATTTCTTTGATAGCCAAGATCCATCCACTCAATTGCACGAGACGGAGGGTTTCGTAAATTCATCCAATCTTGCGTGCATCTAATCCAAAAAGAAATTTCTGATAGGTCGGAATCTGATAGTGGAGTTGTCTTTACCCTCGAAACGAATACCGCCAAACTATTTATGTCTGTTCCAATCGCGCGTCTCCCCAATACTTTGGCTTCGATAAGGGTTGTTCCACCTCCCATGAATGGATCGAAAACGACATCACCGTGTCTAGTGAACGCCTTAATAGCAGAACGCACAAAATGGGGGGAAAATCTAGCGGGGTATCGATAGAAACAGTGTGTGAGTCCGTTTACAGGCTTTCTGTCGTGCAAAGCTTCTACCAAGTTTGACATATTATCTTTTTTTATTCGGTTTAAATTATTCTCTCGTCGTAGATTCGTGCGGGCAGATATTGCCTCAAATATATATGACAAGTCTTCTTTAGTTAATTTCTCCATTTCACCACCCGATTGCTCTTTCCAACACTAACTCCTTCGAGGAGTACCTAATTTATCGGCGGTGCTTCACGATGTGCACTACGATGGCGATATTGGTCCAAGATTAGTAAGCCTGAACGTTAACGCTTGTATACTTACGCTATATCTTCTCGCGAGCTTCTCAAGCCTTCGCTCGTCTTCAAAATCTATTTCTTGGCCTTTCAAATCTGCGATAAGCATATCCTCAGGCATGAGCAGCTTTGCCGCAAATCGGTTTGCCTCGATTTCTTCTCGGTCGACTGCTGACGAAGATATGTCATTACGCAGGTTAACGCGATAAGCCCTGTCAACATGAACTTCGATCCCTTTGTGCAAAAGCATATGGCCGATCTCATGGGCGATCGTAAACCGCTGCCGGTTCGTGTGATGGAGCGAATTCACACCAATGATTATGCGGTCTTCATCCCGATAGACCATACCGGATATGTCCCCATCAAAGGGCGAATACCGCACCTTTGCCCCGAGTCTTGTGGCGAGTGTCTCGACCGGAACCGGTGGTCTATTCACTTTGTAATCCTTCAATATGTTCCGGACGAGTGTCTCAATCCTTGGATTCGCCATGAGGCTTAGCTCCTTTCGTCCCTGATCCAACTATTCTGCGCACCCAATCCTTCTCATTATCGCGAAGGTCTCTGTCCAGCCTTTGTTCTATTTCCGGAGAGATCTGTGGCATTCCAACGGGTGGAAGAAGTGCCTCGGGGCTGACTTGCAGGGACTCCGCGAGGTGGATTAGATGATGGATGAGAACCTTTTGTCGGCCCTTTTCGATGTTGGTGATTGAGGTTCGAGAAAGACCGACGCGGTCCGCAAGTTGATCCTGGGTAAGATTGAGGCGCACCCGGTGTCGGCGAACGAGTTTGCCGAACTCGGCATACATGGTTTCCGGCTCCATATAGCCTAAGTTTATAATCATCAACCAAGCAATGTCAATGTTGTAAACAGTCAATGTAAAAAACATTGCTATGTATATTATGTTGACATTACTGGTCGCATACGGTAGCGTTGTTATGTTCCTGTGGTGGCCTTCTGCGGGAAAGCAATTCTTTGTCTAGTGAGGATAAACATGGCGGAGAAAAAGAATGTTTTCATTTCTCACGTTCACGAGGATGATGATTTATTGCCCAAGCTGAAAGACCTGGTTGGACGTGCGGGAATGGATGTGCGGGACGGTTCAGTCACCAGCGACAAGTCGAATGACGCGCGGAACGAGGACTACATAAAGCGCGAGATTCTGGCACCCCGCATCCAGTGGGCAAGTACACTCTTGGTTCTTATTAGTCATGACACACGCGACAGTTGGTGGGTGAACTGGGAAATCAAATACGCTGTCGAGCAAGGCAAGACAGTGGTAGGCGTATACACGCAAGGAGCAACGGAGGCCGACATTCCAGAGGAGCTTCGGCGCTGTGGCGACGCCGTCATTGTTGGCTGGCAAGGCGATCGCGTCGTGGATGCAATCAACGGACGGATTCGTGACTGGGACAAGCCGGGGTCAGGAGAGGCGAGGAGCCCAGAGTGGGGCGTCAAACGGTATAGTTGTTAATGAAGTTGTGGTCCTATATTGTCGCTCGCGACTACGGTTTTGCTCCGAATCCATTCGGTGGATGGTGTACTCTCGCCACATGCAAACCGAAAATCCGTTCGAGCGCTAAGGTCGGCGATTGGGTCGTAGGAACTGGTGCGAAAACGAAATACAATCTTGGAGGGCGACTCATCTACGCAATGCAAGTCCATGAAATATTGGACTTCGATACGTACTGGAGCGACCCGAGATTCTTGTGCAAGCGACCGGTTCTCAACGGAAGCCTGAAGCAGGTTTATGGGGACAACATATACCACACGCGCGGTAAACGATGGGTTCAGGAGGACTCGCACCATAGCGAAGAGGGCGGGCGACCCAACCGCAGAAACATTGCGCGAGACACGAGCGCCAATCGCTTGCTAATTTCACGCCGATTTATATATTTCGGAAGCAAATCGCCACTCATTCCAATGCGCTTTCGCCCGTATAGAGCGACGGGGGAGAGCATATGTTGTCATGGCCAGGGGCACCGCGTTCTTTCGGAAGCCTTGGCTATTGATTTTAAAGGTTGGCTGGAGAAGCGAGGGGAATGGGGCCTACTGGGGATGCCCCTTGAATTCGCGAAACATAAACGTGTTACCACTGGGGATCCGAGATGACGACCGATCGGGGCATGGCACACCGATTGGTGCCTGTCAGGTGCGGATGGGCTACGGGCAGATCAGAAGGATAAACGACAAAGGAAGATCCGATGGAGACGTATCGCGGACCGACCGCTGATGACGTCTGGCGCCAAGTATACCGGGCAATGATGGCGATGGCAGGCTGTCAGAAGGTCCAGGAAAGCCGTGGCGGTGCAACCCTTGAACTACTCCACGTGGCGCTTGAGATCCAATACCCGCAGCAACGTTGGATTGTGTCACGCCAACCCGCGATCAATCCGGCGCTTGGCATAGCCGAGGTTTTCTGGATTCTTGCGGGTGGCAACGACGCTCCGGTGCTCAACTACTGGTTCCCGGATCTGCCAAAATTCGCAGGTGAGGGGAATACCTACCCTGGAGCATATGGTTACCGTCTCAGACGGCAGTTCGGGGTCGACCAGATTCGGCGAGCCTGCGACATACTTTCTTCCGACCCCACTAGTCGGCAGGTGGTGCTCCAACTCTGGGATGCGTCCTCCGACCTGCCTCACGACGACGGACGGCCTCGATGTAAGGACATTCCTTGTAACGTAACTGCGCTCTTGAAGGTCCGAGAAGGACGCCTAGAGTGGACGCAAATCTTACGGAGCAACGATCTCCATCGCGGCCTGCCTTATAACATCCTGCAGTTCACCATGCTTCAGGAGGTGATGGCCGGCTGGCTCGGCATCGAAATTGGCAGCTACTATCACTGGAGCGACAGCCTTCATGTATACGTGGACGACGCGGCGCATTTCTCCTGCGCATCCCCTGCTGAGTTAGAGAGCAACCGTGACTCGCTAACGATCGACATCGCCCGGGGGGAGGTGCTCGTCGAGGAGCTATACCGCAGGACGGTAGAGCTTACGAAGCCAGAAGTTACCGAGAGCCGGCTTGAAGAGCTTATTATGATTCCGGAAGCACCGGTTGGTTACCAGAACCTGATGCGCGTTCTCGGCTCGGAGTCGGCTCGCCGGCGGGCACGTCAGGATCAAGCGGTGGCTGTGATGGAGGGTTGCACAAATCCGCAACTCGTTCAGGCGTGGTCTGCCTGGCGGGAACGACTGCAAACAGTGGCACCGCAACATGGGGTGCCAGGAAGGATGCGGTCAAAATAATGAATCACCAGCGATTCACATTGTCGAGCCAGGAGACGATACCTCCTCGCGCGCCATTCAATCTTCGTGGTCACAAAGTGCGGTCGATCCCGATAGGCCCCGGCCGCGTCTTAAAGGTTACGTCTGTATTCGATACCTATTGGCGCTTCGCGGTGAAGCGACAAGAGGTGTTCATGCGAAGAGTGAAGGGCACGCCGCCGCCGTGGACCAATGATCAGATCCTGGCCTCACACCGCTTCACGAACGTCTATCGCGCAGCCGACCGCGTTAGCCAGTACTTGATACGCCACGTCCTGTACAAGAGTCCGCAGAACATCGAAGAAATGTTCTTCCGAGTAATTCTATTCAAGATCTTTAACCGCATTGAGACTTGGGAGGTGCTTATAGCAAAGCTCGGAGATCCATTGTGGACGCACTTTGATTTCAATCGGTACGCACGGGTTCTTGATGCGATGATGGCGCGCGGCGAGCGGGTCTACTCGGGTGCGTACATTATGCCATCTCCATCCTTTGGTAGCGCCCGTAAGCACCGAAACCATCTCCAGCTTCTTGAGTACATGATGCGAGATGGCGCGCCTCGACGCATTGCTCTAGCGAGGTCACTACAAGAAGTTTTTAAGATACTGCGGAGCTACCCATCACTCGGTGAATTCCTCGCCTTCCAATTCTCAATCGACCTTAATTACGGCGAGTTGATCAACTTCTCTGAGATGGAGTTCGTCGTAGCAGGACCCGGCGCGCGCGAAGGCATTCGGAAGTGCTTCGCAGACACCGCTGGTCTCAATGAGCCGGAACTTATCCGCGCGATTACCGAGCGCGCGGATGACGAGTTCAGACGGCTCGAACTTACATTCGAGACGCTATGGGGCCGCCCTCTACAACTGATCGACTGTCAGAACTTGTTCTGCGAGGTGGACAAGTACGCACGCGTTGTACATCCGGAGGTCAGTAGCAGGTCCGGGCGCACGCGTATCAAGCAAAAGTTCACGCCGAACTCGGCTACGATTTCTCACTGGTATCCGCCCAAATGGGGGATCCAGGTACCGAGCTTTGCCCACGCGGAGCAGTCGCGGTAGTAAATATGTCTTCAGAACGAAGAGATGATGTGGGAATAAAAATCATCAATGTGCCGTCGAACAAGCGCAACCAGATAACAGGAGGTACTGACTGAAAACATGCCCAAAGTGATCCGAGCATACATGCCATATCTGACGATCTACGTTGCGTGGCACCCGCGGTTCAGAGCGGGACAGGCGATCGCGGATCGTATCTACACGCACTTCTGCCGGGATGTCAAACAACCAATGTCCCGAACGCTCGGCATCCCCGTCTTCTTCCGGAGCGCTCCTGCCTCAATGTCGGCGAAGCTTCCCCTGAGAATCAAGCTTGATGAGTCACGACACAGCGCCGTCGTGGCGCTGGTCGACGACAAAATGGTCGGCGATGACAACTGGTGCAAGTACATCGCCGCCCTGTGGCGAAGGACCCGAAGCATCGGCTGCCCGCATCGGCTGTACCCCGTCTCAATGAGTCCCCACGCCATTAATCTTGATCGGAACGTCGCAGTGGACAACTTCATTCGGCTGCACGATAAGGGAAGGGTGGCAGGTAGGTCTCTTCTTACGAGCACCCTGACCCACGAGTTGTGCCGGATCCTTGTGCACCCGCCCAGGACCGCCAGGACGGGCGCGTTGGGGAGCGTCCGGTTTAGCCCCGCACCGATCACCCTGTTCATCAGTCATGCGAAGATGGACGGCGAGAAGGAAGCGGAGGCGATACGAAACTACATCGCCACCCAGACCCCGTTGAAAACGTTCTTCGACACCCAAGATCTGACGCCCGGCTTCGACTTTGAGAAGGAACTTAGGGCGAACGTTGCCCGGTGCGCCCTCGTCGCCATCAAGACGGATGCGTACGCCTCCCGGGAATGGTGCCGGCGCGAGGTCGTCGCCGCGAAGAGGCACGGTTGCCCCCTCATCGTCGTCAACGCCGTCCGACGGGGGGAGGGCAGGAGCTTCCCCTACATGGGGAACGTTCCTACCGTCCGTTGGATGTCGGAGAATCTCGGTCGCCTCAAGGCCGTCACCGATCTCGCCTTGACCGAGGTCCTCCGGCACGCATACTTCAAAGGACACCTTGAGGAGATGAGTCGATTGGCTGGCCTGCGGGGTAGGATGGTGTGTTTGCCCCGCCCCCCGGAACTGCTCACCTTGCTTGGCATCGGCGGGCTGCCGCACGGGAGCAGCAGGCGCCCCGCAACGGTGATTTATCCGGACCCCCCGCTGGGAGATGAGGAGATGGAACTTGTTACTGGGCTTGCGCCGGGGCCGGTCATGACGACGCCGACCCAACTGCCGATGAACGGCAGATAAGGATCATGTCTCCCGCAACGCGTCTATCGACCCGAACTGCTGGCGGAGCGGGTCTTCTGCTGTCGGGGTGGAGGGTCGGCATCTCCGTCTCGGAAAGCCCTGATATGGAGAAGCTGGGATTCGGCGGTGTGCACCTTGAAGACGCCATCGTCGAGTTCGCCCGGTTCCTCCTGGCCAACGGCGCCGCGCTTGCCTACGGCGGCGACCTGCGGGCCCGCGGGTTCACGAAGATTCTCTTCCAGGTAGCGGAAGCGTACAACAGAGCTGGTAGATCCCGCCGTGGTGAACGAATCGCCGACTTCTTGGCTTGGCCCCTTCATCTCAAAAAGAAACTACCCGACAGCGAACGGGCTATGTGGAATCTATCGGCCCGTTTCCACGAAGTCCCCCTCCCGTTGGACCTCAAAGTGGCGCGCAAGACCTACCTGGAACCCGATTCCCCCGAAAACCGCTACGTATGGGCCCGTTCGCTGACAGCGATGCGGGAGGATATGAACCGCTACATCAACGCCCGCGTTCTCCTCGGGGGCAAGGTAACCGGCTTCCTCGGGAAGTACCCAGGTCTCGCGGAGGAAGCCTACCTCGCCCTCCGCGGCGGCATCCCGCTTTATCCGGCAGGTGGTTTCGGCGGCTGCGCGAAAGCGGTCATCGATGCGTTGCTCGGGAGGCGCCCGGAAACGCTGTCCGAAGCCTTACAGTTCAAGAACCGCGACTACGCCACGATGATCGCAGTGTATCGTGACCCGATTACGGTGTCGGCGGCGTCTGGCCTTGAACCCGTTGACTACGACGGGTTGGCGCGGTTCTTCGAGGACAAGGGGATCGCCGGCCTCAACAACGGCCTGTCCGTTGCGGAGAACAAGAGGTTGTTCGAGACGATCCATGTTCCCGAGATGATCGCCTTGGTCTTAAAGGGTCTCCGATCGTTGGAAGGGGGAAAAAAGCGGTAAACACGCGGCGGGGAAAGATCCCCGGCCTGAAGGAATCAAAAGATGCCATATTACGGGACAAAAAGGAAAGTGTTCATATCCTTCCATCAGAAGGACCAGATGGAGGTCGAGGATTTCATCGACTTCTGGGCGGAACGGGAAGGGCTGTTTATCCCCAAAGTCCTGGGTGTATCCGACAATGACGACTTTATCGACAGTGAGAACTCCGAGTACGTCATGAGTCAGATACGAAGCCGGTACCTGGGTGACTCGACGGTGACCATCGTACTGGTTGGGACCTGCACCCACAGCAGGAGATACGTCGACTGGGAGCTCAAGGCTTCTCTGCGGCAGGGAGTCAACAACATCCCCAACGGGGTGATGGGCCTCATCCTCCCCTCCTCCGGCAGTCGGGCCCATCTACCTCCGAGATTGGAAGATAACTGGAACCAGGGACATCAAGACTGCTACGCCAGGTATTGGATCGCCCCCCGGACCACAAACGAGCTCATCGGTTGGATTGAAGGCGCCTATGAGGCCCGGACGAAACGAGCAAACCTCATCCAAAACGGCTCCTTCATGATGAAGTACAACCGGAAGTGCCAAGTTTGCGGGGAGACCCACTAAGCGTCCTGTGCTCCAAAGGCTTGTTGTCGTTGGATCTGCAAGGGGTCCTTCCCGATGGACGCGAACCGGATTTCGGTGGATAAGCCCGATTCGGATACTACCGTAGAGTTGAAAAGCCACGGGAGTCTGATATGGCGTTCCTAACGTATAGCGACATTAAGCGGCTCTCCGCGACAATCAGCGAAGAGCGCATCCTGAAATCCGCCTCGGAGACAATGGCGGGGAAGCGTGTATTCCTATCCTATTCCTCCTCGGACCGGGAGCATCTGGTGGGGATAATCAAATTCCTGGAGGGCTTCAACGCATCCGTTTACATCGACGCAGGCGACAAATCCCTGCCTCAGATTCCGTCTTCGGAGACCGCGGAGAAGCTTCGCAGGGCGATAAAAAACTGCCCCCGGTTCGTTGTCCTTGTCTCTCCGAACAGTTACGCATCCCGATGGATTCCCTGGGAACTGGGGCTGGCCGACGGCTACAAAGGGACTAATCTGGTCGCGTTGCTTCCAATCGCACCTATTTCGATGGAAGAGGCATGGGTGAAACAGGAGTACCTGGGGCTCTATCCGCGGGTTGTGTTTACCGGTTCTCCCGGCTCATGGATAGTTCTCGATCCCCGCGACAATCGGGGGTGGCCTCTTTCCAATTGGCTTAATAACGCAATCTGATTGCAGAGCCTATTGAGGGTGGATCTCCGCGTATATGCGGATCAACGCACGAGGGAAGTGGTGGTATGGCGAACGGTGAGCATGTAAAGATCATTTCGAAGGGTGCCGAAGCGATCTCGGCTTGGCGCTCGGATTGCCAGCGCCCTGTTGGATGGGGAGGGCATCCCTCAAAATGCGCCAAGCGTGGACACAATACAGTGAGGTAGGGGCGCGGCTGTCAGATTCCCCGGCCCCCAGCCGACTGACACCAGAGGCGTTTGATGGTATCTTTCCCGCATGGCTGAAAACGTTCTCGATTACAGCGACAATCTTGACATCCTCCGGCGGTATGAGGATTTGGGATGAGGTTCGTTGCCATTGACTTCGAAACAGCCAATCCTAATTTTTCGAGTATTTGTCAGATTGGTGTCGTGGTTTTCGAGAACGGTTCGGTTTCAAATACTTGGCAAAGTCTTGTGGACCCAGAGGATTACTTCGATGGAATGAATGTGTCTATTCATGGCATAACAGAACATGACGTCAAAGATGCCCCAACATTCCCATTACTGTTTCCCGCCCTGCGGAATCTCATCGAAAACCAAATCGTCGTAAGTCATATGCCCTTTGACCGTGTTGCTCTTGGTCAGGTAATTGAAAAGTATAAATTGCCGGGTTTCGACTGTACTTGGTTAGATAGTGCCCGCATCACTCGTCGTGCGTGGCCTGATTTTGCAACGAAAGGATACGGTCTTTGGAATATCACCAATTTTCTAGGGATTGCCTTAAAGCATCATGTGGCGCAAGAAGATGCACGGGCGGCTGGAGAAATAGTCTTACGAGCAATTAAAGATACAGGGACGAATCTTGAGGAATGGCTGGTTAGGGCCAATCAACCCATATCGGGTTGGCGCGCTCCAATTGCGCAAGAGGGTAATCCCGAAGGCCCCCTATTTAGTGAGAATGTTGTTTTCACCGGGGCGTTATCCATCCATCGACATGAGGCAGCCAAGATGGCCGCCGATGCGGGTTGTAATATTGACGAGGGAGTCAACAAATCCACCACGCTTTTGGTAGTCGGGGATCAAGATATTAGGGTACTTGCTGGGCATGAAAAGAGTTCCAAACATCGGAAGGCCGAGGCACTCATAGCAAAGGGTCAACGTATTCGTATTATCGGGGAGAGTGACTTCGGCAGACTCGTTGGACTAAAAAATATGAATGTTGATGTGGGGGAATCCCGCGACTTGCCACCACGCGAGCACTCGGCAACCATTAGGGTGACAAATTTCGGAGCAGAAATCTCTTACCCTTGCATAACGTCAAGCGAGTTTCCGGTAACCATAAGGGCGACCAATTTTGGAGCCGAAATATCTTGCCATTCGAACACGGAGGACAGGAAGCCCCTCCAACCGGCACCGGATGCGAACCAGGAAAATCCGCGCAAGGCATATGTGTACGCGCATCTGCAACGCGATGGGAAAGTTTTTTATGTGGGGATGGGGCAAGGAAGGAAAGCGTGGTCCAAAGGGCATGAAGCCCTATGGCTTCGATATGTGCTGAGACACTTGGATGGAAAATATCAGGTCTATATCCTTCAGGATAATCTCTCCACGGAGGAGGCAGAATCGGTCAAAGCAGAATGGATGGCTCAATGCGGCGACACTCTTGTAAATTTAGAAAACTTCAATCGGAACGGTAACTGGCAGATGTATAACCACTACCATAAACTAAAAAGTGAAAATCGTGCCCTGATCCAGGAAGCCAAAGCGATTGAAAAGAATAATCTGGCAGAGGCCGCAAGCAAGTATGTCAGGGCTATCGAAGCAGTCAAAGAGTATGCCTTCATCAGTAAAGAAAGCCTTGAGAATGGAATCGTTGGGAAATTGCTCGAAGAAGAAGTTGAGGAGAATGGAAGACGCGGCGAGATAGAGGCGCTTGATCGACTTACTATGTGCCTCATTAAGTTGGGAAGGTCAGCCGAAGCCGCTCAATACGTCAAAAATTACTTCGCCTTGTATCGTGGCGACTGGGAACTTGGTGCGGCCACGCAGATTACGAAACGAATAGAAAAAGCGCTCGGTAGGACGCAACAGCGATAGATAATCCGAGAGTGGGGAGCGGCCGGTAGGTCGTCTATGTCATCGCCCTTCACGGTCGAACGCAACATGGACATCCGGCCGAGAGCGGGCGAACTGTTCTGGGACAAAATCACCTACGACGAACTGAAGAAGTTTGCGCCGGCATGGTGGATATTGACCCGGACACATTCAAGGTAACGGACGCCCTGGTGATTGACGGTGGATGAGCGGGGGGGAGGCGGTGAGGCGCGATAGCAAACAATTTACCGACCGTCACCCAGCCGACTGACAGCAGCGACGATTGATGGTATCTTTCCCGCATGGCTGAAAACGTCCTCTATTACGGCGGCGATAACGACCAAAGAGCACCTTGGAATGGAGGGGGTAAAGTATGGCGAACAAAAGCGGCCCGCAGCCAGACGTAAAGTATTGTCCTGCGTGCAAGGCCGAGATGCGAAACGTGCCTCGCAACCGAATGGTATCAAGGGGCCACATCCGGAAAAACGGCACTGTTGCCCCTGACACTCACACTTATCGATGCACCGCCCCAAACTGCGGTAAGGGATTCGAGATTAATGAGCACCTTTAGCACGGGCAGGGGCCAAGAGCCATCTATACGAGGAAAGTAGGTTGTGAGGTCGCCTTCTGTTCGGTTCGACTGACAGCGGATGCAATTGATGGTATCTTTCCCGCATGGCTGAAAACGTCCTCTTTTGCGGCGACAATCTTTACATCCTCCTGCGATATGCCAAACCTGATCTTGTAAACCCAATCCAATCGAGCTTTCTACAGCCTACTATCGCATGCCTGTTTATTACTGAAATAATCGATATTAATTGCCGATACTTAACTAAGGGCTGATGCCTCCGGTTTGACATTGTTAGGTCTGGAGCCCCGTACAAAAAACGAATTGGAACTAACGAAGAGAACGACACGATGTGTAGGGGTCATGGATGGAAAGGTCCCACGAATGACAAGGGGAGCATAATGAGCGTTAAAAGAGGCCGTCTTCTCTCCCTCATCGAATTCTGTCAACAGTCCGCTCGATTACGCACAAAGCCAGCCGCTAATGTTGCCGCACACAACCTTTTCGCCCTTTATGAGCATGAGATTCAAGGGCTGCCAGGAATTCGCATCAACGTCAATGGCTCCGAGTCCGAATACGAGATTTGGCTTGCCGTTGAGCGGCTGCATGAAATGAAACCGCCTGAAGTTGGTAACGCAGTACTTCGTCCGTGGGTAGAGATGAAGCAGGCACCAACTGAAGAACCGCGCCTGCGTGAGGTAACAGATGGTGCAAGTCTAATCGCATCGGGAACGCATTCTTCCTCAGTGAAGCCCTCTGATACAGGCAAGCCTGTCGTTGACCCCGAAGCGACGATAACGCTTTCTGACTACGACAAAGCCGCCCAGGTGAGGGCACTATTTGCCACCTACCTTGCTTCGAAGTGGCATGCCTGGGCCGAGGAAGAAAAGCGTCGTCAAAAAACCATTCGCCTCTATTCCCAGCTCTTCACGCTGAAGCAAAAACTCGAGGGCAGCATTGTCGAAGCGCAACTTGAACTCGTCTGGGGTGTGGGCCTTGGTATTTGGCACTCAAATGGAAACACGGTGAACTATCCGCTGGTAGGGCGGCTGGTCGAGTTGTCGCTCAATCCAACGACGGCCGAATTGGAAATCCGGCCGCGAGATGTGGATGCTCGTCTGGAGGTTGACTGGTATGCATCCGTAGATAATCCAGGCGTTGCTAATCTCGAGAGGGGGGCGAAGCAGTTTTTCGGGAATGCTGAAACAACTTTTTCGCCGTTTGATAGGGGCAGCTTCGAACCGGTGCTTCGCTCGGCGGTTACCAACCTCGACCCAAACGGTATCTACTGGCCAAACGAAGTACCGCCCGAGTACCGGACACCTCCCAAGGCGGACGAAAAGCTCAAAGTTACTGACACATGGGTGCTCTTTGCTCGTCCACGTACCAATAGCCTGTTCCTTCAAGACCTTGAAAAACTGAAGAAGCAAGTTGAAGAAGCTGGTTCCTATCCACCTGCAGTAGCTGCGATTGTGACCGACCCAGACACAACTAATCCGGTTATAGATATGCCACCTTTCCGTGGTGTCTCAGCCTCATACCATTCGGATGGCAGCACGCGAGCCACAAAGGCACGTGACCTTTACTTCCCAAAGCCCTTCAATGACGAGCAAGTTCGTATCGTTCAGTTACTGGAAATTCACGATGGTGTGGTCGTTCAGGGGCCACCTGGAACAGGCAAGACACACACTATTGCTAACGTAATCTGCCACTACCTGGCCGAGGGCAGGCGTGTACTCGTGACCTCAATGAAGGACCCTGCATTGGCAGTGCTTCAGGAGCATCTTCCTGCAGAAATCCGTCCTCTCGCCATATCGCTACTGACGAGCGAGCAGGATGGGATGAAGCAGTTTGAACATGCCATCCAAAAAATTGCCTCAGAGGTCCAAAGCCTCGACCGTATCAGCACTGCGAAAGCAATCACCCACCTTGAGGAATCCATTAATGCTCTCCATGGAAAGTTGGCTGGAATTGATTACAAGGTTAGCGATTGGGCGAAGAAAAACCTCACCAAGGTCATGCTGGAGAGCGAGGGAATCGACCCCCAGGACGCCGCTCAGGAGGTTGTCAGTAACACTGGGCAGTTCGAGTGGCTCCCAGATTTGCTTGGAATTGCTCCCGAGTTTGCACCGAAAATCTCAGACGCAGACGTTGTGCGGCTGCGTGAGGCAAGGCGTTTCCTTGGTCGGGACATCGACTACCTCGACTCATCGCTTCCGCAGCTCGTTGAGTTTCCCGACGCCAAGGCGCTGCTTGAAGTTCACCAGGACCTGTCTCAGTTCGAACGGCTGACTCAAGGTATTGTAAAAGGGGCTGTTCCGGCGCTCGCGGATTCAAGTCAGGATACGCTTGCTCTTGCTCAGACGCTTGCCACGGATATCGAAGTGCTCCAGCGCCTACGGGATGAAATCGTGCAGTTGAATCGTTCTTGGCCAGCCAGCATGCGCGAACAACTTCGGCGCAATAGCAACGATAAACTTCTGTTGATGTTGGAAGCCCTCGGTTCCGAGCTTGACCAGGTTGTCGAATGGCGCAAGAAATTTATTGAGCGGCCGGTTAACGCACCGGCAGGTATCGAGCTTGATACCGAGATAACTGAAGCTGTGAGGAATCTCGCGGTTGGCAAGAGCCCCTTTGGGCTCAAGGGGCTATTCGGCAAGTCAGTACAGAAAAAGCAGCTCGACATTATCCGCATAATGGGCAATCCCCCCTTGAATGTCGAGAGCTGGAAACATGTGGCTCAGTATCTCGAGTTATTGAAACGCTTGCGCTCTCTGGCTCTTCGCTGGAACGCACTTGCATGCGAGCTTCAGATTGAACCTGTACCGGAGGACAAGCCGGAAGGGGGCCTGGCAGCTGCACAAGAATACGCCATTTATCTCAAGGTGAAGAAAGTAGTGGAGGAGGAAGGCGAACTCCTATCCACGGCTTCTCGCGTTTTCCCAAACTGGGCTCATGCACGCGAGGTGGCAGATAACGCGCAACGACTGACTCAGCTCGAGAATGCCCTGAGGCATCACCTTTCTAAAAACCGCCTCGCCAACGTCTGGGCAGCCAAGGTGAGCTTTCAGAAGGTGCTGGAAGGGCGTACTGGTAGAATTATCGAGAACATTCGACGATTCCTTTCACAGTCGCTCGGCAATCCTGAGATAGACGACACTCGAATGCAGACTGAGTGGTCGGCGCTAATGGCGGAATTGTCTCGGGTTTTATGTTTAACCCCACATCTCGATGTGGTGCGTAAGGTTTCCGACATAATTGAAAAATCCTGTGCTCCACAGTACGCAACAGCACTAAAAAAAGAGCTCCATGGCACTGTGGATACCCTTCTACCCGATAATTGGCGAAAAGCGTGGCGCATAAGGCGTCTGGCCACCTACCTTGAATCAATTGACGCGCAGGAAGAACTGAAGAAACTAACAAAGGACCGCCACGAAGTGGAAGGCGAATTGTCGCGCGCCTATCGCGATATCGTGACTAAGCGAACGTGGCTGAAACTCGCGGAGAAGGCTTCACACAACATCCGGGCAGCACTGCAGGCATATCTTAACGCCATTCAAAAAATCGGTAGGGGCACTGGCAAGCGCGCGATTCGTTATCGGCAGGATGCTCGCTTCATCGCTCGTTGGAATTGACCCACCCCTGCTCTTGAGAACTGACCCACCCGCCTACTGATTTTTCCTGCTCTCCGGTTTTGACCCACCCTCGCTTCTTTCCCATCTGATTTTCGGAT
>Ga0172371_10006924_pt1 | contig 16298 bp, 13 predicted proteins | sample Lak12m_FD_114543 | JGI IMG/M metagenome (GOLD analysis project Ga0172371, IMG submission 114543) | Freshwater microbial communities from Kabuno Bay, South-Kivu, Congo - kab_022012_12m | ecosystem: Environmental > Aquatic > Freshwater > Lake | place: Democratic Republic of the Congo: South-Kivu...
CGGCGCCCGAACACGTAGCCGATGGCGGAGAAATCCCGCACGGTCTTGGGCGAACAGACATCCCAGTCGCCCTTGCGAAAGTGCTGGCTGGACCAGTCGCTCCACTCGTGCAGGCGCTCAAAACTCCGCACCGAAGCGAAGCCTTTGACCTGGGGCATGGTCAACAGCCGGATCTGCGGGAAATTCGCCGAGACGATCTCCAACTCGCCATCGTCGACCTTGCTCAACTCAAACTCCATGTTGCTCTGCCCGCCGAGAATCCAGACATCGCCGACGAGGACGTTTTCCAGCAACAGAGTCGTGCTCGTGCCCTTCACCGTCATCGTCTGCGGAGTGTTACTCGCGGGAATCAGCTGGAGCGTCACCTGCCAGGCCCGGTCAGCCGCAGCCTTGGCCTGCGCCTGCTGATCCACGAACGAGACGGTGACCTCCTCGCCCGGCTCGGCCCAGCCCCAGATGTTCAGCGGCTTATCGCGCTGGAGGACCATGTTTGACTGAAACAGATTGGCGACGCACAGGCCCTGGCCGATGGCGGGGACTGCAACCACGTCCTCCTTCGGCATGTCTTTCGTCTCTGCGGCATCCGCAACCGTGACCACGCAGCAAAGAATCAGGCTCCCTAAGACGTTCGCTGCGTGCCTTATCCATCTTGCTCTTTTCATGGTTTTGCTCCTAGGTGATGTCGAGCTTGGTTGTGTCCGAGCCTGGCTTTGCGGCGTGTGACGCTGCAGACTGAGCCAGCAACAGGGCGAGGAGAAGGGCGGGCGTTATTGGGCGGGTGTGCATGTGATATCCTCCAATGAAACAGCAACGGCGCGGCCGAAGTTGCCCCAGCCGTTGAGTTGCACGTAGAGCTTCCAGGGGCCGGCAAACGGCGGGATGTGCGCGAACCGATACGTATTCCATCCGGCGGTCCTTTCCAAAACCTGGTCCACGGGACCATACCAAGTGCGCGAGGCTTCGTGGTAGATGCCGTAGTTGACGATGGGGGCCGGGGCGTCAGGAATATAGCTGTCCCAGCGCATGCGGCAACTGATCTCGTAGCGCACGCCTCGCCGCAGGTCGAGCTGCTGCCACAGTTGGCCCGACTCGAAGTTCGAGGTTCCTTTGGCCAACTTCAACGTGACACACGGCTTCCCATCGGTTCTCCCCACGCTCGCCGTGACGTTCGTTCCACCCCTGCCGGCAAACCTCCAAGGCAGGACGATCTTGCCGGCTTGCTGGGCCTCGAAACTCGAATCCTGCATCAACTGGCTGGCCGGCCTGTGGGGCAGCCCGTCTTTGCCCATAGGAAGATCGGCGCCGTGCAGCGCGGCCAGCGGCGCCAGCAGCAGTGTGGCGAGGAGTGCCAGGGCGCTTTCCACGGGGTTTATCTCCAGTCGATCTTGCCGGTTTGGGTTTCCAGGTCCAGCCGGACGGACGCCCGGGCAAATTCGCGGGTGTAAACGTAACCAGCCCGAACTGCCGGTCCTTGGGGCGCGCCCAGCGGGCGAGCCAACTCCAGGGGATGTTTCATCCAGACCCTGCTCTTCTTCGCATCGTAACCTGCTCCAGAACCCTCATCCGCACTAGCAAGGCCAGGGCGATCATCGACGAGCCGATTCGATGGAGATCAACGCGGGATACTCGTCCGACGCTTGGATGGCACGAATCGTTTCGCGGATGACGGTGGCCTTTTCGCGACTCAGGTTCCTGGGAAAGTCTTATTCGTCGTGCTCAAAGTAGTCGGCAATCTTCTCCAAGTCCGGAATCCTCGGCTTGGCATGGCCGCCGTAGCTGCGCAGGACCTCCATCAGCTCGGGAGTTCGCTTCTCGCTGGCCCAGGGGTTCTGCGTCCGCGTGTATGCGACACAGGCGTCGATGCCCTCTTGGACTCGGTGCTTGGCCAACAGCCGAAGCCCTTCGACGCGGATCTCGTCGGCGAACATGATTCCGCTCGGAGCCGGCTCGACCACGGCCTGGTAAATGGCGGGCAACAGCGGTTCGATTTCTTCGTACGAGAGATTCCGGAAGACCGATCCGATGCTCCCCCGGGCGCGGCCGTCCTCGTTGGCCAGCCCGGCGCGAACCGCCGCGTACAGCGCTGGACGATCGACTCCCTCGAGCGAACGCCCCAACATGCCATCTCGCGGATTGAACAGCGCGAAACAGAGGTAGCGCTGCTCCATGCCCCGCGGGTCGTTCGAGGCGGGACCGCGGGCCAGCATCGCAAGCAGCTCCGGAACGGCCGACATGGCGGGCTGGCCGATGCCCGCCAGCGCCTCGGCGGCCTTGACTCGCAGCCACAGATCGTCGTGACGGAGGACTTGCTTCAAGGCCGGTACCGCCGGGGCGGCGGCGGCTTTCAACAACGCGAGGGCCTGGCAGGCGCCATAGCGGGCTTCGAGCTGCGGCGCGTCGAGCATCGCGACCAGTTCCGGAACCGGGGCCTTGTCGCGGCGGGCGAGTGCCATGGCGGCTCGCTCGCGGACGACCGGCGACCAACTGCCCAGCCGGCTCATTAGCTCTCCCTCGTCCAACGCGTCGTAGAAGCTGTTGCGGTCCTGGTTGCTCCAGCCGCGACCGTCGAGGATCAGCGCTTGGGCGGCTGCCGCATCGAGCTGGGGCACGGCCGACGGACGTTTGCCCGTCAGATAGATCTTCTTCCGCGGCATCGCGTAGGCCAGCAGGTAGGCACCGGTGCAGTCCCAATCATGGTAACTATCGTCCCCGTTCTCCGGCGGGCCTTGGTGGAGAAATGTCCCGTCCCAGCGCCGTGCGAGGTCGAAGTACCAGGCGCCGAATTCCCGCATCCAGGCTCCAGTCGCGTGAGGCCCGGACTGGGCCACGCCGGGCACCGACCAGAGGATATTGAAGAAGTTCCCCGTGTGCCCCGTATCGCGTTCGGGACCGTGCGAGGCGACGCTCATCCGCGAAAAGAACTCGGCGCCCCGGGTCTCGCCCAGCAGGCTGAACAGGACCGCTGCCATTCCGCATTTGCCGTTATCCTCGTGGGTCTCGATCCAGGGATGGTGGTCACCGTAGGGAACCGCTCCCTTGCCGATGTAGAAGCGGATCAGCCGCGTGCTCCGTTCGATGGCCTGGCCCACCTGCGGCTCGTCAATCCCGGCTTCGCGCGCCAGGATCAGCGAAATGGTCAGGGGCAAGCCCGGCGAGTTCATCATTCCGTAGCCCCCAAGCCGCCCGTCGGGTCGTGCGAACCCGTGCCCCCACGAGCCGACGATGCTTTGGCCTTGCGCCGCCTCGAGCGCCAACCGCCGGAGGCCCGGCAGCACCGCCTCGTCGCCAGTCGCTGTCGCGTACTCCGAGAGCAGCAGCATCACGTAGCCGTAGTACCAGGTCGGAAAACTGTCGGTGGAGAACTCCGCCGCCCAATGCGCCTCTTGGCGCACCAGCGGCAGGTACTGGTCCTCGCCGCTTGCCAGCAGGGCAAGAGCGTTCAGGCTGCGGGTGATAGGATCCTGCTGGTACGAGCGATCCGCGATCCGCTTGGCGAGCGCCCGGCAACCCTGCTGGAAAATGCGCTGCGACTTGGGACAGTCGTAGGGCGCGGTGGCGCTGTACGTGCCCAGGACGGGAAGCTTGACGAGGACCGTTTGCGTCTCGCCGGCCCGCCAGCGGATCAGGGAAAGCCTTCCCCCGCCCGTCTCGGATTCGGCCGCGGTGAGCGCTTTGCCCAACTCGGTGCGCGGGTCGGAGGAAAACGGCGTGCCGCCCACGCCCAGGATCACGTCGCCGACCGCGAGGATTCCGTCGGCGGGCGAGCCTTTCTCCACCTTCGTGACGTAGATCTGCCGCGCGTCGGTGGTGACCAGCTTGTCACAGAACATCCATCCGCGGGCACCGGTGGCCCCGAGGTTCCAGTCGTGAGTGGCGTCCTCCGGGATTCGGTCGCCCTTGGTAAAGTCCGGGTTGCCGGTTGCGGAACGAGGCCCAGCCGCCGGCGACAAGGCCGTCAGCAGCGAGAGCAGGGACGCGGCGGCGAGGGACGCGACGAGCGAGCGTTTTGCGATCATGATGGGGCTCTTGGGGTTCCTGTTGTTCGATAGTTCGTCACGGTTGCGGCGGCCCTGGCTTCTTCAACAGATCCGTCAGCGACTCGGCGAAAGCCTTGCCGATCTGAGACATGATCTTGGCGCTGCCCATATAATGGTAGCCGGCGTTCGAGGCGCCATCCGCGATGGCTCGGTCCTCCGCCGAAAACACGCGTTCTAACGCTTGCGTGAGTTGCTGGCGGCCGTCCGACCTGATCCCCTCGATGAAGAAATCGATCGATCCATAGGGCTCCGCCGTCTGCCGGTCGTAGTGCACATTGGCATACGCCGCCAACACGTTGACGCCCTGCTTCAAGTACTTGGTCTCGTTCTCGGTCAACTCGATGGCCCGATAGTAAGGCTCGTCCTTCCACCAGATGTACGTGTGGATCTTGTGTCCATTCAAATAAATGTCGAAGCCTTGCCTGGCCAGGATGCTGAGCCGATACGATTGGTAATCGATCGCGTCCAGGTCAAAGCTCGTGCGCATCAGGAGGAATTCGCCGTCGCCCCAAGCGGAGCTGTTCTTCACAGTGGTCCGCCGATGCGCCCACGTGCCGGTGCCAATCGGCGCTCTGCCTCGATTCCAGGCCCTATCATCAAACTCGGGCGTGTACCACTTTTCCATTCCCGTGGGCAGGGCCACCTCACGAAATCGTTTCGTTTCGCTCCTGTCCAGGGCGTCGGTGTCTCGTTGAACATCGAAGGCGACGTATCGCCACGTCCGCTCCTCGGGCTCGGGAGTGCCGATCGGTTGCCACCCAGGAAACTCCGTCGCCTCCCTGTCCAGTCTGCCGTCTTCATTGAGCGAATATGACGTATCCAAGATTCGATTGAACGCATCTCTCTTCGCGGAGGCCGCCACCAGGTCTTCATCCCAGAACGGTGCCGTCTGGACGGCCGTGACGTTGCCCGTGAACTCCGGCAGGGCGGCCGGAGCGGCCATAGCCTGCCGGAAGTAGTCCGGTTCTTCCCGAACTCCGCCCACGCCCATCACGCCGATGACGAACGGCATTTTGGGCGCGGCGAGATCCTTCCGCACCTCGCGGATGAACTGCGCCAACAGGTTACTGTACAAGTCATAGCCGCCGGGTTTGTTGTGTTCGGGGTAGGTGTCGCCGTCGACCATGTCATTCCAACCCTGAAACCAGACGAAACCCGCCAACTCGTAGCCTTGTTTCGGGTCGTATTCGGGATCTACGCTCTTGATGTCTTTCAAGACCTTCTTCACGTGGTCGATCATCAGCCGATAGTAGCGGCCGGTCGCCTTCGCCTTCTCGGCCTCCCATTGCGCAAGACCCACGCCGCGCTTCGTGTACGCGTCCACCTGCTGCCGGTTCAATTCGTACGGTCCGGCGCTGGGGGGCCGGAAGTCGGTATTCAGGCTCTTGCCGCCCCAGGCGGTCTTGATGAGGAGGATCGGCTCGTCAAGCGCCTTCTGCATGTAGATGCCGAAGGTGAACTCAGGACCGATTTCGGATTCTCCGCCCTTGGCACCATAGCCGACGGTCAGCTTGCCGTTGTATTCATCGTCGTCCCCTGTCAGATAGGAGATCCAGACCCGCTCGCAGACTCGCGGCGCGCCGTCGGCGCCGCGCATCTCCTGGAGGATGGGCACCGTCTTCGGGTCCCTGGCCATGTAGTCAAAGGTCCGCACGGCCGCGTGCCCTTCCATATTGGATTGCCCGGCGAGAACGAACACCTTAAGCGGCTTGGCGATGCCTGCCGGGCGGCCGTTCGGCTCGCGCTGCGGATGGGGAATTTCCGCCGCGATCCCAGGAAGGACCGGCAAGAGCATCAGGAGGGCATGGAAGGACAAGACGAGTTGGCATCGGTACTTCTTTGTCATCGTGGAGTGCTTTCTCCTAGCGGGGAGTCAACGTGATTTCGAACGGCTCGGTGGCTTCGCGCTCGAGCCATAGGATCAGGTCGGAGTTTTCGAGTCCGTGCCGGTGGCCGACGCGAAATTGGGGTCCTTGGGCAATTTCTTCGCCGTCGAGTTTCCTGGAATGCCTCTTCTTCAACACTTCGCTCACCCTCTCACGGTTAGGGTTTGCGCTCCTCCAATCTCGAACCACTCTCGCGCTTCGACTCCACGACCTGTTCATCCGTCATGGCATAGTCGTACACCCGCACGTCCTGGAGCTGCCCGGTAAAGTAAGACGGTTTCGGAAAGTTGTCGTTGGTGAAGCCGATTTTGAGTCGTTCCAGATCCGGGTTGCGGAGGTCCATCGGACAGGCGTAACTGTACTGGTATTTCCCTTCGAGGTAGAAATGAATGACCTTTCCCGCTTGGGTCACGGCGACGTGATGCCACTGGTCATCCGCGACGTATTCCGGCCCGCGATAGGCGCCTTGCCACCCAACATCCAGCACCAGCCGTTGCTCCTGGATAAACAGCGATACTCCCCCGTGCACCCACCGCTCGCCCGCCCCGGTCAGGGCCATGATGGTTCCGCCTTGCCCGGTCTTGAACCAGGCCGACCAAGTCATGGATTTCGCCGCCCGCAGCCCGGTGATCTGCTCGAATTCGACGACTGACTTGCCGTCGAACTGGCGGGTCTGGTTCCAGGCGATCACGGGTTCGCGTTCTGCGATCGCTTTTTTGGGGCGCGGGATCGACTGGGGCTGGATCGGCGAGGGCCTGGGGGCAGCCGGCCCCACGGGCGCTAACGGTGTTCTTGTCAGGTCAATCAGGGAGGGCGCGGCGACATAGTCCGACGACGGCTTGGCGCCGCCGATCGTGAACTCGGCCGGCTCGCTGGTTTCCAACTCGATCCAGATGACCATGGTATCGGTGCCGTCGGTGTCGACGAACGTACCCTGTCGCATCTCGCTCGGCGTCCGCCCGTTCACCTGCACTTCGGCCGCGCCGCGACCGCCCCAGTTTCGCACGCCAAGGCAGACGTTCACGAGGGGCCGCTCTGGCGAAGCCTGGATGGTCACGCTCATGGTTCCGCTGGTGGCCACCAAGGGGTATTCGCGTTTCGCGTGGTCATAACCGAAGCATTCGCAGCCAGAGCGGGCCTCGATGGTCGGGGCGCGCAGCCACGACTTGGCCAGCTTGACCAACTGTTCCGGCGTCTTGGTGCTCAGCCCCTCGAGCATCAACATCCGCTGGAAGGGGCGGTCCGGATTGTCACCCTGCTGAAGCGGCCCCCTGACGTGCGTGAGGGAGCTGTGCGCCGTGCGGTCGGGATGCTTGGCATAGCGGCCGTCCGAGGGCAACTGCGCCACGGGCCAGTGGTTCCAGGACGGGAACACCGAGTAGTCAGTGACTACACCGCTGTAGACGTCACCTCCCTCGATGTCGGCAATGGTGAAGGGATCGTACTGGCCCTGGTAGTTGACCACGTGGATCTTGACGTCCCGGTAGTCCACGTTCTTGGGCGGTCCGTTCTTCCAAGAGTAGTCCCGGACCTCGCCGTCCAGCGTGACCAGCCGCAGGGCCGGATCGGTCTCCAGCACCTGTTCGGGATGCTGATCCGGGCCGGTGATGACCATCGCTTCGTGCCACTCGTGGGCGCTACTGCCGTCGGTCCAACAGCGCAGTTCCTTGGCCGCCACGCCGTCCGGGTAGATCGTGTAGGTCCAGTCGCTCCAATCGCCCCAACCGGTTTCCTGCTCGTAGTTGGCGATGACGTGCAACACATCGACCAGCGGGTAGCGCCAGAGCACTACGCACCGCGCGGGGGTGTTCTCCAGGATCTTGGCGTGGTTGGAGAACGATTCCTTGTCCGACATCGGCTCCTGGCACCCGCGCCCGCCGGAGCGATTCCAGGTTTCGTTGAACTCGTTGCTGTACCACTGGCCGTTCTCGTTGACCAGCATCGGGATGTAACAGGTGCCGCGCCAAAACACGAAGCTGGTCGGATGCCGGTCGAATTCCACCACTACATCCGGATCGGGGCCGAAGCGGAACAGGCCGTCCCAGGTGTCGTAGAAATGCAGATGCGTGTAATAGGCCCCGAACGTGCCTGCCTGGAGTCCGGCCGGAAGCACTCGCGGGTCGAGGTCGGGCTTGCGGCGGGCGTCATCGGAGAGCTGGTAGGCCCGGTGTGATCCGGCCATCTGCTCCGGCGACAGGGCCCGGTCGTAGATCCGCACCTCGTCGATCAGGCCGTCGAACGAGAACTGCGCCACGAACGTGTTACGGCGCACCGGATCGGATTGCATCATGGGGACTCCCTGCCCGATCTGAATCGGCGCGCTGCTTTTCCCCAGCGCCGCAGCAGCCGGCGCCTGCTGCTCCCCGTCCAGCTTCCCGTCGACGTACACCCGCACCATTCCGGATGCGGGGTCATAAGTCCCCGCGACGTGAGCCCACGCCTTCCGCTGCAGCACGCGCTTGCTGAGCACCTCGACCAAGCGTCCGTCCAGCACCAGCGAAAGACGCACATGACCATGCGGGCCGATGCTCAGGGCATAGCGTTCCTCGTGCCCCTGCTGGACGACCGGAGTCCAGTTCCACGGGTAGGCGCCTAAGGCGACCCAGCCTTCCAGGGTCACCGCATCGCGGAGAGGCGGGGCGTGCTCGACCGGCAACCGGATCGCGCTGGTATAGCCGTCCAACGCCAAGCAGGTTCCGGACACCCCGCGCTTCCAATAGCTCCGGTGCCCCTCGATCTGCACAGCCACGCCGGTCACGCGCTCCCGGACCGTATCCCCCAGGCCTTCGTCGAAAGTCCACCACCGCACTGGATCCACCACCGCCGCATCGCAACGCGGGGCGCCTTCCCGTCGCTCCGGGCTGCGGGAGCGGCGGGGTTCCGTGACACGCTCGACCCGGATCCCGTCGTGAACCAGGGCCAGCTCTTGCGTGAGCTGGTTGGTGGGATCGACCCAGTCCTCGTACCTCGCGGTTCCGCGGCGGAAGGTGCGAGTGACCGATCCATCCGGGCGGACCGTGAAAACCTCATTGACAAACGCCGTCGTCGTCACCAGGTGCTCGACGGGGCTACCGGCTTGCGGCCCGTGGTAGGGAAGGTTGGTCGGATTGAAATGCGGATTCGCGCCCTCGAACTTCGGCAGATAGCGCCAGTGCACGACCACTTCTTCGGGCGTGTTTTTGACGATCGTCACTCGCGAGTAGGTGTTCACCGCGTCCGGGCGTTGCGGGGGGCCGTCTCCGGATCGCTCCGTCAATTCTTCGAGGAACCGCTGCTGGCCGTCCACCTCCCAGTACGGCAGGTAGCTGGAGCCGCGCCAGAAGACCAACCGTCCCCCGGCGGGGCCCACATTCCGTACCACGATGTCCGCGTGCGGCCCGGTACGCGAAAATTTCTCGATGGCCTCCCCCGAGTCGATTTTGGTGTAGTACGCGCCAAACGGCCCCGCAGAGGAACTTTCGGTTCGCGCCGGCTCGGCACCGACGATCGCCGCAGCGTATAGGACCAGGAGCAGACTTGTGCCAAGGACCAAGACGGGGATGCCTGCAGTACGTTTCATGACGTAACTCTAAACCATGTCCGGTGCTTGTTCGGCAACACGTTCCACCAGGGCTTTCATGTCCGTATCCCGGTCTCCTACGAACACGGCGTTTTCGGTCACGACCACCACGAGTCGATCGGATGTCACGACGACACGTTGGCCCGTATTGGCCAGGACGATATTCTCCTCTCCCAAAACCACCGCGGGGCCCGCGACGAGATTGCTGTCCCGTTTCGTGCCGATTCTCTCCGCCAGTGCGGCATGGGTCCCCATGTCCTCCCAGCTGCAGGGCAGGAGGATGCTGCAGGCCTGGTGGGTCTTCTGCATGACCTTGTAATCGATCGAGCCTTTCGGCATCCGGGGAAACAACTCGGCCAACACCCGTTCACGAGCCGGTGTCTGCCAGGCGTCGCCGATTTGCGCGAGCAGCGGAGCGGCTTCCGGCACGTGGGCGTCGATCTCCCTCAGGATCGTCTCTGCCTTCCAGGCAAATTGCCCGGAATTCCAGCAGTATCCTCCGGCGTCCAAGTATTGCTGAGCGAGCTTCCGTGCGGGCTTTTCCGTGAAGGCCGCGATCCTGCGCACCTCGCAGTGCGGAAAGTCGACTCGCTCGCCCAGCTGTTGCCAGCCCACCAGCGTGCTGGGGGCGACTGCTTCGACGCCGAAGGCCACCAACTGTTCCGGGTGCGATTCCAGGAACGCTGCGGCGTTCGCGATGGCGATGTTGAACCTGCCGGCCGGCTCGATGATCTGATCCGCCGTCAACACGATCATGGTTGCCGCCGGACATCGGGTCCTCAGCACGGTGGCGGCCAGTCCAATGGCACTGGCCGTGTCGCGGAGGCAAGGCTCGTAAACGAAGTTCTCCGGGGGAATCTGGGGCAGCGTCGCCTGGGCGATCTCTCGATACTTGACACTCGTCAGGATCAGGATCCGTTCCTCCGGCAACTGTCCCCGCAGTTTGTCGACGGTCAGTTCAATCAGGGACCGTCCCCCAAAGAGCTGCAGAAAGTGTTTCGGCTTGTCGCGGCTGCTCAACGGCCACAGACGCGTTCCCGCGCCGCCGGCCATGATCACGGCGAAACAGTTGTCGCTCAGCATACCTATCTCCCTCACGTAGCCAGACAATTTGCCGGTGACAATCACTTCGAAACACCAATCGCTCCTCACTCGCTTGTGCAGTCGGTAACCGTACACGGATGCAATCGAACGGGCGCGAACTGCAGAATATCGAACAAGGAATATCGAATCGTGAACTGGACGTAGGTCAAGACCTTTTGTCGTCGGGCGTGGACTTTCGGCTCCTCGTGGCCGTCTTAGTACTGGCCACGAAGATGGATATCAACTCGTCAGTCTCTTGAATGAGTGGTACCAACTTCGATGGTGGAGCGATCAAACCGGCCTTGATGATCATGCGCAACCACACTTGCGTCTCTCGAAGTTCCTTCAACGCAATCTTGATCTTATGGACGAAATCGCTTCTGGACTGTGCACTCTGAGCCTCTGCATAATTTGGAGCCGGCGAAGTCCCGCTGCGAAGTATCTGGCCGCGGATGTGATTTCCCGATCGTGTATCGGGCAGAGACTCGGTCAGCTTAATAATCCGAACAGCGAAATCTATGAGCCGTTCCTCAAGATCAAACTCGGTTCTCTTCGACATTCTGCGGTTCCTTGTTCGATATTCTGCGGTTCAGACACCGTTCCTGCTTGAAGGCTTGCTGCACCGTGAACGGTAGGATCCCGAGGTTAACCCAGGTTCACTCTTATCTGAAATCCGCCTTCGACAGGTTCCTCCGACGCCACGTAGAGGTACCCGACGCCGCAGCCGGAAGGCATCGCGCCGGCGTACTTGCGCTGGTAATAGCGCAGCTTCTGCATCACGGGCACCGTGATCGTCGGATGCTCGAAGATCGCGGGGAGCATCTTCCTCCAGGCGGACGAGCATAAGTTGAACGAAGCTCCCAACGCTGCCACATCGTGGTTTTTGATCGCCGCAAAACAGTCCTGCCCGGACTGGCCCAACTGCTCGACAATCTCCTTGGTGGCAAACCGTCCGCCATCGAACGGGTTGTAACCTTCGGGACGCGGCCCGACGCAGTCGACAATCCAGAAATGCCGTTCGAACCATCGCGCGGTACGCTGGTTGACGAGCGAGGTCACCGTCTTGGGCAGGACGCCGTTGTGATGGCGGAAGTCGTAGTGCAGCAGGTTGATCCCCGGATACACGGATCCCCAGGCGTCCTGGGAGCCGCCGATCGGGACCTTGGTGGCGTTCTCCCAGTAGTACAGGTCGGCCGCCAGTTGGTACTTGTCGACATCGTCGGGAATCCCCCGGGGGTACTTGTCCATGAGGATCTGCCGAGTACTCGAGCAGATGCCGCAGCGGTCGTGAAAGGTGATGGTCGGTTGCACCTGGACCACGACCACGTATCCGTCGGCCAGGAAATTCACAAAGTTGTGATCTCCCCACCCGCCGGCCAGCGCGACGCGGTACGGATGGGCGCGGGCCGTCTTCGTGCGAGGCGATTTCTTCATGCATCATCTCCACTAGCGGAATACCCAATACAGCAGCAGCGTGAGCGTGAGCAGCGCCGCCGTCAGCAGACGAGGGTCGTACCAGCCAATCAGGCGACCGCGGAAGACGACCGCCCAGGGGTTCGGCCAAGTGATGTTCTCGACCTGCTCGCGCGGCGGGGCCGGCGTGGCCAGCGACACCACCACGTACAACACCGACCAGATCACAAACATGTACACGGCCTGCATCATAAACGGGATTCCCAGGCCGACGCGGTCATCAGAGATCCACTCCGCGCCCGCCACCTGCTTGGTGTCCACCAGGAACAGGCAGAAGCCGATCGAGAGGCCGAGCAACAGCACGGTGACAGCGGCCTGCCGGGTGCCGCGCCGCCAGAAGACGCCCCACAGGAACACGGTGGTGATCGGCGGCGCGAGGAACAGGGCCGGGATCTTGTTGATGACCTCGAAGATCGTGCCGAACTTGCCCCCCTGCGTCGACCAAACCATGGCCAACAGCATCAGCACGACCGCGCTGATCCGCCCCACGCGGACCTGGGCGGCGTCGGAGGTCTGCGGGCGAAAGTAGCCCACGATGTCCTTGGCCACCAGCGTGCCGACGCTGTTCAACGCCGCCGCAATCGTGCTCATCAGGGCGGCCATCAGGGCCGCGGCCATTAGCCCCTTCAGCCCCGGCGGCATCAACTCGGCAATCATGATCGGCAGTGTTCTTGCCGTCTGCTCGCCGATCTTGTCGCGGAGAATGACGTAGGCCACCGTTCCCGGCAGCACCATCACGAACACGGGGGTGATCTTCAGCAACCCGGCAAACAAAGCCCCGTTCTGCGCGTTCCATTCGTTCTTCGCGCCCAGCACCCGCTGGACGATCGTTTGATCGCTGCACCAATACCAGACGCCCAGGATCGGGTAGCCCAGCAGGATCGCCAGCCAGTAGTAAGGCCCCTCGGCCCGCAACATACTCAGCCGGGGCGTGCGGATCGGCCGATCGCTCGCCAGGTACGCGTTCCTATGCCCGGCCGCCAGCACCTGCCGTTGTGCCGCGCGGAGCGCGTTGGCGGCGGGAGCCAGGCGATCCGCGGCGGAAGCCAGGTCGTCCCAGCGCTGCGGCTCGGCGAACAACGCGGCCAACTCGTCCTCTCCCGCCCGCTCCAACTCGCCGACGACGAAGTGGAGTTTTTCCGACTCCTTGAGTTTCCGGGCACAGGCCCACATCAGGTCCCCCACGGCCGCGGCCGACCCGGCCTGGTCCTGGGCCGACACGGCTGCGGCCGCATCCAGCATCGCGGCCGTCTGACCGAGCGCTTCGACACTGTGCTGGACGTCGATCTTGCGAGTCAAGTCCGCCCAGGAATGGACGTCGTGTTCCGGCAGTTCGGCGACGGCCAACACGGTGATCAGGACGGCCCCGCCGAGCAGAATCACCGACTGGATGGTCTCGGTCACCACTACCGCACGCAGTCCGCCCACCACCGTGTAGATGGCGGTGACGGTCGAGATGATGATGATCGACACCTCGACGGGGATGCCGAAAAACTGCTGAAACACTTCCGAGCCTGCGTACAGGGAGATGCCGATGTGGATCAGCACGGCCGCCAGGATGGCCATCAAGGCCAGGATGGAACGGGCGAGGCGACTGTAACGCTTTTCCAGGAACTCGGGCAAGGTGGCGATCCGGCTGCGGAAGTAGAACGGGGCGAAGACCAACGCCAGCAGGATCAAGGTGAACGTGGCCATCCACTCGAAGTTGCCCACCACCAGCCCGCGCTGGTAGCCGTCCTGCGCCAACCCCACCAGGTGAATGGTCGAGATGTTCGAGGCGAACAGCGCGGCTCCAACGATCGGCCAGCCCAGGGCGCGGCCCGCCAGGAAGTAGACGTCGCCCGTCAGTTGCTGCCGCCAGACGGACCAGAGGCCGACGAACATGATGCCCAGCAGGTAGGCGATGATGACGACCAAGTCGAGCAACCAAACGGAACCGCCGTCCATGCCGCACTCCTCATTTCAATTTGGAATTGCCAGGCTCGCTGACCACCCGCGTGCCAAGCGAGCGATCCTCCGACTCGCTTCACCGTTCCCAAATCTCTTCGAGCAACGCGTGCAAGGCAGGATCGTGCTCCTTCAGTTCCGCGCGTACAAAGGGATAGAAATCGTTGCGGTAGAAATAGGCCTCCGTGCCCTCGGCAAAGTACTCCTTGTGGTCGGTCAGCGCGTAGTGGCGGACCTTCTGGCCGGTGTACAGCAAGACATTCTCGTAGCTGCCGGACTGTTTGGCCTGTTGGTAGGCTTCGATAATCCGGGGATCGTCGAAGCCCAGCACTTGATCGTGGTAGGCGTGGGCCAGTTCGTGCAGGATGACGGCGGGATGCTTCAGCAGTTGGTCGCGAGACAGCAGTTCCGCGGCATGGGTGATGTGGACTTTCCGAGCCAGGTGCGGGTCGTGGTGGTGGGCTTCCAGCCAGTCCCGGCTGGGATGGTACTGCATCGCGCCCAGACGCGGGTTGGCGTGCTCGATCCAGATCTCGACGGCCTGCAACTTGTCCAGCTGCGGGGCGGTGACCAGGATCTTGATCCGCTGCAGGTGGTTGGCCAGCATCGCCAACGCGCGGGCACCTTCCGCCTGATATTCACCGTCCAGCAGCGCGGGCTCGACGTACACCGTCCAGCCTTCAAGATCCTGCACGACCGGGGCATAGCGTGCGGGGCCGACGCCGTCGAGCATGTCGGACGACGTATCCCGGCCGTTCTGCCCCCAGGTCGGCGAATCGGCGATCCAGACCAGCAAGCCGGCCAGCAGCAACGCACCTCTCGACATTCGCGCACCTCTTCCCTTGGCATTCATGGATCTGCTGGACGCCGATGATAGCCCTGAGCCAATTGACGTGCATCGCCATTTTTGGAAAAATAACCGCCACATTTGGCAACTCGCGGCCGAAGGCAGGACGCATGCAGAACTCACCCCGAATCATCCTGTTGCCCGAAGCGACCCGCGGGTTCGATCGGGGGCTGTTGTCGGGAATTGCGCGGTACTCCGCCCTGAACGGCCCGTGGACCTTCTATCGCCGACCCCACGGCTATTTGCGCTCGCAACGCCGGCTGGACGTGAAGGAACTCAGGGCCTGGAAGCCGGACGGGGCGGTCTGTCCCGTGGCCCAATTGGATGAACTGGCACGCCTGCGCGTGCCGCTGATCGCGTACGACGTGAATGAGTACTCCGGGCGTGTGCCCTGCATTCTCTCCGAGGACTACGAAGCGGGCCGCCTGGCGGCTCGCCACCTGCTGGATCAGGGGCACCGCCATTTCGCCTTCTGCGGATACAGCGGCATCCGCTGGTCGCGGGAACGCGGCCGCGCTTTCTGCGACGTGTTGGCCGAGGCGGGTTGTGCCGTCCAGGTCTACCGCCCGCGAAGTGGCCGACCAGCTGCCTGGGCGAAGGAAGAACCCCAGGTGAGGTCGTGGCTGGAATCGCTGCCGAAGCCGATCGGAGTGTTGTGCGCCAACGATGACCGCGCCGCTTCGATCCTGGATACATGCCACACTCTGGGCTACGCCGTGCCGGAGGATATCTCCGTCATCGGCGTCGACGACGACCAATACGTTTGCGAACTGCAGAATCCGCCGCTGTCCAGCGTCCGCATGGCGGCGGAACACGCGGGCTACGAGGCCGCCGCCTTGCTGGACCGGATGATCCGGGGCGAGGAGCGGATGTCGGGCCAGCGGATCACCGCCCGCGCGGCGGGCGTCACGCTGCGTCAGTCGACCAGCGTCTTGATGGTCCGCAAGGCGGAGGTCCGCAAGGCCCTGCGTTTCATCCGGGAAAACGCGGGGCGTCCGCTCCGCGTCGCGGACGTCGTCAAGGCCACCGGGATTTCGCAGCGGACCTTGAACGACCAGTTCCAGGCAGAGTTGGGCTGTTCGATCGTCAAGCAGTTGACGTCCGCGAGGATTGCCTGCATCTCGCGACTGCTGACCGAAACCGAGCTGCGGATCCACGAAATCGCCACCGCGGTGGGCTATGAAGACGATCGGCATTTCGCCCGCTACTTCAAGCGTGCGACGGGGCTGACTCCGCAAGCCTACCGGCGCCAACACGCGCCACCGTGACCGGTCACGTTCCGATCTGCTGCATCAGGAAGACTTGTGCTTCCGGACGTGACAGATAACCATCTTCAGCTCGCCGTAGCTGTACTTTTCGCCGAAGTGCGATTTCGCCTCGGCCGTGGTCGCCTCCGGTTGGGCTTGCAGGAACTGCTGAATATCGGCAACCGTCTCCCGCGCAAGCACCGCATGGATGTCCAAGTC
>Ga0172371_10006925_pt1 | contig 16295 bp, 13 predicted proteins | sample Lak12m_FD_114543 | JGI IMG/M metagenome (GOLD analysis project Ga0172371, IMG submission 114543) | Freshwater microbial communities from Kabuno Bay, South-Kivu, Congo - kab_022012_12m | ecosystem: Environmental > Aquatic > Freshwater > Lake | place: Democratic Republic of the Congo: South-Kivu...
GGTCCGCGAACGAGAAGGTCGCGTACGAGGAAGCCCTCGGGATGTCGTTCGTTGGGCGCCGGGCCCTGGTCAGCATGAAGCACGTCGGGTTGAACGTGGCCGCGGACGCTTTCATGAATTCGGCGCTCACCGGCGCGCACGGCGGCTTGGTGCTGTGCATGGCAGATGACCCGGGCATGCATTCGTCGCAGAATGAACAGGACTCCCGTTGCTTCGCCCGATTTGCGATGATCCCCTGCCTGGAGCCGGTGAACCAGCAGGAAGCATACGAGTGCACCAGGATCGCGTTCGACCTCTCCGAGAAACATGGCGTGCCAGTGATGGTGCGCATCGTCACCCGCCTCGCACACAGCCGCAGCGACGTCGCCACTTCCACTCCGGTCCCCCAGCGACCGCTGGACAAGACTCGCAATCCGGCAGCCTTTACCCTGCTTCCCTCCAACGCCAGGGTGCAGTTCAAGCTGCTGGCTGAAAAGCAGCCCGCGCTGCTGGAAGCAAGCGAGAACAGCAGGCTCAACGTGCTTGACCTCAGCGCGGCCGAGTCCCGCCGCGGCATCATCACCAACGGCATTGCGCTCAACTACGTCCGCGAAGCATTCGGCGGGAAGGTGCCGCGCAAGCTCCTGAAGATCGGCATGTATCCCCTGCCGCTGGGCAAGATCAGGGAACTGGCGTCTTCGGTTGACGAAATATTGGTCGTCGAGGAAGGTTACCCGGTCATCGAAGAATCCCTGCGTGGTGTCGCGGGTGTTCCGGGCGTAAAGATCCGCGGCAAGCTGGACGGCTTCCTTCCTCGGACCGGCGAGCTCGACCCGGGCTTGGTGGCAAAGGCATTCGGCATCGAGGTCGAGACCCCTGTGGCACCGACTCTGGAGAAGACCCCAGGCCGTCCGCCGGCGCTCTGTCCCGGCTGCGGGCATGCCGATACTTTCATAGCGATCAAGGACGCGCTCGACGGGAGCGTGGACGCGACGGTGTTCTCCGACATCGGCTGCTATACGCTGGGGTTCTATCCGCCGTATTCCGCGATCGAAAGCTGCGTGGACATGGGCGCCAGCGTGTCCATGGCCCTGGGCGCGGCACGGGCCGGCTACCGGCCGGTCCTCTGCGCAATCGGCGACTCGACGTTTGCACACAGCGGCATGACCGCGCTTCTGTCCGCGGCGAAGATCGACGCGGACATGACGGTGTTCATACTTGACAACGGCACTGTGGCGATGACCGGCTCACAGGAGACGATGGCGACCGGAGAGGAGCTGGAGAAGCTGGTCGGCGGCCTTGGCGTCAAGTCCGATCACGTCCGCGTGATCGTTCCGCTGCCTGCGAAGCGTGCCGAGAATGCACAGGTCATCCGGCAGGAGATTGCACACCGGGGGCTGTCGGTGATCATCGCTCGGCGCCCCTGCATACACCTCAAGCGCAAGGGCTCCCCATGAAGTGCGACATAATCCTGGCAGGGGTCGGAGGCCAAGGGATCCTCACGATCGCATACGTGCTGGACAACGCTGCGGTCAACAAGGGCTACTCGTTCAAGCAGGCCGAAGTCCACGGCATGTCCCAGCGCGGCGGCGCCGTCTATTCTCACCTGCGCATCGCGGACCACGAGGTGATCTCCGACCTGATCCCGCTGGGGCGGGCCGACCTGGTCGTCTCGGTAGAGCCGCTGGAAGTGCAGCGATACGTCCGCTACCTGCGCGGCAGCGGGGTGATCGTCTCCAACATCCATCCGTTCAAGAACATCCCGGATTACCCGCCGGACGAAGCCGTTCTAGCTGCGCTCCAATCGCTTCCCGACTGCGTGCTGGTGGATGCGAAGGAGGTGGCGGAGAAGGCCCGCGTTCCGCGGGCGCAGAACATGGCCGTGCTGGGCGCGGCTACGCCGTTTCTCCCGTTTACGGTTGACGACTACCGCCCCGCGATAGTCGAGCTGTTCAAGGCCAAGGGGGATGCCCTGGTCGAGAGCAACATGTCGGTCCTGGCGTGGGGACGCAAGGTCGGGTCGTTGTACAAAGGGCTGCTTGACGCCCATGTTCCGCCGCCCCTGGTCTTCAAGCTCATGGCGAAGATCGACGTGTCCGCGATCGACCCCGCGTGCACCGCTTTGCTTGGCGAGCAGCTCGCGGCGGACCCCTGCCGGACAGAGGCGTTCATCGGAGGTCTGTCGCAGCGCATTCCGTGTAACGCAGATCTTCTCGCCCGCTTCCGGACAGCCTGAGGCAGCGAATGGCATTGCCCGCGGGACCGTTTTCGAAGGCGCCAACCGTTGCCGAGAGAGTGTGCAGATGAAGCCCAACCCCGAAGCGTTCGCCCGAATCGCTACCGAGTTGTTCCAAGGTGCCGAGCGGCAGGGCCGCACGACCCTGCTGGAGTCCGAGGCGTATCGGCTGCTGGCCGCGGGCGGACTCGCTACCCCGTGCCACTATACGCTTCCGGTAGCAGATGGTGCGGCGCCGGGTGCCCAAGTCCATCCCCGCTCCGCCTGTGGCACAGGGCACCAAGTCCATCCCTCCTCCACTGGTGGCACAGGGCACCAGGTACATCCACTCTCCCCCGGTGAGAGAGGGCAGGGAGAGGGGGCGCCCGAACCGGCACAGCTTCCCGGCGACAGGGTCGTGCTGAAGGTCGAGAGCCCGCGGATCACGCACAAGACCGAGATGGGCGGCGTGCGGATCGTCGCGAACACGCCCGCTGCGATCGCCGCGGGCGCTTCGGAGATTCTCGCATCAGTGAGGAGCAAAGGCGGAGATGCGCTTGCGGCTACCGTAAGCGACATCCTGGTCGCGGAGCTGATCCGCGGAGAGCCGGCGTTGGGTGGCCAGATCCTGGCCGGCCTCAGGTTCGCTCACGACATGGGCCCGGTCGTCACGTTGGGGTTCGGCGGGTTGGACGCGGAGGAGATGAGCCGGGCCCTTGCTGGCGGGCAAGGGTCACTGATCTACTCGCCAGTAGTATCCAGTATCAAGGAAGCTCTAAGAAAACTCGGGGGATCGTTTGCGGGGCGGCTGCTCACTGGCAAGACTCGGTCGGCTCGTCCGCTTGTGAGCGAGGCTGAGCTGGTCACGCTGCTCTCGTTCTTCGACACGCTCACCCGCGAGTTCTCCGGACGCGACGGCCTGGTGGTCGAGGACTTCGAGGTGAACCCGTTCCTGGTCGCGGACGGGAAGCTGGTCGCAGTGGACGCGTTCGTCCGCTTCGCAAGGCGTGAAGCCAGGGAGCGCACTTGCGACCTGGAGAAGGTGTCGCGGCTCCTGACTCCCAAGACCGCGGCCGTCCTGGGGGCATCTTCCAAGGGACTGAACGTCGGACGCATCATCCTTCGGAACCTGCTGAGGGACGGCTTCCCCTCCTCCGATATCAGGGTGATTCGCGACGACTGCGACACCATCGACAACGTGGCATGCACACCCTCGATCAATGATCTGCCGTGGAAAGCGGATATCATGGTCGTGGCGGTCGCCGCGGCCCAGGTACCCCAGGTCGTCTCCGAGGCGGTGACGCAAGAGAAAGCTTCGTCCATGGTTCTGATCCCCGGGGGGATGGGCGAGACCGAAGCCGGCCGCGAAGCGGACCGCAAGGCCAGAGAGCTTCTTGAAACCGCGGCACGTGTTGGAAGAGCCCCGGTAATCGTGGGTCCCAACTGCCTCGGCATCCGCTCCAGGCCCGGGCGATACGACACCCTTTTCATACCGGAGAGCAAGCTCCCTCTTCCAGAGAACCGATTTGGCAAGGTCGCGCTTGTCTGCCAGAGCGGCGCGCTCATGATCACTCGGATGAACGCGCTGCCGTTCATCGACCCGGCCTATGCGATCTCCACTGGAAACCAGATGGACCTGACGGTCACCGACTTCGTCGAGCACCTGCTTACCCGCGACGAGGTCAACGTGATCGTCCTGTACGTCGAAGGATTCAAGGAGATGGACGGGCTGCGCCTCGCACGCCTGATTCAACGCGGGCGCAAACAGGGGCGCCGGTTCATCGTGTACAGAGCCGGGCGGACTGCGGAAGGGATCACCGCGACCTCAAGCCACACGGCGTCCATCTCCGGCGATTTCGTCTCGTGTGCGGAGATCCTGAAGGACGCGGGTGCGCTGCTGGCCACGTCGTTGGACGAGATGAAGGCGCACATGCAGCTCGCGGCGCTGCTGGAACCTGGAATCGCTGCCTCGGTGAGGTCCCTTGGGCTCATCTCGAATGCGGGGTTCGAAACGGTCGGCATGGCGGACAACGTGGACCGGAGCAGGGGCTTCACGGTCCCCGCGCTGGCGGCAGCGACCACGGACCGCATCCGAGCGACCCTCAAGAACGCGGGGATCGACGCTCTCGTCAACGTCCGCAACCCGCTGGACCTCACTCCGATGGCAAACGACCGTGTGCTGGCAGACTGCCTTGCCGCGTACCTGGACGACCCGGGGATCGGCGCGGTCGTGATGGGGTTCGTTCCCCTGACGCCCGCGATGAAGACCTTGCCTCCGGGCACGGACCCGTCGGGCAGGGACTCCATAGCGGACCCGGTGTCGCTTCCGAACGTGCTGCCCGCGCTTGTCAAGGCGTCGAAGAAGCCGGTGGTCACGGTCGTGGACGGCGGAGCGATCTACGATCCGCTCGCCCGGGCGCTGCAAGCTCACGGGATCCCGTGTCTCAGGAGCGCGGACTTCGCGGTACGCGTGTTCCAAGCGTGGATGGAGAACACATCCGCACACCCACCAGGGTCGTTGACCCTGGCCTAGCATGCCTACTCTCGGATTTGCTTCTTGACCAATTCCACCTGGACGGGGGTGAGCTTACCTTCCATGAGCTTGAGGTAGGTCTTGAGGTGCTCCGCACCTTTGGGGAAGTTGCCCCAGCTATTGTAGGCCACTCCAATCTTCTTGTGCAGAACTGCGTTGGGGGAGAGGCTCAACGCCTCCTTATAGAAGGCGACCGCCTTGGCATAGTTGCTGGCGCTGACCGCTTCGTCGCCCAGTGCAACGAGTTTCTCTGCCTTCGCCTTGGCTTCCTGTTTCTTGGCTTCCTCTTCCGCCTTCTTCGAGGCCGCGGCAGCTTCGGCAGCCTTCTTCTCTTCTTCGGCCTTGCGCTTGGCTTCCCATTCTTCCTTCTTCTTCTTCTCTTCGGCCTTGCGTTTCTCCTCTTCCTCTCTCGCCTTTTCCTCCTCGGCCTTCTTCTTGGCCGCCACTTCGGGAGAAAGGACCACCGGCTCGGACAATGCCTGATCGATCTGCGGCATCAGGAGCTTCTGCTTTCCATCCGCTTTTGCAAACTCGGCGACGAGCTGGTCCAGATTGTCCACCGAAAGGCTCGACTGGATCGCATCAAGGTCCTTGTCCAGGGCCTTGACCTGTCCAGAAAGAGCGGATACCGCTTCGGCCTTTGCTGGCTGCCCGGCATCCGTCCACTCGGTCTTTCGCACCTCAAGCAGGCTTGCTTTGTTCGACAGGATGGTCCGGGTCGCCACCACGTTCCCGGACAGTTCCTGGAGCTGCAGGCGTGCCTTTGCCTCAAGGTCCGCGAGCTCCGGAAGCTCTTCCGAAAGCAGCGCCGAAGCCTTCGCAACAAACTCCGCCATGCGTTCGACCTCGAAGGCAGCGCCCTTCTCAGCATCGTCTACCCGGCCCTGGGTAGCGCTCTCCAGAGCATCCGCGGCGCGCTTGCTTCCCTCTGCACAAAGGGAGGAAAGGGCAACGGCTTCGCCTGCCTTGTCGTCACGTTTGCGAGCTTCCCACTCCCTTCGCCTCTGTTGCAGTTTCTCGCACTGGATATCGTACTGCTGCTTCTGCTCCTGCAAGCTCCGTGTCGCTGCCGCGGCCCTCGCCAGCAACTTCTGCTGGTTGTCCAACGCCGCGGCCGCTTCCAACTTCTTCGCCTCCTCGGCCTTGGCCGCGGCGGCCTTACCGCTGCCAGCGCCCTGCGAACCGGGACCGGGCCGCTTGGAAGCGGCAGAAAGCTGCGAAGATGCGGAAGCCGATGCGCCCGCCGTGTCCGGGCCGCTCGCCGATTCGCCGCCCATGAATTCCTGGTACCCGAAGATCCCGGCTACTATGAGAACAGCGGCAACCAGCACCCCTACAAGGAGACCGGAGTGAGATGCAGGCAGCTTCACCGATGCTTCGGTCGCATCCTCGTCCGACGCAGCGGCTTCCCCAGACCTGCTCTTCTCGGGCTTCTCGAATTGGGACGTATCGGTAGCGCTGCGCTCCTTCCCGCCCTCCTTGGCCAACTCCTCAAGCGACGGCCTGGTCATGGGCGCGGTGTGCGAAAGAGATACGTCCTCCTTCTCCAGCGTCCGGCGCACCTCCTTGAGGAGCTGCTTGACCTCCATGCAGTTGCCGGGCCGGGCGTTCTTGTCCTTCATGATCAGCTTGATGATCACCTGCTCGAGCGCAGGGTGCACCGCGGGGTTCACCTGCCTTGGTGCAGGCGGCTCTACGGTCAGGTGCTTGGTCACCACGCCTATCGGGGTGTCCCCCGTGAACGGGAGCTTGCCCGTCGCCAACTGGTACAGGATTATGCCCAGCGAATAGATGTCGGCGCGTGAGTCGAGGACCTCCCCACGAGCCTGCTCGGGCGACATGTATTCCGGCGTGCCGCACACGATTCCAGCCATCGTGTGGAACGTGTCGGGACTCTCCCTTCCCGGGTCGCGGATCTTGGCGATGCCGAAGTCCAGGACGGTCACAAAATCCTTCTGGTGACGCCGGTCCTCGACCATGATGTTCTCGGGCTTGAGGTCCCTGTGGACGATGCCCTGGGCGTGGGCCTCGTCCAGCGCGGAGCAAATCTGGTCCGTGATGTAGAGAATTCTTGCCGGAGCCAGCGGAAAGTCCTTCTTGAGCAGATGCGCGAGGTCCATCCCGTCGATGAAGTCCATCGCGATGTAGTGAGTCCCCTCGGCAGTGGTGCCGAAGTCGATGATGTTGATCGCATTCGGGTGCTTGATGCGGCTGGCCGCACGAGCCTCCCGGTGGAATCTCTTCGAGAGGGTCACGTCGCCGGTCAGGTGTGGGTGGAGCACCTTGATGCAGACGGTCTTGCCCAGCGCAACCTGCTCGGCGCGGTAGATGCTTCCCATCGCACCTTCGCCGATGAGCTCAAGCACCACGTACTTGTCAGCAACGGTCTTGCCCAGCAGCCCGTGCTCGTCCTTCTGGGTCTGGGCAGGGACCGCCTCACCACAGTTCGGACAGAACCTGGTAGTGTCTTCGACTTCCGTAAAACATTTGGGGCAGACTTTCACTTCGCGGCCACCCTCGACGCTGTCCAAGCGTGCCACATACGAGTTACCCTTATAAACCGAGACCGTCGATCTTTCAAGTTTATGAGCAGGTCTTCCGGTCCTTATCGTCTCAGAAGATACGGAAGTATCGCACGCATGTCGCGCCCGTCCACGACCGCGTCCGCTGCTGCCGCGAGCTCGTCCGACTTGCAGTTGAACGCGATCGAGAAGCCGGCTTCTCGGGCCACTGCCACGTCATTGAAGTTGTCCCCGACGAACGCGGTCCTCGCCATGGGAACGCCCAACCGAGCAGCGACTTCCCGAAGGCCACGGGCCTTGTCCCACACGTCGTAAGGAGTCGGCACGCCCCCCGACAGCTTCCCGGCCGAGTCGAACTCCAACCTGTTCAGGTAAACTTCATCGAAATACCTGTGCAGCTCGAAGCGATCCGCGACAACGTCCAGGCTGCCGCTGATCACGACGAGCTTCGCACCGGCAACGCGCAACTCCTCCAGTACCTCGGGCACCCCGTTGCTGAGCTTCATGCCAGAGATCGCTGCAGCTATCGACTTGCGGCACGCCCCCGCTTCTTTCAGAAGCCTGATGTCGTGGCCGAACCACTGGGCATACGTCCACTTCCCGGCCATGTAGCTGTCAAACGCCTCATCCCGCGATACCGGGTCCGTGCCGAAGTAGTCGTGCAGCGTTTGCCAAACGAACACCGTGTCATCCACCAGCGTGCCGTCAACGTCAAATCCCACCAGGTCGTACAACCTCTCCACTTCTACTCCTTCCACCAAGGGGCAGGCAGGGCCGGAATGAGCCCCTTCCGTACCAGCAGCTCACGCAACATAACCAGATCGGCCCAGGCGTCTCTCTTCTTCACCGGATTCCTGAGCAGGAAGGCCGGATGATAGGTCACGAGGAGATCTCGTTTCCCCAATTTGTGCAGCCGCGAACGCAGAGCGGACAGTGAAGACGAGCGGTCGCTCATTACCGATTGCGCGGACGGACGCCCGAGACAGACGATCACTTCCGGGCCGATGGCTTCGATCTGGGCGTCCAGGAACGGACGGCAGGTAGCGGTTTCGTCCGGCATGGGGTCGCGGTTCTGCGGCGGTCGGCACTTCACCACGTTCGCGATGTAGACGTCTTGCCGCGCTATCCCGATTGCAGCGAGCATCTTGGTGAGGAGCTGCCCCGACTTGCCGATGAACGGACGTCCCGTGCGGTCTTCTTCCGCCCCGGGGCCTTCTCCGATGAACATCACCCGAGCGCTCGGGCTGCCTTCTCCGAAGACCACCTTCTTGCGTCCCTGGGCAAGGCGACACGCCTGACACGCCTTAGCTTGCTGTTCGATAAACGAAAGTCGCGCTTCCTTTGATGCTTCTACCGCGGGATCGATCACTCGGACCGGCACTGGCGCCGGTGGCGCCGCGGCAAGCGGGGCGGCGGGAACCTGCGCCTGCGGTTTCTCCCGCTTGGGTGCGGGGACATCCTCTTCCGGCTCTGGGACTGCAGGCGGGCATGGTACACCGCGTTCCTCCAGCACCCGGGCCAACTGGGCGCAGTCTCGAACGATCTGTAGGAGGATGCTGCTCAAGGCGGGCCTCCTGGCCGGAGGGATGCCTCTCGCTCCACGCCCGGAGGAAGCCCCTGGGACATCCTGTAGAGCATGGCAAGCCCATCCAGCGTCAAGTTTGGAAGCACACGGTCCACGCGCTTGCTGTCATGCGAGATGAGCTTCGCAAGCCCACCCGTGGCCAACACCATGCCCTGAAGCCCGGCTTCCGCCCTCAACCGATCGACAAGTCCGTCCACCATGGAGACGTAGCCGTAGTACACGCCGGAGCGCATCGCCTCCTCGGTGCTGCGGCCGATGGCGTGGTCGGGCCGCGACACCTCTATGCTTGGAAGCCTTGACGCATTAGTGAAGAGCGCATCCATGCTGATGGTTATGCCGGGGACGATGCAGCCGCCCAGGTAGACGCCGTCGTCGTTCACAAGGTCGAAAGTGGTTGCGGTCCCGAAGTCCACCACGATCGATGCGCCGAACTTACGGTATGCGTAGGCAGCGTCGATCACGCGATCCGCGCCCATCTCTTCCGGCCTGTGGTAGAGCAGCTTGATGCCCGTCTCCATCCGGTGATCCACCACGATGGGGTCAGCGCCGGTGAGCGCACGGGACAAGCTCGCTATCGGATAGAGTGCCCGCGGTACCACGCTGCCCGCGATCACTCCGGTGATGGTGGACAGCGAGTATCCCGCCCTGCGCACCAGCGGATCGAGCATGGCATAGTACTCGTCGCCGGTCCTGTTGCGCCGGGTCTCGACCCTGAAGTCGGCCTTCAACTCCTGCTGTTCGTAGAGGCCGAAGACCGTGTTCGTGTTGCCCACGTCCACGACCAGGAGGATCCCTTTTCGGGCGCCGCCCCTCATGGGGTTACCGGACATGAACCACCTCGCCTGACAGGACGCGGGTTCGCACGCCCCGGCAATCCAGAAGCAGCGCTCCGTCGCCCGCGACGGCCGCGATGGTACCAGAGATCTGCCTGCCCGCGCCATGGACAGCGACCGCGCGGCCGATTCCCCACATCCGATCCATGTACGCGTCCACCGGGATCGACTTCTGAGCGATGAACCGCGATTCCAGAACGGCGAAACCGCTGAGGAACTCGACGGCCAGCGCTTCTATTGGCCATGTCCTGCCCGTAAGGTCGAGCATCGTCGCAGCGGTCAAACGGAGATCCGGAGGAAGCTCTTGCACCCGGCAGTTGACGTTGAGGCCGACCCCGATTACCTGCCACGGGCTCCTGGCTTCCACCAGGATGCCGGCCAGCTTCCGGCCTTCCACCAACAGATCATTGGGCCACTTCAGCTCGATCCTGCGAAGGCCACGCGGCCTCCCGCCACGCTTGTCGTGCTCCGACGTCTCCGCTGGGCTGGCCGGAGCATGGACGCGTTCCACCGCGTTGGCCAGGGCCAGGCCGGCGAGCAGGGCCATGGCGCCGGCGTTTTCCTCTCCTTCCGGCATCCTGCGCACCAGGGAGAGGTAGAGGTTCCCCGGAGGGGAGGACCATGTGCGATCGAGCCGCCCTCGACCTCTGGTCTGGCTCCTCGCAAGGACCACGGTGCCGTCCGGAAGCTCCATGCGCGTCATGTCGAACGCTACGTCGTTCGTGGAGCCGACGTCGTCCAGAGCGACGATGCACGGGAAGCGGTCCCTTGCCTCTGCGCTCAGAGCGGCAACGACCGCGTCCCCCGATGGAACAGAGTGTTCCTCGCTCATCTGCTCGTCTCCTCCCGTGTGCGCAGGATGATCATCGAAAGGTCCGCTGCTGGTGCGGAGTGCGTCAGCGCTCCCACGGAGACGCGGGCTACGCCCGTGTGCGCCAGCTTTCCCACGTTCGCAAGCGTGACTCCGCCCGAAACCTCCAGCGGGATTCTCTCGCCAACGAGCCTTGCGGCCCGCTCGACGTCCGCCATGGACATGTTGTCCAGAAGGATCATGTCCGCTCCGTCTTCCGCGGCGAGGACCAGCTCCTCCATGTCGCGGACCTCAACTTCGATCCGCATTTCAGGCCGCCCCTCGCGTACCTTCCGTATCGCACCAGGGATCCCGCCTGCTGCCTCGATGTGGTTTTCCTTCAGCAGGACTGCATCGAACAACCCCATTCGGTGGTTGGTGCCGCCCCCGGCCCGCACCGCATACTTGTCCAGCACACGGAGTCCCGGCGCAGTCTTCCGCGTGTCGAGCACGGTGCACCGGGTCCCTCGGACCGCGCGTACGAATCGAGCCGTGAGCGTCGCGATTCCGCACATCCGCTGCAGGAAGTTGAGCGCGGTACGCTCCCCGGCAAGCAGCGACCTGTATGGCCCTGCAAGCGTGCACACGACGGTGCCGGCAGTGGCCTTGCGCCCTTCTGCGAAAAGCGGCTTCAAGACGACAGCAGGGTCGAGCAAGTGGAATAGCCGTGCGGCCACTGGAACGCCCGCGACCACGCACGGCTTCTTGGCGATTATGCTGCCTGTGCCTCGCTGTGCGGCATCTACCGTCGCTTCCGTGGTCACGTCTCCCGACCCGACGTCTTCCTCAAGAGCGAGGCGCAGGATCGGATCGACGCGGTCCCAATCGATGGAGGCTTCAATGCCTGTGGTCACCGTCCCAACCCCAGCACGTCGTCCATGGTGTACATCCCGGGCGCGGCCTTGGCCAGGAAGCGTGCGGCCTTCAGCGCCCCCGCAGCGAACACCGACCGGGAGAGCGCGTCGTGGCGGATTCGCAGCACCTCCCCGGTACCCGCAAGGATGACCTCGTGCTCGCCGACCACGTCGCCGCCTCGAAGCGCAAGGATGCCCATCTCGCCGCGGGGCCGAGGCCCGCGTAGCCCTTGCCTTCCGTAGACGGGCTCCAGCTTTTCCATCCACACGGACTTGAGCGTGGTGGCCAGTGAAAGGGCCGTGCCCGAAGGCGCATCCGTCTTGCGTCGATGGTGCATCTCCAACATCTCGACGTCCCAGCCCGGGTCCAACAGGCGGGACGCGGTGCGGAGCAGCTCGTGCATCACCGCAATGCCAGTGCTCATGTTCGCGGAATGGAGGACCGCATGCCTCTTGGCGAAGGTGCTGATGCTCGAAAGTGCCTTCCGGTCCAGCCCGGTCGTCCCCGAAACCAGCGCACACGGAAGAGGACCCAGCCTCACGCACAACTCGATGAGCGCGTCCCGCGTGGAGAAATCCACGATGACGTCGCCGACCGGCCCCTCCCCCTGCACGGTGATCTGAGTGCCCGTGAACGGATCTGCCCGCCCAGTGGAGGGATTCTCCATACGGTCCCACGCGGAAACGACTTCGATGTCCGGGGCCTGCGCCGCAAGCGCGAGGACTTCCCGCCCCATGCGTCCGCACGCTCCGTTTACGCTCAGTCCGAGCGCCTTGGCCAGGGAGTCCATGCCTGTCTCGACGCCGGTGCGGGGACCCTTCGCCGTCCTGGCGCCGCGGCGGCGCGGCCTCTGCCTTGTTGCTCCTCCTGGCATACTTCCTACTCCGGGATCAGATGATGCCGAGCGCGGTAAGCTCGGTTTCCAGCTCGAGGCGTGTGGCATCCTGGACAGGAACGAGAGGCAGGCGCACCTCGTTTTCCGCCAAGTCCATCAGCTTCAGCGCCTGCTTGAGAGGGGCGGGGCTGGTCTCCTTGAAGAGTGCCTTGATGAGCTTCTTAAGCTTGGCGTGCTCGATTTTCGCGGCGCCCGTGGCCCCCAGCTTCGTGTAGGTGTGAACGTCCGCCATCCGCCTCGGCACGACGTTTGCGGCGACGGAGATCACGCCGTTGGAACCGTGGTCGTACGCTTCGTTGAACGTATCGTCGTCACCGGACAGTACGAAAAAGTCGGCGGGCGTGCCGTCCGCGATCTGCTTTACCTTGGCCATGTTTACTTCAGCTTCCTTGATGCCGATGACGCGGGGATCCTGGGCCAGCGAGATTACGGTTTCGGGTGCGATGCTGCAGCCGGTGCGCGACGGCACGTTGTAGATCATCACGTTGAAGTCCGTGTGATTGACCACCGCGGCGAAGTGTGCGTACAGCCCTTCCTGCGTCGGCTTGACGTAGTAGGGGGTGACCACGAGCGCAGCGAATGCCCCGATGATCTTGGCCTCTTCAGTGAGCTCGACCGTAAGCTCCGCGTTGTTGGTGCCGGTCCCCACGATCACCGGAAGGTGCCCGGCTTCCGAGAGGCACACTTCGATTATCCGGCGCCTCTCCCGCCGCGACAGAGACGTCGCTTCCGCAGTCGTTCCGCACGCCACGAGCCCGTTTACACCCGCGCTCACCACGTGCCTGACGATGTTTCGAAGCGCACCTTCGTCAAACTCGCCGCTCCTGAAAGGCGTCGGCAATGCCGCAAAGATCCCAGCCATCCCTCCCTTCATGGTTCCCCCTCCAATATTGTTCGGTTGATGTTGCCAAGTGCCTTGTCGATGAGCTTCATGACCGCGGGGCTCCGTTCCTGGAGGAGGAGGGACTTCAGCAGGTCCCTGGCCCGCGACCCGCCCATGATCTCAAGAGCGCGGACGCATGCGGCCCTCACGTCCTCGTCCGGGTCGTTGGAGCGGTCCTTCACCATTTCGAAAGCTTCTTCCCCCATGACGCCCGCGACCGCTTCCAGGGCAGCGACGCGGTAAGGCTTCTCCCACGCGGGGTCGGTCACGATGCTGGAGAGCACCTGCCTGGAGCGCCTGTTGTCGAAGAAGCCGAGAGCGGTTATTGCCCGGCGCCTCGACACAAGATCCACCGTAGAATCATTAATTATGTCGGTAAGCAGCGAGTCGACGTCCGGCCCGACCTTCCTGAGCTGGTCCTCCGTGGGAGGCTCCCTCTTGAGCAGCAGGTCCATCACCTGGTTGCGGGCCTTGATGCGCGGCGAGACGCCCTGCGCAGTCAGCGGCGAGGGGAACCACAGTGTCCCCGCCGCAACCAAGGCAAACGCTAGTGCGCCAAGTCTCGTCATATCACCTCTTCTTCATCTTGCGCTGCTTCTTGCGCTGCGCCCGCGCAAGTTTCTCCTTGCGGCGCCGTTTCTGGACGTCCACGAACTTGCGCTTCGCCTTCTGCTGGGCCATGGGGGCTTCCGGTCCCAGGCCGGCGAGGTCCTGCATGGTCATGTCGCCCAGCGCCTTGCTCTCCGCTAGCTGCTTGAACCCCGGGATGCGGGCAAGCAGCCCCGGGGTCTTTCCGATCTGCGTGAGCATCTGCCGCATCCCGGCGAACCTGCCGATGAGGTCGTTTACGTCCCTCTCGCTGGTGCCGGACCCCTTGGCGATGCGGCGCATGCGGCTTTGTTCGATGACTTCGGGGTGGAGCCGCTCTTTCTGCGTCATGGACTGGACGATGGCCTCGAAGCGGACGAGGTTCTTGTCGTCCACCTTCATCCCCGCGGGCATCCCGTCCGGGAAGAACGGAAGCTTGTCCATGACGTCCTGGAGCGGCCCCAGCTTCTTCAGGGTCTTTATCTGCTCCAGGAATTGCACAAGGGAGAAATCTCCCTTCAGCATCTTCTTTGCGTCATCTTCAGCCTTCTGGACGTCGACGACCTGCTCGAAGTCCTGCATCAGGCCGACTACGTCTCCGAACCCGAGGATACGGGTGGCAAGCCCGTCGGGGCGGAACGGCTCGAGCTTGTCCATCCCTTCGCCCATGCCGACGAACTTGATGGGCTTGCCTGTGACCGCCCGGACGGAAAGCGCAGCGCCGCCCCTGGCGTCGCCATCGAGCTTGGTGAGGACGACGCCGTCGAGGTCGAGCCTGCGGTTGAATTCGCGTGCCGTGTTGACCGCGTCCTGGCCGATCATTGCGTCCACGACCAGGAAGATGTTGTCCGCAGACACGGTCTTATCTATGCGCTCCAGCTCCGCCATGAGCACTTCGTCGATGGCGAGGCGTCCGGCGGTATCGATGATCAGCACGTCGTTCTTCTGATTGAGAGCGGCCTGGAACGCAGCAGCGCACAGCTCGGGGGGCATCATGCCGGGTCGAGTGAAAACAGGGACGCCGACGCGCTCGCCGAGGATGGCGAGTTGCTCGACTGCGGCCGGCCGGTAGACGTCCGCGGCCACCAGCATCGGGCGCTTCCCTTCCTTGAGTAGATTGGCAGCCAGTTTCGCTGCGGTCGTGGTTTTTCCAGAGCCCTGGAGGCCGACCATCATGACGACGGATAGCGGGCGGTTGGACGGCGACTTGATCGTGGAGTCGCCCTGTCCCATTAGCTCGATGAGGTGGTCGTGGCAGATCTTGATGAAATGGTCCGCGGGCGTGACCTGGACGTCGCGGCCCTTGTGGGACACGCGGGTGAGCACGAGCTCGCCGACGGCTTTCTCTTTCACCTTCTCGATGAAGCCGCGGGCGACGTGGAATTCGACGTCCGCTTCGAGCAGGGAGGTACGTATCTGCTCCAGCGCTTCCTCGATGTTGCTTTCCGTGATCTCCCGGAATCCCTTCAGCCGGGCCCTGGCGTTCCTGAATCCCTGTGTCAGTGTTTCCAGCATGCAATTCCCTTCGTACGCGCCGGACGGGATTCTTGCAGTATCCGCGCCCATGTGTCAAGCAACAACCCTCTCGCCGCACTCGTAACACGAATAGGCCGCACCGGCCATCTTGAACATGCCGGCATGCTGAATGGCGGTGGACGCCGGCTGGATGAGGGGCTATACTGGCTCCATGGAAGCGGGGACCAAAAGACCACGAGTGGTGATGGCCAGATTGGCCAGACGAGATGACGCGGGCAGGCAGTTTGACTCCGAGTTCTGGGAAGAAGTAGGGGTTGAAGGGCGGTTCGCGGCGGCTTGGCAGATGGTCTTGGAAGCACGCATCTGGAGGGGGGAGGATGGGCCCGAACCCAGACTTCTTAGATCTGTTCAAAGCATTCAACGACGGTAAGGTCAGGTTTCTGGTGGTGGGAGGATACGCGGTCATCTACCACACGGAGCCCCGCTACACGAAGGACATAGACATCTGGGTTGACCCGACGCTCACAAACGCCCGACGGGTGTTTGCTGCGCTCGGAGTCTTCGGCGCTCCGTTGGACGGCGTTGCCGTCGGAGATCTTGCGGATCCCCATTTGATATACCAGATCGGAGTCGAACCGAATCGGATCGATGTCGTGATGGGCGTGCCTGGTCTCGAATTCAGCCAAGCATACCGGAGAGCCGTCCGGACGGCCTACGGCGCTCAGCCAATACGTTTGCTCTCGTTTGAGGACCTCGTCTCAGCAAAGAATGCCTCGGCCCGCCCCCAAGACCTGCTGGACGTCGAGCGCCTCGAAGAGAAGCGGCGCTGCCCGGTCAAGAAGCCCTGAGGCGCCAGCCTTGGGCCGCTGAAGTTGTTCGGCTGTCAACCGGGGGCAAAGGAGGACGATAGATGACCATTCGCAGATTCCAGAGGCTGGTTCTGATGAGAGGAGCGGGCGCGGGGGACAAGCCAGTGCAGGATGAGTCCGGGTGGCTGGACACCGGGACTCTTCACTTCCATTCGGATGCGGGAGCGACCAACAAGCTGCAGCGCTTTGTGCGCTGGGCCATCGATACAACC
>Ga0172371_10006926_pt1 | contig 16293 bp, 16 predicted proteins | sample Lak12m_FD_114543 | JGI IMG/M metagenome (GOLD analysis project Ga0172371, IMG submission 114543) | Freshwater microbial communities from Kabuno Bay, South-Kivu, Congo - kab_022012_12m | ecosystem: Environmental > Aquatic > Freshwater > Lake | place: Democratic Republic of the Congo: South-Kivu...
AAACCCGGTATGATGCCGAAGATGTCCGGGTTGGCCACCCATACGGCGTCGATGCCTCTGACGAGCAATAGCCCCTGAAGCGAGCTCACCATGAAGGTGACGAACGTGGCTAATCGTCTCAGCAAGCCCTTTGACTCTATGGGGATCATGAGTGTCCTGATTACCTTGACGCCGTTCATTTGCTCAACGGCGTAGGGTCTCCATGCGTATTCTCTAGGTATGACGCCGTGCGGGTAGTGTGGGTAAGCCGCCACCACCGTCACGTCTACGCCGCTGAGCACTAGCCCCCGCGCAACGTTGTAGGCTCTGGTCGAGGAGCCTCCAAGGTCGGGGGGAAAGTACTGTGCGAGTATGAGGACACGCATCTCTCGAAGCTCGTTCCTTTCAGGTATTGTCTAATCATCTTCTCCCTAAGCTTATTTAGAGCTTTATCGACCTGCTCCTCGGTAACCCCGAGCTCCCTCCAGGCCCCCTCTAGGCTGGGGACCCTGGGCCGAGAGTCACTCCTGCACCGAGTATAAGCCTCGTCCCTTGTTATTTGGCTGGCCCGGATCATCTTGCTGTAGAGCTCGACGTGCTCATCGATCCCAGCTAAGTAGAAGTACAGGTAGTTGATGATGGCGTACGCCGAGTCGTCTATCCTCCAAGTTGTTGTTGTGTCGTCTGCTCCCCGCCACCCGATTTTCTTGATAGTGCTGACTATCTGCTTCTCGTTCCACGGCAGGTAGTCGTAGAATCCGACCATCTTCACGTCTCTCGGCTTGAGTAGCTGGTCGAAGAAGTAGATGGCAGCGCCGGTGAGGTACTCAGTGAAGATACTCGGATGCCAGTTATAGGAGTTGGAGAGGAAGTCCCAGCCGTAGTAAAGTATCAGCCGCATCTTGTCGGCGAGGGAGTAGACCCCGTGGTCGTCAGGGAACACGCCCAGGTACCCTGTCCGCGAATTGCCGTGCTCATAGGTGCTTGTGCCAACCACGTTGCCTCCCAGAAGCAGCGGGATACCGTTCTCTGATGCGTACCTGAACATCCTGAGGTTCATGACTTTGTCTCCGCTGTTGAGGACGGGTACGATGTTGTGAATAGAGGGGTTCTTCAGCCAGCCTTGGAATTTTATCGCGGCGTTCTTCCTCGCCACCCTCATCTGGTTTTCGTCTCGTACCCAGACGTGTTCGACGCCGAGCCTGCTGGTGATGGTTTCGATGTTGTTCAGCGCCTCATCGGTAATGAAACCACTGTCAACCGTGAGTGCCAGGGTCCTCATGCCGTACTTGGTCACCATCTGATGTAGAACGAAGGCGCTGTCTCTTCCTCCACTGATAGGCGCAACGCAGTCGTACTCTCTCCCCCTACCTCTGTATTCATCCAACAGGTCGGTGAAGGCCGCCTCACCCTTCTCCACGAAGCTGGTGTCGCTGTGACAGTAGTTGCATACACCTGAGTCATCGAAACTTATTTGGGGGAAGCTGTCTGGGAGAAGGCACCTGCTGCATCTCTTGAGCCCATTGAACACGGCGTCACTGTCAAGGTAAGGCATAAGTGTCAATCGAGGTGATTCGGAGAAAAGGGATTGTGTGTAAATATAGAATACAAATAAAGAACAGAGAGAATCGTAGTGGTTTAGATACCTGACGATCACCTGAATAATGTTCCATTGTATCAGAATCGTGGAACTAATGCTATCATAGTATACCACTCAAATGCTAGCGCGCGCAGTCGCGAATATAGCGTAGGTTCATTTTAAACCCTTAAGAATCAGGCAGAGAGGTCGGTGAAGCACCTAGTTTTTCCTGAGAATTGGTTAGAACTCGGCTGACTTCTTTATGCTGCCCCAGTTCTCGGTGAACCAATTATAGGTGTGGCCGAGGCCCTCCTTGAAGTCGGTCTTCGGATTGTAACCAAGGAATCTCCTGGCTTTGTCTATGCTGCTGAGGAGCCGGCTCTTTTTATCCCAATTACGCCGTTCTTTGTAGATGATGCCTCCGGGGTTCTCGGCGATCTCGTTGATCCACTGGGCTAAGTCCAAGACCCTGATCTCACGACCGGTACCAAGGTTGAAAGCTTCGCCGACAGCTTCTTCATAGTGGGCCATTCTGATTAGGCCGTCCACAATGTCGTTCACATATGTGAAGTCCCTGGTCTCGTCGCCGGTGCCCGTAATGGGCAGCGGCTGCCCGCTGATAGCCCAGTACATGAAGTTGGGTATAACGTTCCTGTATCTGCCGGGCACCTCTCCGGGGCCGTAGCTGTTGAAGAACCTGGCGTTGACGACAGGCAGCCCGTAGAGGTTGTGGTAGTAGTTTGTATAGAGTTCGCCCAGCATCTTGGTGACCTGGTATGGTGTGTAGAGCTTCATGGAGACGGATTCCTCCTTGAAGGGCATGGGGCTGTCGGCTCCGTAGATGCCGCAGCCGCTTGAAGCGTAGATGAAGCGATCCACGCCGGTGAGGTGGCTGTACTGGAGGACCTTGAGGATGCCCATGCCGTTGACCATAAGGTCCGTCTCGGGGTTGTCGACGCTGTTCTGGTTGGCGAAGTGGGCCGCCAGGTGGTACACGATGCTGGGCTTATGCTTAAAGGCCCACTTCAGCTTCTCGTCGTCCAGGATGTCGCCGTGGATGAACCTTACGGTGGGTGCCTGGGGTATGTTCCAGGCGTAGCTGCTGCTCAGGTTATCGAGGATCACCACCTCCCTGGCCTGGAGCTCATCAAGCCTTCTAACCAGGTTGCCTCCGATGGCTCCGGCCCCGCCGGTGACCAGAACGGTCTTATCCTTCACGCAGTCGTACACGCTCATTTTAATCCATCCTGTAGTACCACTTCATCCACTCGACAGTGCGCCTGATTCCCTCCTCCGGGGGCACCCTGGGGTCGTGCCTGAGGTCGCGCACGGCCTTACTGCAGTCAATGGTCTTGACCTGGGTCGTGTAGGGCTCGGCGTCCTTGTACGTGACCAGGCTGTCGTCGACGCCCACTGCCTCCAAGACCATATCACTGTACTCCTTGATGGTGTGCTCCCACTCGGGGCGGCCGCCCACGTTGTAGACCTCCCCCGGCTTGAAGTTGTCCAATATGTTGGCCCAGGTTCGGCACGAGTCCTCCACGTAGTCGATTATACGTTTATGGCCCCTGTAGACGGTGTAGGGTTTCCTGTGCAGCGCGTGGTAGATGAACTTGGGTATGAAGCCGCGGTACGGCGTGTAGTGCTCGTTGGGGCCGTAGCAGTTTACCGGCCGGACCCGGACGATCTCTGCGCCAGTCATCTTGGCCGCGTTCATGCACATGAGTTCGCCGGCCCACTTGGTGATGGCGTAGTCATTCATCTGGTACGTGTCCCTTATCGGGTTGTTGACCATGACGTCCTCGGACATGGTGCCCGTGTAGTCGCCGTAGACCTCGGCGCTGCTGAAGAAGGTGAGCCTGAAGCCGTACTTCTCCTGGAGCCTCAGGAGGTTCTTGGTGCCTACGCAGTTGGTCCGCCACAGGTTCTCGTAGTAGTCCTCGCCGTTCCAGCGCCCGTACTCCGCCGCCAGGTGGTACACGACGTCGAACTTGTTCGAGTCGATTAGTCGCTCAAGCTGCCGGTGGCTGCTGACATCGACCCTCGTGTAGTCTTCGCGGTCGGTGTTGTAGAGATCGGCGGCGTGGACACTGTGGCCGCGACGCTTCAACTCGTTGACAAGGTTTGTGCCTATGAAGCCTGCTCCGCCAGTCACAAGTATTTCAGTCACCGTGTCTCACGTCTTATAATCGTTTGCGACGTAAATAACAGTTAGTAAGATGTCTACGAGATATGTACACCCAATTATTCCTCACGCTGGTATTTGCATGGCAACTTTGATCGATAAAAGGAGTTGAGTGTGGGCGTACATACAGTAACCATGTGTAACGCAATGTGTATAATCGGACCTATCAGCCAGATTTTAGTTGCATTAAGCGATTGGCCAGACCTCTGTTCACGCCTCTCTCATCATTCAGAAGCCTCTCCAGCTTGGCAATGGGGACCGAGTCAGGGAAACTCCTCATAGCCATCAACGCAAAGGTTCGTATCGTTGGATCGCAGTCATCCAGGTAGCCCGCGATGACGCCGGCCGCATCAGGGCACCCTATAGCCCCCAGGGATTGTAAAATCAACGGGACGTGCTCTGTGTCCCGCAGAAGGCACCGCAGCGTGGCTCCTCAGGTGTGAGAGCCCATAGGCGGCCCAGGTCCTTACGGCGAAGTGCGGGTCACCCAGGAGTTCTATCAGCGTGTGCTCGGATCTTGTGGCGGCGACGAAGCTTAGAGCGTAGGCGACGGCTATCCTCGCCTCTTTATCAGGTTCGTTCAAGACCTCCAGAAGGTACGGCTCGGCTCTGCCGTCCTCAAGCTCCTTCAGGGCTTCAGCTATCCTGACCTTCTCATCGGGTGCAGCGGCGAGCAGGGCTTCCACGAGGGCTGCAATGTAATCCATGGTTGATGTTCAGAGCTGTTCTGGATGAAGCCTACGCATTTATTGGGGGCACCTAGATGAAACTCGAAATGGGATTAGTATATTACGACGGTTTGTGCTCACCGAAGTTCAAGGGTGCGGGTCTTTCAGGGAGATTCTTCCAGCTCCGAACGGTGGGAGAAGAGGCTGCCTGACTGGTACAATGCAGCGAGCGTGGCCTGGAGGGGAGACTACGGCATAACGATAGTCACCTTGACGGGAAACCCTCGCCTCGTGGGCATTTCATCCTCTGGGTCCCCATCGATAAATAATCAGAAGGGCTCGCCTTTCGACTCACTTGGATAGAAGGAGGTTCAGTCTTTCTTCCCTCATCTCTACCCTGTCAACCCTGTACATGCCTTCCTTTCTAGCAAAGTAATTCTTGAACGATCCCCTCGGAAGGAGGCCGATTCTCAAAGGATCATACTTCAAATAATCGGTGAGGTCACGCCAATCCTTGTCGAAGCCCAGAAGCGCGCCACTGATCTTGCGATGCACCTCTTCCACAGGCATGGGCTCTCTGAGCTCTACGTAAATCTTCATATAATCTCGGTATCCCTCGGTCTCTCTCCTGGCCGTGAAGTCAACGTACGGGACAGCGGCGTTCTGCATCACAAGTAGAAGCTCCTCCTCTGATATCCGGGTAAAGTTATGTAGTGAAATGAGTCTGTCGCCGCGAGAGTAGTATTTGAACACGGGGAGATCTGTAGATAGGAAGTCGTCCCCGAGGGATATGCATTCGAATATGTCAGGCATAAGGTACCTGTGAATCTCGGTCAGATACGGCGAGATAACGAAGCTGTAGCGTTCTCCAACCTCCACATCTGGCAGGCGCACCGTCTCCACGTTTTCACGTGCCTCAACATCGTCAAGGGATTTTACAGGGATAAACTCCGGGTAAACAACTCTCCAGTCAAAGATGAATCCACCGGGGTGCTCTATCGAGGCCACCGAGCAGGCCAGAGCCTCAGTCGACCCATATGCGACCTTGGGGTAGCTGCCCGTGATCTTCTTTATCTTATCTTTTAGCACGGCCGCCGCCGAGTCCTGAACGACGAAGCCCTTCAGATTTAATGGTTCCCCGATCCTCGGGTAAACGTCGTCGAAGAGGGTAGGTATAGTCATGTAGGCTACGTCGATCTCCTTGTGGTGCTCTACAAAGTAGTTAACCTTCTCGTCGAAGGGTAGGTTAGGGTCCGGGCACCTCTTCACAAAGAACGAGGACTGTCTGCCTCCGATGTCGACGTAGTGGTTAGATATCTGGGAGCCTCCCGGAAGGTTGGCGTAGATGGTGTCCCCCACCTCCAATGTTACCCTTTCGCCGTCATGGGTGTATAATAGCAGCTTCGCAAGAAGCGTCTTCCTCATGTTATCAGACAGAGCTTTCCGGGGGAACAGGTACTTCTTGGGTTTGCTCATCGTGCCGCTCGTCGTGACGTTCACATAGTCGTTTAAGGGGAACATGAAGTCGCTGCTGTTAGGGTTGTTATAGTATTTCTCGTAGAGACTGTAATCGGTAAACGGGATTTTATCCTGTCTCATGCCCCGCGTTATCCCGATGTCCTTACCTATACCGGTGTCTGATATCATTGAGATCTTCTTGGAGAGCAGCCTCTCCATCTCGTCACACCACTGCTTATCTTTGAGAAAGCCGAGTGAGAAACTTTGAAGAACGTTGATAATCTGCCTGTTAATGATTCCTTTCACGGGCCGTGCCTCCTATATTGTCGATCCTGTCTGCAAGAGTCTCAAATTTAGCTATATCTGAGTAGTTAGTGTGTATGTCATCGTAATATAAAAGATACAGGTTGATGTCATTTTTCCTCAGACTCGCAATGTTTGAGATGAGGATGCTGTAGATCCTCGACCAGCCGTGTGTGAGTATTAGCGTAGACAGGTTGTAAAGGATAATCTGGCAGCTAGTTTTCTTATCCTTCGTGAAGTCAATGATTTCAGTCAATAGCAGTCCAAGGCTGCTAGGGTCATCGTTGATGGTCATAATCTGGTTCTCGCTGAAGTTCCACGGAGACACTGACCCTTGGGCGATCCGGACAAAGTAGAGAGAGCCTTCTTGCTTAATGTCTTTAAAGTCCTGAGGCGATATCAAGTCGTATGCTGATATGAGGATTGTGCGAATACCTCTAGGCGCTGCCTCAGCCTGAAGCCTAACAATGTAGCTTATCTCCTCGTTCCTTGGAGCCTTCGAGTCCACCATAATAATCATGCCTTGCTCCCCTTCGACGTACTGGGTTACCGACCCCGAGATAAGGAACTGGGCCATATCGTCCACGAGATAAGAGAACCTCGGGTAAATGGCTCCGTATAGCAGCGTGATTTTAGCTTCGACCGCGAAAATCTCGAGCATGAGGGGACTCATGAGGTCTAGGGCAGAGCCGAGGTTGGCTAATAAAAGGGTCGCCCACCCAAGTATAAACGCCTCAATGGCGACGTTACAGTAGCGCCTGATGACAACCAGCGCTACAACTAGGTACAGGTAAGGCGTAACGGACACCATCCTCCCCAAAAAGTAAGGCTTAGTGGTAAAGAAGAGAAACAGTAAGAAGAGAGGGACGCTGATGAATGAGAGAATCACGGCGCGGACCCTGTTTACTAGCTCTCCTACACCTGCGAGGATTAGCCCAAACCCGATAAGTTGAATGAAGAACGAGTACACCTGAACCACTTCCAAGGCGTCCGGGGCAACGACGGGGAGAACCGCTCTGACAAGTATATGTAAGCCGTACAGGGCGAACCCGGCTCCCCACAGAAGGTAGAACCGTTTCGAGGTCTTCCTGTACACCCTGAGCATTATGGGTAGAAACCCGATGGTGAGTAAACCATTTAGAAGCCTTAAAGCTATGACAAGGGGTTCCACCATTTTATAATAACTCCATTGAATCTGTATTAAAAACTACATACCATTAAAAGTGAAAGGGATAAATGGTAATTACTAAAATTTTTTATTTTAAATGTTTGAACCGGCTCCGCCGCATTGGGTTTCAGTCTACAATATATATGCGCATATGTGTTCCTACTTCACAAACTGTACCCAGATCTTCTGAAAAAGGTAACTCCCGAATAAAATCAAACACTTTAATTTCCCTTTCCATAAACAATTTTTTGATACTCAAACGAATCCCTCTGGGCGTTCTTTGGCGTATTTCATTAACTCGTTATAAGCACAAGCTGGAGCTGAAAAAACCATTAAATATTAACAAGAATTAAAAATATATAAAACATTAAAGATAATGGGTTAAGATGCCGTTCTACCAAAAAATAAGACCGAGGAAGAGTTGGGCAAGAGAACCATCGAGCGGCTTCTGGAGCTACGCAGGCAGCTTGAGAACGAGGTCCCAGAACGCAGGCTGAGAGAAGCCCTGCTGGAGGCCTCTTGAAACATCAGGGAGTTCGATTCACCAAAGTACGGGAAGAGCATGGGTGAAGCCATCTACTACATAGCCGAGATCATCGACAAGTTTGACCTAGTCGCCATCCAGGAGGTCCACAAAGACCTGAGCGGGGTGAAGCGCCTGCTGGAGGTACTTGGCGGCAACTAGAAACACGTCTTCACCGACGTGACCCTGGGGGAAAGAGGCAACCTTGAGCGCCTAGCCTTCCTGTACGACTCGGACAAGGTCAAGTTCAGCGGGCTCGCCGGCGAGCTTGTGTTACCTGACGTCAAGGTAGATGGGGAGAAGAGGCTGGTTACACAGATGGCGAGGACCCCCTTCATATGCGGCTTCACTGCCGGGTGGACGCGGTTCATGGGGTCTATAGCCACCCCCCACCACATTTTTGTGCCAAGTATGCCATATGTTAGTGAGCCATACTCTCGGCGAGGCGCCTATCCTCAGACATCGGTGGAGCCTTAAGAGCTCCGCTGCTGCAGTGTAGAGAACTATAAAATATTAGAGACAACAAATTACCTTAACTGAATCATCATGCCTTTTACAGACCTAATCGTCGAAAAAGAGGATAGAACCATACTAATCAAAATAAACAGACCCGAAGTGCTCAACGCTCTTCGCGGCGACACCTTCATGGACCTAGAGAAGGCGCTGGACGACTTCTCAAATGAGGACGAGCTTAGGGTAATGATAATCACGGGGGCAGGGGACCGCGCATTCTCGGCGGGCGGAGACATACGGGCCCTCCTAGACATGGACAGTGGCGACGCGGCCTCGTTCGCCGCCATGACCCACAGGATACTCGACAAGATCGAGGGCATCCCCAAGCCCATAGTCGCAGCCGTCAACGGGCTCGCCCTCGGAGCCGGATGCGACCTCGCCATCACGTGCGACATCGTCGTGGCGTCCGAGAAGGCGCAGTTCGGGGAGCCCCCGACGGGCCTGGGGATAACGACCCCCTTCGGCGGCACCCAGAGGCTGCCCAGGATCGTGGGCCCAAAGAGGGCCAAGCAGCTCTTCTTCACAGGCGAGTTCATAGACGCAGAGGCGGCTCTCAGGTTCGGGCTAGCCAACAGAGTCATCAAGCACGAGGAGCTTCTGCCGGAGACCAGGAAGCTGGCCGAGAAGATAGCTGAACGCGCGCCTATAGCTGTCGGCTATTGTAAGCAGCTAGTAAACTTCAGCTCCTATGGGGGTCTCGGTGAAGGCGACAGGTTGGAACAAGAGCTATACGCGAGGTGCTTCGACACCGAGGATAAGGCTGAGGGGATGAAGGCCTTCCTGGAGAAGAGGAAGCCGGTGTTCAAAGGCAGATAAGTTACCTCCACGCCTCCTGAGGAGGGGCCTGCTTCGCTGAATTACTAAATCGAATACTATACGCCGGTTAAACACGTATAACGCCTTTCTAAATAGTTAATTATACTTGTGAGGCAATTTTTTTGACCATCATGAGCGCGAAAGCCAAACCTGGCGGGTTACAGACTAGACCCAGGCACAAGTTCTACTTCCCCAGGAAGGCCAAGATCGTCACAGACGACTCCGAGGTAACGACCAAGATAATAGTTGGAGACGTCGAGTCTGAGGGACGATACACGATACTGAGTGACCTCTGGAAGGTCGGCTTCAAGGTGCCCACCCACTACCACACCAAACACTTTGAGGCATTCTACCTCCTATCGGGTGAGGCCGAGTGGACCGTCAACGGCGAGACGCACCAAATGAAGGCGGGCAACGCCATCTACATTCCGGCGGGCGCACTCCACTCAGCCAAACAGCTGGGAGACGGGCCCGCACACTTCATGCTCGTATACAGCGCCGGCGACTACGGGGCACACCTCGAGCGAGAGGCAGCCTACACCGAGGAGGAGCGGAATAGACCCGAGATCAAAGCAGCGTTGAGGAAGCTCAACGATTTCAACATACCAGAATAAATCCAGGATTACAGAGAGGTTAATTTTGGGGCGCTCTTGTTGGAGTCCAAGCTGCACGTGACCCTCAAGAAGGCCGTGGAGCGCCACCAAGCGCACGGATCCTACTGCTGGTACGAGTCCACGATTGGCCCCTGCAGCGGGAGCCTACGGGCCGACGTGCACTACCACCGAAAGAAACGAAGCATCTACGTCGAGTGCGAGACAAGGCCCAACATGAAGAGGCTCCACGAGGAAGGACTCCACAGAAAACAGTCTCCTTGGGCGGACATCTACAATTTAGTGATCCCAGAGACCCAGTTTAGTAGGCACGACTGGAGTCTACTGCGGGGCTACTTCGACAAGGTGTACGCGTACAGCGTCGAGGAGGACAGGTTCACAAGGTCCCTGGACCTCAGGACCCTCGGAGGCCTCCGTGACGCGGTTCTCGACGCCACGATGCCCATCATTAGAAGCGATCAGGTGAAGGCCTCATACTTGTGGCTAGTGAAAAAGGAGAACATTTACCGCCACTGCGTTAGATGCCTACGGGGCGCAACCGATCCATGGTACTGGTGCTGGAATGAGCCGTGCATCCTCTATAAACGGCTCTGGGGAGACCCCGACGACTACTGGGAACGGCCTTACTAACACCGGATCCATCAGCCATCGCAGAAACCAACATAAGTGAGGACCAGAGTTAGACCACTCGTTCATAAACCATAATTAACCCACCCGAGAAGTATCCGCGCACAATGTTCTGGCTCAACGCCGACATCCCCACCCGGATATGGAAGCTCCACAGAGACACGTGCCTATTCTGCAGACCCAAGGATTCCAAGGCCAAGGGCATCGGAGCCATGAGGGGCTCCGGCGGATGGTTCAGCTTCAAAACCCCGGAGGAGGCATACGCGTTCTACAAACAACAGAAGGAGCACTACATCTGGCAGCCATGCAAGACATGCAAGCCAGACCAAGCCTAACCTTCCAACATATAGACCCTGACGAGTAGGCGTAATATTTGAGTACCGCTCGATGCCTTAGACGAGCCCTTGAGCTCCCCATGGCGTCTGACAATACGTTTAAATTGAGCAGCCCTTAACTGCGTGACGAAGTCTGAAGGAGATGCCCGGGAAAAATTGAAGATAGGAGTCGGCGGGGCCTTCAGAAACCTGACCAGCATGGACGTTGCTACTGCGGCCCTAATAGTCCAGTTCCTAGTGTCCGTGGCATTCAACCTGATGAGCAGCTTCCAGCCCCTGTTCATCAGCGGCGCTCTGGGGTACACCCTCATCGAGGCCACGTCGTGGACGGGAGTCTCCCAGTTGGCGGCGTCCAGCCTCATGGCCCTGACGGCGCCCTTCTGGGGCTGGATGTGCGACAGGGTCGGCACCAAGAAGATTCTCATCATGGTGATAGTGGGTAACACCGTCGTGTACTCCGGGATGGCCCTGTCGAGCAACGTCATCCAGATAGTGCTGTTCAGGGGCCTCCAGGGGTGCTTTGGCGGCATAAGCACGGTGATGTTCACCTTAATAGCTGAGGTTGTGCACCCCACCGAGCTCAAGAGGGCCTTGAGCTACCAGATGGCCGCCATGACCATCGGCGGCCTTATCGCCCCCGGAATCGGTGGCGTGCTGGCCAGCATAATAGGGTTCAGGTTGACGCTGGCCACGTCTGCTGTCCTGTTCGTTTGCATCATCCCGGTGGTGGCCGTCCTCAGCATGCCGCCGCCGGAGGGCAAGGCGGCTACCTCTAAACGATTCACAGTCACTGACTTCAGATCTATACTGCCCGACGCCTCCGCCCTGATACTGATCTATATATGCATCAGCTTCATATCCCCAACCATCTCCTGGTTCCTCCAGTCCCTGGGGGTGCCCGACGAGCGGCTACTGCTCTACACGACGGCGGCGACTGTCCTCAACGGCATAGCGTACGCCGTCGCCACGCCGGCCCTCACAAGGGTGATAACGGACAGGACCCTCCCGCTCCTCCCGACGGCTGCCGCCGCGATCATCATGGCGACAGCCTTCGCGGTGAGCCCCATCCAGTTCATAGCCCTCAGGGTGGCCACAGGGGCCGTGCAGGCGGGCATCCCACCCAACCTCCTAGGCGGAAAATCAGGGAGGAAGGGCGCAAGCATGGGGTTCCTCAACTCCGCCAGGTTCCTAGGCATGGCCATAGGGCCCTACATGGCCACGGCCATACTGGGCACCGGGGAACAGCCTAGACCTTTCTACATGTTCTCCGCCATGGCCCTGATGTCCCTGGTCTCGTCGGCCGTCATCTACGTGACCCACAGGCACCCAAAGGGCGAGGCTACCCCAGCAACTGAATAGATGTCAGGGTTCACCAGCAGGTGCAATCCCGGCGGCCGCGGTGAACCAATACCCTCTATATGTGGCCCGCCAGACTCTTTAGTGGGTTGGGGGCGATGAAGCGCGGTGGCTTGGTCAAAGCGTCGCACGTGTACACTGTGCTCTGCGCCGTGGAGATGCTGCTCGTGGGCGCCCTCTTCTTCGACTCGGTCTACCTTAGGGACCGGCCCAGGTCGTCCTCACAGGTCTGGGTCTCCATCTGGGGCGGAGGAGGCAGGGACTTCGCCCGAAGCATAGCGTACTCTGAAGGCTTCCTCTACCTGACGGGCGACACGACAAGTTATGGCCCGGGCGACGAGAATGTCTTCCTGTTGAAGTACGGATGCGACGGCGGGCTCATCTGGAACCGGACCTGGGGTGGGGAGGGGTTCAGCATGGGCCGAGGGATCGCTGCATCTGGGGGCTCCGTATATGTTTGCGGCATAAGGTACGCGGAGAATAGGTCCAGCGCCCTACTCATCAAGTTCGACGACGACGGGTCCCCCCTGTGGAGCAGGGAGTGGCGAAGCGGATCAGACGCCTATGGGAGAGGCGTCGCCCTGGACTCCTCGGGCTCCATATACGTCGCGGGCTACACGAGGGGCGACGGGCCGGAGACCCAGTCATTCCTGTTGAAATATACGCCCGACGGCTCACTCCGCTGGACCAGGCTGTTCAATGAGAGCGACGCGGAGACGGGGTGGGCCGTGACCGTGGACGAAGGCGTCTACCTCTGCAGCACGACGGGGGTGGGGGCAGCCCAGGAAGTGTCAACGGCGGCTCCCAGGTCCCGGATGACCCTGAGGAAGCTGGGATACGACGGCGGCCTCCAGTGGAGCAGAACCTGGGGCTCGGGTCTGGAGAACTATGGGCTGGCCGTGGCCTCGCAGGGCGGTAGGGTACTACAGGCGGGCTACACCAGGCTGGTGAACGGCACAGCCTTGGCAGCGCTGCTGGAGTACACGGTGGACGGCAGCCTCATCCACACGAGCCTGGTCGGCGACCCACCCGAGTGCATCGTCTGGGGCGCAGCCGCAGCGGGCCCCTACACGTACCTGGTGGGGCAGCAGATGAGCCCAAACTACATGGACGCGAAGGACGCCATCACCGCGAAGGTCGGTGGAGACGGAGACGTGATCTGGTCCCGCACCTGGGGCGGGTTCCACGACGACGTGGCCAGATCCGTCGCGGTGGAGGGCGACCACGTCTACGTCGCGGGCATAACCTACGGGCTGGGGGAGGGAGGCCAGGTCTTCCTCATCGCATACGGCTCCCCGAACCCACCGTGGAGCCCCGCGGCCCTGATCGAGCCGGCCTCGCTGGTGGTGGGCGCCGCCCTCATCCTGACGGTGGCCCTCGAAGGCGTGAGACGCAGAGCCCACAGATGAAACATGTCTTGAGGAGCGTATTTCCCCGTCCCCTTGACGCTCAAGCTTCTTCTAAGTGTCAAGGCGTCAATCAGGGTGTCAAAGAGAACACCAGCCAGCGTCAAATATTCCTATAATTGTCAAACCGTCAAAAAGTGTCAAGCAACTGCGCCGTATCCGTCTGGGTCGCGTGCGGGCGCTCCGCGTAGCCTGTGGAGCCCCCCTCCCCCCTCCGCGGTGTGGGTTGGGCGGTGGCTGTTTTCGTCTCCTTTTTGGTTTCAGAGCGTTTTTTTGGCGCCGTTTGGGTCTCCTCGGGTGCTGTTCAGCTGCTGTTCTGCCCGTGTTCCGCTTGAAGCCCGGTGACTCGGGCTGTTGGATCTATTTCGATTTCGGTTTTTCGTTCCTTCGTTCTTTCACGGCGTTCGCAGATGGCTGTGGATGGTTTTTCCTGTTCGGCGTAGTCCTTGGATTACTATTAGGGATGAGTATTCTATTGCGGCCTTGAATTTCTCGAGTTCGGTTTCTCTGTTGTAAAGGTCTTGCTTTTTTGTCTTTGGAGCCGTATCGTATAACATGTAGGGGTACCCCTACGTGGTAGGGGTGGGGGTACTAAGTAAAGTCGTTTTCTTAATTTTGAGTGTTTCAGCGTTGGTCATCATTTCTTGTATGGGGTAACTAGGAGGTCTACGGTGGGGATAGGCATGATTTCCTTGATTCTGTTGTATAATGGTTCGTCGATCCATCCTTTCAGCAGAGGCACCTGCTTATAGGGTGATGGTGGATTGGTCGCCGAGGATTATGCGGTGGCCTCTGGGTAGCCTGTTCTCGTTGTTGAGAATCTTGACTTTTCTGCCGATGAGGCTGTCTGTGATGCGGCGGCCGCAGTCGATGTATACCCCTTCCATGATGATGCTGTTCTCAATCTCTGTGTTCAGAATCGTTGAGTTGCCGCCTATGCTAGTATAGGGTCAGATGTATACGTTGGGGCCGATGATACAGTTGCGTCCGATGACGGCGTGTCCCCTGATAGCGGTCCGTTCGTGAATAACGGTGCCCTCCCCGATCCCCACACGGCTGTTTATAACGGCGGCTTCGTCTACTTTGCCGTTGTTGTAGGGCTTATTGAGGGGTCGTTCCGAGGTTCTCTTTGTCTCTCCTTGTTCCCTTCCTCATGGTTTATAGGGTGATTGTTGACAGCATCGTTTTCAGGGGTGCCGTGATTCACAGGAATAGCGTTGTCAGGGGATCGGTTGTCGAGGGAACGCGGTCACGGGGAAGATGTCATGGTCACTGGAATGCGTGTTGAGATGTCAAAGGGTGGGAGTCCACTCGGAGAGAACTTTTCTAGTTTCTTCGGGTACAGGGTTTTCGTTGATTAAGCCATACTTGGGGGCTCTGTTGATTATGTGTTTATCGTTTGAGACGATGATGGGTATGTTGTTTTGTAGCGCCGTGGCGATCAACAGGCCGTCGCCGAGGGGGATGTTTTCTGCCGCGGCTATTTTGAGGCCGTTGATCGATGTTTCGACTACCTGTAGTTCTTCTACGGTTAATGTAAGCTTCTCGAGGAGGCTTTTCAGGGGCCTTACCCTGTAGTACCAGTATAGTGTGTTGTAGGTCTCGAGGATCGTTGTGGGCGTGACGCTTAGTGGGAGGTCTCCGCTTAGGCACCTTTCTACGAACTCCCAGGCGTAGGGGTGGGCCGGGCTTTCGTCGTAGAGCGCGTAGGCGAGTATGTCTGCGTCAAGGATCCTCAACGTGTCTGCCGCCGTATCTGTCCTTGACAGTCGAGAAATCGGTTAGGGCTTTCTCCGGGTCGCCGGTTAGTTTGATGTTCATGATTTTTTTTATGAGGTCACTCTGGGTTTTGACTGCTTTGAGGATTATCGTGTCTTTGTCTAGGAGCTCTACCTTGAATTCTTTTTTTCCTATGGTCTTTCTGATCTCTGATGGGATGGTTATTCTTCCTCTTTCATCTATGCTCGCTGTTTCACCCACACCCATTTCCCACACCCATCAGGGTGGTTCGTGTTATATAAATGATCTCGATTTTGCGACGCCGTGTACTCAGGGCTAAAGGAGGTGGCTGTTGACTGGTCTCCGAGGATGAGCTTGTGGCCCTTGGGAACGTTGTGTTCGTGGTTTAGGATTCTTACTTTTCTGCCGATGAGGCTGTCTGTGATGCGGCGGCCGCAGTCGATGTAGGCGCCATCCATGATGATGCTGTTCCCGATCTCTGTGTTCAAGATGGTTGAGCTGCCGCCTACGCTGGTGTATGGGCCTATGTAGGCGTTGGAGCCGATGACGCAGGGTTGTGTTGATTTATCTGGATCTGTTTGTGGCCGCACCTCATGCACCGCACGGTCAGGCTGGCGTGGTTGAGGGTTCCGTTGTAGACCGAGCCCACTATGCGACTTCTACTCTACCCTGTGCCCCTTAGAAGCTGTAGAAACTCTTCTCGGGTCAAGCCGGCCTCGACTATGATCGCCTGCAGCAGACCCCTCTTTATCGCCTTGTGCTTCGGAACAGGCACGATGCGTTCATCTTTCACGAGAATCAGGTGACTCCCTTTTTGTCTTACGACCCTGAACCCCGCCCGGGTTAGGGCTTTTATGACGTCACGCCAAGACAGTGGAGGGAGCTTCGACAATGATCTCCACCATCTCCCCCTTTACCTGGTCCCGGAGAAGCTCCGCCTTGGCATCCAGGTAGCCTTCGATGGCCTCCTTTATGTTGGCTAAGGCTTCTTCCTTGGTGTCTCCTTGGCTTGCCACTGGTAGCTCT
>Ga0172371_10006927_pt1 | contig 16292 bp, 12 predicted proteins | sample Lak12m_FD_114543 | JGI IMG/M metagenome (GOLD analysis project Ga0172371, IMG submission 114543) | Freshwater microbial communities from Kabuno Bay, South-Kivu, Congo - kab_022012_12m | ecosystem: Environmental > Aquatic > Freshwater > Lake | place: Democratic Republic of the Congo: South-Kivu...
AGACGCTAGGACTGTCACTCAATCACAATCTTGCTTAAATCTTCGGTCGGCTGGGGATATTTCATATCCAGGCTGCGCAATTTCTTCACTAAAATGGTACCGATGACCAGATCGCGGTACCATTTTCGGTTTGCCGGGATTAGATACCACGGCGCCCAATCTGTGCTGGTCTTCCGCAGCGCGTCTTCATAAGCTTGCATATATTCAGCCCACAGCTTGCGCTCTTTTAAATCATTGACGCTGAATTTCCATTGTTTATTCAGATTATTGAGCCGATCTTGGAGACGTTTTTTCTGTTCATCTGGGCTGATGTGCAGGAAAAACTTCAGAACGAGCGTGCCTTCTTGCGCCAACATTTGCTCAAACTCATTGATCTGATCGTACCGCTTTGACCAGACTTTCTCATCAACGAGATTATGCACCCTTACGACAAGCACGTCCTCGTAATGACTGCGATTGAATATCATAATCTCACCCTTCGCAGGGGTTCGCTGATGAATACGCCAGAGATAATCATGAGACAGCTCTTCTGGAGTTGGCGCTTTAAAGCTGGAGACTTTTACGCCTTGTGGATTGATGCCCTTGAAAACATGCCGGATCACCCCATCTTTGCCAGAGGTATCCATTCCTTGTAAGATGATCAAAACCTTATGCTGCTGCCCGGCATACAGCAACTCCTGCAATTCATCCAATTCTGTGGTCAGATCGTCCGACCTCTTTTCGGCTTTATCCTTATCCAGGCCAGGCTCACCAGTATCATCCGCATCCCACTCTTCTAGCTTGATTTTCGTTTCGGGTTTTATCAGGTAATCGTCCATAGCGGCTTTATCCTCCAAATTGATCTGTTGACAGAAATCTTATCATATTTCACACCAGGCTTTATAAATTTTGTAATCTTGCCAAATGAGATAATATCAATCTAATTTTACTTGAAAAATCTGCTAAAATATGTGTGTATGGATTTAACCAAGACGGACCAAACGAGTGTATTAATCGGCGCTGCTGATATTGAGTATTATTACTTGGAGGGTAATATTTGGAATCAAGTGAGGTCGCCTGTTATCGTTGAGTCGACCGTATCCTTGACAATAAATGGCGAAATCTGGCTTTCGTTTATGTGTACCCCTACCGATCTTGAAGAACTGGCTGCGGGTTTTCTTTTCAATGAGGGTATTATTTCTACGGTCGAGGAAATTGCTTCGGTAAGGCTCTGCCCCACCGGGGACAACGTAGACATCTGGCTTCACCACCAGGTTCATAAACCCGACCTTTGGAAAAGAACTTCAGGCTGTACGGGAGGCGTCACGGCGAAAAGTGCGCTGGCAGAGACGAGCTTGCCGGATGAGGAAATGAAGGATGGATTTACTCTGACCTATGATCAAATAACCCACCTGACGGAGAAATTGTTTGCATCACAAGATTTATACAAAAATACTGGCGGCGTCCATACCTCTATTTTGACAGATGGCGAGGCAATCTACCTGATAGGTGAAGATATTGGAAGACACAATACACTAGATAAGCTGGCCGGTAAGTTTCTCTTTCAACGGATTTCGCTGAACAGAAAAATTATCCTGACCACAGGCAGAATTAGTTCGGAAATGATGCAAAAAGCCCACCAAATTGGCGCACGGTTCGTCATATCGCGCACCTCCCCAAGCTCAATTTCGATTGAGAGCGCCCAGGCGATGGGCATTACCTTAATCGGTTATGCACGCCGCGATCGGTTTCGAATTTACACGCATCCAGAAAGAGTTCAAGGCTGCCCGGCAAACACTGCTAGCAGCCTGCTAGGCTGATAACCATCTGAAATGTACCAAAAACCTTTGTTTACAACCCGATTTGAGTTATACTCGGCTTTTAGTTTTAATGAAAATCGGCTATGGTTAATGGTGGCTTGAACTAATAATGAAACTTGTTTTGCAAAGACGGAACTTTGTGATCGTCATCGTCCTGTTCGTATTTGGATTGAGCGCCTGCGTACCTGCGCCAGTCGCAACAGCCATTCCAGGAATGGCGCAAACCCTCGCGGTTCGGACGATGGTTGCCCAGCAAGGCATCTCTTATTTCGCTACGTCTACTCCAACCTCAACGCCATTGCCCATTTTTCTCAGTAATGACCTTGAATCGCATCCGGCAATGTACACTCAGCCGCCGACCAGTTCTCCTGTTCCATCTCTGACTCCGTTTAAACTTGGGTCGAGTTTATTGATCGGCAGTGATGGTTGCACGAATATTGCTGAGTTTGTGCGAGATGTAACAGTCGAAGACTATGCTGAATTCAAACCGAATCAACTCTTTACCAAAGTGTGGGAAGTTAAAAATGTCGGCACATGCACCTGGACAACAGGCTACGCTCTGGTATTCACTTTGGGCGACCGCATGAGCGGTATGTCACCCAAAGCGTTGAACAAAGAGGTCAAGCCGGAGGAAACAATCAGTCTGAGTATTGATTTGGTTGCGCCGAAAGAATCAGACTTTTACCAAGGAAACTGGATGCTGCAAGACGAACACGGCGATCAATTTGGAACAGGCGCTGCCGCGAAGGATTTTTTCTGGGTGGCGATAACAGTTGGTTCCTCTGGACTCGGAGGTCTATTTGGATTTGGTGGCTGCAAGGGTGGAGGCTGAAGGAAGTAATGAACTGGCGTGGATCGCCAGTGTTATTAGCAAATTATTCTTGAAAGGTCCTGATGATTATGCACCGTACAAAATTGTTGACAACCTTATTGTTTTTCTCTCTCTTCGTTAGCGCCTGTTCATTGGCAAAGGCTGACTCCGGCTCTGTGACAAAACAAGCGGAAGCGCCTGCGGAGCAGGCATCTTCCCCAACTGCTTCGGCTCCCACCCAAGCATTTGAGCCGATCGCCACCCCTACCAGTCAACCTACCGCGACCTTCACGTTGGTTCCGACTCCAACTGATGTACCTGTAATTGTAGACACACCAACGGCTACGGTACCGCCCTGCACGAATCGAGCTACTCTGGTTCGCCACCTGTCTTTTCCAAATAATACGTCCATTGTCATAAATAACTACTTCCTAAAGGCGTGGAGAATAGAAAATACTGGCACATGCACCTGGACAACCGATTATAAGTTCGTGTTTGCCAGTGGCGACCAGATGAACGCCCCCACCGAAAGCCTTATTTCGCAAAGTGTCGCTCCGGGCGAAACTGTAGATATCCGGATTCTCATGCAAGCGCCGAATATTGCCAACACTTACACTGGTAGTTGGATGTTCAGCGATTCGAATGGTATGCGCTTTGGTTTCGGTGAGATGGGGGACCAGCCGATTGACCTGAAGTTAATTGTCAAGAATCCTTCAAAAGAAGATATTCGAATGGACGGATGTGGCTGAGGGGGGTAACATTCCGGCGCGTTGCGCTGGTTCCCCTATCTAGCAAATAAGGATTTCTACGAAACCGAATGCAAAAAATATTCGTAATTTCTTTCCTTTGTCTGCTTTGGGTCTTTGGCATCCTGGGGTGTTCTGGCAATTCGAGTACAGATACCGCCACTTTTGCTGAAAATTCAATCAAACCCACTCGCGTTGTTGTGCGAATTCTCAACCTGGATCTGGCGCTGGCCGCAATGCCATCCGAGACGCCAACGCCTATCCCACCTACGTTTACGCCGGTCATTCTTCCAACCGCGATCCCAATACCGGTTCAAGCCTCTACAAACGACACGACTACACCAACCCCTTCTTGCATAAATCGAGCGGAATTTGTCAAACACTTGACAATTTCGAATAATACGGCGCTGAAAGTGGGCCAGAATTTTATTAAGATGTGGCGCATCCAAAATTCGGGAACCTGTACCTGGACAGTGGATTACAACCTGGCCTTCTATTCGGGCGAAATAATGGGCGCTCCGACTTCCGTCCCTCTTCCCCAGACTGTGCAGCCTGGGGAGACAGTTGATCTGCAAGTCCCAATGATCGCTCCGCAAAACGCAGCGACCATAACGGGTAATTGGGTCCTCCAAGATCCACAAGGGCAATTGTTCGGATTTGGTGAAACGGCTGACAATCCGATCGAGGTAACCATCTTTGTCCGACCGACGCCCAGACCAACCCCAGGCTGATCGTATTGTCAGAATGACTGATTCGTGAAATCAGCAAATATTACAGGTTTTTTACGGAAATCTCCCGAACTGCCTCTTGCGGTTGGGGAGATTTTTGTCTATACTTGGGTTAATCGTTTTCTAATCATTGCAGGAGGATCCATGGACAAACACCATCGGCGCCTGGCGTTACTCTCTGTATTGGCGTTCATAATATTTATCGCATGTGGCGTCTCGAACGTTCAGCAACCTAGCCTCCCTGTTCCGCCAGAAACCCTGGCCGCCCAAACCTGGTCGGCTATGCAAACTGTCGCCGCGCTCTCGGCGACTCCTACCAACACCCCCTTGCCCGTTACGGCGACTCCCACTCAAACAGCCACCCCGACGGTGACATCCACCCCCACTTCTACGAATACTCCGATTCCGCCGCTCACCCAACGCCCCACGAACACACCCGCGCCCACAGCCACCAATACGGTTGTTATTCCAACCGTTACTAAGGTGCCAACTTATCCAGGTGGGGGTGGGTCCAGCGGCGGCGGCAGTAGCGGAGGCGGTAGTGGCTCTACTACTCCTTGTCTGGCGGCAAAACTCGTCCGGCACATTACTATTCCAGACGGCGCTTATATTCCAACCAACCAATCCTTTGTTAAGGTCTGGCGCGTCCAAAATACTGGCAGTTGTACCTGGAATTCATCTTATATATTTCGGCCGTACGGTTATTACGATCCATTTCTTGGATATGCAACTCATTTATACCAGAATGTGAGACCTGGAAAAACGATTGATATCGCGGTTAACCTGACCTCGCCCGCGACGGAGGGGAATTATACCGGCCTCTGGGTTTTAGAGTCCTCAAGTGAAGCCTTTGCTGACCAGGGGCAACCATTCCGAGTGAATGTGAACGTTAAAGACAATCCCTCGAACCCAATCTATGATTTTGCGGGACGCGCCTGCCAGGGTCTCTGGCAAAGCAATGCCCGCACCAGTTCTGGTACTTCATATGCGCTTCGCTGTCCCGGCAGACCGAATACAAATCTGGGCTTCGTTGTGCAAATGAATAGCCCGGACACTGAAGCAGGCCAGCAGGTTGGGTTACCTGGCTTATGGACTAACCCACCATTTAAAACCTCCGGTATCATCCAGGGTTATTTTCCTGCCTTACTGATTCAAAATGGGCAGAAATTCACCGCCCAGGTGGGTTGTTTATATGGCAATAATTGTGATGTAAATTTCGAGTTGCGCTATCAGGTTATCGTGCCTCCAGATGTCGTAATAAGCGATAGCTCAACCGTCCTACATAAAACATACGACAACACATTGTTGTCCTTCAATATAGACCTGAACGCGCTTGTGGGGCAATATGTCTCGTTTGCGTTGCGCGTAACGGCAAATAACGGCTCATCCGAGAATGCCGCCATTTGGGTGGCGCCACGCATCGAGAAATAGGCGAGCTAAGAATATGTTGCATAATCCAACACTGGATGGTTCCCCCTTCTACTGGAAAGGGGGAACCGTTGGGATTGAATTGATCCACGGTTTTTCAGCCACCACAGCAGAAGTGCGTCCGCTGGCAACAGCGCTACACGAAACTGGATATACAATAGCTGGCCCTCTTCTTCCCGGTCATTATTCAGAACCGCAAGAGTTGAATCGCGTTCGTTGGCAAGATTGGGTTGATGCAGTAGAAAAGGCTTATCAGGAATTAGCCGGGCAGTGTAAGACTGTAATTGTCGGGGGCGAGTCCACCGGAGCTTTACTCTCGATGTATCTGGCAATTCAACACCCAGAAATTGCAGCCATTTTGCTCTATGCGCCGGCATTAAAACTGAATTTGAGTCCGATCAACGCGTTGTTGATCCACTTGTTGGCGCCCTTCATCCCCTGGTTGCCAAAAGAGAACATGGATTCGAATGAGCTATGGCAGGGCTATCCAGTGAATCCGCTCAAGGGAGCGATCCAGTTATTGAAATTGCAAAAAGAGGTCTATCCGCTTCTATCAAGGATCAAGCAACCTGTTTTAATTGTGCAGGGGAAACTAGACACGACTGTCCATGCCGAAACGCCTGAAATAATCTATGACCAGGTTGGATCGGCCATCAAGGAAAAATTCTGGTTGGAGCAATCGGCGCATTGTGTCATCCTGGATCGTGAATTTCCTCAAGTGGTTGCGCTAACGCAACAGTTCCTCAATCGCATTTTAGATAAAAATTAGAGCGATCAGAACCTTCTTTTCTCTCTCTAACAGGCCAGCTAGACTGAACGATTATCATTCGTCATTCAGTGATAGATGGCACTTCTTCGACGCGTGAAGACGGTGTATACTAATCCAATCCATTGCAGAGATCAACTGCGATGCTCAATAAATTCTCGGAAAGGCAGCCGGCATGCAAAAATATATCGCCTCCATTGACCAGGGCACCACCAGCACCCGTTGCATCTTATTTGATCATGCGGGATTAATCCAACGAGCCGCCCAAAAGGAACACGCGCAGGTCTACCCGCAGCCAGGTTGGGTGGAACATGATCCGCTTGAAATTTGGAAGCGCACTCAAGAAGTAGTGGAGGCTGCTTTGCAAGGAATCAACCCGGCTGAAATTGCAGCCGTTGGGATCACCAATCAGCGCGAGACCACTATCGTTTGGGACCGTTTCACCGGGAAACCCTATTACAACGCGCTGGTCTGGCAAGATACTCGCACAAAAGCCATCTGCGACCAATTAGCGGCCAATGGCGGACAGGATCGGTTCCGTCCCAAAGTTGGGTTGCCATTGGCGACTTACTTCTCAGGGCCGAAAATCAAATGGATACTCGAAAATGTCAGCGGCGTAAGAGGCGCGGCTGAACAAGGTCGAGCCATCTTTGGCAATATTGACACCTGGCTCATCTGGCAGCTTACCGGTGGGCCGGATGGCGGCGCACACGTGACCGATGTGAGTAACGCCAGCCGCACAATGTTGATGAACCTGGCTACGCTGGGTTGGGATGTGGAAATTCTAGACGAACTGGGCATTCCCACTTCTATGTTGCCACGAATTGTACCCTCCAGCGACGCCAACACGTGGGGACAGACCGGCGCAAAAGGCCCCTTTGCGTTTCAGGTACCCGTCTGTGGCGACCTGGGCGATCAGCAAGCCGCGTTGGTCGGCCAGACTTGCTTCAGCCCTGGCGAAGCGAAAAATACCTATGGCACCGGTTGCTTTATGCTGCTGAATACCGGGGTCGAATTTGTGCCTTCCAAAAGCGGCTTATTGACTACTCTGGGTTATCAGTTTGGGACACAACCGGCTGTTTACGCATTGGAGGGATCCATCGCAATAACCGGCGCGCTGGTTCAATGGCTGCGCGATAATCTTGGACTGATTGAAAAATCGGGCGATGTTGAAACGCTCGCCCGCTCGGTCGAAGATAATGGGGGCGTCTATTTTGTCCCCGCCTTTTCAGGTCTTTTTGCGCCTTATTGGCGCTCAGATGCTCGCGGTGTTATCGTAGGGATGACCCGTTACATCAACAAAGGCCATATCGCGCGCGCTGCATTGGAGGCGACGGCTTACCAGACGCGGGAAGTGTTGGATGCAATGGAGAAGGATTCTGGAGTGGCGTTGAAAGCGCTAAAGGTAGATGGCGGCATGGTTTATAACGACCTGCTGATGCAATTCCAGGCCGATTTACTGGGCGTTTCGGTGGTGCGTCCGAAGGTGGCGGAAACCACTGCCTTAGGGGCAGCGTATGCCGCTGGACTGGCGGTCGGTTTTTGGAACAACCTGGACGACTTGAAAGCAAACTGGCAGATTGAACAAACCTGGCAGCCGCAAATGGATGCGTCCAACCGTCAATTCCTGTATAGCAAATGGAAAAAAGCAGTCGAGCGAACCCTTGATTGGGTTGACTAACCAATAACTCAATCCTGGAATATTGGGAGTTTTTATGGATCATATCCAAACCGAAGTCTTGGTCATCGGTGGAGGCGCAACCGGCGCCGGTACGGTGCGCGACCTGGCTATGCGAGGTTTTAAAACCGTCCTGGTCGAGAAGAGCGACCTGACCCAAGGTACTACCGGACGATATCATGGGTTGCTTCATAGCGGTGGGCGTTATGTAGTCAAAGATCCCCGCGCGGCAATGGAGTGTATTGCGGAAAATCAGATATTACGGACTATTATGCCCAATTGTATTGAGGATACAGGTGGCTTTTTTGTACTGACTCCGTGGGATTCTGAAGATTATGTTCCTCGATTCCTGGCTGGTTGTAAAAGCGCCAACATACCGGTCGAAGAAATTTCCATCTCACAGATGCTGCGAGAAGAACCACGATTAAATCCCAAGATAACGCATTGTTTTCGTGTGCCAGATGCTTCAGCCGATTCTTTCCTGGCAGCGGATATGAATGTCGATTCGGCGCGTCAATCCGGCGCCCAAATCTTGAAGTACCACCAAATAACTGACCTGATAAAAACAAATAATCGGGTTACTGGCGCAATTTGCCATGACCTGGTTCACGATCAGCAGGTTCAGATTTCTGCCGACATCGTCGTCAACGCCTCAGGCGCTTGGGCTGGCAAGATTGCTGCCTTAGCCGGTCTGACTGTATCTGTCATTCCGGGTAAGGGCATCATGCTGGCAGTCAATCACCGCATCGTCAATACCGTGATTAATCGGTGCAAGATGCCCGCTGACGGCGACATCCTGGTTCCATCCCATACCGTGTCCGTGATCGGTACAACGGACGTAAAAGTCAATGATCCAGATCATTTTGCCATTGAACCCTGGGAAGTGGAATTAATGCTGAAGGAGGGGGAGAAATTAGCGCCAGGTTTTACTGAGCTGCGCTTCTTGCGCGCCTGGGCTGGCGTTCGACCGCTATATCAGGAAACAGCCGTTGCAGATACGCGCGATGCAACCCGAGCTTTTGTTCTGCTCGATCATACCCAACGCGATGGCGTCGAAGGCTTTATCACCATCACAGGGGGTAAGTGGACGACTTATCGAAAGATGGCCGAGGTCACGGCTGATCTGGTTTGTCAAAAGCTTGATGTGAATAGACCTTGCCGGACTCACCTGGAAACTCTACCCGTCCCAGGCTACTCGGCGCATCCACACCTGGCCGCCGGGTTTCATCATCTGGGAGACCGGCTCAAGGATGTCGAAAAACAGAGAAATTTCAGCGATTTAATTTGTGAATGTGAATTAGCGACCATCGAAGCTGTCGAAAAGGCCATCCTGCTAGAAGACGCGAAGACAATTGAAGATATTCGCCGGGATGTCCGCCTCGGGATGGGGCCATGTCAGGGGGGCTTCTGCACTTACCGTGTAGCCGGTTTACTCCATCGTTTAAAAAAATGGCCGGTAACGCAGACCAACCTTGCCCTGCATGATTTTCTACAAGAACGTTGGAAAGGATTAGTACCCACGCTATGGGGGCAGCAATTACGCCAGGAACGGTTGAATGAGCTGATCTATCTCAGCTCCCTGAATGCCGATCATCTGCCAGGCGCGCAGGCTGGGCGACTCAGCCCTGAGCTATATGACATTCCCGTCAAAAATGCTGATAACAGACCACATCAGACACCCATAAACGTTCACATTGAAACAGACGCCCAACCAGGCCCATCTGTTGGGAACCATGATCTGCTCGTGATCGGCGGCGGCCTGGCAGGTTTGACAGCCGCCTGGCAAGCTGCTGTCCGAGGCAAGCGAACGCGCCTGGTTACCAAAGGATGGGGCTCTTTATACTGGCGCTCCGGTTGCATTGATGTATTGGGCTACGACCCCACAGATCCTTATCAGGTCGTGCATTCGCCTGCCGAGGCTATTTTGCGCCTGATCCGGCAAAATCCTGATCACCCTTACGCGAAGGCAGGCATCGGTAGAATCGAACAGGCGCTCGTCGCATTAAAGGAGTTAGGCGTCTCTGTCGGGTATAGCCTGGCTGGCGACCTGGAGCAGAATTGGCTTTTACCGTCCGGCTTGGGAGCAATACGCCCCACCTGTTTAGCCCCGGATACGATGACGGCCGGCGATTTACGCAATCATGACCCGATCCTCCTTGTCGGCTTTGACGGATATTACGATTTCTATCCGACATTAATCGCCGATAATCTCGCCATCCAGGGATATTCTGCCTCCGGTGTGAGCATCCCTGTCCCGGCCTTTACGGAACGCAATTTCATCACCGGGCGTGTGATTGCAGAGTTATTCGACCAGTTAGAAGTGTGTGAAAGTATTGCTCATGAAATAAAGAAATCTTTTCTAGGCAGTACAAATGGGAATCCCAAAAGAATCGGTTTCCCGGCTGTCTTGGGGCTAGAAAAACCCAAACAGGTGAAGGGCTTGCTGGAAAATCTACTTGGCCTGCCAGTATTTGAAATCCCCACTCTCCCCCCATCCATCCCCGGGATTCGCCTGAGCCGGATGCTTGTGTCCACCATTGAATACGCCGGTGGGCGCGTCTTTGAAGGCATGCAAGTTTGTGGCGCATCCATGGCAGCCAACCGGGTAGTTGAGATACAGAGCGAAACCCCGACACGGCCGAAATCCCACCGTGCGAGGCAATTTTTGCTGGCGACCGGCGGCATCCTGGGCGGCGGTATACGCGCCGATCATCTAGGACAGGTTAATGAGGTTATCTGCCAGTTGCCCGTTGCAGCGCCCGAAAATCGGCTCGATTGGTTTGATCGAAAATTCTTATCCTCTGGAGGCCATTCCATTTTTCGATCTGGAATCCGAACAAACAACAACTTCCAACCGCTTAACCCAGAAATCGAAAATCTCTATATTGCTGGCGGCATGCTATCGGGGGGCGACTATATCCAGGAGCGCTCAACCGATGGCGTCGCCTTAGTCAGCGGATATTTTATCGGCAACCAAATTGAGTAATCCAAATGATCAAACACAATAGTCCACCTACCCAGGCTATGAGCAATCATAAATTACCTGTTGAAATCAGTCTCGACCAATGTATCAAATGTAATATCTGTACGACCGTCTGTCCCGTCTCCGCAGTGACCGATCTTTTCCCTGGGCCAAAGTATGAAGCGCCTCAGGCAGGCAGATTCAGACATCCAGGGGAAAGGACGCCTGATCAATCAGTTGATTATTGCAGCGGCTGTAGAGCATGCAATATGGCCTGCCCTACGGGTGTCAAAATTACTGAGATGAATGCACGGGCGCGCTCGATCATCGTTCAGCAAGGTCAAGCGCCGCTCCGCCTTCGTCTGCGGAACAACCTGGTCGCACGCGCGGAATTGCTAGGGAAGCTTGCCTTGCCGGTTGCGCCTCTGGCAAATGCGCTGCTATCATTTATGCCCGCCCGCTTCGCAATCGAAATGATCTTTGATATCTCACGCCACGCGCCGCTTCCAAAATTCAGTTCGCATCGTTTTACCACCTGGTTCAAACGCCACACCCGCGCCAGCCACATACCTCCGTCGCGACAGGTTGTCTATTTTCATGGCTGTTCAACCCAATATTACGAGCCACGCGTCGGGAAAGCTGCTGTGCAGATTTTGGAAAAAAACGGCTTTGAAGTGATCGTACCCCGCCAAAACTGCTGCGGTCTTCCCTTGCTATCGAATGGCGAATTCGCGGCAGCCCGTCGTTATCATCAAAGCAATGTGGCAAGTTTGGTTCAATATGCGCGCCTGGGTATTCCAATTGTCGGTACATCAACCAGTTGTACTTTAACCCTGAAAGAGGAAGCGCCAGAACTACTGGACATGCACGATGAAGACACCCAAATCGTCGCCCACAATACGTATGATTTTAATGAATTCCTGCTCATGTTGTATGAAGAGGGGAATTTAAATCTCGATTTGCAACCGATTCCAATGTCTTTACCCTATCACATACCTTGCCAATATCGCGCCCACCGCCTGGGCAGACCAGGCGTAGAGGTGTTGGATTTAATTCCGCAATTGAAAGTATATGAAAGTAAAGCGACCTGCTGCGGAATTGCTGGCACTTACGGATATAAAAAAGAAAAGTATAAGATCGCGATGGATGTGGGTAAAAAACTATTCGATTTTGTCAACCAGGCAAACGCGCCGGTTGTCATCTGCGATAGTGAAACCTGCCGTTGGCAAATCACGCATGGTACGGGACTCCCCGCCGTTCATCCGGCTGAATTATTGGCCGCTTCTTATGGGTTTGCGCCAGAAGGCGCTCTTGCCACGATCCTGGATTGAAGATACTGATGGCCGCTACTTTGAATCAAGCTCCTTCCAATCCTCCGGCATCCTCAACAGCAGAACGCGGATTAAAGCAGACATTCCGGGCTTTATCTCACCCCAATTACCGCCTGTGGTTCCTCGGGCAGGTCGTTTCCCTTTTTGGCACGTGGATGCAAAGCACCGCACAGGGTTTCTTGATTTACGAACTGACTAAATCGCCTGTATACCTCGGTTACGTTGCCTTTGCAGCCGGCCTACCTACCTTACTATTCACCCTGCTGGGCGGCGTCGTTTCGGACCGGGTCTCACGCCGCACATTGCTGATCATCACCCAAAGTTCTATGTTGGTGTTAGCGTTCGTGCTAGCCGGGCTAACTTTTTTGGGGGTCGTTGCGCCATGGCAAATTATCATTCTGGCTTTTCTCTTAGGCGTTGCAAATGCCTTCGACGCGCCAGCTCGCCTGGCTTTGGCGCCAGAGCTGGTTCCGCGTGAGGATTTGACAAACGCGATCGCGTTGAACGCGACCATGTTTAATATTGCTACGATCATCGGCCCAACTGCTGCAGGTTTGGTATATGCATCATTCGGGCCAGGCTGGTGCTTCTTCATCAACGGACTTTCCTTTATCGCAGTCATTATCGCTCTGGTTCTGATGAAACTCCCCAATCTACAAGAAAATACTCACCGGCGGGCGCCTCTCGAAGAGTTGGGGGAAGGATTACGGTATGTCTTCCACGAAAAAACTGTCCTGAGTCTGATCGCGTTGATTGGGGTGACCGGTTTATTCGGCTTTTCATTCATCACACTCCTGCCCGCCTGGTCAGTTGAGGTGCTTGGCGGCGGGGTCAAGACCAATGGTTTACTGGTCTCGGCGCGCGGCATAGGCGCGCTCATTGCTGCCTTGGGCATTGCCTCGATGAGCAAATCACTGGCGCGCGGTAAAGTTCTGACGATTGGTACTTTTTTAATGCCCGTTCTGATGTTTACTTTTTCATTGATCCACTGGCTGCCTCTTTCTCTGTTTATCATAATGGGAGTCGGTGGAGCGTTGATTCTGATTGTCAATCTGGTTAATTCGCTGATCCAGACTCAAGTCGCCGATAACTTGCGCGGTCGGGTAATGAGCATTTATTCTCTCGTTTTCTTTGGAACTATGTCCATTGGATCATTGTTAATCGGCGCGATGGCGGGATTGCTTAATGAGAAATCTGCTGTAGCGATCGGCAGTTTTTTACTGATCTTAAGCGCTTTTTATTTCAGATACGTTGTCCCCACCATCCATGAGCTACAATAAACCATAAAGCTTCAGGCAATAAATATGAAAAAAACACGATGGCCTTCCAACGTAATATCGGCAAGTTTACGGTTCATCGCAAAACTGCGCGCCCCAAAATTAGATGGCGAATTCCGCCTGAAAGGTTTGCAAAAAGCTGTCAGAATTATTCGAGATCCATGGGGAACTCCGCATATTTTTGCTGAGAATGCCATTGATCTATTTTTTGCCCAGGGATTTGTGCATGCCCAAGACCGCCTCTGGCAGATGGAGTTTAATCGCCGGCTGGTTGCCGGAAGGTTAGCTGAAATTTTGGGCGAGGCGGCTATTCCCCTGGACCGCTGGATGCGCACGCTAACCTTACGTAGAGTGGCTGAAGCAGAGGTCAATCTCCTATCGCCCGAGACCCGCCAATATTTGCAGGCTTATGCAAATGGGATTAATACCTGTATCAACAAAAGCCCGCTGCCGCTGGAATTCTTCTTACTCCAACACCGCCCCAAATCGTGGGTGATTGCAGATACATTGAGCTGGATAAAAATGATGGCCTGGAGCCTATCCGTAAACTGGGAATCCGAGCTCTTACGCGCTCATTTAGTCGCACGCCTGGGCGCGGAACTGGCTGCTGAATTGGAGCCCCCTCAGCTTCCTTGCTGGCCGTATGCAATTCCCCCTGGCGCAGCCTACGATCAGCTAGGCTTGAATGCTTTGGAACGGGCAAATGACGCCAGGCCATTTACTGGTCCATCTGCATTCTCAGGCTTGGGAAGTAATAACTGGGTTGTGTCGGGCGATAAAACCCTGACGGGCAAGCCATTACTGGCGAACGACATGCATCTCGGCTTGATGAACCCGGCCATTTGGTATGAAAATCATCTGGTTTCAAATGACTTTTCCGTGACGGGTGTTACCTTCCCTGGCATTCCTGGGATTGTAGCCGGCCATAATGGACATGTAGCCTGGGGTTTCACCAACGGATTCCCAGACGTTCAGGATATTTATATTGAACGCCTAAAAAGATTGCCGGATGGGAATGTCCAGGCAGAATATAACGGGCAATGGGAAGATGTAAAAATCACCCGGGAAACGATCAAAGTTAAACGGCAAAAACCCGTCACTACCGAAGTCCTGGTCACTCGCCATGGTCCGATTATCAACGACCTGGCTCCTGATTTCTGCGGAGAACAACCCATTGCGCTACGCTGGACTGCCCTTGAACCCGATATAATGATCCAAACATTATTTGAGACCCTCCGGGCAAAAAATTGTGAACAGCTACATGAAGCGTTCAGGAACTGGCACACACCCGTACAAAATGTTGTTTATGCCGATACCGATGGAAACATCGGCTACACCTTTGCCGGCAAAATACCGGTGCGTGGGAAGAATCGCGGTCGCCTGCCCTCGCCCGGTTGGACAGATGAATATGAGTGGACAGGTTACCTGCCTTATGAAGCCTTGCCCCATGTGATTAATCCCGAACAGGGTTTTATCATCACCGCAAACAACCGGGTGGTAAGCGAAGATTATCCGGCGCCGCTCGAAATGGAACCGGTCAGTGGCGACCGGGCGCAAAGGATTTCTGAAATGATCCTGGATAATAGCTTGCGGAATGGGGAGGAAAGGCTCGATATCCCATTTATCCAGCGTATGCAGTTCGATCAAAACTCGCCATCTGCAAAAGTATTTGCCCGGCGGCTGGCACAGTTGACTATCCCTGATTCGGCCCACTTTCCAGAGACAGACTTGCACGCCGCCTTGAAATATTTCAAAAACTGGGATGGAAGCCTGGCTGTGGATAGCATCGCGGGAACAATTTACCAGGTATTTATCCGCAAATTTATCCAGTTGACGCTGTCTGATAAGCTGGGGCCTGAATCGGAGCCGCCAGGAAGCTCCAGTCCTGAGGCAGGGAAATTCCAGTTCATTACAAATCCCAGCGACGACCTGACTGAACGATTGATGGGCAAGGGGCCGACTCCGGTACTGGCGGAAGGGAGTCTCTTTGGCAGCCACTGGTTACCCTGGCTCATCAACCTTTTAGACCATCCGGCCTCAAAATGGTTCGATCTGGGTCATGGTGAAAATTGTGACGACGTCATGCGGATCGCTTTACGCATGACGGTAGATGAATTGACCTCCAATTTAGGACCTTCTATGGCAGAGTGGCGATGGGGGAAACTGCACCAGGTAACTTTTCAACATGCGCTTGGTTCAAATAACTGGCTGGCGCCTTTGTTTAATCTGGGGCCATTTCCGGTCGGCGGTGACCAGACCACTATCTGGGCAACCAGCGCCAATGCTCATAATTTAGATACATCTCAAATGGTTGGGCCGCCCTATCGGATGATCATTGACTTAAAGACATTAGAAAATTCGATCAGCATCCTGACTCCTGGTCAATCTGGAAACCCGTCCAGTCCGCATTATGGAGACCAGGTTGCAGCCTGGTTTAATGGCAGCTATCATCCCATGCTATATCGGCATTCAGACATCGAGCAAAATGCGGAACATGAGTTGAAACTGTCCCCAAGATAGCTGTTTTCCTGGAGTATAATGCCACGTGCAGGAATAAGGCGCTTATTAACGTTACTCAAGTAATTTCAAGCTATCATCCCAGAAAAATATGTCAGCTCATCCATTACGCATCTTCTCCGGCTCATCCCACCCCGAATTAGCCCATGAAGTCGCAAATATTCTTGGTACGACGGTGGGAAAGTCCATTACGCGTCGCCTACCCGATAGCGAAATTCATGTGATGATCGAGGAAGTTGTCCGCGATCA
>Ga0172371_10006928_pt1 | contig 16289 bp, 9 predicted proteins | sample Lak12m_FD_114543 | JGI IMG/M metagenome (GOLD analysis project Ga0172371, IMG submission 114543) | Freshwater microbial communities from Kabuno Bay, South-Kivu, Congo - kab_022012_12m | ecosystem: Environmental > Aquatic > Freshwater > Lake | place: Democratic Republic of the Congo: South-Kivu...
CAACTCCACCGGCGGGATGACAATAGGCAGCCCGTCGACCGCCCAGCCGAACGGAGGCCCATGAACGCCGCCCAGGACAGCGCCACCGACATCGTCACCCTCACGATCGCGCTGGACGACATCGAGCCGCGCATCTGGCGCCGTCTGGAGGTGCCCTCAGCGTACCGGCTCGACGAGTTCCATCGCACCGTCAACGCCGCGATGGTGGTCAACTTTTCGGCTATCGAAGTACCCTCAGGTGGTCAACATTTGGGCTATCGAACACAACTGGTGGCACACGATCGAGATCGAGAGGATCGGCCCGGCCGAGAAGGGGGTCTTCTACCCGCGTTGCACCGGCGGCGCCAACGCCTGCCCGCCCGAAGACTGCGGCGGCCCGCCCGGCTTCGACGAGTTCAGGGCCGCGATGGCCGACCTTGGCCATCCGGGGCACGCCGACCTCAAGGAGTGGTACGGCGACGACTTCGACCCGACCGCGTTCAGCGCCGAAGACACCTCCATGCCGCTGCGTCAGGTGGCACCGGGCGAGCTGGCGGAGGTCTGAGACTGAGCAGACGGTCGACCTCGCGATTCGCTGCGAGAGACTCGCACACCCGTTGCTTCAGCAGGGCGATGTGTTGGGCCTCTGCTCGATCATCGTGACGTGAATACGCATTCCCAGCCGGCAAGGCGTTCGGCGTGCCCGTAGTTCCTCGCCCAGGAGCAAGAGGGATGAGCCGCTAAGTACTGCTACTGCTGGGAGGACTCAAAGTCGAGGCTCTGCTGATCTGTGCTAGGGAGCCCGTCCATCGCGTCACGAGCGAACGCGAAGGCGCGGGCCAAGGTGACCGGTCCTATCCCCTTGACCCTGGCGAGTTGATTCATCTGCCTGATCGCCGGGTCATCTAGCGCGTGCCGAATCCGTTCGATGTACTGGGGCCCCAGTTGCGATTGCGCTCTGATCGCCTCGGTCGACGCCCCTAGCCAGATCACCTTGAAACGCTCATAGAGATCGTCGACCGCGAATGGGTCGTACAGGTAGATCTCGACGGGGATGCGGCAGCCGCTGAGATGCTGAAGCATGATCGACCTGCAGCGCTCCGGCTCGAGGCCCCCGTGGTGTGTGCCCAGAAGCGGGAATGCGATCGACGTGATGCCCCGTTCCTCATAGGTCGCGCAGAACTTCTCCAGCCCAGCATGCAGGTACTCCTCCTTGGTCGGGAAGCGCCAGTGCTTCTTGGTGGGGAAGTTCAGCACCCATCGATCCGACGTCTTGTACAGCCAGAGCGACCCAATTCGCATCTGACCCGCCTTACAGTGAGCGACGTACTTCTCGTACATGTCCGGGTAGCGCAGTCGGAACTCGAGCGCGATTCCGGCACCCATGACCCCGACGCAGTTGACCGTGTTCACGATGGTCTGGTGCTCAGTGGTGAAGATGTTCCCAGAGATGAACTGGGGCTCCGGCATGCTGCCGCTCCCTAGAAGAAGATGTCCTTGTCGACTGCGAGGGGCAGTGCGCACGTGGCGCGCAAAGCCCCTACCGTCATTGGATTCTTGCACAGGCCGCGGACGATGAACTGCGGCTCGACTCGAGGATAGACGAGCACCTCGGCGCACCGTCTTCGTTTGCCCTCCTCGACGTCAGTCCAGTACGGGGCAGTCAGAGCTGCTTTCGATGGTGCCACTACGGAGGCATCCGCGGAGAACATCGTGTCGTGGTGTGCCGCGTTGCCGTCAGCGAAGACATGGCCGTGCGCCGTCAGCACATCCAGTGAAATGCAGAGAATCACAAGTTGGTCCTGCATCTCTCTACGTTTGTAGAGCATCGGGTTCTTAGGATTGAAGTAGAGCGATGCGTAGTCGTGCAGGAATCGCTTGTGCACCGGCTCCTGGCGATTCCTGAGACGCTGGACATCCGGGTCCGAGATGTCTTCGTGGTGCAACCCTCTTCGCACGGCCTCGTTGAGGGACAGGATTCCCCAGTGAAGAATGCTGCGGAGGTTCCTCTTGTGCGTCAGATGATAGAAGCACTGGCAGCCCAACAGGCATTGAGCACCGGCGTGCCTCGTCGGCTTGGACGAACCGCACTGGGTCGGGTGCCGCCGGACCGGCTGGGGGCTGATGTCTGCAGGTCGGGGCAACCTCTCGGGCGAACGATATCGCGCCTCGCGCTCCAGATTGCGGAGCGTGTTCTGCGCCCACTCGGGGAGCTGGCTCCTGCCGCGGCAATTGGCCGACAACCGCAGAATGAGGCGACCCCGCGGATCGTGCGCAAAGCTGCCGAGGATCCCCTCGACCTCCTGATACAACTCCCGATTGTCTGGTATGTCGTGGAGCGCCATTGCTCCCCACTCGAGTAGTACTCCCAGCAGTCAATCACGGCAGTGTTGAAGATGAAACAGCCAGCTTGCGGTGAATCTGGCCCCACTGCCCATACGCCAATCCAGAGGAGCAGCCGCATCCGTGCAACCAGTGCTCACCCCAGCTGCGATGTCTCACGGTAGGCCTCGCGCAACGCCTCAAGCAACGCGTCGTCGATCCTCAGCGGGATCCGCCCGTCGCCCAGCTCGATGCCTGCGGCTGCCTCCACGGGCTTGATGGACTTCGGCGCGCGACGCTCGAAGACCCGGCGCCACAGCCAGATGGTCCCCTTGCCGTGCTCGTTGCAGATCGTCGCCAGGCCGACGTCCTCACCAAGCACGCAGACCTTCAGCATCGTGCAATCCTTGCCGTTCGTCGTCGAGAGCCGGGCCAAGCCTGCCTCCTGCAAGCCCAAAGCCCAATCCGTCAGCTTCCGCAAGAACGGTCGGTTCGCCTCCGGTGAGACGTCTATTGAGGACAGGAAGCCGTCGGCGCCCTGGGTGGTCGGTGGAGCGGCAGAGGCGTCGTCGACCACCGATGATGCCCCGCTCGCCCGCAACGGCCTCCGCCACGCCTCGTACACGGCCTCGCGCTCACCGGCCCAGAAGTCCGCCTCGCTCTGGCCCTCAGCCAGTCGGCCCCGCTCACGTGCATAGCTGAAGAAGCCTGCCCCCGGCCAGTCGTTTGTTCCGACCACGACTGCGCTCAGCATCGGCCTGCCGGCGGCCAGCTCGTCATCGACGATCTCTCCGAGGATCTGGCCGATCCTCTTGCCCATCAGGTTGCCGCTCAACGGCAGGTCCATGATCACGGCCAGATGCTGATAGGTCGTCAGGCCGCGATACTCGGCGGCCCGCACGAGCTCGGCGAACACGCGTTGATACGTTGGAGTGCCCCGGTACTCGACCACGTCTCCCCCCTACTCCATGATCTCCTTGATCTGGTCCACGACCGTGCGGAGCTTCGCCGAGTCGAGGCCGCCGCGCTCGTCATCCCGACTGGTGAACAGGTTGTCGCCCTCGACGAAGCCGTTCTTGCGGTACCACTCCTGCTTCCACTGCCAGCCGCGGCGGTAGTCCTCGCGGTCCAACATGCCGAGATGCTCCCACAGCACGACGTCTCCGACCGGCGTGATGAACGAGAAGTCAGGCCGCAGCCGCCCGGGCTCAGTGTCGCCCTCGAGCACGCGCTCGTACTCGTAGTCGACGCCGCTGGAATGCAGCATGTTGGCGATCACGAGCTCGCTCTTGCTGCGGACCAGGTGGCCCTTCTCAGTCAAGTGGATGAGGTGCTCCGCATGGGGCAACGACTCGTCGTCGGTGCGAAGCGCGGCGGTGAACAGGTTGGTGTTGCGGCGAGCAGTCTCGGACTGCTCCGGCCGGGTGTAGTCGTAGAGGACTGACGCGTCATTGCCCTCGATGAGCAGTACCAACTGCTCCCGAGAGCGGGTCAAGGCCGTGTAGAGCAGCTCTCGCGAGAGCAGCCGCGTCATGCGCGGCAGCACCACGAACACCTTCTTGAACTCGCTGCCCTGGGCTTTGTGCACCGTCAGCGCGTACGCCAGCTCGAGGGGGCCCGAACCATCCGCGAAGTCCCGCCACCCGCTGTACCCGAAGGTGAGGTTCGGCCGCCCGGCGAAGACCGCGTTCATCCAGCGGTTCTTGCCACGGCACATGGTGCCGACCTCACCGTTGGCGACGTAGCACTTCTCCTGTTCCCTTCCGTTCCACGCCTTGCGCCACTGGTTCTCGATCTGGATGACCTTGTCGTTCACGACGATGGTCTCGTCGCCGAGACTCACGCCCCAGGGCTGCGCTGCGTCCGAGAGCTGCTTGGCGCGGAACGACCGCTGAGCCCAGCGGTTGATCTCGAGGACCCCATGCATCTGCATCCTGACCGGCGAGAGGATCTGCCAGTTCTCAGCCCCGTCGGGCTGGTCGAACGGCATCCACCCGCGCTCGTCGAAGCCCAGAGACCGGTTGAAGCCATCGACGTCGTCGGCGCCCGCCAGGCCGAGATGCAGCTCGAACTGCTCCACCAGGCGCTTGCGCAGCTCGTCGGGCGTGCTCCAGAACACGATCTCCAGGTCGCCGAACTCCCTGCCCAGCTCCAGGTCGCTGAGCACGCGGTCGGCGTCCACAGGGGGCCGCTCGTTGGTGAACCACGCGGCGAGGCGAAGCGCGTCGGATGTCCCGCTCCCAGCAGCGGCGCGCACCTCGACGGAGAGCCGTGCCAGGGCTTGCGAGGCGCCCGGGCCTTCGCCCTCGACCTCGTCGCTGCTCTCCAGGTAGGCGACCAGGTCCGCGAACGGCCTGCCAACGCCGATCGGGGGCAACTGGTTGGGGTCGCCGACCAGGATGAGCCGGCGCACATGGGCGAGGTCAAGTGCCTCGAGCACCGCGCAGAGGTCGTCCATGGTGAGCATGGAGCACTCGTCGATGACCACGGTCTTCTCGCGCCGGTACTTCTCAGTCCCCGTGAAGAGGGGCCGCTGCCGGACGCCGTCGTAGCGGCCCTGCTGGCTGAGGAACTGAGCGATGGTCATGGCGTCGCCGCCCGCCGCCTTCGCGAGGCGCACCCGTGCCTTGCCCGTCGGGGCGAGCAGGAGGATGCCGTCGCGAGCGACCGGCTCGCACAGCAGCAGCGCGCCCAGGATGGAGGTCTTGCCCGTCCCCGCGCGACCCACGAGCGCGGTGGCGCGCCGCGAGACCACGCGCTCGAGCGCGCGCGCCTGCTCGTCGAGGGCGTCCACGTGACGCCCGTCAGTGGGATCGAAGCGACCGCCCGACGCCTCGATGGCCCGCTTGAGCAGGTCAGTCCAATCCGCGTCGACGACGTCAAGCTCCCTGAGTGCTCGCTGCCCGAGGATCTTGCGCAGCCTCGCCTCCCGGCCCTTCAGGGCGGTCAGCTGGAAGGCAGGCGTTGCGGCGGCACCGTTCGATCTCGGCGGCACCTCGACGAGCTCCACGACGCCGGAGAGCAACGCGGCGTTCCCCGAAGCCCAGTCGTAGCCGACCGTGCACTCGCGCTCGACGTCGAGACGGGCGACCCGCTGCAGGCTCTGCGGCACGCTCAGGAGCGCGTCGCCCTCCTCTGCCGCATCGCGCAGCACGGAGACAATCGCGGCACGCACACGCCTCGGGTCGTTCGGCGAGGTGACGGCCGAGGGCTCGGGCACCGGGTGTCGTGCGGCTACTGTGGGATCGGGCAACAGGCCGCGGTCAACAACGCCCACAGACACCGGGGCGTCGTTTCGGGCGCCCAGGTCAGTCTCGGACATCCGGTAGGGGTTCTCCAGGATCTCGTGATCGCTCACCTCGGTATCGGTGGCCTTGTTGCGCTCGTGCGGGTCGAACCAGCGCAGCGCCTGCTGCGGCGTGAGCGCGAATCGCGACAGGAGCTGCAGCAGCCGCAGCCGTTCCGGCGGAAGGCCGACATACGCCTGGCGCACGGCGGCAAGGTCGGCCTCGTAGCCTGCCTGCGGTGGCTTGACCTTGCCTCTCAGCACCGCATCGACGTGGGGCCACGGGTCATCGTCGGCGCCTACTGCCCCGCTACTGACCAGCTCGAGCGCGAGCGCTGTCCCCATCCTCATGCGCAGCGCCTCGAGCGCGGAACCCAGACCAGGGAAGGCCCCACGCTGCTCCCACGTCTTGGCGATCTGAGCGTTGACCCACTCCTCGCGCTGCTCCCATGGGCCGGGCACGACGCCGTGACGACGGATCGCGCGGACCGACTCGAGCACGCGCACGAGCGAGGAGAGCGCGACGTCCGGAGTCGCCAGCTCCGAGAAGTAAGAGAAGGTACGCATGTGCGCGTGGTCCACGGCGACAGCCATCTCGCGCAGGAGGTCGGCGCGACGGACATCCTCGTCCGGGTCGCCCGTCGGCGCCAGGTACTCGTGATAGGGCAGGAGGAACCCGCTCGTCCCGTCGGGGCGGATGGAGTGGTGCACGAGCCGGTCCCACAGGGGATGGCCCGGTCCGCCGTCCGACGTCTGGTAGTGCAGGATCGGCGACAGCGACTCGACGGTCCCAACGCCGACGACGAGCCGGGAGGCCCAGTCGCCGAGGGGCTGGCCCTCCTTGCAGTAGAAGAAGACGAGCGACTCGCCGGGGTCGACTTGACCGAAGAACAGGTCGAGCAGGGCGAGTTGGCGCTCGCGCGAGAACACCCAGGTCTTGTACGGGGCGCTTGGGTCCTCAGGCGGGAGCGGCTCAGGGTGACGCTCGTCGATGGCCGCCTGCTCGCCGCTGAGCATCCAGGCGAACGGTACGGCGAACGTCGAGAAGGGCGCGACCTTGATCGCGGTTGGCTTGAGCATGCCGTGCGTCGCCGCGGTCTTGTCGAGGCCGGCGTACGGGTGCTTGAACAGCCGCGACCACTCTCTCTCGTTCATGAAGGCGCCGGACTCGGCCTTGCAGGCCGGATGCTGCGCCGGCTTTAGGTCCGCCCATGACCTGCCGGCGACGGCGCACTCCGCGGCCTCATCGCGCTCGACCCTGATGCGGTCGAGCGCGACGCAGAACGGGTTCTGCGCCGGGTTGGCGCACACGCAGCCGTTCCACTTGAGGTCGTGCCACGGGACCCGCATGGTCAGGTGGCGCATCAGGGGACCTCCTGCGCCGGAAGGTCCGTAGGTGGCCGTTCGCCCGCCAGCAGGCGCCACGCACCAAAGAATGCCGTCCCCTCCCGGCGCAAGTGGTGGTACTGCACCACGCGGCGGCCTCCGGGCGCGTGATAGACGAGGGGAGCGAGGCGCGTGCTCGGCACGACCCAGACTTCGGGCGACACGTCGACGGTGGCGATCTTGCCGACGAAGCAGACGAAGACGAGGAAGTGCCTTTCCTGCGACTCCCGCACGTTGTCCACAGGCCACGGGTTCTTGTCGGCGACGCCCTTGACGTCGATGGTGACGGCGTCACCCTCCTCCCGCACAACGACGATGTCCACGGACTTCTTGTTGCCGAGCGTCAGCATCGCATCCATGCCGAGCCTGTGGAGCGCCGAGAGCACGTAGAACTCGGAGGCGAGGTTGGTGTTGTACTTCGTCATGGCTTCACCTCAGGGTCAACTGCCCTCACGACGGACGCCGGGCTTGACGCCCAAGCGCGAAGCGATGCCGCGAACCGCTGCGATACGGGGTCTGCGTGCCTCTCGACCAACCCGGCCAACTCCCCGAATCCGATGGCGTAGGGTCGATCGCCGGTCGGCTGCACGTACACGATGCGCGGCGGCGCCGCGGGCGCCGTGATGACGATGCTGTCGCACGCGGCGACGATGCCGTTCAGCCGCGGGCGCTTCATGATGTCGTGAAACCGGTCGGGCAGCGCGAGCAGGCCCATGCGCTCGAGCGTGCACAGCAGCTGACAGTACTTCCGCGTTGCATCGGTCTTGCAGAGGATGGCCAGCAGTCCCTCGAGCAGCCCAGCCAGACCGACGTCCCGCGCCGCGCGAAGGTACTCGTCCTGCGGCGCGTTCCTGGACGCCGCATCGGTCTTCAGCTCGACGAACACAGCCTGGTCTCCGGCGGCCGTCACCGCAAGGTAGTCGATCTTCTTGGACTTGTGCGACTCGCTGCCCGGGGCGATCGCGCCGATCCTGACCGGGAACTCGGGCGCCAGCTCGGGGCACAACGGGACCCCGAGCCTGTCCTCGAGAGCCTCGGCGAGGTACAGCGAGAAGAAGATGTCGGCGCGACGCTCGAGCTGGTAGTTGGGGAGCAGGCGCCACTCGTCGAGGCGGTCGAAGAGACGGTCGATCGGCTCCACGGACCTCACGCCTTGCCCGGGGCGGTCAGCTTCGCCAGGTAGTCCTCGATGTCGGGCATGACCAGGTCGTACTCCGCGCGGTGGATCTTGCGGGCGCTCACGTCGATCCTCACGCTCTGCAGGAACCTGCGGAAGTCGTCGTTCTGCTCGCAGAGCTTGTTGATGGTCTCCCAGTCCAGCTCCGGCCTGACGCGCGCCGGGTACACCGCGCGGGACTCGCTCAAGTCGGCAAGCTGCAGGTGGATGATGCCGATGCCGAACGACGACGCCAGCCTGCTGAGCTCGGCGAGCAGGTCGTCGTCCTCGGTGATCTCGGCCGCCACGAGGTAGCCCTGATGCGCCCACGACGAGTTTGAGACGGCCTGGAAGAACGCCTCGCGGTACGTGGCCTTGGTGAGCGAGCGCTTGAGCTCGAACGAGAACACAGTCAGGGCGTTGCGGTCTGAGAGCTCGTTGAAGTCCATGACGTCCGAGGACCAGTCGTCCAGAGGGATGGAGAAGCCGACGACGTCGGGGTGCGTCCAGCTACTGTAGCCGGAGCCCTTCGACTTGTGGTGCAGGATCGTCTTGGTGATCACCGGTCTCCCGCGGTAGAACCCGGGGTGGGCGAAGGCGTAGTACGACAGCACCGGGTGGAGGTCGCGCTCCTTGTAGCCGACGGTCTGCATGGGCGGCTTCTCGGCTGCCTGGTCGAGCTTCGCGGCGGTGTCTTCGCTGATCTCTCCCTGGCGCTCCTTGAGGAAGAAGCGCGCCGGCCGCTTGCCGACCTTGATGAAGCGGGAGTCGTCGTTGTCGCGGACATCGACGTACAGATACGCGGCGAGCGTGGCCCAAGGCGTCTTGCCGGTGGACTTGACCTTGGCGGCGAAGCCCGCAGGCTCGCCTGCCTGCCATACCTCCTGATAGGTCAGGGGCTTGTCGGCGGTCTTGAGGACATCGAACGCCAAGTCGAGGAATGAGTAGCGCTTGGTCATCGGTCACCTCCCCGCAGGCGCCGGCCTCGCGCCGCAGTCTGCCGTACGGACATCATGAAAACAGGCTCTGTTGTGAGGCGGCGGGCGGCTCTGCCGCCGGCCCGCCTCCGTGCGATGCAGCCTCGCCCTCCCGGCCTGACGTCCCCTGCTCGCTCAGCTCGCGATACCCCTGCTCGCCCAGCAGGTTCCGCGCGTGCACATGACACTCGCGCCTCGACTCGTCGGAGCCCTGGGCGAGCTGCCAGTCGTAGAACCTCGGACCGAGGCGGCTCGCCACCGGCTGTGGCTGCTGGGCACGCTCGTCGTGGCCGAGACCGTAGTCCGCGAGCCGCAGCGTGTCCGGCAGCATCCACCCCTCGCCGTCGTTCTGGCCGAGGAACGCCTCGATGCCGGCATCACGGTCGCCGCCGCAGGCCGAGATGCTCCCTTCGAGGTCGAGGAAGGCGACCAGCGCGAGCACCGTGCATCGGAGCTCGGGTTCGACATCCTTGTCAACGCGCCAGAAACCCTTAGGATCAAGGCCGCGACCACTCGAGCGAGCCGAAATGCTTGCGGTGGATGCATCGCAATCCGCAAGGATCATGCGAAGGTCGTCCTCCCCCAGACCGTAGATACGCGTAACGACCGCGTCGGCCATGGCGCGAAGGCGCAGACGCTCGGCAGCGAGCGAGGTGCCGACGACTGGTTGAGTGCCTCGCCTCGTGCCGGCGATGCTGGCAATACTCATGGCGGGCCCAAGGTTTGCGAGCCGACCCAGCACTCCCAGAACCGAAGCAGGTAGGGCTTCCGGCGGCAGTGGCAACTCCTCAAGGATCGCCCAGACGACGTGAACCCCGCTGAGCCTCAGCCTGGTCGTCCAGTCAAAGACGATGCTGTTGATGATGCCAGAGAGATCAGGCTGCCGTGAGCACTTCAGAACCGGCGCAGAGTGACCGTGCGGCATGGCGGGCACGACTGCGGTGAACGTGGTGCGCGTGTTGGTGGAGGACGTGATGTCGATTAGGCTCAGGTTCTCAGTGGCGACCCTCAGCCGCGTAGTGGACGCGTGCTCAGGCGAGTCCCCCGGCCCCTCGATGCCGGCGAGGTAGTCGGCCTCGCCCATCAAGTACTGCGGCTCGATGACCTTCCGCTCCCACGGGATGTCCCGCCAGACGGCTGACCTGCCCTTCCCGCTCACCCAGCCCTTCTGACTGAAGTCGAACTGGCCGAGCATACGTCCCTCGTAGAGCGGCAGCGCGACGTCCTCCACCTGCTCCTCGCGGATCCAAGCATCAGCCTCACGCGACAGAATGATTCCGGCGGGCACGTCGACGCGCGGGATGGGCAGCGAGTCGTAGGGCGGCTGTGCGCAGCGGAGCCGCCAGTCAGTGCGGGCAACGTCGCCGGGCTTGAGCAGATGGCCGTGGGCGAAGCGGGCTACGGCCAACCGGCGCTCGGGGCCGGCGCTCGTGTCGAACAGCCCGTCGTCTAACTTGACGTCGGCGGGCACGACCCGTGCCGGGTCGACACCGAGCTCGGCCCACAGCTCCTCGATCGGCCGCCAGTCGCCGAGCAGCCAGCGGCTGTACTCGTCGGGGCGGTAGCCCTTGGCTTCCCATGCCGGCCGCGGTGGGAAGAGCTTCGAGTCGCTCGTCATGTTGAAGTCGCCTTGGGCGTACTTCACGCCCCAGCCGTCAGGCCCGTCGTCGCCGAGCAGCACTGAGTTGGCGTAGATCTTGCCGAGGATCTCGAGGTCACGCGCCGACTGGATCTCGAGGATCGCGCGCGAGCGCGGGCTGAAGCGCTCCACCTGCTCCCGTGAGTACGGCACGGCGAGCTCCTCGGCGCGCTCCCAGTCCTCCAGGGCGCGGCGCATGAAGGCGGTGCGGATGGCATGGGTGCGTCCGCCCTTTTCGACCACCACGGGGTTGAACTTGAAGCGGCTGTCGATGTCGAAGACCTTGTCGCGGTTCTCGAAGCCGAAGAGCCACTCCCAGCGACAGTGGTCGAGGAACAGCTCGCGCAGGCCGCCGGTGCCGTGGTCGGAGTAGAGGCCGGACGGCACGATGAAGCCCAGTCGCCCGCCGAGGCGCAGCAGCGCGTGCGCCTGCTCGAGGAACAGCTTGTAGGTGTAAGCCTTGCCCTCTCCCCTGTGACGATAGGGATGCTTGGGATCCGAGTGGCCGTAGCTCCCGGCGCGAGCCTCACGCCAGCGGTCATGAAGGATCGCGTTCTCGTTGCCACGCGCAAGGGCGAAGCGATCGCCCGCAGCCTCGGCCTCGGCCGGATCGCCGAACGGGTTCGCAGCGTGCTTCATCCAGTTGGAGTAGTCGGCGAAGCCGGCGTTGAAGTCCAGCCAGTCGTGCTCGACGGCGTCATTGGCGAAGTACTCGTTCTGGTGGCGCAGCGCCTCCTGCTTGCCGTAGCTGCGGTAGAGCGGGTCGAGGTTGCTGAAGTACTCCTTCGAGTTGGGTTGCAGCGTCTCCCACGGCGGGTTGCCGAGCACGGCGTCGAAGCCGGCGCCCGAGGCGCGGAACACGTCGGGGAACTCGAGCTCCCAGTGGAAGAAGCGCTTGTCGGCGGCGATGCGGGCGGCGAGGGCAGCGGTGGATTCAGGAGGCGCCGCCAACGTAGTGGGCAGCGGCGCCTCGTCCAGCCGGTCGGCCGGCCAGAACCAGCAGGCGCACCACAGGTCCATCGCCGCCTTGAGGTGCTGGTACAGCGGCGAGCCCACCAGCTCCTCGCGGTACACGCGCGCCCGCTCGGCCGCGTCCTGCACGGGCAGGTCGTGCAGGCGCGCGAGCAGGCCGAGCGCCAGGTCGTGGACCGCCGAGGCCTGCTCCAGCGGGTCCTGCTGGTCGAAGAGCTGGCGTCCGCCCAGGTACCGCCGCAGGTCGGGCGTCAGCACGTCCTTGACGAACGCCTTGAGCGCCTTGCCGCGCGCATCCTTGGCGAAGTGCACGCCGTTGCTGTGCCCCTTGTCGCCGCCCTCGCGGTTCTTGAACGCCATCACCGGATAGTGGCGGAAGGTGTCGAACCACGCGCCCACCAGCGCATTGCCGCACTTGACCTTGTGGTCGAGGAAGCTGAAGGGCAGCGCGCGGTCCATGGTCTCGATCCAGAGGCTGAGGCGGCACAGCTCCACAGCCAGCGGGTCGAGATCCACGCCGTAGATGCAGCGCTCCACCACATGCCGGCGCAGCAGCGCCTTGAGGCGCGGCTCGAAGGTCTCGTCTTCGGAGCGGCACGGCAGCAACTCCTGGCCGAGGCGCTCCTCGGGGACGGGATCGGCGCCAGGGTCGGATAGGGCAGCCTCGCCGGCCGAGGGCTCGAACAGCCGAACCAAGGCGCGCTCGCCGTCCTCTGTGATGCGGTCATGGAAGTGCAGCGACTCGTACAGAGCGTCGGTGAGGTAGCGCAGGGCGGCGACCGGGAAGGTGCCCGAGCCGCAGGCCGGGTCACAGACCTTGAGAGCCAGGATCGCCTCGGGCGGCTTGGGCTTCCAAGCGAGGAGTGGTGCGTCGGTGTTGGGCGAGCCGTCGCCGTGCGTGGGCGGGTCGAAGGCCAGCGGTCGCAGCGTGCGCTGCACCGTCGGCACCGCCAAACCCGGCCGCGTGTAGAAGGTGCCCGAGCCCTTGCGCGTGCCGCCCCAGCGGACCACGTACCACTCGCCGGGCAGCACCACCCGCTCGACGAGCTGACGCGCCTTGCGGGCCACGGCCTCTTCATGCGCAAGGCGCTTCTCGGGCGCGAGCGCGCCGCGCGGCGCCCGCACAAGCTTGCCTGCGAGCACCGCCCTGCGCGCCCACGTCTCCGCGCGCGTGCGCGTGGCGTGACGTTCGTCCGGCGTGTCGCCGGCGTCCGTCACCGCGTCGCCGTCGTCGCCGCCGTCGGTGTTGTCAGTGTCGGCAACACCCCCGCCTTCCGCGCCGGCGTCTTCCGCGTCCGCCTCCTCCTCACCGCTTGCCTCGTCCCCGCCGCTGGTGTCCTTCATCTTGTCCAGCAGGCCGGCGACGGCGTTGTCGTCCATGCCCTCCAGGCGCGAGAGCGGGAGCGCCGGCGTGCTGCCCACCGCAAGGAAGACCACCGGGTCGCCGGGCGGCGCCGTCTTGAGCTCGAAGTCGAGGAGACCCTCGTAGAGGATGCCGATGTACTCGCTGGAGAGGTCCGAGAAATCGACCGGCATCGTCACCCAGGTGCTGCCACGGCCCTGGCGCAGCCTGACGCGCGTGCGGGTGATGAGCTCGAGCATGCGGTGCACGTCGCGGTCGCTGAGCAGCTCACGCGCGAAGCACGCGCGCTCGAACACGGCCAGCGCGCGCGAGAGGCCGTCGGGCGAGGCGGGGTCGCCCGGCGCGAACAGCTCCCCGCCGTAGGCGGGCACCAGCAGCGCCGGGTGTGCCGAGCCCTCGCTGACGAGCTTGAAGAGGGCGAGCACACGCGGCCACGCGGCGTGGCCGTGCGCAAGGCGCGCGCCACCACGCGCCGCGACCTTCTCGAGCTCTCCGATCAGGCCGGTCAGGCCGTAGCTGTCGTTGTAGAGCACGTTGTCGCGCGGCAGCAGCTCCCGCGACTCGGCGAACAGCACCACTACCATGCGCATGACCATGCGCACAGCCGCCCGGTAGATATCGGCCGGGTCGAGAACGGGGTCGCCGCGCTCAGCGGCGGCCTGGTTGTGCTCGGCCAGCGCCTCGCCGTGCGCCTGGACGAGCAACTCCACGGCCTCGCGCACGCGCTCGCCCAGCACGCCGGACAGCTCCGCCTGACCCTTGCGGCTGTCCAGGATCGCCTGCTCGAGCGCGGCCCGCTCACCCTCGGCGGCCGGCGTCCAGAGCGGCGGCTGCAGCAGAGTGCGGAGCGCCTGCACCTGCGGCGCCGGCTCGCCCTCCTCGAACCAGAGGTCGGCGTCCCACTCGCACCAGGCGTCGATGTCGAGGCCCGCGAACACCAGCCGCCACTGACGACCGTTGGTGAGCAGCGCCAGGCGGTGGTCGGCGGCGCGCAGCCACTGGACCACCTGGCTGGCCGTCTTGCGCCCTCGCCCCATGCCCACGCGGCGCTGGTCGTCGATGAACACCGGCAGGGTGGCGCCATGCGGGCCGCTCCAGAGGTGGCGCGGCTTGACCGTCTCGCCGGTCAGCGCCTGGCGGCCCCAGTCGGCAGGGACGGCGGAGCCGCGCAGCCACACCGCGCGCGCGCCCGGCGCGAAACCACAGACGTCCTCCAGCACGAAGGCGACGAACTCACCCGAGTCTGCGCCGTCGTCGAACAGCCTTGCCGAGCGGCGCCGGAGCTCGGCCTCGGCCCACGACGACAACGGCGCAGGCTCGTGCGCGGCGACCACACCGAGGCGCTGCGGGTCGAGCAGCAGGCCGGCGTGGCGCAGGTCGGCCCACCCCGCCAGTCCATCGGCGCCGCCCGCCCGTCGGGCTCCGGACGCGAGCAACTGTGCAGCCGCCCCGGTCATCCCGCTCCCTCCGGCAACCTGATCTCCACGCACACGGGGAAGACCTGGGCCGGCGCCGGCATGGCGTGGCGCCGGGGCAACAGGTAGCGCACGATGCGCTCGCGCTCGCTCTCGAGCTGCTTGCGCACCTCCTCGTAGTGGCGGGTGCGCCGCGCGATCTCCTCGCGCTTCTCCTCGATGGAACGGTCGAGCTCGTCGAGGCGCGAGTCTGCGTCGAACAGCGTGCCCTGCTGCCGCTCGGCCTTGAGCTTGTCGATCTCACGCTCCAGCTTGGCGAGCGTGCTCTCCTGGATGAGCGCCGAGACCTCGCCCTGACGACTGCGGTATCTCTCCTCTTCTTCGTCCTTGGCCTGCTCGCCGGCGCGAGCCAACTCGCCGCGCAACACCGCGGAGAGGTCGTCCGCGTACAAGGTGAGGAACCGCCTGACGTCAGGCAACGCGTCGTCGAACAGCTCAGCGGCACGCTCCCGATGATGCTCACCCAGCGCAGCGTCTCCACCGGCGCGCAACGCAGCGGCCGGGACGTGCGGCTGCGGCTCGCCGACCTTGCCACAGCGCACCGGCAGCGCGAACGTGCGCACCCAGTGATGGAAGGTCTCGCGCAGCTCGTTGACCGCCAGCTCCTCGACCGAGAGCAGGATGAGGGCGTCGAGGTCGGCCGGCACGCCGTTCAGCCGCACCGCCCAGCGGGACACCTCGTCACCGGTACCGGGGAAGCGCCGGCGCATGAGCGTCGAGAAGGCGCGCTCGAGCATCGGGTGCGACAGATGCAGCAGCGCTACGTCGCGCCGCGGCGAGAAGACGAGACGCTCGCCCACCTTGTCCAGGAACGGCTCGGGGCCGAACGCCAGGCGCGCGACTGCCCCGCGCCCTCGGCCCCGCGCGTCGAGTCGCAGCGACTCGTCGACGACCTCGGCCCAGCCGGGCAGGTCCGGCCGCACGAGCCGGAAGGTGCCGGCCTCCGGCGCCGGCTCGACCTGCGGCCGGCCGGCGTACACAGCGAGCGCCGACTCCAGCGTGTCGCGCATCCCGTCGCCGTCCAGGTCGAGCTCGGCGGCCAGCGCCGCGACCTGCTCTCCCGCCGCGGCCCCGTGGTCCGCGGTCGCCACCGTCGCGTCCGCGTCGACCTGCGCGCGCCCGCGGACGCTCGCCAGACGTGCATCCAGCTCACCCTGCACCGTCGCCGCGTCCTCGCCGCCCACAAGGCGGCGGTGCGCGGCCTCGGCGAACAGCTCGTTGGCCGAGCCGAGGTCCTCGCGGATGTCGTTGGCCTTGCGCAACACGTGCGCGAGAAACCGGACGTCCTGATCCTCGTCGGTCATGAAGTGGAAGATCTGCACGTCGCGCGCCTGCCCGTGGCGGTCAAGGCGGCCGTTGCGCTGCTCCAGCTTGGACGGGTTCCACGGGCAGTCGTAGTGCAGCAGGTAGCGTGCCGTGCGCTGCAGGTTGAGCCCCTCGGAGGCGGCGTCGGTGCCCAGCAGCACGCGCACCGGCTCGGCCGGGTCGTTGAACGCCTGTTTGACCAGGTCGCGCTCGGTCTCATCCATGCCTCCGAACAGCGTGAGGACGCGCTCGGGGTCGTAGCGCTCACGCAGGCGCCGGGCGAGGTAGTCGAGCGTGGTCTTGTACTCGGTGAACACAACCAGCCGCTCGTCGTCGCGCCACGCGCCGGCGTCCTGCCGCATCAGCGTCTCGATGACGGCCAGCAGGGCGTCAAAGCGCGCGTCGGCGACCGGGTCGCGAGCTACGACG
>Ga0172371_10006931_pt1 | contig 16278 bp, 13 predicted proteins | sample Lak12m_FD_114543 | JGI IMG/M metagenome (GOLD analysis project Ga0172371, IMG submission 114543) | Freshwater microbial communities from Kabuno Bay, South-Kivu, Congo - kab_022012_12m | ecosystem: Environmental > Aquatic > Freshwater > Lake | place: Democratic Republic of the Congo: South-Kivu...
CACCTATCCACGGGCATCTGACTGGCCATAATCGTGGATCGGTTGCCGTGGCGGTCCTCCATGATTTCGAGCAGGTCGCGCCGGCCGGTGACCACCAGCGAGCCGAGCAGCGCGTCCCTGACCGGCGTCGCCGGTCACAGCGCCGCCGAAGTGCGTCACCTCGGCGACTGGGTGCTGGCCACCGCGCATCCCTACTTCGCCGGCAAGAACGGCGCCGCCGAAGCGGTCGCGTGGACGGTAGAGCGATACCACGCACTCGCATCGGTCAGCCCCGACCGCTTCGTGATGCTGAAGGAGGTCGGGTTGCCGAGCGCCGGCGACGCGGGGCTCAGCGAAGAGAACCAGGAGACGTACTACGCGGCGCTGGTCCAGACCGAGACTCGGTTCGCGGCATTCGAGGCTTTCGATCAGCTGTGGAAACAGTACCTACCGGTCGAGCCGCACTGGGGAATCTTCAGGAGCGATCGAACGGCGAAGTTGGCGGCGGGGGTATTTGCGGGAAATTGAGACGGTACGTCGGAGGAAGCTGGAAGGTTGGAGTGTGCGAGCCGGCCGCGCCGGCTCTGCAGTCGCGCGGTGCGAGCAGCAACCAACTGCGAACGTCGGCGACCAGCCGCGCGGCGACGCGGCCGCCCGGACCGGCAACGCTCTCGCGTTGGCCGGAAGCGTTCGATTCGCCGCGCAGCCCGCTCGCACGCTCGTCGCCGCATTCAGCGGTGTCCAGCTTGCGCACCGTCAGATGACGCCGCCAGTCGAGCGCCAGCCAGTACGCGCCGTTCTCAGCCAACGGCGTCACGCACCAACTCCCATCGCTCATGGTCCAGATGTTCATCTTCCTGTCCTCGCCGTCTTCGTATCGTGACCTGGTTAGCTCGCCAAGAGTCTGGTCGACGTTCGCGCAATACGCCGCAGTAACCGGTAGCGATTGCGCAGCCGCCGATGCTCTAGTTGAGAGAGCGCTTCGCACTCTTCGAGCGCCGTACGCCCAGGAGGTCCTTCCAGCGCGCCACCTCGCGCCTCGCAACCAGCAAGTGTTCGATGACGCGCGCTCCGCTGCGCGGATCGTTGTAGGCGTACAGCACGTGTTTGTCGGCGCTTCTTAACGTGTGTCCGCGGACGGCTTCGAACCTCACCAATGCCGACTGCCCGATGTACTCCATGCGTTGTGAGGTCAGGCGCAGGTACTCGACCAGCGTTCCGACCGAGCGCACCACGAAGAAACCTTCCGCCGTCCGCAGATAGACGTGGCCCTTCTTGAACAGCGGCCTCAGCCTTTCAGGCACCGGCAAGCGTCGCTCCCGGACCGCCGAGGGGAGAAATACGAGGTTCACCGCGCCCTCGTGGATCGTCACCTCGTAGGCCGAGTCTCCGCCGACCTGCAAAGCGGAAAAGAGCCTGCCGCCGTCGAATCGCGCAGCTTGCGCTCCGCTGCCGTTGCTCGCCGACCGCGTCGCCCAAGCTGACAAGGTTGAAGAAGTTGAAGTGTTTGAAGCCCCACTGTGGCTGACCATGCCCATGTCGATCCCCTCCGTTGTTTTCGTCTTGCCCACGACGCCGTGCCGCGTCTCTCTGCTGCTAACCTGTGTACACACTCATCCTTTGCCGACTTGCGTTGACTTGCGCTGACCTCGAGATCCGCACGCCGGCAGTCGGCGGCCACCAGGCACTGCTACGCACGCGGCGTTCGCATTTGTACGCGTTGCGCTTTCGTTCTTTGCTGCGGCCCGAGCAACGACCGCGGTGCGTGTGTTTCGTGACGTGCATGGTGAATGACCCCAGGGCCAGCTATCGCAGATCAAGCGAGTCGGCTCAATAGACTTGCGACGCCTTCACTCGTGCTGCGCTCGCGCAACAAGCGTTCGACGACTGCGAACACAGATAGCGCCAACCGGCTTTAAAGACGGCAACGCGAATGGTTCACTGTCTACACCGGGTAGGTCTGTCTTGGTGACTTTTTTCAGCGACGAAAAAAGTTTGCCGCTTATCGCGCGTGCGGTGTTCGTTCGCGGTGCGGTACGCCTCGGCGTCGCAGCTGTTTCGGCTGCGCTTGTCGTACAAGTTCGGACAGAACGCTGAGTTTGCGGCGCCGCATCGACTCACGTCGGCGAGCAGTCGTGAACGCGCGCCGCACGCGAGCGTTCAGAATTGGACGGAATCCGCCGGGAATCTTCGAAACAAAGCCGTCGCCTACAAACGCAACGCCGGTTCTTCGATCGCGACGGCGCGTCGATTCGGTTTGTCTGGGCTCGAAGCCGACTAGCCGCCGGCGCGCTTGGTGCGCCGCGACGTCTTGCCGGCGGGCGATTCGCCGCCGGTCTCCGGAGCCGGCACGTCATCGACCAGTTCGCATTCGCCCAGCACGCGGTTGTCGTGCCCGGATTCGATGGGCGCGCGTGTGTACGTCGCACTCACCACTCGCATCAGCGGCACACCTAGTTTCTCCGGATACAAGCGCGCAGCGAACTTCGCGTCGGTCGCGACTTTGGCGCCCGCGAAAGTCCCCGCGCCGCTGTGACCGAGGATGCAGATGACCACTCTGTCCTGGCCGTTCCCGGCCGCGTTTCGCGAAGCCGGCGCCAGGATCCGGTAGACCACGATCATCGCGCAGTCCTGTCCGGCGCCCTCCTTGACCGTCGTACGAAACGCCACGAGTTTGCCGGTGCTATTCGACACGATGCCGAAATTGCTGCCCATCCCCTGCCAACCGAACGACGAGGCGACCTTGTACTTGGAGCCCCAGACGAAACCGTACGGGAAGGTCTCGCGCATACCGTGCGTGTAGGGCGGAACTCCGTAGGCGTGGCAGACGACTTCCTCGGTGTTCTGATTGGCTATCTGTGAACCGAGAATGACGTGATTGCCTTCCTCGAAGATGTTTCGAACGGAATCGTTGTCCGCGGGATCGAGCCCGTGTCCGGCGCCGGTCACGTGCTCGCGCAGGCTTACACCCACGTCCAAGCCCGAGTGTTTGAGGTACTCGCTGATCCACTTGAACGCGCGCAGATCCCACACACCCACGTACTGGCCGGCGAGGATCAAGTCATCGGGAGGTACCGGGCCGGCGCCGGTAGAGGGCAAAGACCTTGATCCGTAGTGGATGGTCACTTCTCCGGCACGCTTGATCGGAGCCCAGATATCGTCCTGGCTGAGCAGGAACAACTCGTCGAGAGTGATGTCCAACGCACCGCAGATCTTGGCCAACGCCAGCCGGCTCACGCGTGCCCACTTCTCGCCGCGCAGTGACGAGATCGCCTCGTGTCCCACGCCCGAGATGCGTTCCAAGTCCTCCACCGTCATCCTTCCCCGAGCTTCCATGATTTCGCGTAGCCGACAGTGTACCTGCACGTTCGCCCCCTCCCGTTTCGCTGTTCCTGGTCGCCTCTTCGTGGTCTTCGTTGAGATCGTACGATTTCATTTACGGCTTTCCTTTGGAATAGCCGTCGGACAATTTGCTGCGTCTCGATCGTCGGGCGTGAGGCATCGGCACACATACACAAACGACAATCGTTACGGCCGTCTGCGCCGCGACTCTGAAGCAACTGCTGCAGAGATCTGCCGCGGCATTTTTTTCGCGCCGTGACGCAGTACCGCGAGGCCACCCGGCGGTTTCGAGGAATCGCGCAGCGCTGCATCGCGCTGTCGGGCGACCCGTATCTACCGATCACTGCAGCGCGTGAACCGTTCAATGTTGAACGAATGCTGCAAACTCTGCGAGAAAATCCTTGCGTCGCGGCCATTGACGCTGTACGCAGTGGTGCCCGGTGGGAAGCCTTGGTGCTGCGCCATTCCGCGCGCCGTCAGTGGCTCGAGAACACCGATCGGCCGCGCGGCGGAGTGCTCAATCGAACAGCCTTCGCACGATCAGAGGCCGCGGCACGAACTCGCTTCTCTCAGGTTCAGGTCTTCCCGGAGCTCTTCCGCAAGATGGCCCGACTCAGCCGGCCACGGCGTGTCGAGTGGCAGCGCCGGTTGCTCGAGCCACGCCGCGCAGGTTTCGAGGCGACCGAGCCGCGAGCGGTCGTTCAGTATTTCCGCGAGCATTCCCAGCAATTCGGCGTCCCGGTCGGAGAGCGACGGTCGAATGAAATCCAGGATCGGCTCGACCGCCCAGCGCGCGATCACGTTCCCGTGCAGCTGCAATTGCGGTCCCGCCAGCAGCGAACGCAGCAACCCGACGAAAACTCCGCTGCTCTCTGCACCCAGCAACGCGGCGGCCAGACGCGTCCACAGGATGCGCGCGCTGGTGATGTCGTGGCGGTCGCTCTTGAGCTGCCAGCCGCGCGCCAGGTGTTCCTTCGCCTCGGCCAACTCGCCCTGCATCACCAATAACACGGCAACGTTGTTGAGCCGGTGGGGAATCGTCGGGCTGCCGGCGCTGAGCGCGGCTTCGTCGATGCGCAGCGCACGCCGGCTCAGCGGCTCGGCTTCGGCCGGCCTGCCCATCGTACGCAACAACACCGCGAGCTGATTGCAGGCCAGCGCGGTATCGGTGGAATCGGAGCCGCGGCGCCGTTCGACCTCGGCCAGACTGCGGCGTCGCAGCGGCTCGGCGGCGGCGCATTCTCCGCGGTTCTCCAAGGCCTGCGCTCGGACTTCCGTCCCATACGTGGAGGTACCGTCGCCGTGGTCGACGTCGACGGGCGGGTGCAGTCTGGAGCCGGGCGCGAGCCACGCGCCCCACTTTGCCGCTGTCGCGAACGGATCGCGCAGATCTACCGAGCGCCTGCCGGCGCTGTCCCAGATACCCCACCAGTCGCAGAAGAGGTTGGACCTGTCGCTCGGCGCGAGCTGCCGAACGTAGGCTGCGCGCACAGCCGCGCGGCCGACGGCCGGCGGATGCTCCATCGCGCGGTCGATGCCGTCGATGCCGGGCAGCGCGTGCGTCAACACGCCGGCGCGCTCGAGCGCACCGAAAACGCCGCCGCCGTCGAGTTGCGCGAAGCGCGCGTCGAGCTCGAACAGCTCCTGGCGCAATTCGCGAAACGCCCGCAGAGCGTCCTGACTCGGCCCACCGCGCCCCAGGTGCAGTCTCGACCGGCGCGTCGCGACAGTGGCGGCACGGCGGCGCGCTGATCCGAAACGCTCGAACAGATCGGCCGTTTCTTCTTCGCTTGTGCCATCTGCCAGGCCTGGCGCGTGTGCTGTATCTGCCAGGTCTGATGCATCAGGCGCGTAGGCTGGAGGTTCACCGTTGGCGTAGGCGCGCATCAGGCGGTTCCACCGCTTCAACGACTTCCACGTCGTGCCTCGGCGCAGGGCGTGACGCTCGTACAGAGTTCGTTTCATCGCCCAGTCGAGAATCGTGGCAACCGAGCCAGGAGCCTCGGCGAGCAGGTCGAGCACCTCGTGCCAACGCCGGCATGCCTCTGCAGCCCAACGCGGCATGAAGGAAGCGTCGACGTGATCCTCTGCAACTTGCAGGTAGTGCCGCTGTATTTCCACGGCGCTCAGGCGACGCCCTTCACCGACCGCGCTCACGGCGCGGCAAGTGGGGTCCGAAGCGAACAGACGCATCGTCCGCAGCGGCGACTCGAGTTGCACCGCATCGCCCGGCCTGAGCCCGCCATCGACCATAGCGACCACCAGCGCGGTGGTGGCCACCTTGAGCCAGGCCGCCGTATCAGAGGCGAGCGTCTCGCCGGCCAGCACGTGCAGGCGGTGATAACCGCCGCCGCTGAGCGGTTCCTGCTTGGTGTGAAATATCCCGCGTTCGCCCTGCGACTGGCTCGATACGGCTTTGATGAGGTGCCACACGCGCGGCGACAGCGTGAACTGCAGTTCCCCGCCGCACAAGTTATTGAAACCGCCCGCACCGGTGTAGACGATTCGCGACACCAGGTGCGGCACGATCTGCTCGGGCAACAAGCGCGGATCGCAAGTGTGCATGTAGTTTTCGTGCTGGCCCCACGTCGTTTCCTGGCCCGAGTAGTCGACGTTGCAGCGCAGCAGATAGACGCTCGCGACTTCACTCATGCTCGCCGCAGCCGCCGCCGCCAACTCCGACAGCAGGCGGTCGCCCGCGCGCTGGTAGCGGACCACGTCACGCGGATCGGTGCACTCGGGCGTTGCAAATTCCGGGTGGTCGGGTGCGTCGATGTAGAAACGCGCGCCGTTGGGAAGGAACAGGCCGCGCCCGGTCCCGTCCGACAGCGTCGGGAAGCGGTCCTCGGCCAGTTCGAGCATGCGGCGCAGCACCGACATGCGATCGACCGGATCGCCGTCGGTGCCGACCGCGCTCAGCGCATATTCCGTTTCGATTCCGAGAAGACGATCAGCCATCGCCAACCTCCCGTGAGACGCTCGTTGTTGTTCCGTCCACGGATGCGTTCCATTGCCCTTGATCGGGAGGACGCATCGCAGTCCTTACGAGTGGTGCCACCATTCGCGGATCGCAGTCTACGTCTGCGTCGCGTCGCCTCCATCGCGACATTCCCGCAAGCGGTTGTTGCTTCGCAGCAAGTGGTCAGGAATCGACAATGGGCGCAGCGACACATTCGGACGCGCGAGAGCAAACGCTTTTCGTCATCGACAGAGCGCCGTGTCGCGCTATCATGGACCGCTGCGACGTGAATTGTTTCCGCAGGGGTTTGCGAGCTCGGTCAGCTGTCACGCCGCCGACGTGGAGGCGCCATGAAACTCTCTGTGCGTGCTCGTGGACGGTTCGTCATCCGGGCTGGCGGTGAACACCAGCGCGTGTCGGCTCTGTATCGGCCTTCGGGGCGACGGAGCCGCACGCCGAGCGCCGCTGGTGGCAAGAGCCTGCGACTGACGATCTCGTCTCTCGCGTTGTGTCTGTTCACGCTGCTCGCGCATCGCACCGTCGCCGCCGAATCGCTGTGCGGCGACGTCGATTGCAGCAGCGCCGTTCAGGCCACCGACGCCTTGTTGGTCCTGAAGACCGCCGTCGGCATCGATGCCGGACTTCAGTGCGATTGCCCGACCACTACCACGACGACGACGCTCACGCCCGATTGCGCTGGCGTTGATCGAGACGGCTTCACCGCCAGACTCGCCGCCGCACACTGCGTCGCCTACTCACCGAGTGGAGATTGGGATCCGAACACCGGCAAGTACCCTTCCTCCGAGAGTGTCGCCGACGACCTCGCGCTGCTGCGTAGCAGCGGCTTCGACTGCGTAGTCACCTACGGCGCCGACCACGTGCTGGCCGACGTGCCGTGCATGGCCAAGCAAGCCGGTTTCACGTTGGTGGTGATGGGCGTGTGGAATCCGGCGAGCGCGGACGAACGCGCCGGCGCGGTAGCCGCCGCCGATTGCGCCGACGCATACACGGTCGGCAACGAAGGCCTCACGCTCCCGTACGGCTACGGCTTGGCGTACTCGTGGGACCAACTGGTCGCCGCGATGGCGAGCCTGCGCGCACAGACCTGCCGGCCGGTGACCACCAGCGAACCGAGCAGCCCGTACCTGACCGGCGTCGCCGGCCACAGCGCCGCCGAAGTGCGCCACCTCGGCGACTGGGTGTTGGCCACCGCGCATCCCTACTTCGCCGGCAAGAACGGCGCCGCCGAAGCCGTCGCGTGGACGGTAGAGCGATACTACGCACTCGCGTCGGCGAGCACGGACCGTTTCGTGATGCTGAAAGAAGTGGGCCTGCCAAGCGCGGGCGACACTGGTCTCAGCGAAGAAAACCAGAGAACGTACTACGCGGCGCTGCTCCAGACCGAGACTCGGTTCGCGGCATTCGAGGCTTTCGATCAGCTGTGGAAACAGTACCTGCCGGTCGAGCCGCACTGGGGAATCTTCAGGAGCGATCGAACGGCGAAGTTGGCGGCAGCGGTGTTTGCGGGGGGTTGAGACGGTAGGTTGGTGGCCACTGGAGTGGTGAAGTGTACGAGCCGACTGCGAGCTGTCTCTCTTGCTCTCTCCTCGCCAGAACTTGGCGCGTCGATCTTACTCATTCGTATCAACGCGAGTTCCTGACACGGCCCGAACCCTGAGGTCGTCTTGTTTTTTTCACAGAAGATGCCTCGGGTTGGATTTACAGCGCCGCTAGAGTCAGCTACACGAACACTCACAGCTTACGGACGATCTCGGCTGCCGCGCAGACCAGCTTGAAATGGTCAGCCTCGCGAGCATCCAAGTATTGGCGGATCTTTATGGAATACGGCACTGTACCGCTCTTCAGGTAGACCGGAAGATGGAATGCCCGCACTGCCGAAGCGGCAACACGGAATTCAAGCCTAAGGCAGCACAGTGGGAGTGCTTGGATTGCGAGCGGCGTTTCGAGGGCGAACCACCAGCTTACCATCGACGGCACCGCGCGGAACGTGCTACCCGTCGGGCGAAAATCTTTCTCAGTTATGGTCACGATCGGAACGCAGGGCTTGTTAGCGAGCTCAAGACCGACCTCGAGAAACGCGGGCATGAGGTCTGGATCGATTACAAGGATATCGGAACTTGGGAGGACTGGAGGGGCAATATCACCCGGGGCATCATCGACAGCGAACTGGCCGTCGCTTTTCTATCGAGGCACTCGACAAGAGATCCCGGAGTTTGTCGCAATGAAATAGCGATTGCCCTGCATCACTTCGGTATCGTCTACCCTGTACTGCTCGAAGCAGAGGCCGAGGTTGACCCTCCGGTCACCATCACCCACCTGCAAATGTTGGATCTCAGTCGATGGAATGACATTCGCGACGGCAAGGTGCCAGGCGAAGACTGGGAGCGCTGGTATGAAGAGAAGCTCCTTTCGATGGTCGACAGGATCGAAGGAGAGGGCAGCCAGTTAGCCGACCAGTCACGAAGTCTGCGCGATACGCTCCGTCCAGAGAACTTCGACGACCAGATCGCACGGCACGTCCCGGGTTTTGTCGGGCGCCAATGGATCCTTGACGACTACACGGACTGGCTGGAACGCTGCTCAGAGTCGCGCGTCTTCTGGCTCATTGCAGGTCCCGGCTTCGGAAAGACCGCCTTCGCCGCGAATCTCGCAGACCAGCAGCGCGGCACTGTTGCAGGTACGTGGTTTTGCGAATCGGCGAGCGGCGAGCTTCGTGACGCCAAGCGGGCAATCAGAACTCTCGCTTTCCAACTCGCTCTTCGGTGGGAGGATTACCGCGACAGCCTCCTGAAGAAGCTTGGAATTGATCAGCCATTCGCTTCCTATAGCCGCACGGAACTTAACGAAGTACGCGACGACTTATCAGGGAAGGACGCCCACGATCTCTTCCGGTGTCTCTTGCTGGATCCGCTGACGGGGTTGATCGAGCGGGAACACCCTTGGGTCATTCTGATCGATGCCCTGGACGAAGCGACCGACGAGAGCGGCGATAACCCGCTCGCGGATCTCCTGAGCCAGCATTTCGCGCGTCTGCCGGCATGGATCCGTTTCGTGGTTACTAGTCGTCCGGAAGCGGCTATAACGAGTCGCTTGGAGGGCTTCCGGCCGCGCCGCGTTGAAGCGCAAGACCGCAGAAACGTCGACGACCTTCACGAGTACTTCGACAAGAACATCGCCAGGCACAAGGAATTAGAGGACCTGGCGAATGATGAACGAGCGCGAATCAAGGAGACGCTCATCGGCCTTAGCGAAGGGATGATCCTTTACCTCAAGATGGTCGAACAGGGTTTCAGCGAGGGTTCTCTCGAACTCGCGACGCTCAATGGGCTCGAGCACAGTCCGAAGGGTCTCTTCAGCCGATACGGCGCCAGCTTCCGGCATCGCTTCGGCAGCGGATACGGGGGGAACGTCGCCACACTCTTGCGGCTGCTGGTGGCTGCACCCGCCCCGCTGTCACAGCACCTAGCGCAGGAAGTACTGGATTGGAACAGCGAGCAATACCTGGGAGCGCGCAACGCGATCGGTTCATACGCCGAGGATAACCTCGAAGGAATCGGGCTATTTCACAAGACATTGCGGGACTGGCTGACATCGACAGTCACCGCCGACTTCCATCTCGACCCGGACGCGGCGCTGCAGATGGTCGACGCAACATTGAGCCGCGTGGAACGGGAGTGCGGACCCACCCACGAGAGAACCGCCGAAGTGAGGAACTGGATGATGCGGTCACTCCATTCCGCACGGAGATTCCCCGATCTCTTGCGTCTTGCGAGACGGGCGGCAGAGTCGCTCAGGAGGGTTGGTGATTACGGTCCGGGCGGGTGGTGGACACTCAAAGCAGCACTCGATGGAATGCCGAGAGACACTGCTCGATTCGCGATGCCCGAAGTCCTCAACTACATACGTGAGGCCCGCGCCCAGCTTGCGCGCAGTGGAGCGCGGGATCTTTCCGGTGCGGACGAACTCCTGATGTCGTTGCCGTTGTCCGCTGCGGTCGTGCCGGATACCGGCGCCGACCGGTCCGCACCAACGGATACCGTGGAGTTGACCCAGGGCGACGTCTTCGACTTTGCAAAAGAACACGAACTGCTGGTGGTCTTCGGTCACACGTCGTTCAACCTGATGGGCGGTTCATGGATGAAGTTCAAGAAAGCGCACGAGGGGTTTGAGAGGATCAACGATCCATTCACCCACTTCGACGGGCGCCCACAGGAGTACGCTCCCGGCAGGTGGGTGTGGTTTATCGCGGAGGAAGACAATAGAGGAGTGTGTGATGAATCGCTCAGGCTGACGATGGCCGGTATCCTCGAGTGGGCATCTCGGATGCGGCTTTCGCGAATCGCGACGAACGGTATCAGAAACACGGACCATGGTGGTGACCATCTAGCGAACAGGGATAGCGACGACCGGCGAACGCGCCTCATAATTGAACTGGTGACGGAACACGCGATGGCCCGGTCCATGAAGATCACGCTTGCGAGCCTAAACGACGTGTTCGTCCGAAATGCTGAAACCTGAGCGCCAATAGCGCGCGATGACATGCGGCGGTTGTCGCGTGCGGACGAGTTGCGACGAGTGCTGCGAAAGTTTCGGCCGACGACGGAACACCCTCGTGGCCGGCAAGACCGTCAGCATACAGCGACGATCGCCGGCAGCAGAGCCACCGGTCGGTCAACGGTCGATGTCGGCGGTGATGTGGACACGGCGGTCGCCGAGTTCCAAGAACAACGTCGAAGACAACACTGAGTCCTTGATCGCTACGGGAACGAAAAACTGGCCGCCGGTGCGTTGTCGCTTCCGGCGCCGAGCAAGCCACGACGTGAACGTGGCTACGCTCACGTCGCACTTGTCGCTCGCGGGCCGGTTGCCACAAACGCGGCAGCGGCGTAAGAGGCATCAACTCAGAACCGAGTTCTCAGAGAAGCAGTTCCGCAGCAGACGAGACGTTCCCAGGTAAGAGGAAAGGACAATGGCACGTAAGAGCAAAGCCTACGTTACAATTGAATGCAATAAGTGTCTTGGCGACACTCAAATCTTCGAATGTGATGGCCAGAGGGTGGAATACAACTTGATTTATCGCTGGGTGAGAATGTCACTGCTGCGAACCGCCCTTCCAACGCGTACGGAACAAGAATTTACCGTTCAGCTTGACGACGACGCAGTGGACGACGACATGGAATTGTCAGATGTCTGGGTCGAGTCGTGGGACAATCACGTTGCTGATGCGAAACTGCGACGCAAAGTCCAAAAAATTATCGATCGCGATGATGATGACATCCGGGAAAATCTTGAGCAATTGGGCTTTGAGAATGTAGACGGTTATTACAGCTTGGTGATCAATGCGGAGTTTGGACACGACTACAAAGTGAGCTAGGAGTGTGCGCCGCAGAAACATCGCGGCGAAACTCTGAAAGAATTGCGCATGCCAACGAGCTTTCGTCCGTATTTGCCTGAGCAAACCCTGCTGCTGCCGCCTTCTCTGAGGGAGTGGCTCCCGGAGGGGCATCTTGCCTATTTCGTCTCGGACACGATCGATGCGCTCGACCTGTCGGTGCTGTATGAGCGCTACGAAGGCGACGGCCGTCGCAACCAGCCGTACGATCCGCGGATGATGCTCAAGGTCCTGGTCTACGCCTACGCGACCGGAACGTTTTCGTCCCGCCGCATCGCACTCAAGCTCGAAGAAGACGTGGCCTTCCGGGTACTCGGTGCCGAGAACTACCCGGCCCACCGCACGATCTCGGAGTTCCGCCTCCAGAACCTCGAGGAATTCGAGAGCCTGTTCATGCAGGTGGTGCGCATCGCGCGGGAGGTCGGCCTGGTAAAGCTCGGCACGATCGCGATCGACGGCACCAAGATCAAGGCCAACGCGAGCAAGCACAAGGCGATGAGCCACGGCCGGATGGTCAAGGAAGAGCAACGCCTCCAGAAGGAGATTCACGATCTGGCCAAGCGGGCGCATCAGCAAGACATCAAGGAAGACGGCCTGTACGGCGCCGAGTTTCGTGGTGACGAGATTCCGGCGGAGCTCGCGCGCCGCAACGAACGACTGGCGAAGATCAAAGCTGCGCGCGAACGACTCGAAGCACGCCAAGCTGAAGAAGACACCCGCGCCGGACGCAACCCTTCACCGCTAACGAGAATGGACCCATCCGTGCTCGGTTAGACTGACCCACTTGCGGAATGGAATTGCGAGACAAAGTGTTGGGTCGGTGCGCGGCGACACCGTGGCGGTGCTACGGCGTAGAGTCCGCGCGGGTACTCGATGAGGTCGAGCGACGTGGGCGACGCGCCGTCAGTCTTGCGGGGGACGCAGTGAGGAGCCGGCGATTCGAATGGTGGTGCAGTGGTGGCGCAGGCGGCTCAGCAGCGCATCGACCATGCTCTTTTGTCCCAGGAATTCGTACCACTGGTCGTAGTCCAGATTTGTGGTGATGAGAGTCGACTTGCGCCTGTACCTCTCCTCCATGAGCTTGAAAAAGATGTTCGACTGTTCGGGACGCAGATTCAGGTAACCGAGTTCGTCGATCAGCAAGACGTCGATGCGCATGAGCTTGTTGAGGAGCTTTCGCGAGGAGCGATCGGCCAGACTGGCGTACATCTCGTCGAAGAGGTCTTGGGCGGCGACGAAGAGACCGCGGTAGCCGTTCTCGAGCGCCTTTAGCAGGATGCCGGTGGCAAGTCCGGTCTTACCGACGGCAGTCTCGCCGATGAAGACCAGGTTGGCCGCGCGCGGTACGAAGTCGAGTTCGGCCAGGCCACGGATCTGTGTGCGGTTGATGCCGGGCTGGGCGTCGAACGGAAATGTCTCGAGCGACCAGCGCTCGGGAATCTCGGCCCGCTTGATGCGGTATTCCAGTGACTGCTCTCGGCGGTGGAGGTATTCCTCGCGAAGCAGTCGTGCCAGCACCTCGCGTGTGGAGGAGCCCTGCTTTTCTGCGCGCGCCAACTCACGGTCCAGGACGCGGTGCATCTGTTTGAGCCCCAGACTGGCAAGCAACTGTTCGAGGTCGTCACTCATCGCCTTTGTCTTGGTCGTCATCGTTCATCCCCAGGCGAAAGTAGTTGCCGGCGATCTCGGCCAGCAGCATTTTCTCGATCCGCACCAGATCGAGCAGGCCGTACTGAAGGGCGCGAGCAGCAGCGCGGCGCAGAGCATCGGTTGGATAGTCGAGGTAGAGTCGGTGCAGCGCGCGGATCTCGCGCACGGCGCGGCCGCCGTGGTGAGCGCGAAGCCGGCGCGTCAGGTCGGCGATTTCAGGGCCGACGCCGATCAGTTCCTGCTCCTGGCGAAGCGGCGCTGCGTTGCCCACACGTCGCGAGCGTGTAGGCGAGGGATCGGCGAGCATGCTTCGCTTTTGCAGCCCGCGCTCGACTCGTGGATACACAGCCAACTCCTTGCTCCCATCAAAGATGCGCACGCGGTCTTTGCTTTCGCGCACTTCGACCTTGCGGCCGATCATGGAGTCGGGCACCTGGTAGCGGTTGTTGTGCAGGCACACGAAACCTTCCACGTCGACCATGCGGCAGGCCAAGTCGTAGACCTCGGGGATGTAGATGGGCAGCGCTTTGAGCGAGGGCCGTTCGGTCGCGAACAGATCGATCGGGCGCGTCATCAGGTGCTTCTTGAAGCTGGTGTTGGCCCTTTGGCACCACGCGGCGAGCTGCGTGTTGAGGTCGGCCAGATCGGCAAAGCTGCGTCCGGGGTAGAAGTTGTTTTCGATGTAGTGAAACGGCCGCTCCACGCGCGCCGAGCGGTTGGCGTCGCCCAGTTCGTGGGCGGCGAACTCAAAGCCGAAGCGGTCGGCAAAGGCCGCCATCTCGGGAGCCGGGACCGCGTTTTTTCCGGTGCCGCGGGCGATCACCACTGAGGAGTTGTCGAGCATGCAGCGAGTGGCTGCGCCGCCGATGACCTGTAGCGCCTCGGTCAGGAATACCTTGGCCCCGAAGCGGTTCCACTGCGGATAGACCTGCGCGTAGATGATTCGCGAGAAACAAAGGACCAAGGAGGCGCACTGCACCCGCCGCACTTTGTCGCCGATGCGCACGTCGTGCGGCGAGGTGTCGTGCTGCATCTCCTGGCCCGGGGCGAAGTCGTAGCGACCGGCCGGCCGTTTCTCCTTGACGCCGATGCCGTGGCGGCGACAAAACGCGGTCAGTGTCGAGTAGGAGATCTCGACACCGTCGCTGGCAAGCTCCTCGATGACTCGTACACGGTTGCCCTGGCAGTCGGCGTACAAAGCCTTGATGCGATCTCGGTGCTCGCCGAGACTTTCCACGCGCTCGATGGCCGGCACCTCGGCCTTGCCCGATGCCAGCACACGGCGTACCGAATTGCGCGAGACTTTCAGCGCCCTGGCAATGGCGCGCACACCTTGGCCGCGATCACGTAGCTCCAAGACTGCCCGGCGAATGTCCAGATCAAGCACCGCCTGTCACCTTCTCCAGCAATGCGGCAAAGCTTGCCTGTGCCTGCTGCCAGGCAAGGCGCAGCGCCGCCGGCCACGGCATCTGCTTGTCGCGCTCGCCCAGGCTCTGTCGTACCCGGCGCGAAATACCCGAGAGCGACTGCAGATCGCGCACCAGGCCGCGCTCGCGCTGCTCGCCCGGATCGATCATTGCGGCCTCGCCTTGGCTATCGACCGCTTTCTGCTCGACCTCCAGATACAGCAGCGGCTGCTCGGCGATACGCTGGCGTTGCGTGGCGCTGCCGGCGCGCCAGCCGGCGTAGATGACGGCAAGCTGCCGCACACTTGTCCGGCCTCCACCAAGCGCCGCCACCAGATGCTCGCACTGCGCGCGGTTGGCCCGGGCCAACGGCACCAGGTACTTCATCGCCGCCTGCGCCGGAACAACGCCGCGCCGCACGGCATCCTCCACAGAGCCCGGCAGCTTCTGGATCAGTGCCAAGCGGCGCGATACCCAACTCGCCGAACGCCCCAGCAGACAGGCAACCTCGCGCTGGGCGTGATCGCGCATGAGCTCACGGATGACCCATGCCTCCTCGATCGCCGAGCGTACGCGGCCGCGCTCCAGACGAAGGCACAGCGCCAGCGCCTGCGGCCGCGGCATGTCCAGCACGACGGCATCGACCGTGTCGCGATCGAGTCTGCCAAGCGCTGAGACTCGGCCGTAGCCATCGATCAGCACGTAGCGCTCGCCCTCGCGCACCACGAGCACCGGTTGCTGCTGTCCGTGCTCGGCCAGCGAGGACAACAGCCGCGCCTGCCGGCCGGCCTCAACGATGCGAAGTCCCGAGTACTCCAGATCCAGTTGCCAAAGCTCCACCTGCATTGCCGCCGTGCTCCCTGCCCCTTGCGCAAATCCAGATCCGCGACGGCGCCGGCGGTCATTGATAGACCTGCCGCGCTCAGCGCCGCTCCCCCTCTGGCCCTCGCTACATGCCTCGGTTCTAAGCCGAAGAGACCCGGCCGACCATGTCGTCTCGCGGCGCCGCAGCCATCCCTCCAGGGAATTCCCTTGCACTCACGGCTACTTGCCGCCCCACTGCGTCTCGCACCCAGTCTCCCAGTACTTTGGTGATTTCCTCAATGATCACGGCCAGTTCTGCGCCCACTGCGTCTCGCACCGCGTCCCAGTGAACTCGCTGCTCCGCGGCCATCGCCGCGCCATTGCCACCGCCAACATCGACGCGGACACGCTGGCGCAGCCGGTGCGTCTGCTCGGCCGCGGCCTCGCGGCCGAGCCAGCTCGCGCATGAACGGCGGTGCCGCTCGCGCTGGCACCCCGGCGCGCCGCACACGCGCTGACGCTGACCTGCTCGTGGATGGGGAATGAACCAGCGCCGGCAGATCCGGCACGGTCGCTTACGAGTCATCGTGGACCTCCGATCGCATCGGAGATCCACCGCTGTTGCTCTCAGTGCCGGGTCAACACACCGGTCGCCGAGAATTCGCTGATGGTGGTGGGTCCGTCTTCGTTAGCAGGGGTGGGTCAGTTCTGGCGAGCGCTGAAGC
>Ga0172371_10006932_pt1 | contig 16277 bp, 15 predicted proteins | sample Lak12m_FD_114543 | JGI IMG/M metagenome (GOLD analysis project Ga0172371, IMG submission 114543) | Freshwater microbial communities from Kabuno Bay, South-Kivu, Congo - kab_022012_12m | ecosystem: Environmental > Aquatic > Freshwater > Lake | place: Democratic Republic of the Congo: South-Kivu...
AGACATTATTGAGTTTTGCGGTATATATTTTATAACTTCATTATAATCATTCGTAAAAGTAATGACCCCAGTGAAAGACATGGTAAATCCTAAATCCAAAAATTTTTGAGCAACAGAAATATCTCCGGCAAAAAAGTGGACATTGCCTCGAGCTTTAGGATAATTTTTTAATATTTCTATTGCATCAATATATGCGTCTTGCGTCCCCCTGCTTGGTCTTACATGCAACATAAGGGGTTTGTTATGCTTGAGAGAAAAAATAATTTGCTCCTCAAATAATTTTTTTTGCAATTCTCCAGTTTTTTCTTTATCTAGATGAAAATATTCAAGTCCGCACTCTCCTACCCCTACCACTTTTGGACTTTTTATTAATTCACTGAACAAATCTGCTGGGGAAAAATCAGAAAGTATTGTTTCAAGAGCCTTATCCTTATGGCCTAACGCAGAAACAATACTTTCTGATTTTTTTGAAAATTCTAGATGACCGGGGTGAACCCCTATACAAGCCCAGATATCTTCATTAGATTCAGCAATATTTACTGCTATTTTTGAACTTTCTAAATCTGTCCCAATGGTAATTGCCCCTGTTTCTTTTTCTTTCATCCACACAAAAATTTCCTCTCGATCAGAATCAAAATCTTTTGAATCTAAATGACAATGTATATCTATATATTTCATTTATCTATCCTAGCAAAAAGAGGTTTTTCAGGAACTTTATTTTCTTTTACAAGTTCTTTTATTTTTTCTGAAGTCTCGGGCAAGATTGGATTAAGCATTTGAGCGACAGAATATAATCTCAGAACTAAATCTGAAATCATTTGCTTGCCTTTTTCTTTATCTGTTTTTACAACTTTAAATGGCTGCATTTCTTGAATATATTTATCCATAGAAGAAATCTCGTTCCAAACATAATCGCAAGCTTTATTTATTTCAAACTTTTCTATAAATCCAAAAAATTCTGCCATATTTTTTATCTCTGAAATTTCAATTGGTTTGTCTAGATTGTCTTGAGCCATCTTCATAATGCGGCTTGTTAAATTGCCTAGACCGTTGGCCAACTTAGTATTATATGATTGTCTAATTAATTCTATTGAAACTGGACTATCTTCAAACATAGAAACTTCCCCACAAACATAGTACCGTAGCGCCTCTGCTCCAAATTTTTCTACCACTTCATAGGGGTCAACGGTATTACCTATTGATTTGGACATTTTAAGTCCACCTTCGCCCGTTAAAAATCCATCAATAACGATTTGATAGGAGTGAGGCAAATTTGCCGCCAAAAGCATCGCCTGCCACATTGCTGACTGCATTCTTAAATTATCTTTGCCGCAATATTGAGTTGGGGTACCATTAACCCAAAATCTATTAAAATCACCTTTTTCAGGCCACCCCAAGGTTGAAACATAATTGACTAGAGCATCAAACCAAACGTACATTACCTGCTCAGGATCATTGGGTACTGGTATACCCCATGGCATTTTTGATTTCAAACGAGAAATTGAAAAATCTTCTAATCCTCTCTCCACAAAAAGTTTAATTTCATTTTGACGAAAATCAGGAACAACAAAATCTGGCCTCTTTTTATATAAATCTAAAAGTTGTCTTCTAAATCCTGAAAATTTGAAAAAATAGTTTTCTTCTTCTCTAAATTCGATTTCATTATTTGGATGAATTGGACATTTGTTGTCGATTAATTCAGAATCGGTTTTTTCTAGCTCACAACCAACACAATATTTTATTTGGTATGATTTTTTATAAATAAAACCATTTTTATCACAAGTTTTCCAAAACTCCCCCGCAGCCTTTATGTGGTGGTTATCGGTAGTACGTATAAAATGGATATCTTCTGATATCTGAAGAAGTTTCAAAAGATCTTTAAATTTTTGAGCATATTCATCTACATATTCTTGAGTATTTTTCCCAGCACTTATTGCGCTCTGATATATTTTCTGCCCATGTTCATCAGTACCAGTATTAAAAAACACATGGAAGCCCTGAAGCTTTTTGTAACGCGCTATAACATCTGCACGAATAAACTCCAGTGCGTGGCCAATGTGAGGATTTGAATTTACGTAAGGTAAAGTAGTTGTTATGTAAAAATTCTTCATTCTGTTTTTTTGGACAAGCGTTCGGATTCAGCAATTTTGTTCTTTTCTACATCATTTAGAAATTCCATGAGCATAGTAGCTAGTGGCACCGATATGAGCAAGCCGACAAAACCAGCTAATTTACCCCCGATTATAAGAGCTAAAATAGATATAAGTGGTGGCACTCCAACGATTTTTCTTACCACCATAGGATATATAAGCTGATTTTCAAATTGCTGAATTATTATATATAAACCAATTACCATAATAGCGCTAGTCATGCCGTTAGTGACCAAAGCCAAAGTAACTGCGGGAATAGCGGCTAAAATTGGTCCAAAAATAGGTATTATTTCAAACATGCCAGCTAGCACCGCAAGAAGCAAAGCATTTTCCACTCGAAGAAGAGTTAGTCCCAAAAATACAAGCATGGCCACAATGATAGCCAAAACTATTTGGCCCTGCATCCAAAGTCCTATTTTATGTTGAGATCTTTTCCATAGGCTCAATACATATTTTTCATTTTTGGCCGGAGTAACTATTCTTAAAAAATTTGAAACTCCATCAGATTCAACCGATAAATAAAATGACAAAACGATAACCAAAAGAAAACTCAAAATGCCTCCAAAGACAGTGCTAGCTGTTGAGAAAAATCCGTTAGAGAGACTTGAAACGGTTTGATTTATCTGTTCAACTATTTGAGCCAAAGAAAAGTTTTTTGAGAAACCCTCAACTGCTGAGCCAGCAGATATTATTTTGCTATCTTGGAGTGGATTCCACACTTGCAACTCCCCCAGATAACCGGGCAAACTTGAAAGCAAATCTGCTGATTGATTGAGAAGAGGTAAAAATAGAAAATAAAATGTACCAACCAGTATCATAACAGCCACCGAATACATAAACAGAACTGATAAAATCCTTGGCACTCGGCGTCGTAAAAACCACTGAGTCCCTGGTTCAATCGCTGAAGCAATAATAATGGCCAGCAATACTACCAACAGAATATCACGCAGATAATAAAAAGCTGCAAAAAATAAAACTACCAATATAGCCTTAACAATAGTGCCCGTACTTATTTGAATTATTTTGTCATTTGCTTTAATCGCCATATTTAATAATTATAAAGTATTAAGCATAAAGTTAAAAGTAAAGACAAAAACTATACAATCTTCTCTTTAAGATAAGAGAGTAATTCATTTTCAGAAACTCGTGTCTGCTTTCCGCTATCACGATCGCGGACTGTTACGCCCTCTCCCTTTTCTAGAGTATCAAAATCTACTGTCACACAAAGAGGTGTCCCAATTTCATCTTGCCTTCTGTATCTTTTGCCTATATTACCATTATCATCAAATTCAACCGCCCCAAATTCTTTCTTTAATTTTTTATATATTTCTCTGGCTTTTTCTACCAATTGAGGTTTGTTTTTGAGCAAAGGAAAAACCGCAACTTTGACAGGAGCCATTTTAGGTGCGAATTTTAAATAAATTCTTTTTTCTCCTCCTAATTCATCCTCACTGTAAGCAGAGGTTAAAATAGCCAAAGCTGTCCTGTCTAAACCAAATGACGGTTCAATACAATGTGGAATAATTTTCTCTTTGGTTTCTTCATTCAAATAAACAAGATCTATCCCACTTGAAGTGCCATGTCTACTTAAATCATAATCTGTCCTGTAAGCAAGACCGTATAGTTCACTTTTACCAAATGGGAAATCGAATTCAAAATCTATGGTTCTTTTTGAATAAAAGGCCCTGTCTTTATCACTTATTTCGTGTTCATAAACGCCGTCACTATTTATGCCCACTTCTTTTATCCAAGATACTATCTCTTTTCTAAAATTTTCAAATTTTTCTTGCCAATCTTTTGGATCAACCAAATACTCTATTTCCATTTGTTCAAATTCTCTCGCTCTAAAAGTAAAATCTCTTGGGGCTATTTCGTTTCTAAATGCCTTGCCAACTTGTGCCATACCAAACGGAAGTTTTGGGTGAAATGCATCAATTATGTTTTTATAGTTTACAAACATACCCTGAGCTGTTTCTGGACGAAGATAAGATACTGAATTTTCGTCTTCAAGCGCACCAACATTAGTTTTAAAAAGCATGTTGAATTGTCTCTCTTCCCCCATTTCTCCCCCACATTCAGGACACTTTTTTTTATCAGGAATCTGATCAGTTCTAAATCTTTTTTTGCATTTTTTACATTCAGCTAATGGATCAGAAAATCCACCAACATGACCAGTAGCCTTCCAAACATTTTGATTCATTAAAATAGCTGCGTCCATACCATACATATCTTCCCTGTCGGTAACAAATCGTTTCCACCAAGAATCTTTGACATTATTTTTTAAGGCCAAACCATAAGGACCATAATCCCAAGTACCAGAAAGACCGCCATAAATTTCAGAGCCCTGAAATATAAACCCCCTTCTTTTACAAAGAGACACTATTTTATCCATTTTGTTTTCTTCTTTCATGATTTCTTATTTGTATCATTCTATCATTCAAGCTTCAAGCTTTAAGCTTTAAGCTTTTTATTCCGTCACTTTATCATCCCCTGCTTTAAAACTTGGGTCGCCCGAAAAATTGGTGGTAACTACCCCCGCTTTGGCATTTATTTTTAAACCAGTTATTTTATCAGCGCCTGAAAGATAAGTTTCTCCTAAAAGTATCGGTGCTTGACCTATTTGGCTTGAGCTTGGCAAAAATTCCAATTGGAAATAAACTTGCTTTTGGGAAGAACCAAATCCAGTGTTTGGTAACAGTGATCCTACATTCCAGACTACTTCATTAGTTACAGGATTAAACGACAAAATTTCACTCTGAGGACTTTTTTGATTGGTCCATTTAACATAAGGAGGCAAAGTGGCTCTGACCTCTACATTACTTACTTGGTTAAGTGAATTAGTAATACCCCAAACAATTGTATAAGTGGTGGGTAAATTAATTTTTGGAGGCACCATTCCAGAATTTTCAATATTACCGAGCGATCTTACTGTTTTTGAAGATAAAGTAATGTCTGTAGCTAAAATTATTTTTCTTGTTTCCATTATAGAGACTGGTTCAACTGAGCCAGATTCTAATATTCTTTCACCTTTAGCGATTATAGTAATTTCTATTTCTGGTTTTACTCCTTTAGGTATATTCGCATACAGAAGAGGCGTTAATCGAAAAGATAATTTTGCCTGGGAACCAGGTTCCATATCGGAAAATTCGAAAACTGATCTCCTATCCCAAAATATTGTATTATTAATAGACTGGAAAAAACCACCACTACCAGCAGAAACACTAGATTGATTAAAAGCTCCTCCCTTAAATGAAGCCTCGGCAGTAACATTAAATAACCTAGATGGTAAATTATTTCTGACAATAACTTCGGTATCTACGGGCCCCCCTTGGCTAACAAAATCTTTACTACTCCCCCCAACAGATATTTCTAACCCAATAAAAGATTTTTTTATCAAAATTGATTCTGCTAATTCAGAGAACGGTACAGAGATAATCCTTTCATCGTTTTCATTGGCCGTTCCAATATTTATCTTAAAAACTTTTTCCTCATTGTTTTGACCTATAATATTTCCTTTGATAGAAATGTTTTTCTTCTCGCCCGGTTCCAAACTTGAAAACTTCCAAACATTATTCTCATAAAAAGCATCGGGAGATGCGCTCTTAAAGACAAAGCCAAAAGGATATTCTACTTTGACTAAAAAGTTGTTTACCTTGTCTTTAGAGTTAGAAGAGAGCTCCATATTAAAAGTGATATCCTGATTTGAATTAACTTCTTTAGGATATGTCGGGGTTATGATGACTGGAGCAGAACTGATTGATATTTCGTGAGTTTTCTCTTTATAAAAAAGAGCGCTTGAATTTTCTACTCTGTATTCTAAGGATATTTTTATTTCCTTGACGCTTTCTTTTTCACCAAAAAATACAACTTTAATATTTTGATTAAAATTTTCTCCTGATGCTATTTTGCCTAAATTGTATCTTTCATTACTAATCTCCTTAGAGAGGTCAGCTACAGATCTTGTCCCCTGAGGATATTCTATTAACATTGAAGCAGAATCAAGATCAATATTGTTGTTATTTATTACATTTATATCAAGAGAAACTTCTTGTCCTCCACCAACAGAAACAGGTCCAACTATTTTTATATCAACATTTCTTGAAGAGACTATATTAACTCCTCCCAAAAAAACAAAAGCCGCTATACCAGAAGCCAAAACAAAGAACAGAAGAGAGAAAATAAAAATTTTTTTCACAAAGGTGTGTTTGTTCCTGGCCATATTGGAAACATTAGCGACTAATTCATCAAATCTACTTGTCTTGGTGCTTTGCCAACTTTTTTCACCTTCCTCCCCCAGGTTTTCTATTGGTCCACTGTCTTCTGTTTGTTTAAAATCTGACCTGCCAGTATCAATAATATTTGGAGTATTTCTAGAATACAGCTTATTGGTAAGCTTATTTAACTTTTCCCTTTTTTCATCGCCATATTGCATTAACCTTCATTATACCACAATAATATTTAAGTCGCTTTCAGAGATTCGTTGATAAGCTCTATTATTTTCAGACGTCGTGGAGCAATAGTTTCTAGGTCTTCTTTTGCTATCTCGGTTGATGACATAGGAATCATAAATTCAGGATCGTGTCGCATAAAACCTAAGGAATGTAGGACGCGAAGCAGGGTTAGACATTCGGCTATAGCGACATCTTTTTCCTCAGCATTTTTTAAAAAAATGAAAAAATTGGAAATAATAGAAAAAATGGAACTATGAGCTTCCTCTTCTCCAACCAATTTTTTTATTAAATTAAGAATATTGTTAACAATTTTTAGTTTTGTTTGAGAATTTCTGAATTCTTCGAACAAATTCTTTTTGGCTCTAACACTGACCACTTTCCAACCGCTTTTGCCGTGCACCAAAGAGAATTCGCCATATGAAAAGTCTTGCGAGCCCCCTCGTAATTTAGAATATATATTTCTAGCGCCTTGGATCTTGGCCACAATCAAACCAAAGTTTTCAGTAAAAATATTTGACAACCTATTGCTATCCCCCTCGATTCGACTAGAGATAACAATACCTTTTGTATGATGCTTGTGATACATGATAGAAGCTTAAAACTTGGAGCTTAGAGCTTTTAGTATAGAAATTTTAAAAATTATGTTATCAATTTTTAATTCTTCTCCATCGTTTTCTGCAAAAATAATTTCACTGACATTGGTTGGTTTTTTAATTTCCTCTAAAACTGAATTCAAAAAAACTTTACCATTTTGATCAGTCTCAACCAAAAGTTTTACCGAATCAGTTGGTAATAAATTCTTATTTTTGCGCAATTCTTGAACAGCTCTTATAAAATCTCTGGCATTCCCTTCTCTTTTCAATTCTTCTGTCAGATTTGTATCAAGCAAAACTTCATTTTCAATACTATCGTCAAATAAAACTTCTTTTACATTTATTTCATCTTTTATTAAATCCAAATATTCTTCTTTTCCTCTAAGCTCCAAGCTCTTAACTCTAAGCTCTTTCAAAGGCTGTCTGACTTTTATATTGGCTGTCATTCTTTTTTCCAAAGCAAGAGAGACTGTCTTTCTCACTTCTTCCATATTTCTCAATATTTCTTCATCTACCTTCCCCCCTTTAGGCCAAGCACAAAGGTGGACACTATCTGGATCGGAGTCCCCTTTCAATTTCAAATACAAATGTTCCGCAAAAAATGGCATAAATGGTGCTATATATTTTGCTAATTCTGTAAGGACATAATTGGTTGTTGCGAGAGCATTGTTTTTATCTTTGCTATCTTCCGATTTAAATCGGTCTCGAGAACGACGAATATACCAAGTGGAAAGATCTCCAACAAAATCTCGCACAGCCCTAGCTGATTCAAAAACATTAAACTCATCTAAAGCCTTCTCGCCATTGCGTATAAGCAAATTGAGTTTATTTATTATCCATTGATCAAGTATATGAGAACTTTTATTGTCTATTTTTATATTTTTATCTTTATACAAATCATAAAAGGAAATTATGTTTACGAGAAGATTAAAAATCTTTTTTACCACCTCATCAACGGTTTTTTCATCAAAATTTTTAGAATCTCCCGGTTGATTGATTGTATACATCCACATTCTTAGTGCATCAACTCCGTATTTATCAATTACAACCCACGGATCAACCACATTGCCAATATGCTTTGACATTTTTACTCCTTTAGAATCCAATACATGGCCCAAACAAATAACATTTTTAAAAGCTTTTCCTTCGCCCATAAGAACTCCGATAGCATGGAGGGTATAAAACCACCCTCTTGTTTGATCAATTGCTTCAGATATAAAGTCGGCGGGATATTGTCTCTTATTTTCTGGATTTAGACCATCTTGAGCAAAAGGCATGCCACCCGAATCAAACCAAACATCCATTACTTCCTTGACTCTCGTAAGCTCATTTCCTTCTTCATCAACTAATTTGATAGTATCAATAAAAGGTTTGTGTAAATCAAGCTCATAATTTTCATTGTGAGGCAAAGGCACAAAAGTATATTCATAAAACTTTCCTATTTCAGGACTTATGGTATCTATCAATAATTTAGATTTTTTAATATCAGCCCCTTCTAACACAGCAGGCAAGACTTCGTGGAAAATACCATGAGTAACAACTAAAATATTTTTCTCTTTATGCTTAGAGTCAATGTCATATATAAAATCGCCCACCCTATTTTTTGAATCTTGATAACTTTCTCCATTTGGAAGTTTATCGGTAAAATTGTGCACGTTGGATTTATCATACTCAAGATATTCTTCATAAGGTCTAGAATCAAAATCCCCGAAATTAAACTCAACAATGCGATCATCAAATACTATTTTGTTTTCATCAAAGTCAATCTCTTTGGCAATTAATTTGGCCGTCTCTTTTGTCCTGATAAAAGGTGAGCAATAAATAGCATCAATTTTTTTGTTTTTTAATTTTCTACCAGCTTCTATCGCCTGCTCTTCCCCCTTCTTGGTCAAATGGTGAGGAAAATCACGATTGCTACTGCAAACATTTTTTACATTATGTTCCGCTTCCCCATGTCGCATCACAAAATATTTATTACCAGATTTTTTAGTGTATTTTTTTAATTCAGAAACAGAGCCAATAACTTTTACTTCATTAGTCTTTTCGTTTTGCCAAATAGGCAAAGGGGTTCCCCAGTAACGCTCCCTAGAGATTGCCCAATCCTTTATCTCTCGAAGCCATTCACCAAAGCGTCCCTCCTTGATATGCGCCGGTACCCAATTGATATCTTCGTTCTCTTTAACCAACTTTTCGCGCAAATTAGACATTTTTACATACCACGAATCTCTCGCATAATAAATTAAAGGAGTGTGACAGCGCCAACAAAAAGGATATGAGTGCTTATAAGGTTCACTGCTAAAAAAGAAACCGTTTTTCTTTAAGTCTTCAATAATTTCTATAGCTAAAGTTGGTCGGCCCTTTTCATCTTCTTCTTTAACAAATCGGCCAGACATAAAGCTCATATCGGATTTAAAAGTACCATCATCGTTTACCATATGCACTTTAGGTAGCCCTATTTCGTTCCCCAAAACAAAGTCGTCTTGCCCATACATAACAGCAGTATGCACCACGCCCGTACCATCTTCTGTTGTCACAAAATCAGCGTTATAAACTTTAAAAGCTTTGGGTAGTTTTGTTTTTTCTGATTCTGGGGCAAACTTTTCTATATAAGGGTATAAAGATTCATACTCTAAACCAACCAAATTTTTGCCTTTTATTTCTTCAATAATTTCATATTCTTCATTTATTATAGACAAGCGTGCCTTTGCTAAAATAAAAAACTCTTCTTTGATCTTTATTTTTACATAATCGATTTTTTCACCAACCGCCAAAGCCACGTTCCCAGGTAAAGTCCATGGAGTAGTAGTCCAGGCTAAAATATAAACATTTTTTTCACCAACTATTTTAAATTTTAAAGTAACAGATAAATCTTTAACATCTTCGTAGCCCTGAGCCAATTCATGAGAAGAAAGCCCTGTACCACACCTGGGACACCACGGCACTACCTTGTAATCTTTATATAAAAGTTTTTTCTCTTCTATATTTTTTAAAATATTCCAAACCGCTTCAATATAATAATTTTCATAAGTTACGTAAGGATTTTTCTGATCAACCCAAAAACCTATCCTATCGGTAAATTTTTCCCACAAATCAACATACTCCCAAACACTTTCTTTGCATTTTTTATTAAATTTTTCTATACCATATTCTTCTATCTCTTTTTTGGATTTTAAACCAAGCTGTTTTTCTACTTGAAGCTCGACCGGCAAACCATGAGTATCCCAACCGCCTTTGCGACGAACATGAAAACCTCGCATAGTTTTGTAACGAGGGATAACATCTTTAAAAGCTCTTGCCTCTAAATGATGGATGCCCGGCTTTCCGTTTGCCGTCGGCGGTCCTTCATAAAAGACAAATTCTCCATTTGGAGCTGGTTTTTCAAGAGATTTTTGGAAAATTTTATTTTCTTGCCAAAATTTTAGGATTTCTTCTTCCCTTTCAGCAATCTTGCTTTTAGTATTTATATCTTCGGCCATACCAAAAATATACCATAATTATTGGGCTCTTTCTAATCTCCTCCCAACCTCCTCTTTACCTTAAAGAGGAGGTGACTGCTGTCCGGACTCTCCTTTAATGTAAAGGAGAGTCGACACGAAGTGCGGAGAGGATTAGAGAAAAGCCCTCTGGCAGAGAAGATTCTACTGTTATGTGAGTATGATTTGGCAATTCAAATTTTATAGAAAAAGCATGCAAAGCCAGTCGATCAAAACCTATATTATCTTCTTTATTTCGCGAAGTAGGTCCATAAAGCTTGTCCCCCGCCACCGGATGACTAATTGATTTCAAATGCACTCTTATTTGATGTGTCCTGCCAGTTTTTGGTTTAACTTCCAAATAAGCAACCCTCTCTCCGTCAATTTCTCCCTGTGCTAAAACTTTGTAATGTGTTTCGGCTTCTCTCATCTCTCCTTTTGCCCCATATTCAGCAGACCATTTTCTGAAGTCACTACTACTGCGGCCAATTGGTTTATCTATCACTCCTTCTTTTTTATCTGACAAAAAATTACCCCAAACAATAGCATTATAAATCTTCTCTACTTTTCTATTTTGAAATTGTTCTTTTAAAAATTGATGAGCTTCTTTTGTTTTGCCCACCAAAATAACCCCACTTGTATCTTTATCTAAACGATGGACAATACCTGGCCTTTTTATTATTTGCCCATTTTGTAAAGTTTGATGTTCACCCACATCTGAAAGGCCAGGATAATTTTTATTTATCCAATCAACCAATGTTTCTTCTTTATTTCTGCCATCAGAGTGTACCAAAATCCCAGATGGCTTCTCTAGTGCTAAAACATATTCATCTTCATATAAAACTTTAATTTCCATGCCTTAACTATGCCATAAATTAAATTTTATGGTATATTATCAAAGTTACAAATTTACAGGGGCGATTAGCTCAGTTGGTAGAGCAACCCGTTTACACCGGGAAGGTCAGAGGTTCGAGTCCTCTATCGCCCACCCTGCTCCTGTAGTTCAATGGATAGAACAAAGCTCTTCTAAGGCTTTGATGGGGGTTCGATTCCCTCCAGGAGCACCACTTCGCTAAAGCTTCGCGGTGCAAGCACAAATTTATAATGATGGGTCGGAGGGTAAAGAGACTTCTTTGTTTATAAAGTCATTTCTCTTTTCTATAACACTTTTTAGTCCTTTGATATTTATTAAACTTTCAAAATTTTCAGTAACATCTGTTTTTTTGTAATCCTCTATATATTGAGAATAGAAAAATTTAAGACCAACTATAATCATAATCAAGATAATAGTAAAAATTACACCCAAACTTAGATACCAATAAAAATCAATATAAAAAATTGGTGGCCGCAATGATTTCAGGGGCGGTAAATTGTTTTTTTTAAATTTTAAAAAATTTAGTATCATTTTTCTCTAAAAATTACAAAATTTATAGAACCAACCCAATTACCAGGATTCTTTGCATCTAAATTAACATCATCAATCAAAACCCCAAAATCCATTCTCTCAAGTCGATTCAGCAAAGACATAATATTTGTCCATGTTCCTTCAACATTCATTTTTATACTAACATTCTCTTTAAACGAGCTCTCCTCATCAGGTTTAACATCAATGTTTACGATATCAAAACTTACAGAATGGGTTTTGGCTGCTTTTTCTATTTGTTCTATAAAGTTTGCCTCATCATCTTTTTGAATGAAAAAATTTCTTAACAGCTCGATTGACTCTTTGTTGTTTTCAGCAACAGATTTTATAGCTATAAATTTTTGTTCTTTAAAAGATTCCGACTCAGTATTAGAATAAAGATTTTCTACTTTTTTCACTTCACGAATCACAATAAAAAGGCTAAAAAAATAGAGGATTATACTAAATAAAGTAAGAGCTATAATAGATTTTATAATTTTGTTGTTTGGGATCCAGTTATTCATTTTAGTTTTCAATAAAAATATTCATAGAAAAAGGAAGATTTTTTTCTTTAGTCAAACTAGAAACAGGAACATCAACGTAAGAAAAAGACTCAGAATTTTTGAGAGAAGAACCAAATGTAACTAAAGAATTTCGATCAGAGGCAACGCCGCTTATTAAAACTAATACGCCTTTTTTATCCTTATAATTTTTATCTCTAGCAAAAGAAACTGAATTTATAGTTATCTTTTCTGAGACAGAATTAAATATTTTATAAAAAACATCGCCGGCAGGCATACTTGACGCCACTCCTTGCATAAATTTTAATTTAAAATCTACCTCGTTTGGCAAATTTAGAATTTCTTTATTTAAATCCTCATCTTCAATTTTTGTTAAATTACCAGCTATCTCAGTTTTAGAAAAATTCCCCAAGGTCAAAAAATATGATGGCAATAGCATCGCAGTACCAATAAAAAATACTGCCATCAAAAGAAGAGACACCACAACCAAAAGACGCAATTTTAATCCTTTTTTTATAACTTCTTTTTCTGTAATTGGTAATAAATTCATTCTGTTAAAATTTAACTTTTAAAGTATATCAGCTAAAGTAGCCCCTATTGGTCCAGCAAGATTTAAGGATTCTTCGTAAGGAATACCGGGCAGATGTTTGTCTATTTCAAATATATTGGTCCAAACATTTGATAATTTTACGTCTTTTGTGTGAATTACATTATTAGATTCAGTGATTGCTTCAACTATTTTTTTAGCATATTCAAACTCGCCACATACAAAAACTGATTTAATTGGCTCTTCTCGACTAGTATCATATCGCAAACAATATTCTAGAAACTTTTCATATTCATCCAAAAATTGTTTTTTATAATCATCATCCAAAACAGTCCTTAGGGTAGAAAAATAGACCAGATTATTTTTAACCAAATAAATGCCGACCCTGTTTTTTCTTGCGTGAACAATGCTCATTGTTCCGGACATTTTGTTAGACACTAAAGCGTTAGTAATAGCCTGAGACTCGTGAATGCACCCTACCGGCTCCAAACCACTTTGGTAAAATGCTTCTATAAATTTTTCTATTTCTTTTTTAGGACTTGCCGCAACTACCACCGAAACATCATACCCAGAACTAGTTTGCACAATTTTAGTTGGCACAAAATCAAAGACGACATCATCTAAAGGCAGAGGCACATTTTCTTCCATAATAAAGGCAACACTTTCGGTCATATCAGCCCCAGAAGCCACTAAAATAGAGGCAGAAAACACGTAAGCCAGTTCATCCGGTACAGTAAAAAATACAAACGAATAATCTAGACTTTCTTTAATTAAAGATAGTTTTTTTGTTACTTCTTTCATATCTGCAATCCTACCGGCGACAATTGCCCCTTTTTCAATTGGGACAATGACGCTTTTCAAAGGAGGATTTTTTAATGTTTTATCAAACCAAATTGTTTTTATGTTTATATCAGAAAATGAAATCCCTATATGAATAGGTTTTAAAAATTTTTCCCTAGGAAAGTATTTGGAGAAAAAATCAAACTTCATAACAAAAATTATACCATATACAAAACAATGACTAATTCTCTAATTGTTAATATGAGTATCTAAATATGATTGCAAAATAATGGCCGCGGCTGAAGCATCATTCATTTCATTTTTACCAAGTCCCCTTTCGGCCTGCTGACTAGTCATAAATTCTGGTTGAAAATAGATATTTAATTTTATTTTATCTTCAAGGGTTTCCTTGAATTTTTCTATTTCGCTCATTATTTTATTAGGACTCCCTGCAAAATTTTTTGATTCGCCTATTACTATGTCAGTTATATTTTCTTTTTTTATTATTTCTTCTATTTTTCCCAAAAGCTTTTCATCATTTAAAATAACAACAAAAGGAAAGGCCATCTTGCCCAAATCATCAGATGTAGCGAGCCCCACTCTTTTACTCCCAAAATCAATCCCTAGGTATTTTTTCATTGGCGGAGGCGGTGAGATTCGAACTCACGACGCCTTGCGGCGTATCCGTTTTCAAGACGGACGCACTAGACCAACTATGCGACGCCTCCGTGGATATGATATTACAACATAAGCAACTTATAGACAACAAAATAAAAAATATTATACTTTTAATATGATAAACATTGAAGATTTTGCAAAAGTAGAAATAAAAGCGGGAAAAATAATTTTAGCCGAACCTGTTAGTGGTTCAGAAAAATTATTAAAATTGTTGGTAGATTTTGGAGAAGAAAATAAAAGGCAAGTACTTTCGGGTATTGCCAAATTTATAAAACCAGAAGATTTGGTTGGTATCACTTGCGCCTTTGTAACCAATCTTGAACCACGAGAAATAATGGGCCTAAAAAGTGAAGCTATGATAATGGCTATCTCTGGAGAGAATTATTTCTCTCTACTTAAAGTTTCAGAAAATATCCCCCCCGGAAGTGTTGTAAGATAGATTGCTGTGATAAAATAATAATAATGAAAGATGAAATTATTTTGGAATGGCACTCACCTGAGCACCATTTTGATAAAAAAAATAATGACTGGTATTGGATACTAGGTGTTGTAGTTTTGGGCTCTTCTGTTTTAGCTTTTTATTTTGACGACTTTCTTTTTGGAGTTTTCATAATTATTGCCGGGCTTACAGTTGGGATGCTTTCGTATAGAGAGACAAAAATTGTTCCAATTAAGGTGACTGCGCGAGGCCTTACCTTTAATAAATATCTATATCCTTGGATGTCTTACCGTTCTTTTTGGATTGAAGATGAGCATACCCACGGGGCCCGCATTCTCCTTCACCCAACAAACTCTTACCTACCGCTTGTAATCATCCCTATAAATGAAGAGATTGATTTGAATGATGTGCGTGATGTTTTACTCGAATTTTTAGAGGAAGAATTTCTACAAGAATCTCTTGTTCACAAATGGTTTGATAAACTCTTGGCTCGAGGATAAAAGTGGCGAGAAAGCCACTTTTTTGTTATTGTCATCTTGTTATTAGATGCCCCCGTAGTTTAATGGATAAAATAACGGCTTGCGGAGCTGTTGATCGAGGTTCGATTCCTCGCGGGGGCACATCAGTGTACATAATGCATGTTTTTCCATGTTCCGTTTGGCGCGATATATAACGAGATAGGTTCTAACGCTCTTTTTTGAATGTGCTAAAATTATTTCATGGAAAATGAAAGTAAAGAATACGACGTTTGGAACGAATTAAAAAAGAAGACTCAGTTTGAATTTGAAACACCAACATTTTTTCCTCAAGAAAAAGAGGTTTGGATGTCAGCTTTGGGTAAAAATATCGGGCATGAGCAGAACGGAAGCGGAGATAATTTTTCAAGACCGGTTTTGGTGATAAAGAAATTCAATAATCACATGTTCTGGTGCGTTCCTCTTTCAACCAAGCAAAAACTTTTTGATTTCTACTTTAATTTTACAGATCCAAATAACGAAAAAGTCTCAGTAATTTTAGCCCAACTTAAATTGGTCAGCATAAAAAGATTGAAAAGAAAACTTTATGATATAGATTCTGAGATCTTCGTAAAAATGAGGGAAAAGCTGAGAAATTTCATCAGATAGTCGAAACCCCGCTTTCGCGGGGCTTCTCGGAGCCTTTCGGCACTTTGTACTGCAAGTATACACAATCCAAAGTGAAAGTCAAATGAAAATGTGTGCAAAATTTAAAAAATATTTTTTAA
>Ga0172371_10006934_pt1 | contig 16270 bp, 13 predicted proteins | sample Lak12m_FD_114543 | JGI IMG/M metagenome (GOLD analysis project Ga0172371, IMG submission 114543) | Freshwater microbial communities from Kabuno Bay, South-Kivu, Congo - kab_022012_12m | ecosystem: Environmental > Aquatic > Freshwater > Lake | place: Democratic Republic of the Congo: South-Kivu...
AAAGAAATCTTTGGCTCGAACCTGCGCTTGGCGAGCCGCGCCGTGCGCGGCGAGCCACAAAACCAATGGGCGGCACTGCGTGCCGCCCACGAAAAAGTCGGTCAATTTTCTGAAAGTCAAATTCTGGTGCGCCGTGCTGGATTCGAACCAGCGACTCACTGCTTAAGAGGCAGTTACTCTACCAGCTGAGTTAACGGCGCTTAATAAATTTCCAAGTGGTGGCGGGTGGGCTTGAACCACCGACCTTAGCGTTATGAGTGCTACGCTCTAACCAGCTGAGCTACGCCACCAGCCTAGTGCTCCCGCCAGGATTCGAACCCGGAACTTTTGGTCCGAAGCCAAATGTGATATCCATTTCACCACAGGAGCTCCAGCGACTGAATATATTATAGCAAAAAACTCCCAACTAAGGAGTTCTATTTTAAAATAGCATGATTATTCTAATAAATCAAGCCTATTTCCTAAGAACCGCATAATAATTATATTTGTCTTTATATAATTTTTCCAGTCTTAATCCGGCCTGTTTAACCGCCCTAATAAGCTCTCGCTTAGTAAAAGCATGGTAATAGCGCCGGCTAACCGGCTGACCTAAGTTATTTTTCCAGTCAAATAAAATATCGCCGAAATCCATTTTATGCTTGCCCATTATTTTAGCCCCGGTGAATTTATGAATTAACCGGCTGAATTTCTTCTGTCGCCAGAGGTTCCAAACCGTAATTATTATCTTGCCGTCAGCCTTAACTTTATCTTTCATTTGTTTGAGCGCTTCTATTCGTAAATCCTTACCTGGCAGATGATGCAAAACTGCTATGCAAAAAACGTAATCATAATCCTGATCAGGTAGTTTGTCTAATTTTAAAATATTACCGGTCATAAACTGCCAGTTACCGTCCCTTAGGCCGGCGGACATCTTCCAATTGCTCCGGGCCAGATCAATAAGCTTAACGCTCTCATCTAGGCCCAGATATTCTATGTTCTTTCCGGCCAGAGCCTGTAGAAGCCGGCCATTGCCGCAACCCACGTCTAAAACTCGGTCGCCGTCCTTAACCGGCGCCGCCAGTTTAACCAGCCCGGGCCATAAAGATTTTCTTCTGACACTATTAAAACTGACGGCAATTTCGTCATAATTACCTTTAACTAAATCTAATAAATTTTGCTGCGTGGTCTTATCCATATTTATTTCTTATCATGTCTTAGATAAAAAGAAAAGGGGCGTCGACCTAAAGCCGTTGCCCCTCGTGCGCCCGTTGCCGGGCTGTTCAATAATCGTCAAAAGTGCCATAAGGCGTCTTCAAAATAACTTGGTTGCGTTTGTTCTTAGCTCTACGGCAAACGCCAAGTTCATACAGCTTAACGCCGGTCCGGCGTTCTACTTCAGCTAAGACGGTCGTAAAACGCAAATCATCCGCGCCCACTACGTCAATACCCACGCCGCAGTTGAAAGTCTGGAACATGTTCCTCCAGGTTTCCCTGGATTCGTGTTTGATAAGATAGAAGATGGGAGACGGGTCGGGCATCACCTTCCGATAGATTATGCCTCGACCGAGGTGAGCGATCTTGGTGGCTCCACCACCCGTGTTCATACTGATGCCGTGGAGCAAATATAAAATATCCTTCCGCTTGAGCTCTCGAATCAGCAGACGAATCAAAATCGCCCACTGCCTGGTCGGCGACATCAACGCCTGGCTAATGGACAGGCCGTTATAAACGGTTTTGACATCAAATCTGCCCCGATATCTGTTCCTACCTCCAGCCAGGAAAGGATACTTGACACCATAATCCCGACGCATTAGACAGGTTCTGGCTAAAGTAAGGCCATTGGACATAATGCCAGAGTTAGGACATTGTTCCCAACGAGCTTGCCCATCAGAAGCGAAGCCGTAAATCCTGTCGCCCGGATCCACGTTGCCTACAACCAGATTCCTTAACTCATCTTCGGCGTAAACGTCAACGTCGTAAACGTTTGAATAAACCTGGTGCGGCAAATCGGCTGTTTCGCCGCCGAGAAAAACCGGCGTGAAGCCAAACGAACAATACAATCCCAGGAGCTCCTTCATCCGAATAGCAATCTGCTCCATGATAACTTCCTTGGGCACGTTCAAACCGTTAACGTTGAGTATCTGGGTGATGACCCAACGCCCAAAAACGAAACCACTGGCAGCGATATCGCCCGTATTCATAGACAGGGCGTCATCTACTGCTCCCCGTATGACTAGCTTGTCTCCGGTTTCCAGGAAATGCAGCAGCCGTTGCACGAACTTGCTGCCGTCGCCGTCCGGATGCTTGGTAAAAACCTTATTTGGTAGTACCGGATCACATCCGATGTTGACGAAAGCACCGGGAAAATCGTTATGCACGATCTGTCCAAAAATTTTCCGGACATTAACCTTGGCCGCGTCCACACCCAATCCTTGATATTGACTCCGTGCTTTCATAATTCGCTCTCTTTCTCCTCTTGACGAGGTTTGGTTGTTTTCTGTTTTTTCTATTTGTCTAAATTTCAATGTTCAAAAAATAAAACCAATCTCCTTAGGTTCCGGGATTGGTTTTATATATAAAATTTACCTAATTTAAAACAAAAAGTCAACTAATTAAAAAGCTTAGGGCCGGATGAGGATATTTGTTTTGAGCGCATATGAAATCGTGGCGATTTTTTTCTTTAAAAAAATCACCCAGATTTCATCTAAGCGAAAAACAAACATTTTCATCCGGCCTAATTTATAAAAATATTAATAAAATAATTCATCATTATTTCCGCGCCCGCATTTTCGCCAGCGTCAGCCTGATTTCATCCCAGCTGTAATCCTCGCCCAGAGCCTCCCTAATCGGCGTTAGCTTATCCGCGCCAACCCTTTTCACCGCCTCCATAATCTTTTTCTGCCGCTCGGGTTTAACTAGCTTGTCAATCTCCACGCCCAAACCCTTTTCCGCTAAAAAACACAGGTGGCCGATAATCGTGCCGGCGGATAACTCCCGCGCTTCGGCGATTTTTTCAACGCTCATTCCCTTATTCCATAATTCCAAAGTTTCCAATTGCGTTAATTTAGTGGATAGTCGAGTCGTCTTTTTCTTCTGTTTTTCCTCAATCTGCACCGTTTCCACTTCATCCATATTTTTCACTAAGCAGTTGTCGCACTTAGCGCAGGCCGCAGCCTCCAGATCACCGAAGTAATCTAAAATATATTTTTGCCGGCAAGCCGAATGATAGATATAATTTTCCATTAAATCCAGTTTTTTATAAGCATGCTTTAATTTATGTTTTAGCGCCGTAAAGTCCAATTTAACTTCATCTCCCTCTACTCGTTTTAATATTTTTAATTCCGTACCGCGAAAGGGCGGCAGATAATCAATCAAGCCAGCGTCAAATAATTTTTTAATTAAACGCATGAACGAATCTTTTTTAATTTGTAAAATTTCCGCGGCCTCTTCAAAATTGAAATACCAGCCGCTGGCCATCTCCGCCCCGTACTTATTAAGCAGGCTCTGAATTCTTTCTTTTTGCCCCTTAGAACGGCTGGAAGCCGAATCAATTAATTTAGCCGGTTCGGTTTTTAGCTTAATATAGGCCTGGCCGATGCGATCATGAGAGCGAGTTACATAGCCTTCGCGCTCCAGAATTTTTATGGCCGTGCCCACGGCCATTTCCGGTAGTTTCTCGGCCAGTTGTTCGGCGATAGTTGAATAAGTTATTAAAACCGTATCCGATTCATAACCCTTTAAAATTTCATAAATTTCCAGGATAGTTTCCGGCGGCGGATTGTCGCCCTTGATAAAAAATTCCTGAAGATAGCGGTCGCGCGGGCTATAGAGCAATAGGCAGAAACTCTGCTTACCGTCGCGGCCGGCTCGGCCGGCTTCCTGATAATAGGCCTCAATCGTGCCCGGCATGTCATAATGGATGACAAACCTGATGTCCCGCTTATCAATCCCCAGCCCGAAAGCGTTGGTCGCCACGATAACTTTGGCTTTTCCGGTCATAAAATTATCCTGAACCCATTTTCTATCGGCCGGATCCATGCCGGCGTGGTAGCTAACCGCCTCAATATTATTGGCTAAGAGGGTTTGCAATAATTCATCGGCTCGCGAACGCGTACCGACGTAAATTATACCCGTGCCGTCCGGCGCGGTGGAGATAGCATCCAAAACGAACTGCGGTTTGCGGCTGTCCTGAGTATTGATGACGCCAAACTGCAAATTAGGCCGAGCAAAACCGGTAATCACCAGCTTGGCATCGGCGATGCCTAGCTGTTTAATAATATCCTCTCTAACTTCTAGGGTAGCGGTAGCGGTTAAGGCCACGACCGCCGGATGGCCCAGAGAAGCAATGGCGTGTTTTAATTTTATATAGCTAGGACGAAAGTCATGGCCCCATTGGCTAATGCAATGCGCTTCATCAACCGCGAATAAGCTGACCTTAATCTCTTTTAAAGCAGCCAAAAAATCAGCGCTGTAAAATCTCTCCGGCGCGATATAGAGCAATTTATACTGGCCCTGTTTAATCGCCTTTAGGCGATTCATGGTTTCGGCCTGGCTGATGGAGGAATTTATAAAAGTCGCCGGTATGCCGATTTTATGTAAACTATCAACCTGGTCCTTCATTAAAGCGATTAAGGGCGAGATAACTAAAGTTACTCCGTCTAAAACCAGGGCCGGCAGCTGATAACATAAGGACTTGCCACCCCCGGTCGGCATGATTACCACCGTATTAACACCGGCCAAAATATTATCAATGACTTTTTCCTGCCCGGGCCGGAACGAAGTAAAGCCGTAGTGAATTTTCAATAATTCCAAAAGTTGTTGTTTCTTATTTACCATCTGGTTGACAAATCTATAATTATAAACTAATTTAAGATTAACATAAGGAGTCCAGCAAAGCAAAAACATCGACCTTTTAAAAATCATGAAACCTAATAAACCTCTGCTAATCGGCAATTGCCAATTTTCACCCATTATAGTCTCTACTATTATGGGCCACTCGGGCGGCGGCATGTTTCCGCTTAACTTACATTACCCGTATATTGAAGTAATGAAAGCCATCCGGGAAACCGGCGCTATCGTCATCGCCAAGTCGGCGACCTCTGAAAGGCGTGTCGGTAACTTTCAAATGGGCAATCCCTTCACCTGGAAATATATCCAGCGGTTTGGAGAAGACGGCCTGCTTAACGCCTACGGATTGACTAACCCTGGCGTTGGAGCCTGCGCCAGAAGGATCGCCGCGGCCTGCCGGGAGGGCTACCGCGTAGTTCCCAGCTTCTACCCGTTCGCCCACAATCAAAAGTCAACCATCGCGAACACCCTGGATGCGGTTGCCACCTATCACCACCACTTGCGCTCTTACTTCATAGCGCTGGAACTGAATCTTTCCTGCCCAAATACCGGAAGCAACATCTCTTCATACATGGGAGACGCCCTGGCTTGCGTTAAAGCCATCAAACTAATGCACCCCCATCTTTGTCTAATCGGTAAAATCAGCGTTGTACACCCTCTTGAATTCGCCCGAAAACTGGTTGATGCCGGCGTGAACGTAATTCACGGCGTTAACTCCATCCCCTTCAACCTGATTCGTCCGAATGGTCCGCCATCGCCGCTCGCTAGCGTGGGCGGAGGCGGAGTGTCCGGCGGTCCGGCCTTTAATCGGGCGTACAAGTATAACAGCGCCTTGCACCATCATCTGCGTACGGCCCCAATTATCATGGGTTGCGGCGTTACCGACGTCGCTGATGTTGAGACCTATAACGAACTCCACCCTCTGGGCGTTAGTATCTGTTCAATGGTGAAGCTCAACCCGGCTAAAGCCGCGAAAATGATCAGGAGGTTCGCTGCCTAAACGAACTTTTCCAACGACGAAGGTCGCCCTTTCGGGGACGACCTTCTTTTTATAAATAAATTAAAGCCAAATTTTCTCTATTCTAAATTACTCTTATTCCTTATGCCTCTTCTTATATATCTCCAACGTATTCTTAAGCGCTAAGGCGATAGTCATAGGGCCGACGCCGCCCGGTACCGGCGTAAGATAGCCGGCTTTATCTTTAACGTCATTAAAATCCACATCGCCAGTCGTCTTGCCATTCTGCATAGTAATGCCGATATCAATAATTACCGCCTGATCCTTAATCATTTCTTTTTTAACAAATTCCGGCTTGCCTACGGCGGTAATTAAAATATCAGCTTGCTTGCTTTTCTTTATTAAATCATGGCTATCAGCCTTAACCGCTTCCGCTTTAGCGCCCTGGCATTTCAGAACATGAGCCAAGCTCTTGCCGAAAATATCCGAATTGGCGACTACGCAAACCTGCTTATCCTTAATCTGGCAATCAATACTCTTTAATATTTCTAAGACGGCCGCGAAGACCGGCGGCATTAAGCCATTAAGATCGCAATTTTTCAATAATTGTTCAAGATTGTCCGGATGAAAGCCATCGACATCTTTAATTGAGTCAACCGACATAATAATCGTATCCGTATCGATCTTGGCCGGCAGCGGCAGTTGAACTAAAATGGCGTCAATGGAATCATCTTCATTCAGACATTTAATTATTTCTAAAAGCTCGCCCTCGCTAATCTCCGCGCCGCATTTATATAGATGAGTATCAATGCCGACTTTTTTAGCCTCCGCTTCTTTCCGGGCGACATAAATTCTAGAATCTTCCCGTTCGCCGATTAAAACAATGGCTAAATTCGGCCTAATCAAACAATTTTCCGGCCGGCCGCCGTTTAATTTAACAATCTCTTTAACAATTTCATCTTTAATTTTTTCCGCTAAATTTTTACCGTCAATAATTTTTACCATATCATATTTAGAATAAGCGAGCGGGCTGAAATCAAGAATTTTTGAAGCGAGGACTGTTCAAGCCCCAACCATTTTTTATTCCTATGTCCCAAATTATCTTATAAGTACAACCGCTTGGCTTTAAAAAATCGGCTATGCCGCACTCAAAAAAATGGTTTGGGCGAGTTCCGCAGCGAAAAAATTTTTGATTTCAGCCCGCTCGCTAATTAAATCAATTAAATGCTCGGAATGGGAAACTGTAAACACATCTCTTTAACTTCTTCTTTTATTTTATCCAGCATCTCCGGCTCGTCCCGATGCTCAATCCCGGCGTTAATCCAAATCACGATTCTCTTAACTTCTTCCTCTTTTAACCCGCGCGTAGTAATCGCCGGCGTACCGAAACGCACGCCGGATGGATTCATGGGCGGATTAGGGTCGTTCGGAATAGTAGAGCGAGAGACCGAAATACCGCAACGGTCTAAAATCGTTTCCGCTTCTTTGCCGGATAGCCCCTTACTGGTCATATCTACGACCATCAGATGATCGTCCGTGCCGCCGGAAATTATTCGATAACCCAATTTGTTGAATTCCTCAGCCATGGTTTTGGCATTAGCTATAACCTGCTTAGCATATTGCTTAAACTCCGGCTTTAAAGCCTCGCCAAAAGCCACGGCCTTAGCCGCGATAATATGGCCATGCGGCCCGCCCTGCATACCCGGAAAAACCGCCCGGTCAACTTGCTTGGCAAATTTCTCCTGGCACATAATTATGGCGCCGCGCGGGCCGCGCAAAGTTTTATGGGTAGTGGTCGTGACGACGTCAAAAAACGGCACCGGATTAGCCATCTCTCCGGCGGCTATCAATCCGGCTGTGTGAGCGATGTCGGCAAAACTAAAAGCGCCGACCTCGTCTGCAATCGCCTTAAATTTCTCCCATTCCACCTCGCGCGAATAGGCGCTATAACCGGCTACAATCATTTTTGGCTTCCCGCGCAAAGCGATTTCCCTAACCTTGTCCATATCAATCCGACCGGTTTCCATGTCAACTTCGTATTGAGTAAAATTATAGAGCAGGCCGGAAAAATTTATAGGATGACCATGCGATAGATGCCCGCCATGATCCAGTTTTAATCCTAAAACTTTATCGCCAGGCTTTAGAAATGCGAAATATACAGCCGCGTTAGCCGGCGAACCGGACAGGGGTTGAACATTAACATGCTCGGCTTTAAATAATTGCTTAGCGCGCTCAATGGCCAGTGTTTCCATCTCGTCAATTATTTGATTGCCGCCATAGTAACGATGCCCCGGATAACCCTCGCTATACTTATTAGTTAAAACCGTACCCATAGCCTCGAGAACCGCCTTAGAGACATAATTTTCCGAAGCAATTAATTCCATCTCCTCGCTCTGCCGCTTCATTTCTTTCTTTATGATCCCTAAAGCTTCCGGATCTTGATTGTAAATATTTTTATAGTCAAACATAAGAGTCAATTAAAAATTAAAATTGCTAAATTAAACCGCTAAAATATGTTTCTTCTCTACACCATAAATTTATCGAGCTAATTATGTTTGCCCTATAATTATACCAAATTTTTTACCATATAACTATCTAATAATTTATAGCCTAATTTTTGATAATAGCCTCGAACGCCGATACCGGCAATAACCGCCATTTTCTTATAGCCATTTTTCCGGGCGATTTTTTCCGCCTCCCGCATTAATAGCTTGCCCAGTCCGGCGTGCTGAACAATTCTCTTAGAGCCGATCGGCACCAATTCGCCGTAGACATGCAATTCACGGACCAACGCCGCTTTCATAATGTTCTCCGATCCCAACCTCAACCGGCAAAAGCCATAAAGCGTCTCTCCCCGCTGATCAGTTGCCTGAATAAAATATTCTCTTCCGTCCGAAGCCTGATATTTTATTATTTCTAACTTCCAATCCCTGATCTCTAATTTCCTTTCTCTAGCCTCCCGGCACCTAATGCATTGGCAGCTTACGCCCCGGTCCTTCATAATCTGCCTTAAGTTAGTAATCATATTCCCGGCTAAAATAGATTCCTGAGGAATATCGCGAATCAGCCTGATAATACGAACATATTGAGGTACGACTTTTTTGCAATTAACGATTAACTCTTGCAGAACTTTATCCGCATACGGCCGATACTTGCCGGCGCGCCACCACTTATATAGTAAACTGCCGCGCGTTACCACTGTGGGATAGAATTTTATCTGATCCGGCTGAAAACGCGCGTCGGAAAATAATTTTTTGAACATGGCCAAATCTTTTTTAGCTGTTGAGCCGGGTAGACCGGGCATAATATGATAGGTCACCTTAAAACCATAATTTTTCAGCAGCTCGGTGGCCTGCGTTACCGCCTTAACGCCATGGCCGCGCTTGTTTAATTTTAAAATCCGATCATCAACCGCCTGCACCCCGAGCTCGACCCTAGTCGCACCTAGTTCGCGCATCTGTAAAAGTTCTGTTTCATTAATATAGTCCGGCCTGGTTTCTAAGGTTAAGCCGATAATTTTATACTTCGCCTTTTCATTTTTCTTCTGCTCAACTAACAACTGACGCTTCAGTTCTTGAATTTTCAATTCTGAATTTTTATTCTTATTTATAATTCTTTTCCCGTATTCATTAGCTGCCCGAAAACATTCCTTAATATACCAATATTTATACTTCACCGGTAAAACCGACCAGGTGCCGCCGATAACAATCAACTCAATCTTTTCCGGTTCATGGCCGTTAGCTAAAAGCGCTTCTAATCGATACTGCACTTGTTTATAGGGATCAAATTGACAACGGATCGCCCGCATAACCGCCGGTTCGTTAGATAGGTAACTTTGTGGCACATCTTTTTCCTTAGGGCAATAAGCGCACTCGCCGGGGCAGGGATAGGCTTTAGTCAAAACCGCCACCGGCGCGATGCCCGACAAAGTTCTAACCGCACGCTTGCGCAATATTTTCTCTAAAAGCGGCGATCGGCTGATTGTCTTCTTAGCTACCAGCTTTCGATAACTATCTAAAATTACTGAATTAGCTAAAAGAGCCAAACCATATTTTCTGGCCAGCCGTCTTTTTAAAACCATCAAATCAACTTGGGATTTAATTTTTTTTCTCAATAACTCGCTGATGGCTTTAGTTTGGTTGTTTTTTTCTCGATAATTTGGCATAATTAAGAGTGTTAGCTAGATGTTTAAGTTTTGAGCGCATATGAAATTGTAGCGATTTTTCCTTAAAGAAAAATCGCCCAAATTTCATCTTAAGCGAAAAACTCAAACATCTAGCTAACGCCGACACAGATTCTACTGCTAAAACATCTAAATTTAACCATAAACCTATGAAAAAGGCAATTATTATTCTGGCTCTAATAATTCTGTTAGCGCCAATGGCGGTTTTAGCTTACAGCGTTAAAACCGGCGACTCGGTCTATCTAGCCAAAGAAGAAGTCCTAGTCGGCAATCTTTATGCCGCCGGCTCTAATTTAACTGTCGAAGGCAAGGTCGATGGCGATGTTATCTGCGCCGGCCAATCCATTAACATCACAGGTGAAGTAACCGGCGATGTTATCTGCGCCGGCCAATCCATTAATATTTCCGGCAACATCGGCGGTAATATGCGCTTGGCCGGAAATTCCATTAACTTTAGCGGTCAAGTTGCCAGAAATGCCATGACTTTCGGCGCTACCATCGTTACCACGGCCAGCTCCACTATCGGCTGGGATCTCTTAGCCGCCGGCAACGCCTTTGAATTAAGAGGCGATATCGGCCGTGATCTCTATGGCGGCATGGCTAAAGCCAACTTAGCCGGCAAAGTCGGAAAAAATATAAAACTCAATTTCGGCCAGCAAAATAATAACGGTCAACCTTTAACCATCGCCCAGACAGCCGAGATTGACGGCGATGTTAATTATACTTCAAATAAAAACGCCGTTATCGAAGACGGAGCGATTATTAAAGGCGCAACACTCCATAAATTACCGGAAACGGTTGTTAAAAAATCTAATTTTATCGGTTTAACTTGGTGGTGGAAAAATTTAATCGCCATATTTTCCGCTCTGGTCATCGGCCTAGTTATTATCAGTTTCTGGCGCGAAACCATCGTTAAAATCACTGACTTAATGTCAAATAAAACTAGTTCGGCCTTTGGCTGGGGTATCTTAGCTCTGCTTCTAACGCCGATTATCGTCTTTATTTTACTTATTACCGTTATCGGCATTCCGCTGGCTTTAATTCTGCTGGCGCTCTGGCTAATCGCTCTCTGCTTAAGCAAAGTTTTAGTCGGTATCTTAGCGGGTCGCTGGCTCTTAAATAAATTCCTGCCCCAACAAAAAAATTCCCTGATTTTAGGCATGGTAATCGGTATCGTTATAGTTCATCTGCTTTTCGCTATACCGCTCCTGGGTTGGGTCCTAGCGCTCCTAGCCACGCTCTGGGGCCTGGGCGGAATTATGCTGGCGTTAAGAAAGACTTAACAAAAAAAATATCTTCTGCTAGTATTAAAAGGCGACATTTTAATATCGCCTTTTAAATAATAATATATAATTATGAGAATTAACCCATTTATTTTCAGAAGTTATGATATCCGCGGCATTGTCGGACAAGATTTAAACGTAGAAAATGTTGAAGCTATCGGCAAAGCTTACGGCACATTTTTAGGCCGCCGAAAAATCCGCCAAGCGGTAGTCGGCCGGGACTGCCGAATTAGCGGTGAGGAATTTATGCCGGCCTTTATTCGCGGTCTGGCCTCAACCGGCGTTGATATTATCGATTTGGGCATGATCATGACCCAAATGATGTACTATGGACAATATAGATTTCAGGTTAACGGCGGCGCCATGATAACCGCTTCTCATAACCCGCATAATTTTAATGGTTTTAAATTGGCCGTTGGCTTTTCCCAAACTACCGAAATGGAAGAAGTCCAAGAAATCAGACAGTATGTTGAAAGCGAAAAATTTGTTGAAGCAAAAACTGCCGGCAAAATTACCAAAGTTGACATCAAAAAAGATTATTTTAACGATGTTCTTAAAAGAATCAGGTTAAAGAAAAAATTTAAAGTCGTAGTTGATTTTCGCCATGGCACTCCCGGGAAATATGTTCCGGAGTTGCTAAAAGAAGCCGGCTGCGAAGTAATCTCCAGGCGAGATAAGGTTGACGGTAGCTTTCCTGCCGGCACCCCTGACCCAACCGCTGAAGATTTTATTAAAGAGCTGGCGCAAATCGTGATAAAGGAAAAGGCTGATTTCGGTTTGGGCTTTGACGGCGACGGCGATCGCATCGGCGCGGTGGATGAAAAGGGTCGAATCCTATGGAATGATGTTTTGGTGGCGATTTTCGCCCAGGAAATCTTAGAGCGATTTCCCGGCTCAAAAATAATTTATAATACCCTTTGCTCCCAAGTGGTCCGGGAAGTAGTTAAGAAAAATGGCGGCCAGCCGATTATTTGGCGGACTGGACATTCTTTTATAAAAAGTAAAATTGCCGAAGAAGGTGCGGCTTTCGGCGGAGAATTATCCGGACATTTCTTCTTTAATGACAACGCCTACGGCCATGATGACGGCAGCTACGCCGCTCTAAGAGTTTTAGAATACCTGTCCGACAAAGATACTTCATTAAGCGCCCTCTATGAAACCTTTCCTCAATATGTCTCTTCGCCGGAAATTAAAATCGGCTGTCCGGATGAAAAAAAAGCTCAAATTGTAAAAGATCTTTCGCAGAAATTCAAAAATGACTTCCCGTCAGCGGAAATCACCGACGATACGATTATCCCCGGCGACGACGGCGTAAGAGCTGATTTTTCTGACGGCATGATAATCTTTAGATACTCGCAAAATGGCCCCTATATCACTATTAAGTTTGAAGCTAAGGACCAAGAAACTTACGAGCAGCGAAAGAAATATGTTAGGGAAATGCTTAAAAGCTACCCCGAAATGATCTGGCAGGACCAGCTCTGCGTTAATCTGGCAAGCTTAGATTAAAAAAACACCAATAGAAAAACCGCCGGTTCTAATCCGGCGGTTTTTTAATATTCTATTTCTTGAATAACTCTAGGATTTCTCTAATATCTTTTAAATCTTCTTCGGTTAAATTCAATTTCAACCGCTGATCATAAAGACGATGCATTTCATCCCTAATATTAATTGCCGAGACGCCTAGACCCTGGCGAATTTTCGGCAAAAACTTTTTGATAAGATCTAAAACTATTTTTCTATTACTTTCATCCAAATTTCTATAATGATAATCCTCTCTAACAATAGCGTTTAGTTTCAAGGCTAATTTATCGGCCGTCTGCGTTTTAGCCGTAGCTAAGAGATCCTTAATATCCATATAGTCAATGCCTTATATTTTTTGTTTATCCTCGTAGGGGAAAAACTTTTTCTAAAAAAGTTTTAAAGATTACTCTAAATTCCCCTAATCCTCAAAGAAGAAATTAGCCGCCTAACGGCAACCGTATAGGCTGCGTCGCGCATATTATTATCGCCTTGGCCTGCCATAGTCTGCCAAACTTTATCAAAAGCTTTAACAACCTGATTCTTGAGCCGCTCTTCCGCCCGGTCCTGCTCCCAATAATACTGCCGAGAATTCTGCACCCATTCAAAATAAGAAGAGATTACTCCGCCAGCGTTGGCTAAGACATCGGGTATAATTAAAACGCCCTTCTTTAAAAGCTTGACTTCGGCCATCTCTAAAGTGGGGCCGTTAGCCAGCTCTAAAATTATCTTGGCCTTAATCCGGCCGGCGTTAGTTTCATTAATCACTCCTTCTAAGGCTGACGGAACCAAGACCTCCACCGGTAATTCTAATAGTTTTTCATTAGTAACATTCTTGGAATTTTTATAATTAACCACGCTGCCGGTCGCTTTCTTATGAGCTAAAACTTCGGGCATATTCAAGCCCTTCTCATTATAGATGCCGCCGCGCGAGTCCGAAACCGCTTTAATCTTATAACCGGCTGCGCTGGCAATCATGGCAAAATTCATGCCCACATTACCAAATCCCTGGATCGCGATACCGGCCTTGCTCTTAGCCATTTTTAATTTATTTAAAACCTGTTCTAAAACATAAAATCCGCCCATGCCGGTGGCTGTTTCCCGGCCGAATGAACCGCCGACTTCAATCGGCTTGCCGGTAACCACGGCCGGCGTATTTTCGCCCTTGATATGACTATATTCATCCATTAGCCAAGCCATGACTTTCGGAGTAGTACCGACGTCCGGCGCCGGAATATCGGTCTTCGGTCCAATGAAATCTGAAAAACCGCGAGCATAAGCGCGCGTTAAACGCTCTAGCTCGCCCGAGCTTAAAGTCTTGGGGTCAACCGCCACACCGCCCTTGCCGCCGCCGTAAGGAATGTCAGCCACGGCGCACTTTATGGTCATCCAAAAAGCCAAAGATTTAACCTCGTCTAAATTAACTTGCGGATGGAAACGAATACCGCCCTTATAAGCGCCGCGGGTATTATTATATTGAACCCGGTAGCCGGTAAAAACCTTCATGCGCCCATTATCCATTAAAACCGGCAAAGAAACTTCTAATATCCGATCCGGCCTTCTTAAAATTTCCAGCTCATCGCACTCAATATCCATAATCTTCGCCACTCTATTAAATTGATGAATAGCTTCTTTAAATTGATTAGCCATATAAAATTTACTTAATAATTAATACCTAACTTATTCTTAACGTCTTGTAAAGTTGCCTGCGCGATTGGACGAACTTTAGCCGCCCCGTTTCGTAAAATATCTTTAACCGCTTCATCGCTAAAACTATTATATTTTTCCTGAAAAGCCTGTAAAAACTTTTTTACCTCTAGAGCTAAATCATTTTTGAACTCGCCATAGCCCTTATTTCGATAAGTCTTTTCTAAGTCAGCTATTTTTATCCCTGACAGAAGCGAATAGATAGTCAACAGATTAGCAATAGCCGGTTTTTTCTTCAAGTCAAATTTTATTTCCGCGCCGGAATCGGTTACCGCCCGCTTAATTTTTTTGGCCGCCGCTTCGGGCGAGTCGGTCAGGGCGATAAAATTCGCCGGCGAGCTGGCGCTCTTGCTCATTTTTTTAGTTGGATCATCAAGCCCCATGATGCGCGCGCCCTGCTTCCTAACAACCGCCTGCGGAATTTTAAAAACTTGGCCATAATCGCGGTTAAATCTGGCCGCTAAATCTCTGGTTAATTCCACGTGCTGGACCTGGTCTTCGCCCACCGGCACTAAATCAGTCTGATAAAGCAAAATGTCCGAAGCCATAAGAACCGGATAATCAAAAAGTCCCACGCTGACTGATTCTTTCTTCGCACCCTTATCCTTATACTGGGTCATTTTATTTAAATCAGCTAGACGGGCCGCGGCGCAATTTAAAATCCAGGCCAATTCGGTATGCGCGGTTATATCCGATTGCTGGAAGATAACCGCTTTCTTCGGGTCAATGCCTGAAGCTAAATATATCTTCACTGCGTCAAGAATGCGCCGCCCCAGCTCCTTCGGCTCTTGCTTTACCGTAATGGCATGATAGTCCACTACGCAGAAAATGCAGCTATATTGCTCCTGCATTTCAGTCCATTGGGCTAAGGCTCCGAGATAATTGCCCAAATGCAAAACACCCGAGGGCTGAACCCCGGAAAAAACTGTCGCTTTGGTATTTTTCATGCCTAATTCCATGTTTTTATTCTATATTTTCTTTACCTATTTGTAAAGGCAAAGAAAAAAGGCGGAGACAAGAACATTTTTTGTTCTCATCTCCGCCTTAAGGCGCTCAGCTATTAATTGCCCCAGCCAGGGCGCCGGCGAGAGCTAACTACTGGCGCCGGATCGCCAGCCTCTTTAAGCGCACGCTGTAGTTCAATTTTCTCGGCTTCACATTGAGGGCAGATCAATGAATCATCGGTATCGGTCTGCCAGCCACCTCCCATGTTTATCATTTCGCAACCATGTTTTTTGCATTTCATAATTATAGCTAGCTCCTTTCTTTTGAAAGATCATTATCGTTGTTTTCGGGAAACAAAAAAGCCTCCCTTCTCTTAGGCATAGCTTGACTATGCTTAAGGGACGGAAAGCTTTTGCTTGACGTGGTACCACCCTTATTATTTGAAAACAAAAAAACGCTTTAGAGCGTCTTCATTTTCGCTCATCGACTCCTGCCCCTAAAGCGATTTTAGGAAGACATCGATTAGCCCATGGTTACGGAGGCGGCCGGATTGACACTAGCGCATCAACCACCCTATTAAGCTTAGGCCCAACCCTCGCGTTTTTACGCGAGGACCCAAGCGGGTTTTATAATTTTCTAAGTTCGTAAATTCAGTATAGCAAACACAGAAAATCTGTCAATAACCTATATTTTGCTGAAAAATCTATATAAACTCGCTATAGGGTACCTGTCAACCGACGCAAGAATGTTACCCAAAGCTAATTTGTTGACCGATGTGAAAATGTAACTTTGGCATTTTTTTCTAAGCCTACGATTTGATTAATAATTAGATAATTGATTTGATTAAGT
>Ga0172371_10006935_pt1 | contig 16270 bp, 13 predicted proteins | sample Lak12m_FD_114543 | JGI IMG/M metagenome (GOLD analysis project Ga0172371, IMG submission 114543) | Freshwater microbial communities from Kabuno Bay, South-Kivu, Congo - kab_022012_12m | ecosystem: Environmental > Aquatic > Freshwater > Lake | place: Democratic Republic of the Congo: South-Kivu...
GCTGCCATCGGCCCGCGTGCGGGCCAGACGCGACTCCAGAGAACGACGCCAAGGCTGCCGCCGCCCACGTGCCCGGCCCGCCGGTCCGCGGGTACGCCGCCCCGCGGACCGCGATCTTGAAACCGCCCTGCGCATCGGGCAGGGCGGTTTCGTTGTCACTGTTCCCGCTTGGGCTTCGGCCGTCGGCGGAGAGTGGAGCGGCCCCGCAGGCGCGGGGCCACTGGCCGCGAGGCCGCGGGCGGTCCAAGGCCGGCGGATGGACGGCGCGATTCTGGGGCAGCCTTGCGCATCGGGCAGGGCGGTTTCAGGGCTCCGCCAGCAGTTGCTTCACCTTGACGACCAGCGCGTCGCAGGTGAACGGCTTCTGCAGGAAGGGGGCATCGTTACGGCTGCCGGCACCCAGTTTCATGATGACGGTATCGGTGTAGGCAGAGATGCTGAGGACCTTCAGGTCAGGGCAGTCCTGCCGGAGGCGCTCGGCCACCTCGACGCCGCTCATGCCCGGCATCACGATATCGGTCACCAGCAGGGCAACGTCGTTCCGGTGTTCCTCCCACTGCACCAGCAACTCGACGTCCGTGCGCGCCGCGAAGACCGTGTAGCCGTGGGCCTTGAGGCCGCGCTCGATCATGCGCAGCACGGACTCCTCGTCATCGAGGACCAGGATGCCGATCCCAGTCCCTGCCCCGGGCGCGGCCGCAACCCGGCTCACGCCGGGCTCGCCGGCCGGCCCGACGCCGAGTCCAGGGCCGGGCTCGGCGCCAAAGACCACCGCCGTCTCCTCGATGCCCGGCAGTGCCACGGCGGCCCGTTGGGGTAGCAGGGGTAGCCAGACGATGAACGTGGTGCCCAGGCCGACCTCGCTGTGGACCGTGACGTCGCCGCCGTGCTCTCTGACGATGGACTGCACGGTGGTCAGCCCGAGGCCGGTACCCTCATGCTCGGTCTTGGTGGTGAAGAAGGGCTCAAAGACGCGGCGGCGGGTGGCCTCGTCCATCCCGTGGCCGGTATCCTCCACACTCAGCACGGCATAGTCGCCTTCCTCGAGGGCCGAGCCGGCGGCCCTTGCGGTGATGGCTCGCGAGCCTACGGTCACGGTCAGCCGGCCGCCGCGCGGCATGGCGTCGCGGGCGTTCACGGTGAGGTTGATGATGACCTGCTCGATCTGCACGATGTCGGCCTTGACCATCACCGGCGTCTCGGCCAGGACCATGCTCATCCCGATGTTCTCGCGGATCAGGCGCGACAGCATCTTCTCGGTACTCCGGACCACCTCACAGAGGTCGAGCGTCTCGAGCTGGATGCCCTTGTGGCGGCTGAAGGCGAGGAGGCGTCGGGTCATGGTGGCGGCGCGGTCGCAGGCCCGGAGGATCTCGTCGATGTTGTCCCGGGCCGCGGCATCGAGGGACTCGGGGCCGCCCAGCAGCAGGGCGCAGTTCCCTTGGATCACAGTGAGCAGGTTGTTGAAGTCGTGGGCGATACCGTCAGCCAGCACGCCGATGGCCTCCATCTTCTGGGCCTGCCGCAGCCGGTCGGCCACCTGGACTTCGGCGGTGACATCGCGCTGCACGACGATGATGCCGACAGGCTGACCGTCGCTGGCGGCCACCGGCAGGACGGCGGTCTCGGCGGTCTCGGTGCTGCCGCCGTGGCGGGCGACGCGCATGCGGCCGAACCACGGTTGGCGTCCCTGCAGAGCGCGGTTGAGGACCCCTCGGTCCGCCTCGTCCTGCACCTCGCCGAGAAGCGGGTGGACGGCCGTCCCGGCGAGGGCGTCGGCGGCGAGGCCGGTGCGCTCGAGCACGGCCCGGTTGGCCCGGCGCAGATCACCCTCCAGGCCAGCCACCAGGACCCCCTCCGGGAGCTGGTCAAAGAGCGTCGCGAAGCAGCGGGCCTCCTCGTCGAGGACCGCCTCCGCGGCCGGGCTGGTCCGGGCCGGCCCGCCGACGACGGCGCGGCAGGCCAGGGCGAGCAACCCCAGGCCGATGGCCAGGTAACACAGCAACGAGAGCACGATGCCGGTCAGCCCGGGGAGCTGGACGGATGGCTCCAGGCATACCAGCGAGAACTCGCACGCAGGCACCAGCGTACGCACGGCCAGGGCCCCCTCGTCCCAGGGCTCGAGGTCCCGGGCCCCGGCGGGAGCCGGCAGGGGTGTCGCCACATCCGTGTCCCCGGTGCGGAACTCACGGAGCGCCTGCTGCCACTCACGAGGGGAACTGCCGGGCACGTAGCTGTCGCCCTGGGGCGATACCAGGTACACCGCCCGGCGGACATACGCCGGGACGCCCTGGAGGCGTGAGTCCAGGAGGTGAGGGTTGAGCACCGCCAGGATCTGCCCATGGACACTCCCGTTGGCGACAACCGCCACCGACAGGACCATGACCTGCGTGCCGTCGGCCAGGCTCAGGGGCAGGTAGGCGGGCCGCAAATAGAGCTGCTGGACCAGGGAACCCAGACTCTCAAAGGTCAGGTTCACAGGCGGCGCATCCGGGACCGCCTCCGAACGGACATCCCCCCCGCGCGAGACGTAGGCCACGCTCGAGTAGCACGGCTCGCCCCCGAACTGGTAACGCTGTCCGAAGGACCGCAGGGCGAGGGCGATGGCATCGAGGCTGGCGCCGGTGCCGCCCGGCTTGCCGGCCTGGCGCTGGAGGACGCCCGAGTCGGTCAGGTCCCGGACCTCGCCGCGCCGGGAGTTCAGGAACATGCCCACCATGGCGGCCCGGCCCTGAGCGTCGCCGACGAGGGCTTCGATGGCCTGCTGCCGGACTCGGTACTGCGTGCGGGCCAGGTGCACCGGCAGACAGACCGCCAGGACCCCGCCCAGCGTCAGCAGGGCCGCACTCAGGAGCCCGTGGGTATGAATCCGGACCCTCACACGCGGGTACCTCTCACGCTCCGGCCGCAGTGCCATCCTGGCTGCCGCGGCGCCTGCTCCCGTGCGGGGGGAATATCCCGTCGGGCGGGGATCTGTCAACTGCACGCCCGGCCTGGAGACGACCCCAGCCGTCGGCAACGCCAAGGCCTCCGGGCTCTCACGACGGCGACGGACAGGCCCGCTGAACCCCTAGCGGGCACAGGGCGTGGACTCTTGCTGCGGCGCCTGGCCCCCGCCGTCCGCCGCCGGCGGCAGCGGTTGCTTCTGTTGCTCGGGACCGATGGCGACGAAGGTGATGGTGGTGCGGAAAACGGGGTACTCCTCGATCGTCCCGCACTCCTGGGCATACACCTGCACGGCATACCCGACGCTGGTCGTCCCCAGAGCGCAGCGCCGAACGCAGAAGCGCAGCGTCGAACCGACGGGCACACCGCGGGTGAAGGACACATCGGCCATCGCCCGCGTCACCAGCATGGCCCCGGGGAACTCCCGCACGGCCACCAGATAGGCGTACTCGTCGATCCACTTCAGCATCTGACCCCCGAACAGGTGGCCATAGTGGTTCAGATGCTCCGGCCTGACGATGGTGAACAGATCCATGGCAGAACCAGCCCTCGCTCTCGCTCCAGGGGGGCCCGCGCCGACACCGCGTCAGACCCATGCCAAGATAAGCCCGTCCGCCGCGGAAATCGAGAAGAAACCGCGGCCATGCCGGGCAGCCCGGTGGCCGCGAGGCCGCGGCGGCTCCAAGGAAGGGGGGGGCCGGCGCGCGATCCTGGAACCGCACGGGGCGGACGCCGGGGCCGTTGACATCCCCGGGGCCGCGGGTAGACTAGGGCCGACGGGCCGACGCGAGCCCTCGCCGGCGCGCCGGCCGACCGGTTCCCGCCGGAGGCTGCCCGAACCCTGCTATCCGGGAGGTCATTGCCCCGATGCGAACGAGTCTGGACCTCAGCCGTCTCGCGGGGATCTGGTCCGCAAGCCCTACGCCCCTGAGGGAGGATGGAACGCTCGACGCCGAGAGCCTGCCGCGGCTGGTCGAGCATCATCTCCGCCTCGGCGTCCGCGGCCTCTTCCTGGGGGGAACCTGCGGCGAGGGTCCCTGGCTCCGCCGCACCGACCTGCGGGACCTGGTCAGGGAGACGGCCGCGGCCAGTGCCGGACGGCTGCTGCTGGCGGTGCAGGTCACCGACAACTCCGTTGGGCGCATGCTGGAGAACGCTGCCCAGGCGGCGGAGGACGGCGCGGACCTGGCCGTCATGGCGCCGCCGTTCTTCCTCCTCAACGCCACGGCGGAGAACGTGGAACGGCTGTACCTGGAGACCCTCCGCAAGTGCCCTCTGCCCGTGGGCATCTACGACCGCGGCGCCGGCGGCAGCGTGCCGGTCCCGGCGCCGGTCATCGAGGCGGCCTATGCGGAGCCCGCGGTGGTGTTGGTGAAGGACAGCTCCATGGACCCGGCACGGCGCGACATCGCCCTGAAGGCACGGCGGGAAAGGCCCTCGCTGCGGCTGCTGACCGGTTACGAGTTCGATGTGGTCAGCTACCTCCAGCATGGCTACGACGGCGCCCTGCTGGGCGGCGGGATCTTCAACGGCCGGCTGGCGGCCATGATCCTCGCGGCCTGCGCCCGCGGCGACAGCGCCGGGGCCCGGGCCCTGCAGGAGCGCATGAACGCCCTGATGTGGGACGTCTACGGCGGCAAGGAGATCACCTGCTGGCTGGCCGGGCTCAAGGAGCTGCTGGTGCGACTGGGTGTGTTCCGCACCCGCCGCGACCTGCTGGGCTACGAACTGACGGCGGACTGCTCCCAGGCCATCGACCGGGCCATCCAGCGGGAGCGGGATGTGCTCCTGCCCTAGCACCACCACCGGGAGGGGTCCCCCCGCATGCCACGGCAAGTCATGGAACGGCGCGCCGCCGACAACCCCTACCTCCACAAGGATTTCCACGGGGCGCTGAACTGCGGTATCGTCTACCTCCACCGTCACTTCGGCGAGGCTGCCGTGCGGGAGTGGCTGCGCGACTTCGCCCTGAACTGGTACGGACCGTTACGGCAACGCCTGGCGACGGAGGGCCTCACGCCCCTGCGGCACCATGTCGAGGCCGTCTATGAAGTCGAGGGAGCGACGGTCCGCTGCGAGCAGACAGCCGACGACCTGGTGGTGCACGTCGAAGCCTGCCCGGCGGTCACCCACATCCGCGCCCTGGGCGGCGACCCCAGCCCCCTGTTCGTGGAGACCACCCGTACCGTCAACGAGGCGCTCTGCGAGGGGACGCCCTTCCGGGCCGAGCTCCTGGCCTACGATCCACAGACCGGGCGCAGCGTCCAGCGCTTCTGCCGGAGGACGCCGTGATCCCCTGCACCGAGTTCATCCCGGCCTATAGCGAGCTGTTCCGCGCCTTGCACCGCCTGGGCGGCGAGACGGCCGTACGGGGCTTCTGGGACTACCTCTCGGAAGCCTTCCTGACGAACCTGCGCGACCTGGTCGCCGAGCATGGCCTGCGCGGGTGCTGGCTATACTGGGACCACACGCTCAACGAGGAGGCCGCCGACTTCACCATGGAACTGGACGAGGAGGCGGGCGAGTTCCGCATCACCATGCACCACTGCCCCTCCAAGGGCCGCCTCCTGGAGGCCACCCACTTCGAGGCCTACCCGGACTACTGCCGCCACTGCGATGTGCTCTACCGCAACATCCTGGAGCCCATGGGCTACCAGTACGAGGTCGACCTCTCGCGCTGCGCTCAGGCGGCCTGCAGCGTGACGGTCCGGCGGGGGGGGGCGGGAGTTGCTGCGGAGCACGGCCCGGACGGACGCGGCAGACGGACGGGTGGAGAGCCGCACGGGGATAGGGCATAATGAGGGTATTATGCATAGAACGACCATCATGCTCCCTGACGATCTGCTGGCGGAGGCACGGGCCCGAGCCGGCAGCGAAGGGCTGTCTCTAGCCGAGCTGGTCCGCAGAGGGCTCGAGGCTGGAGAGATACGCGGACCAGCGCGTGGGCTACTGCGACTGCGTCTCGTTCGCCATCAGGCGGCGGCTCAGGCTCCGAGACGCCTTCACGTTCGACCGCCACTTTCAGCAGGCAGGTCTCAGGCTCTGGCCCGAGGCGTGATGGCGCCCTCTCTCTGGCTCGCCCGGCCTCAGCCCTCGGCGATCATGCGGTTGAGGCTAGAGACCACGGCCCGGACGGCGGCCTGGTCGATGTTGTGGCCGAGGCCCACCCCGTAGAAAGCCCCGTCGCCGGGGCGGTCCAGGCGCACGAAAGTGATGGCCTCGGCATCGGCCGTGGTCCCGATGGCATCCTCCTCGTACTCCTGCAGGACGAAGGCCGGGATGGGCAGTTGCTGGATGGCCCGCACGAACGCGGCGATGGGGCCTATGGCCTTGCCGAACAGCACCTGCCGAGTCCCGCGGAAGTCGAGGTGGATCTCGCCCTCGATCACCTGCGGGTCCGCCGCGTTCGGCCGCGGCCAGTAGTTGATGAGCCGGACGGGGGCCTCCTGGCGGACGAAGGTGCGCAGGAAGACCTCCCAGACCTCCCGGCTCTGCACCTCGCGTTGGACGGAGTCGGCGAAGCGCTGAACGTGGGCGCTGAGTTCCACCAGCAGGGCCCGCGGCAGCTCGACGCCGTAGTCCTGCTTCAGCACGTGGGCGGTGCCGCCCTTGCCGGACTGGCTGTTGATGCGGATGAAGCGTTCGTAGCTGCGGCCGATGTCCTTGGGGTCGATATGCAGGTAGGGGATCTTCCAGCCGCCGAAGTGCTGGCGCAGTTCGTCGGCATGTTCCAGGCCCTTGTGGATGGCATCCTGGTGCGAGCCCGAGAAGGCGCAGAAGACCAGTTCGCCGGCGTAGGGATGCCGCGCGTGGCAGGGCATGCCCGTCAGTTCCGCTACGGTATCGCGAATGGCCTCGATGTGGGAGAACTTCAGGCCGGTGTCGATGCCCAGGTACTGCAGGTTCAGGGCGATGGTCACCAGGTCCACGTTGCCCGAGCGCTCGCCGTGCCCGAAGAGGGTCCCCTCGACCCGGTCCGCCCCGGCCATCAGGGCCAGTTCCGTGGCGGCGACGGCGCTGCCCATGTCGTTATGGGCGTGCAGGGAGATGATGGTCTTCCCGGGGTACTTCTGGCGGGCGATGTAGGCCTCGATCATGTCGGCGTAGTGAGTGGGCAGGCGGCGTTCGACGGTGGCGGGCAGGTTCATGATCACCTTCTGCCCAGGCGGGGGGTCCCAGACCTCGATCACCGAGTTGCACAGCTCGACGACGGTATCCAGGTTGCTGTCGGTGAACTCCTCGGGCGAGAACTCCAGGCCGATATGGCTTTCGGGCATGGCCACGGCCAGTTCCCGGATCAGCCGCACCGAGTCCAGCGCGATCTGGATGGTCTGCGCCGGCGTCTTGCCGAAGACGAAGTTCATGTGCAGCTCGCTGGTGGCGATGTAGACGTGGCAGACGGCGCGACGAACGCCCCGCAGGGCCTCCATCGTCCGCCGGATCAGGTGTTCGCGGGCCTGGGTCAGCACCGAGATCGTGACGTCGTCGGGGATGGCCTTCTGCTCGATCAGGTCACGGCAGAACTGGAAGTCGTCCGCCGAGGCGGAGGGGAAGCCGATCTCGATCTCCTTGAAGCCGATGTCCACCAGCAGGTTGAAGTAGCTGCGCTTCTGCTGGGGCGTCATCGGGTTGGGCAGGGCCTGGTTGCCGTCGCGCAGGTCTACCGCGCACCAACTGGGGGAGGTGGTGATCGGGTGGCTGGGCCAGGTGCGCCGGGGCAGGTCTACACCCATGGGCTTCGCATAGTCGGATGACATGACAGAAACTCCTTCGAGACGGTCTGTGGCGAGGTCGGGAGCCCATCCCGCGGCCGGTCGCCGGGACGCCGGCGGACAGGCGGAGAGGGCCGAACAGGGGGTATCCTGCAACCGCGCCGGTCACAGGTCTGCCTCGGGAACCGTCCAGAGGACAGCGCCGTCAGCCCGCAACCGTGGCCTGTCGGCCAGTGCGCGGTTGCAGGCACCTAAGTCGCAGACTCCGTTCGAAGGCTGTCATGGGAGTGTGGAATCCGCTTCCGACGACGCCACGCCAAACACTGGGTAATGTGCCACACCTCCGCCGGAGGTCAAGGGCTCCGCCCGTGGCTGCCGTGGGCGTCCTGCGTCTCGCGCTGGACGTCGGCGCCTGCGGCAGGCTGGGCCACGCCGGTCGGGGCCATGGTGGGGGCATCCGCCGGCCGAGCGACCCGGGGCAGGAGGATGGAGACCGCGGTGCCACGGCCGGGCTGGGAGTTCAGGCGGATGGCCCCATGGTGCCGGCGGACGATACCAAGCACAGCCGGCATGCCCAGGCCCCGCCCTTCGGCCTTGGTCGAGTAGAAGGGCTCGAACACGCGGGCAGCGACGCTTGCGTCCATGCCACAGCCCTCGTCACGCACCTGCAGCAGGCAGTAGCGGCCTGGCCCAAGCTGGTCCCCGAGCACATAGCCGGTGCCCAGGCCGTCGTGCCCATCCTGGGGGGTCAGCTCGATGGCGATGGGACCGGCCTTGTCGCCCATGGCCTCGGCCGCGTTGATGGCCAGGTTGAGCACGACCTGGCTGAGCTGGGTGGGGTCGATGCTGGCCCACAGATCGGGCGCCACCTGAAGCGCCAGCCAGGCGCGCCGGCCGACGGCGGTCGCGAGGATGCTGCGCGCCTCGACCAGGGCCCGGCCGACGTCGGTCGGACGCGGGCTGGGGGTCGCGGTACCGCTGTAGGCCATGAGCTGCTGGCACAGGTCCCGGCCCCGCTGGGCAGCCCGCCGGATAGCCTCCAGGTCCTCGGCCCCGGCTGAACCCGGCGGCAAGGCCTCCCCCAGGCCGTCCGCGCACCCAAGGATAGCCGTGAGGTAGTTGCGGAAGTCGTGCGCGATCTGCCCTGCCATCATGCCGAGGCTGTCGAGGCGCTGGCTCCTCTCGGCCGCCAGCGTCAGCCGGACGCGGTCGTCCTCGTCGTGGCGCTCGATGGTGACGTCCTGGAACGTCCGCAGCAGGCGCAGGGCGGTGCCGGAGTCGGAACGCTCCAGCACCTGGCAGCGGTCGCGTATCCAGCGTGGGGAGCCGTCCGGACGGACCAGGCGGTAGTCGCAATAGGGCGAATGCGGGCGGCCCTCAACGCAGGCGTTGACCATAGCCGTCGCTCTGGCGTAGTCGTCCTTCTCCGCCAGCGTGCCGAGGAGGACCGCCGTCTTGCCAGAGGGCCCCTGGGGCAAGCCGAACAGGTGCTCACAGCGCGCGCGGGCGATGGTGTGGCCATCCAGCGGGCTGTATTCCCAGATCGCCAGGTCGGCCTGCTCCAACGCCAGCTCGAGACGGCGCTCGCCGCGCGCCAGGTCCCGTTCGTAGTTGCGGAACCGGCGGACCCACAGCACGGCGACCAGCCCGGTCGCCAGGCACGAGCCCACAACCAGGCAGCGCACCAGGAGGTGCTCCGGGCCCGGCAGGAGGAGCACCTGGAACAGGCCCGGCGGCAACTCCCCGGGCCCAGCCGCCCGCTGCCACGCGCACAGGTCAGACCAGGCGTGCAGTACCCAGAAGAACAGGCCAAGACCCAGCGCGGCGACCATCACCTTGGCGGCCGACCAGGTCGAGTACGGCGCCGTCACCGGAGCCGGGATAAACAGCCCTAGGGGGTTCCTCATCGTCACGCCTGCGGTCCGTCCGCGCGCCGGCAGAGAGAGCCGGCCGTATCCGTATCCCGGGGTGGAAACTGCCCTTACGGAAGCCGGCACCAAGGGCGTCGGTCACAGCGCCCCCCCGACCTGACTCCGGGCTGCCGGCCACAGCCCCCAACGCGAACCCTCACTATACTGGAACTCGGTCCCTTTCGGAAGCATGAAGACCCGGTGGAAGAACGCCAACCAGCCGACTACACCCACGACGAATCCCGCGGTGCCGCCGATCAAGACGCCGATCATCGTGTGCCTATCTTCGCTTACAGTCCTACGTGCAGCCCGCGTAGCCGCGCGGATCTCCCGGCAACGCCGAATCACATACTCACTGTATCGCCCTCCGGCGGGTCCCGCAATGCCCAGCGAAGCCAGCAAGGCAGAGCGAACCCGGGGACGAGCCCCGCGGCGCGACGCCGGGCGCCCCCGCCACCGCGTGGCCTCCAGCCCCCCCCTCCGCGTCGGGCCGCCACGTTTTTCGGGGTGCCGGCGCTTGCCTTATCCGATAAACCCCGTCATATTAACCGGTATTGTCGGCATTGAGGCCGAAGGCTGCTTTGAGGAGACAGGACCATGAAGACGACCTTGACGATACGCGCTCTGGCCGGCTCGGGGCTGGCCTTGGCTCTGGTTGCCCCCGCCTTCGCCGCGGGGGTCACGCTGCTGAACGTGTCCTACGACCCCACCCGGGAGCTGTACACGGAGTACAACGCCGCCTTCGCCAAACACTGGCAGGCCACGGCAGGCGAGGCGGTGACCATCCAGCAGTCGCATGGCGGCTCGGGCAAACAGGCTCGCGCCGTCATCGATGGCCTGGAGGCCGACGTCGTGACCCTGGCCCTGGCCGGTGACATCGACGCCATCGCCGCCAACAGCAAACTCCTGCCGGCGGACTGGCTGGGGCGGCTGCCGAATAACAGCGCGCCCTATACCTCGACCATCGTCTTCGTGGTCCGCAAGGGCAACCCCAAGGGCGTGAAGGACTGGGGGGACCTGGTCCGGCCGGGGGTCTCGGTGATCACGCCCAACCCCAAGACCTCGGGAGGCGCGCGCTGGAACTACCTGGCCGCCTGGGGTTTCGTGCTGAAGCAGGAACTCGGGGACCTGGCCAAGCTGAACCAACCGGGCAACGAGGCGGCGGTAGCGCAGGCGGAGCAGAAGGCCAAGGCCTTCGTCTCGGCCCTGTTCCGCAATGTGCCGGTGCTGGATTCCGGGGCCCGGGGGTCCACCACCACCTTCGCCCAGCGCGGTCTGGGTGACGTCTTCCTCTCGTGGGAGAACGAGGCGTTCCTGATCCAGAAGGAGTTCGGGGCCGACAAGTTCGAGGTGGTGGTGCCGTCCATCAGCATCCTGGCCGAGCCGTCCGTCAGTGTCGTGGACGTGAACGCGGACCAGCACGGCACGCGCAAGGTGGCGGAGGCCTATCTGAAGTACCTCTACAGCCCCGAGGGCCAGGAGATCGCGGCCCGCAACTTCTACCGCCCGCGCTCCGAGGAGGTGGCCGCCACCTATGCCGGCACCTTCCCGAAGCTGGCGTTGTTCACCATCGACGAGGTCTTCGGCGGCTGGGCTAAGGCGCAGAAGAAACACTTCGCCGACCGGGCCATCTTCGACCAGATCTACCAACCCAAGTGAGGGAGTACGCCAGGTCACGGGCAGGCTGACCGTCGTTGGGCTCTGCCCCACACCCCGCCGGGGCGACCCGTCTCCCCGGACCCCTCATTCCCGGCGCGAAGACGTCGGCATGCCAGCGTCACGTCGGCAGTTTCTGTGCAGGCAGATCATGCCGGGGTCTTCGCGCCGCGGCCATGGGAGGTCTGGAGGGCCGAGGTCCTCCAGCGGGGGCTCGGGGGCAGAGCCACCGACAGAGCACACTGGCGATGGGCACGATGCGCTTACGACTCAAACACCAATCCCCGCTCCCCGGCTTCGGCCTGACGCTCGGGTACAGCCTCCTGTACCTGGGCCTCATCGTGCTGCTGCCGCTGGCGACGCTGCCCGTCCGCGCCGCGGGCATGTCCTGGCGGGAGCTCTGGGAGGTCATCTCGGATGCCCGGGCGGTGGCCTCCTACAAGCTTACCCTCGGGACGGCCTTCGCGGCCGCGGTGGCCAACGCGGTGTTTGGCTTCGTGGTGGCCTGGACCCTGGTGCGCTACCGCTTCCCGGGCCGGCGCCTGCTCGATGCCTTCGTGGACCTGCCCTTCGCCATGCCGACGGCCATCTCCGGCATTGCGCTGACCAGCATCTACGCGCCCAACGGCTGGCTCGGGCGCTGGCTGGAACCCCTCGGGGTCAAGGCTGCCTTCACCCCGCTGGGCATCGCCGTGGCCCTCACCTTCATCGGGTTGCCCTTCGTCGTGCGGACCGTGCAGCCCGCGCTACAGGAGGTCGACCTGGAGCTCGAGGACGCCGCCGCGACGTTGGGGGCGAACCGCTGGCAGACCTTCCACCGGGTCATCTTCCCGGCGGTGTTGCCGGCGCTGATCACCGGCTTCGCCCTGGCCTTCGCCCGGGCCCTGGGCGAATACGGCTCGGTCGTGTTCATCGCCGGGAACATGCCCATGAAGACCGAGATCACCTCGCTGCTCATCATCGTCAAGCTCGAGCAGTACGACTACGCCGGGGCCGCGGCCATTGCCTGTGTCATGCTCGCGGCCTCCTTCGCCATCCTGCTCGCCATCAACCTGTTGCAGTGGTACGTGGCGCGACGACATCGGGGGACCTCCTGACCATGGTTCACGGCAGCGCAAGCCAACCCGGGGCCGGCGGTTCGCGCCACGCCGAGGGCGCCACGCGCGACCCGGCCCTAGTCAAGTGGTGCCTGGTGGCGGTCAGCGCCGGCTTCCTGCTGCTGTTCCTGGGTGTGCCGCTGGCCGCGGTCTTTGTGGAGGCCCTGCGCAAGGGGCTGGGGACCTACCTGGCGAGCTGCCGCGACCCGGCGGCGTTGGCGGCCATCCGGCTGACGCTCTGGGTGGCCGCCATTGCCGTGCCGGCGAATGTGGTTTTCGGCCTGGCGGCATCGTGGGCCATCGCCCGCTTCGAGTTCGTCGGCAAGAGCCTCCTGACCACGCTGCTGGACCTGCCCTTTGCCGTTTCGCCGGTGATCTCGGGTCTGATCTACGTGCTGCTGTTCGGGCTGCACGGCTGGTTCGGCCCGTGGCTGGCGGCGCACCATCTCAAGGTGGTCTTCGCCGTGCCGGGGGTGGTGTTGGCGACCGTGTTCGTCACGTTCCCCTTTGTCGCGCGGGAGCTGATTCCACTGATGCAGGCCCAGGGCTCCGAGGAGGAACAGGCGGCGCTGGTTCTGGGGGCCGGCGGCTGGCAGGCCTTCCGCCGGGTTACCCTGCCCAACATCAAGTGGGGCCTGCTCTACGGCGTCATCCTCTGCAACGCCCGCGCCATGGGCGAGTTCGGGGCCGTCTCCGTCGTCTCCGGACACATCCGCGGCAAGACCAACACCATCCCCCTGCACGTCGAGATCCTCTACAACGAGTACAACTTCGCCGCCGCCTTCGCCGTGGCCTCCCTGCTTGCCCTGCTGGCCCTGGTCACCCTGGGCGCCAAGACCCTGGCGGAGACCAAGGTCCGCCGCGATCTGGCGACGGCCGTGCCGGTGCCGCCACAGGAAGACCCCGTTCCATGAGCATCGAAGTCCGCCACATCAGCAAGCGCTTTGGCCGTTTCGACGCCCTGCGCAGCGTCAGTCTGCGGGTTCCGGACGGCGAGTTGGTGGCCCTGCTGGGCCCCTCCGGGTGCGGCAAGACCACCCTGCTGCGCATCATCGCCGGCCTGGAGACCCCTGACCCGGCTGCGGGCAGCCAGATCCTCTTCGATGACCGGGACGTGGCCCGGACCGACGCGGGCCGCCGTGGGGTCGGCTTCGTCTTCCAGCACTACGCGCTCTTCCGGCACATGACCGTGTTCGAAAACATCGCCTTCGGCCTGCGCGTCCGGCCCCGCCGCCTGCGCCCGCCGGAGGAACACATCCGCGCCCGTGTCGACGAACTGGTGCGCCTGGTCCAGATCGAGGGCATGGACCGACGCTTCCCAGACCAGCTCTCCGGCGGCCAACGCCAGCGCGTGGCCCTGGCCCGGGCCCTGGCGGTGGAACCCAGAGTCCTCCTTCTGGACGAGCCCTTCGGCGCCCTGGACGCCAAGGTGCGCCAGGACCTCCGCCGCTGGCTCCGCCGCCTCCATGACGAGATCCGCGCGACCACGGTTTTCGTCACCCACGACCAGGAGGAGGCCCTCGAGGTCGCCGACCGCATCGTCGTCATGAACCATGGCCGCATCGAGCAGGAAGGCACTCCCGACGAGGTCTTCCACTCGCCAGCCTCCGAATTCGTCATGCAGTTCATCGGCAACGTGAACCTCTTCCACGGCCGCATCGACGCCGGCAAGGCCATCTTCGGCTCCCTGGCCCTGCCCGCCAGCGCGGCCCAGCCCACCGCTGGCGGCGGCGCCCGGCTACTGGTCCGGCCGCATGACCTCGATATCAGCCGCCAAGACACCGGCAACGGCATCCCCGCGCGGATCGTCCGCCTGCAGTCCGCGGGCCCCGTCGCCAAGCTCGAGCTGGAGTCCGACGACGGCCAGCCCATCAAGGTCGAACTCCCCCACAGCCGTTTCCGCGAGCTGGAGCTGACGAACGACGAGCGCGTCTTCGTCGTGCCCTCCGGCGGCCGACTGGTGCTCGAAGACTACGCCATCTGAGGACGGGGTGCGCGCGGGGGAACACCGACGCACACGGACCGGCACGGACCTACGCGGACCCGGGCAGCCCGTCCCGCCGGCGGGGTCGTGCCCCTGCCGGCCCCCTGGTCCCTGAACCGACCCTCACTTTTCGGGGGCTTGTCCGCTGGCATTATCCGACTATCGCGGTCATAGTAATCTGCATTGTCATGTTTAAGGCCGGCTTCGGGCTTCGGCGCACCTGCACTCTGAGGTGGGTCCAGGGCGGGTAAGGAGACCCCGCTGGCGGGCCCTGTGCGGACCGCCGCCGAACGGGACCGGAGCCGAAAAGGCCGCAGAAAGGGATAGGGGCATGAAGGCAGCGTTCTGGCTACGAAGCGCAGGTCTGGTTCTGCTGGGGTGGTCGTTGGCGGCGACCGCCGCCGAGCCGCCGGATGTGGCCGCGCTGGTGCGGCTGGTGGAGGCGCAGAGCCGGAAGATCGAGGAACTGACGGCGCGGCTGGAGAAACTGGAGAAGGCAGCCCCGGGGGCTGGGGCGGCCCAGGTAGCGGAGCTGAGCACGCGCCTGGCGGCGGTCGAGGCGCAGACGGGTGAGGCGGCCCAACTGCGCCAGCAACTGCAAGAGACCAACGTGGCTCTGGCCGAGACCAACAGTCGCGTGGACAACAAGATCCAGCTTGGCAAGGGGATCGACGGGCTGAAGCTGGCGGGCGACCTACGGGGGCGCTACGAGACGCGTGACCGCGAGGTGGAGCGGTACCCCATCGATCCGACCAGCCCCGACGCGAAGAAGAACACGGACAAGGACCGCACCCGTCTGCGGGAGCGGGTCCGGCTCGGCGGCGTCTGGACCAACAAGGAGGAGAACTGGGAGATCGGGCTTGGGCTGGCCACGGGGAACGGCCGAGATGGCGGCCTGACCACGGCCGACGGTCGGAGCACCGATGCCGACTGGGGCCGGAACGGGGCCTTCGACCACCTGGAGCTGTGGCTGGATTACGCCTACGCGAAGCACCGTTGGGACCTCTGCGGCATACCGTCGAGTCTGACCCTGGGCCAGCAGAGGAGCCCTCTGGTGAGCAGCCTGCTGAACTCTGACCCGGACCTCCGGCCCATGGGTCTGACCCTGCAGTACGGCGACCCGTTCGCCAAGGACTACGCCGGGTGGTTCGGCACGGCGGGCGCCTACGAACTGTACTACCTGGCGGACGGCCGGGTGATCGCGGGCGACACGCAGGATGATCTCGAGGACAACGTCTTCTGGCTGGCCGCACAGGGCGGCTACAAGACCAAGGACTGGCTGGTGGCAGCGGGTTACCAGAAGGTTACGGACGCCTACCGGAACGTGGCGGCCGGGTACGGGGCGTCGCAGGTCCCCAACACGGCCGAAGGCGGGATCGACACCGACTATGGCTACGACGTTGTGGATCTCTACGCCGAGTACAGGCTGAAGCTGGCGCAGGTCGAGGTCAAGCCCTATGGCCACGTGACCTACAACCTGACGGCCGACGGCCCCAAGTCCCAGGCCCCCAATGCCGGCGCGACCACGCCGGACACTGAGACCCTGGACTGGCTGCTGGGCACAGACCTGAAGTGGGGCAAGTGGTCGTTCGGCTATGGCTACGCGTACGTGGGTGCCGACGCCGTGTTCGGCCCGCTGCGGGACAATACCTTCGGCGACACCCTGGGGCTGACGGACACCGACCTGCAGGGGCACATCCTGCGCGCCGGCTACGACCTGACCAGAGGCCTCAACCTCAGCGCCGCCTACTACATCGGCCAGCGCATCAACGGCGGCTCGACCGCGACCGCGAATGAGGCCGACAAGGCCCAGATGCTCCAGCTCGAGGCAACCTACAAGTTCTGATACCGATTCCACGTCCGTCGTAGAGCATTGGCCGGTACCGCGCCCTGCGACCGCGCAGTCCCCGGTCATCCGGCTGGAGCGCCCACGGCCTCGTGGGCATGGCCGCGGGGGCGTTCGCC
>Ga0172371_10006937_pt1 | contig 16268 bp, 9 predicted proteins | sample Lak12m_FD_114543 | JGI IMG/M metagenome (GOLD analysis project Ga0172371, IMG submission 114543) | Freshwater microbial communities from Kabuno Bay, South-Kivu, Congo - kab_022012_12m | ecosystem: Environmental > Aquatic > Freshwater > Lake | place: Democratic Republic of the Congo: South-Kivu...
CGCCCGCTGCATGACCGCCACCGCGCTATCCGGCTTGTCCGACTTGGCGAACGCGCCGGCTTCCTTCACGTACTTGTCTACCGCACCGCTGCCCGCGCAAGCCAGCACCACGGCGAATAGCAGTTTCACAATCCTCGTCACTGTTCCTCCCTGTGTCCGCTAACCTGCAATCTTCAATCTGAGAATCATCAATCTCAAATCAGATGGCCGCATCGAGGCGCTGCTGTGACCGGCGCTTGCCATTTCTTCCTTCGCGCCGCTGCGTCACGATCTCGGTCACGCAGGCCTGGAGGTTACGGTAGTAACCTCTGCGGCCGAGCTCTGCCTCAAGCAGCGCGGCAATGGTGAACAGGTTCATGGTCAGGCGGCCCCGCCGGTGCAGGTCATACTTACCGGTCCAGCGCGCGGCAATCCTGCGTTCAGCCGCGGTCCACCGCCGATGGGGAATCTGGAACGGCGCAATCTGCTTGGCCCGCGTCAGCACCTGGTCGAATACCGCTGGCTCCGTGCGGACAATTCCCGGTCGCCTGCCGCCGCGCCTCCGCGCGACCCGGACGTGGAACCGGTTGATGGCCTCACAGCAGGCCTTGCTCGCAGCGCGGACGTGTGCAAACCGGTGGGCGATGAGCAGCCGGGAATAGCGGTCCACCAGCGACCGTTCGGGATCCGACCAGTGCGAGTTGAACCAACGGTACTTCAGCTTCGCCACCCGGGGCCAGAGTTCGTGCTGAATCGTGCTGAGCGATCGTTCGGGAATCCCCGAATACTGGGAAGGGAATCGGCGGTGGAGCGCAGTTATCGCGGCGCGGCAGGCCGGCCCGGCCTCGCGCGCGGTGGGGAAACGGTTGCCGGCAACGGCCTGGGCGAATCGGTCGAGGACCGCTCTCTCCGAAGGATTCCAGCGCGCCCGCGACCGCACCCGACCCATGCCTATGGCGGATTTGATCAATACGGCATGCACGGCGCTCCGGGTGCGGGCGGGTGGCTTTGCTGCTTGTCGCAGTCCGCCCCGGACCGAACGGGCGAGTGCGGCACGGCAAGGCTCGACCGCGTACACCGCGTTGCGATACTTCCCGGAGAGAACGCCGTGGGCAAACCGCTGCGCGACAGCCATTTCGGCCGGCGTCCAATGCGACACAGCCTGTCGCCTCCGCTCCGATATCGGGCCGTACTCGGACAGGTCGGCCGCATAAAGGTCCTTCTCGGTCAACTCGGAAGGCCTGCGCGCACAAGCAGTCACCTGCTCAGTCCACTCCCTGAAGCTTCCTCAGCTCCACGACGAAAGCCGTTAGGTGTAAACCGCAGACCGTCGTCGCCGTAGGCTGTCGGCCGTCATCCCGTCGCTTCAGTTCAGTAATCATCGACTGCCCCCGATTTCCCGCTCCTTGCGGACCCCTGGGATTCGCTTGATCACGTGCCAGTTCTTGTAGAACTGGAAAGTCGGCACGGAGTCGGCGGGGAACTCGACCTTGCCCTGGGTGGCCCAGAATCTGACCGCAACATCTCGGCCCTGCAGCTTGGCCGGGTCGACCTCTCCCAGCCACATGTCGGACCTGCGGCTGCTTCCCGGGTACACCGACTCGGGATCCGACGTGAAGCACGAATCACCCTGCCCGGACCGGATGTCGTAGCTGAGTTCCGCACCCTCGCTCACGTTGGGACCAGTCCAGAACACTGTAAAACGGTCGAAGTCCGGAGGCGCTGGCTCCGCGGTCTGAAACGACACCGTATCACCGGAGTACACCTGGCCCGCTTCGGGCTGCGCTTGTGCAGCCGCAGGCAGGCCTTTGCGGAAACCCGCGACCATCTTCGGGAGGTCCGGGACCATCTCTGAGAACGCCGGGCTGATCTTTGCCATGCGGTCAAGCACCCCCTGATAGGATGCTGTGTCTCCGGTCTTGTCGTAGTGCTGGGCAAGTTCCATCAGGCCGCTCAGGTACGGCCAAAGGACACCCTGCGTCCAAGGCATCGGCTGTTCCTCGTAGCCCTCGACATCACGGTATTCGGTGCGGTCCAATAACAGTCGCCTCAGTGCCAGCGTGTCAACGTCAAGACCGCGTTCGGCGGCTCTAACCGGCAACAGCCGTTGCACCAGCCCGCAGTTCTGGATGTAGTTATCGATGTCCATGCCCATGTCATACCACCGCGCAAAGTAGATGGGCCGTCGCCACCGGTTCGTCTCGATGATATCCATCAGCAGCGCGACGTCGCACCCGAGCCGGTGCTCAGAGTCGGGCTTCACTTCCCACTCGAACACCGTGTTCGGCCCGGCGATACCCAGACTCCTGAGCGCTTCCGAACTGACCGGAACGAACAGGGTATCGGTACTCCACTTGTACGAGTGCATGGAAAGAAGCTGCTGACGGCTCCAACTGATGGGCGCAGGCGCGATGGCACCGGGGACGCCGTACTTCGCCGTAAGGCCCGACGGACCGTGGGTTATCTGCGCAAAGAACGCAGAGACGTCAGGTCGCTCGTGTTCCACCAACTGCAGATACGCGATGCCGCCAACTACGAGGTCACCACCATCAAGCAATACTGCATTCGGGGCGCACTGCTTGAGGATCTGGCGGTCGTACTCAAGAACCCAGTCGGGAAATCCGCCATGCGCACGGGCCGCGCGCAAGTCGGCCACGGCCTGCTTGACGTTACCCTCACCCAATTCGTCCATGACCAGATCGCAGTAACAAGCGCCGATGGAGTAATAGGCGTCGCCCAGCCTGGGGTCCAGACTCGTAGCCTTCTCAAGGAAGCTAAGGACCGAATCCGTCGTGGCCCTGGTTTTTCCGGACAGCGGACGGGAATCAAAGCAGAGGTAATGCAGCGCCCAGCCGCGGAGATACCAGGCTTCGGCATCGGTCGGGTCGGCCTCGGTCGCCTGCCGGGCGTACTCAATGGCCTGGCGATACCGCCCGAGCGTGAATTCCTTCCTCGACTGCTGTTTTAGCATGGCCTCGGTCGCGGTCATCGACCTGGCACTCGTGAAGGCTAACAGTGACAACACAAGGACATGTGTGAGGGTGCTCATAGCTTTCCTCCTCGTAGGACAGTGTGGACACTTCCTGACTCCGTGCCCGCCGATGACAGGACAGGCGCGGCCCTGCTTCGAGTCGTCACCGGGACCAGAAAGGGCTCACGCTCCGACATCGATTGGATTCTAGAACTCGCGGGCCGGTGAGTCAAATCCGCGGGCGGAGTCGGGGCATCGCCAGTTCTGACGCCCTCCTGGCACCTACCGAGGCTAGAAGCGCGCGCGCCGTGCGTAACAAGCCAGCTCGGCCTTGGCCAGGATGTGACCGGCTGCCGCCTCCTCAAGCTCGACCGGGCCGGTCGGGAGGAAGGTGCAGTTCACCGGTGCATCCAGCGCGTAGAGGGCGAAGACGAAACGGTGCGGCCGCCTACCTGCCAGCGGCATACCCATGTAGCTGCCGAGACCGCTCCCTGCGTCAGCGCCGTGACTGCCGGCTCCGTCCGGCAGGTAGCGGGCGTCCGCGGGCAGATTGAGGACAAGCCATGGGACGCCGTACCGCCGACCCGCGGACTCGTCGGCATCGTAGAGGATGAGGGCGAAGCATTTGGTGCTATCCGGCACATTGGTCCACTCCAGCGGCGGAGAAGGCGGGTAGCCGTTCGTCCAGGGACGGGACGTATAACAGTCGGGTATCGTGCCGCCATGCTGGAACGCCGGGCTGGAGAGCGCCATCGCCGGCTTCTGGAGCTTCTCGACCGAGGTCGTTGTCTCGCTGCCGCAGCCAGTCGGCAAGATGCCCCCGACCACAAGACTGATGGTGCATCCTAATCGAATCAGCGCCGCCCGAGGAGACCGGTGAGGTCCAAGATTCGACACGGCCATGGCGGGATTCTAGGACTCGCGGGCGGGGGTGTCAAATGGACGGGCGGAATCCGGACGCCGCCGAGATACCCGCGGATGGCGCCCGGCGCAATGTCCTGGACAACCCTGCTCGTGCGGGGTTTTAGGCCTGGGCAACCGCTTGTGCAGAGCCTGCCCTGAGCTTGCCGAAGGGTCGAGCATCAGTTCTCCCGGTTCGACCGTCTTGTCATGCAGCGCCTCTATCCAACCGCGAGCAGGGGTCACGGGTTCTTCCGTTCGGCTACTGCCAGCGGCAGCTACCTCATTTCTCTGACGAAGCCGAAGCGTTTGCCTTGGGCGGTCATGTCGACGAAATGCCGGAGTGCTCTTTGATACTGCTCCTTGCCGTGCCGCTTGCGGGTTTCGATGAATGCGATGCGAATCCGCTTGTAGGCCTCCGGGAGCTTCTGGAAATTCCTCCAGGCCTGTTCGTTCTGCTTCAGGGATTTGAGGATGTCGGGGGGGACGGCGAAGTCCGCGTCTTCATCTTCGGCCGGGTCGAATACCCGAGCGATGGCGGCGAGCCCTGCTTTGGTCATCTTCTTCTGCGCGATGAGGCTGCGAACCCGCTCTCTGTTCATCTGTGAGAGACCGCTTCCCGCTCTTCTCTTCGAGAATCTCTGGGCGAATCTCTCCTTATCGATACTCCTGATGATGCTGTCAATCCATCCGTAGCGCAGCGCTTCCTCCACGGCGTCGTTGTACGAGATGCGGGGCTTGCCTGTTTCCTTGCGGTAATAGACCAGCCATATTTCGGTTTCCGTGTTGTGATGCTTCGCCAGCCACGCCCGCCAGTCTTTTCTGGTCGTCACGTGCAAGGTCTTCCCCAGCTTCACAACGTCTCTATTCGCTCAAGTCATCGGGCGGGATTCCGGGGACACGCCGCGAGTCCCGCACTCGACAAGCTGTTAGCCGTAAGCCGTCAGCTCTCGTCATCCTCGTCAACCCGGCTCCGACAGGCGCTCGCGTATTTGCTTCAGTCCGGTTGCGAGGTCGGTCTTCGCCACGAATCCGAGTTCGTCCCGGGCTTTGTCGCTTCGGTAGCCGGCATGGACCATCGTGCCCCGCACTGCACCGCGCGTGAACGCCGGCGGCCGGCCGCTCAACCGACTGCCAAACTCAGCCAGCCCAGCCGCCGCGATGGCCAGCCACCCCGGGACGCTGGGCAAGCGTTCCTTCCCGGCTATGCGTGCCAGCTCGAGAAAATACTCCCGCACCGTCGTGACTGCGGGGCCGCCCAGAATGTATGCCTCGCCGACCCGGCCGTGCCGTGCGGCCGCAAGTATCCCGTCCACCACATCGTCCTGGTAGACGAGCTGTACCAGCCCGCTACCGCCTGACGCCAGCAACATCCGCCCCTTCCGGATCAACCGCAGCGGGCCCATCGTCCAGTTCTCGTCGTCCGGCCCGAACACCTCGGTCGGCTGGACAATGACTGCCGGCAGGCCGCGGTCTCGAATGAGCTCCCGGACGACCTCCTCCGCGTCGAGCTTGGTGTCGCAGTACGGCTCATGGCTGTACTGATGCGCAGTCCCCTCGGTAGTATCCATTCCGGCCGAGAAGCCGTAGACCTCGTCCACGTCCGAGCCGCCTTCGAGCATCCGGTACCCGACGCGCGCGACGACCCGGTCGCCGAAGCCGACCCTCAGGGCCGCGGTCACATCCTCGGCCCGTCCCTGGGGCGCGGCGAGCGCGTCGCCGTCCAGCACCAAGCCGAGCCTCTGGCTGAGTGACCAGTCAGCCCGGAAGCTGATAATCGGCACGAACCCGGTGTTCTTCTTGCTCGCGCCTGGCAACATGATGGGTCCGTAGTCCATGCCTATCTCGGCATCTCTGATCTTGGCCGTCAGCCCCAGGTCGAGGTTGAACCGGCGCGCACGCACCAGTCCGTAGCGGTACGTCAGCCGGTAGGAGTCGAAGCGGTAGAGAGCATTGACGCGGGAACTGGCCGGGAATAGCTGGCCGGCGAAGAGGACATCTCGGTCGAGGGTTCCGTAGGAATGGACCCGCAGCGGCGCGACCAGCACGCTGACCCAGTGCCGATCCCCGAAGGTCTTGCTCACTCTGGCCCGAAACCCAAACGCTGTCCGCGCCTTCAGGTCGTCGGTCAGCGAGAAGAGCGTCCCGGTGTTGCCGGGAATCCGCACGTCGTTGTAACCGCTGAACACCGGCCCGGCTTCAACGTCCACGTACCAGTTGGCAGCCGCCGGCGCGACCAGCGCCAGCACTAGCAGACAAGATAGTCTCTTCATCATTTGCCTCCTCATTGCTTCAACAGTCTGCCTCACTAGCCGGCCAAGTCAACCCAACCGCCGACGTGGCAAGGTCGCCTGTCGCCTGAGGCTCAGCCACTAATGCCTACCTGTCACAATCCATAGAGCGCCGTGACGCGAGCGTCGATTGCGGATTCGACCTTGAGGATTTCTACGGTCATGCCGATGGTCTCGTCGCGGAAGACAACGCTACTCACGCCTCCGCCCGAAACCCGCCAACCTTGGCTCTGTGTTTGGGCCTACTCCTCTGTGATGACGCGCCTAAATGTGGTGTTGTTGCTCCTGTCAGCGGCATCGCGGAAGGCTTTCTTTTGGCCCTCATCGCGGGACGAGTTCTTTGAGTCCTGCGTCTCGACTTCGACTATCTTCCGTTCCGCCCCTTTTCTCGCAACGACATCCGGCACATAGCCGCCGATGGACGGAGGCTTCGGACGACCTGGGAGGTCCGCCTTCACGTCGAACCCTTGCCGTTCGTACTTAGCGACAATCCGGGCGACCTCTCGATCATGTGCTGCCTGACCTTGCTTCGTTCTCGGCATTCGTGTCTCCTTTCTTCGTTTCCAAACCTCATGAGCTATGCGCTACTGACGGTGGGCCGGTTTGTATTCACTCTTGCGGCCGATGGCGTCCAGGAACCTGGAACGCGGCTTGTCCATGATTGCCTGACCATAGGATATGTTCCGCGGGCGCCGGTACGCGTGCAGCAGGTACAGTTCCCGCTTCGCTCTAGTCATGGCGACGTAGAATAATCTCGCCTCTTCTGCCTCGTCGCGTTTGCGATTGGGCACGAGGTCATCCTCGAGGCCAACGACGATGACAATGTCAGCCTCCAGTCCTTTCGCCTTGCGCATGGTCATCAACTGCACGGCACCAGGGCCGCCGTGTCGCTGCCCCTCCGCAAGCTCGGCCACGTCTGCGAGGTCGGCAGCGAGTTCCGTGGGAAGTGTCCATGTCCCAGAGAACGCTGCCAGACGACGCAGGAAGCCCCCGTGTCGTTCCGCCTCCAGTTCCTCTTCGTCATCGGGGTCGACGTCAAGCAGACGCTCCAGATAGGCGTGAGACTTCTGGAGTTCACTGAGGCCATCCCTAATGCCAGCAATCTCTTTGCTTTCTCCGGCATACGCGCGCAAAGCGGCTTGGAACCTGGTGTCCCTGCAGACAACATCCCAAATCTCCGCGACCTCGGTTTCAGTGTAGACCCGCTTCTTGATGGTCGCTTCGCTGCAGTTCTTCTGTTTTGCGGCCCCAGCGACCTTGTTCACACCTGAGTTCATGAGGTCTTCGACTACGAGTCTGGTAAGGAGGTCGTCGTCTGGCTTGCCGAGCCAATCCACCAGTCGCTTGACGCGCTGCACTCTGTCGGGAAGCTCACCCGCCGGGCAGAAGTAGGCCACGTCCCGCTTCCGAAGCTGCTTGGCGATAGCGGGGAAGAAGTCCCTCTTGGGTGCGAGGACCAGCACCGAGTGCTTAGGCGCGTATCTGCCGGCTATCCGCGCCACCTCCTCGGCCTCACCTACTTCGCTGGCCAGTTGCCTGAGCACGGGTTCGTGGTCGTGCTCGACCTTGTTCTCAAGTACAAATGGCCCCTTCCAAGACTTGTCGAAGCTCTTCAGCATTCGACCCGCCTCTTCCATGATTGTCTTCGGGCAGCGCCGGCTGAACGGGAGCGGAGGGCAGATGGCTCCCTGGAAGTCAGCGTCGAATTCGCGTATGAACCTCGGACTGCTGCCGCGGAAGCTGTAGATGCACTGAGCATCATCGCCCACCGCAAAGAGGTGCTCGCGTGAGTCTCGGCTTAGCAGTTCTATCAATCTATGCTGTCCGGCGTTGATATCCTGATACTCGTCCACCAACAAGTGAGCAGTCTGAGTCAGACAGGCGTTCCGCAACTCCTCCACGTCTTCCAGGAGCTTGCACGCAAAGAGTACCTGGTCGTCGAAGTCAACCAAGTTGCACTTTGCCATGATCTCGTGGTACTTCCGGCACACCTTGCACTCAACGCGGGTGTCGTCTTCCTTGCAGTCACCGTTCTGCTTGCATTCCGCAGCCGCCGCAGCTTCTCTTTCCGCGAAGCCTTGAGCCAACGCGGCGTCTCTGAACAGCAGTACCTTGACCTCCCCCAGGTCCTGCACATCCAGCCCCTCCTTGAGAAGTCCCACCTTGCGGGGCGCTTGTTTCACGACCCTGAACCCAAAGGCGTTCATCGTTGAGATATGTGGGAGCTTGTCCCTAGCGACGTTGAAATCAGAGGTCAGTTTCCAGCGAAGCTGGTAGGCGGCATCGCGATTGAAGGCCAGCGCGGTGATCGTGTTCGGGTCGACGTCCTTGGCCAGGAGCCGGGCGATGCGGTCCGCAAGCATGTAGGTTTTCCCCGAACCAGGGCCAGCCAACACGAGCGTTGGCGAGGTCGTGTTCTCAACTATGCCGTCGTAGTCAAACTCAACCATATGAGCCACCTACGGTCTCGGCCCACAAACGCCGCTTCACAGCCCGTACAGCGCTTTCACCCGCTCGTCTATCTCGCGTTCGACCTGCTCGATATCTTGGTTCATGGCGATAGTCTCGTCGCGGATGTCGGAGAGGAGCTTGAGCGGGTAGCCCTTGGCCTTCTTGCGGAAGTAGTCGTCGGTGCACTTCTCCGTGTTCCACGGCTGCTCAAGCATGTTCTTGCTCGATGTCTGGGCGGGCGACGCGCCAATGTCACGGATGAACTTCTCCACCCGCTTCCGCCGCTTCGTGTGCCACTCCTGCGTCTGCTTTGCTAGTAGTGCGACCGCAGTGCGTTCGGCATCCCGCGCGGTGGGAATAGGCAGGGTGTCCATCGTCTGACCGAAGAAGCGAAGCCGACCTCGCTTGTCTTGGTCTCCTAGGATCGCGCAGATGTTCTTGAGGAGGTTCAGCGTGGGCGAGGAGTTGAGCACGCCCAGAAGGTACCAGTCTTCCCCAGATACGAAGTAGGTGGTGTTCGTGCCGAAGTAGCCGACCCTGTCCATGCAGAATCGTGACTCCAAGCCGATGTCTGGATACTGTATCTTGGGCTTCGAGAAGAGGTGAGCGAACTCCGCACCGTAGCGAGACATGGCGAACCACTGGAACCGACCCGCCATTACCTCGGGCCGCGCGGCTAGCGCGCCCTTGAACTGCTTCAGGTGATTCAAGATGGAGGGATACCGCTTGACGGGGCAGTCCCATGGTACGTAGATGTAGAACATGTCGCGGTAATGAAGCTCGTAGCGTCGAACGTCATCGCCTTCCAACAGAGGCTTGAGGAGTTCCGAGCTACTGGGGTCGGACGCCACGAGCGCATCTCTCGCGTCCCGGTCCACAACAAAGGCGTCATTCAGCCCACTGACTATTCCCCTATAGAATTGCCCCTTCACGTACTGCCCCAGTGCGAGCCCAGCCTTGTCCATCTTCTGCCGAATTTCGGCCTCACGCGGAGCGACGAGGCGAGGTTTGCCCTTTCCGAATTGGGTAGCCGGTACCTCGATGGCTACGCTGGCCACGTGCTCACGCACGCCCTCCGCATAGCACTTGTCTAGCTCCTTCACCGCGGCCCACTTGGTAGGTGTCATATCACGCGGGCGCTTCTGCCAGAGGAAGACGCCGGGGAAAGTGGCCACGTCCTCGAAGACGGGCAGTTCGCCAAAATCCACGACGAGACGAAAGGCCTGTTTATCCAGCAGGCACTCGCAGAGCTTCTTCCCGTAGGAAGCGCGGAGCCACTTGTTGCTTGAGATGAAACACCCAATGCCGTCCCTCTTTAGGAGCTGGTGGGCGCGCGAGTAGAAGGCCACGTAGATATCCGCAGTTCCGACCATGCATTCAGGGTACAGCGACACTAGGTCATCCTTATATTTGTCGCCGAAGAACCTGGAAACCAGCTCCTGTCTGATGTAGGGCGGGTTAGCCACCAGGATGTCGAACCCGCCATCCGCGAACACCTCGGCGAACTCAACTGCCCAGTCGAAACCGCGCGCCTTCGCGCCAGGGTGCGTCCACTCTGCGATTCTCGCGCGTTGCCGGTCTATGAGTTCGCGCAGCCGTTTCTTCTCGGCGGACGCGTGACTGTGCAGGAAAGCGAGTTTGAGCGAACTGAAGGTTTCTACTTCATCCCGCCGGAACGTCTGCTGTTCATCGTCGCTTGGAGCTGGAGCCAAGAGGCTGTCTTCGCGCTCGAAGCGGAAATCCAGGTTGGGCAGAGGTTTGACTTCGTTCGGGTCGTCCTCGTCCACGACAAGAGACAACCAGAGCCGCAGGCGGGCAATCTCTATCGCGCCGGCGTCGATGTCTACACCGAACAGGGAGTTCTCGATGGCGTGCCGTTTCAGTAGGTATGGGGTGCGTTTGTGACCGTCCCCGACATACGGTGTCAGTGCGCGCCGGGCGCGCACGACTTCCGTCATCATACCGACTGGAAAAGCACCTGAGCCGACCGCGGGGTCGCAGACACGGACCTCGGCAAGCTTCCGGTCTATCATCGCGGCGTGCTGTCGTACGGCTTCTGGTACCACGTGTCGGTAGTCTTCCGTCTCACGGCCCTCTCTGATGATGCGCTCCTCGTGCTCGACCGCCTCGTCCCCGAGTGTCACCAGTTTCTCAATGTCTGCGCGGGCGACCTTGTCACACAGGGCGGATGTCAGGTATTCCGTCAGGCTCTCCTGACACATGAAGTGGACTATTTCACGCGGCGTGTACCGGACGCCGTACTTCCGGTTGAACTCTCGTTCCAGCTTGCTCTTGCCGCTTCTGAGCGAGGTGCGGTATTCATCGTAGTTCTCCGGCGTGATTGCATTGAACTTCTCGAATATCCGTCCAAGGAACTCGGGGTCAATGGCGACTTCCTTCTCCAAAGGCTCATCCTCGTTGACTGTGAAGTTGTAGCGGTCGAAGACATCAAGGATGCCAGTGCCGACATCACCGGCCGGCGTCATAAGGTTGTTGGAGAAAAGCTCGTCCGGCAGATGAACGGCCACGTTCCTCCAGTCGTAGTCGCCGATTGGGTCGAATAGCCCGCCGTTCAGGAACGGAATCCGGCAGTTGAACGGCCCGTAGAAGTCGTTCTGCCTCTTCGTGGCGAGTGCATCGTAGAACAGCGGCTCTAGTTGGCGATCAAAGAAGCTGCCGGGTCCACTGTGACCCGCGAACAGACCACGCATGAAGTCCTTGGGGCCAGTCCCCCAAAGGTCACCCTTCGCGACGCCAAGCCAGCCCTTCTTCTGGAGGAAGTATAGGAACAAGACCTGACCCAGCAGCTTCTTGGCGAAGTCAACGGTATCTATGCGCTGAGCCTTGAAGTGGTCGCGGGCCGTGGCGTTGGTCGCCAGGTGCTTCTGCAGCAAGTCCTTCGCACATAGGAACAGCTCGCGATACTGCTCGAAGAACTCCTTGGTCACCCGCTCCACTCTGAACGCGGTCTGCAGCCGCGCCAGCGTTGGGTCGTGATCACCGTCCTCTAGAAGGGGCACCAATTGGCTCTTGGCCGTGTGACTGCCCTCGTTCACCCCGACAAGGAACGATGAACGCCGCGCCGGCGTGAACTCCGCCTTCACTTTCACCCGACCGGACGCCGACTCGGCCAATCGGTAGTCCATCGTGACTAGCGAGAACCGCCAGTTGTCTGGGTTCGGTGCCACGAAGGCGACTATGGCCGCGTCCCTGAGCTGGCCGCCACGACTGCCAGCCAGGTAGCGGGCGACGAAGCGCCGCTGCATCGTCCGCGCTCGTTCCAGGGCGGAATCTCGGGCCAAGTGAACGATGAGCACGTCAAGCGTACGACCCTCGTGGTCATCGTACTTGCAGACGCGCTCGAAGGACTTCACGTCGTCGCGAAACGCGTCTGCGACGTAGGCGCCTCGCTGCACGAATGACTTGTCCTCGACGTGCTTCAGCAGGTTCTTCGTGAAGACGCGGTACTTATCCCTGTCGAACGGTCGCTCTAAGGTGTCTCGGATGAGTTGGACTGCCTGCTCGCGGTTCATCTACTCGGCAGCGAAATACTCGGAGAGTATGACTTCGCGGGGTTGTTTCTCCTCTGCCCTTGCCTGCGTGCGGCGGGAGAGCGTGTCGAACGGCAGTACGTGCTTGAGCTTCCCGAGTGCGCGGAGCGGGTCCGGTGTGCCCTGTATAGCGGACTCCAGAGCTTCCCTCAATCTGCGGGCAGTCGGTTTGGAGATAGAACCCTCCTCAAGCTGCTCCCGCAGGAGCTTCAGGTAGGCAAGGTCATCATCGGTGTAGCCCTGGTACTTACGAAGTTCGTCTATCTTCAGGATGCGCAGGACCTGCACGGACGGGTCGCGGGAACCGGCAGCGCCTGCTTCGGGTTGCTCGTCGGGCGTGGCTTCGTCGAACGCGGCACGGTTCGCGTTGAGCAACGTGTGGAAGTCCGAGCCGAGATTGACGCGCGGCGTGGCTTCGGTCGCTTCGAGCTTGCCGGCAGCGGTCATGAAGTCGAGTTCCTGCGCCTCTCCCATCGAGTCGGCCTCGTAAAACTTCGTGAGCTTGCCACGCCGGAAGAACGTGAGTAGAGACGGAACGGAGCCGGCACGTCCGGTACGGGCCTTCTTGGGCAGACGCCGGATGTGGGCAAATAGGTCCGGGTTCTCCTTGCGAATCTGCTTGATGACGTTCAGGTATTCAAGCTCACTGCGTTCGTCCTCGTCTTCGCCGGTGATGGTCTTGCGGCTGGTCAGGCGCTTGAACAACTCGTGTGATTCAACGACTTCGGCGTCGGTGAGCAGTCGGGCATCGGCACCGAGCAGGGCGATGAAGGCATGAATCTTGGCTTCGGCAGCCTCGCGCAGCTTGATGTGGTCGTTGGACTGGGTCGTCGGGAAGAAGTTGTAGGTGAATATCTCCTTGTGCTTCGTGTCAACCCGATTGACGCGGCCCACGCGTTGCATCAGCCTAGTCGGGTTCCACGGGATGTCGTAGTTGATGACGACGTTGGAGCGATGCAGGTTGACGCCTTCCGATAGGACTTCGGTCGATACGAGTATTCGGTAGTCGTCTTTAGGACGGCGGGCGCGGGCGTCGAAGTTGTCGAGCACGAGCCTCTTCACATCCGCGCTTAGGCCGCCGCAGAACGTGAGTAAGCGACCGGGGTACTTCTTTTCGAGCAGACCGGTCAGGTAGAAAGCAGTCTCCTTGGATTCGGTGAAGATGATGAGCTTCCCGCCTTGAAGGGTCGTATCAGACTCAAGCCGACGCTCGAACTCCAGCCATTTGGGGTCGCGATCTACGGTCTGCCACAGCCTATCGATGCGGTCGAGATGCGCGAGGTCGGATTCAAGGTCGAGCCGGAACTCGGGGCGGAAGGCCGAGGCTGGATACTCCTCGGCCTTGCCTTCGTCTATGAGCCGTTCGACTGCCTCGAAGTCGTCCTGTTCCAGCAATTCGATGACTTTGGAGAAGTGCTTCTTGCTGATGACCACACGACCGGAGTCAAGCGCCTGCAGGTAGTGCTTGCACGACTTGATGAACCTCTGTAGTGAGAGCCTGAACGCATGGAAGCTGCTCTCAAGGCGTTTGACCATGAGGATTCGCATGATCTTGCGCAGGTTCTCCTCGGACAGCTTCTCTATCTGGGTCGCGTCGCTGCCGGTGTAGTACAGCATCGGTGCGTAGCGGGCGTACTTGAGGTCGTGCAGCAGCAGCTTGGCAGTCTCATCGAAGACACGCTCTTCATCGGCGTTGAACTGGTAGTAGACCGGCTCCGGGTCTCTGACTTCGGGGAAACTCAGTCCCTGCACCTGCAGGTCGGCGGAGAAGTACCTGGTGATTTCGCCGCGGGTCCGGCGCACGGTCAGGTAGCGCATGACCTTCTCGCGGATTCCACGCGAGTTCTCTTTCGAGATGCGGACGTACTCATCGAAGTCCCTCTGCCGGTCGAGCTTCCGCAGACGACGGGCAAGCTGGCCAAAGAACGCCTGCAGGTTCGGCACGTTGGGAATGGTGCTCCTGCGTCCGGGCTGGAAGAGCTTGATGAGTGCGAGGATGTCGAACGGGTGGTTGTTGTATGGCGTGGCGGTCACGAGAATCACCCGCTTACCGCGACAGATCTCCGCGAGCTGCTCGTAGGCCAAGGTATCTTCGGAACGGAAGCGATGTGCCTCATCCACAATCACGTTCCGGTAGCGGTTCGGGTCCTCGTCGAGGACGCGGTCGAGCTTGCCCAACGACTCGAAACGTGCGCCGTGGATGCCGAAGTCGGAGAAGACGCTGGGCCAGGAACCGGGGTTCTCGACCTGCAGCAAGAGCGGCGGCGCGATCACGAGAGTACGGCCTTCGAGTTGCTGAGCGAGCATTGCGGCCATGTAGGTCTTGCCCAGTCCGACGACATCGGCCAGGAAGACGCCATTGTACTCGTACAGGATACGTTTGGCATTCAGCACGGCCTGTTCCTGATACTCCAGCTTCAGGAATTCAGGGGGTAGGTTTTCCTGGAACAGGCCCGCAGGCTGGTTGAGTTCGTCGCTGAAGTACTCGTACAGGAACTTGAGGTATAGCTCATATGGTGTAATCGTGTCGTTCAGCCAGGTCTTGTGCTCGACGGTTTCGATGTAGGTCGGGCCCACGTCCGCCGACTGTTCCCAAAGCTCGTTGAACTTGGCCAGTGCAAACTCGTAGTCGGCACGATTCTTGAGCTCGACGTTGAACTCGATGTTGTCCCTGAGCCCGGACTGCGAGAAGTTGCTGGAGCCAGTGATGACGCGGCCAGCATCGCGGTCTCCCTCGGTAAAGGTCATGATGTAGAGCTTGGCGTGGATGTTCGCGTCGGGATAGGCGCGAATCTGGAGCTTCCCTGACCGCAGCCACTCGACGAACTTGCGCACGCCATGTTCGATTAGGTCGTCTTGAGCCGGTGGCTCAAGCTCGGCTGCGACCGCTTCAGCGAATGCGTCGGCAGACTCCCTGTGAGAGAAGCCGAGTTCACGTTGCGCGGGACGGCGCGCTTCGGTAATCAGGTCGGTCGTTTCTTTGCCGGTGCCAATGCCAATCAGAATCCTGATGCGCTCGGTTGCCTCCAGGGAGTCGCAGAGCAGGTGAAAACCGCTGGTATAGAAGTAGCCGACCAAAGCATCAAAGAACCGTGTACCTCGGATGAGCGACTTGAAGCGCTCAAGAAGGTTGGCGTCGCCTTCGTTGGTGATGAAGGAGATATCTGTGCTGAGACGTGAGGTCACGGTACGCGCCGCCATGCAAGGGCCCGGTCAATCACGCTGGAGGTTATAGCCGCAAAAGGCCTAAGGGTCAAGGACGTGGACGCGGTGCAGTGAGGTAGCGCACCGCGAGTGATCAGATTCGCAGACTGCAGGTTGCATTGAGGCGCTAGGACAGAGTCAGGCCGAAGACCCGCACGCAGATGTCCCGGAGCACACCGCCATCCAGCGACTTGGCCTCGTACAGGTCAATCAAGTCGGTTGCAGCCAGTTGGAGAGAATTCCCGGCATATTTGCGCGTCAGGCGGCCGAGTTTCTGGGCGAAGGCGTTGTAGCGGATGAACTCCTGGCCGGGTAGCTTGCGGTCTTTGAGCAGGAGGGCGAGTCTTTGGTTGATGTCCCGGTTCCGGGCGATGCCCTGAGCGTGGCGGGCTGATTGTTCTTCGATTGTCGCCGCAGGCCTCCGCGAGGTGCGGCCTTTGCTGAGCGCTTCGGCATAGGTGCGTCGGTGCTTGCGCCTGAGCCTGGGACCGGGCTTCTTTGCCGAGAGAAGCGGCTTCGGTTTGGGCATCTGGTGGCCGGTGGCGTGGAACTTCCGGTGGCTGTCGATGAGAAGCTGCTGGAGCAGTTCCGGTTTCAGGCCAAGGTTCGTCCATTTGCGCAGGCATATCTCCAGCGCAGCGGCCAGCGGCTCGCCGGTCTCGGTGCGGAAGGCCTTGAGTATCTCGGTCACGTAGCGCCGGTAGATGTTGACCTCATGCACGGGCACGCCGAATCGGCTGATGCGCTGGTCGACCTGTTCTCTGACCATCGGCCAAACCCGGGCCGCGCTGCGTCCGTAGACTGACAGCGGAAAATCGGTCCGGCGGATGAAGGCCAAGATGGCGTCCGTCTGCGCCGTCAGGTTCAGATAACGCATGCGTCCGAATGACGAAATCCGAAGCTCGAATGACGAATGGAGGA
>Ga0172371_10006938_pt1 | contig 16268 bp, 7 predicted proteins | sample Lak12m_FD_114543 | JGI IMG/M metagenome (GOLD analysis project Ga0172371, IMG submission 114543) | Freshwater microbial communities from Kabuno Bay, South-Kivu, Congo - kab_022012_12m | ecosystem: Environmental > Aquatic > Freshwater > Lake | place: Democratic Republic of the Congo: South-Kivu...
CAAATTTTGCCTGAGGGACAGTCGTTGCTAGGACCTCATAAAGATCTTCTGCCGTTTTTATAAAATGTGTTTGTCCAAGGATGATATTACAGCCTTCTGGAATATCTAGCCTTATTACCTTTAACTCCACTTAGCACCTCCGTTTTATTATGGCATAAAGGGTTAGTAACAAGTAAAATTAAACTGTTGTCTTTTGTTTCAAACCTGACGCCCCACAATTTTTAAGTATGCTATAATGAAAATAAATTTTCCTGAAGATGTCAAGACTTAAATGTCAAAATATGGCTACTGGCGGCAAGTCCAAATCAATCTTCCGCTTTTTACTTATTATCTGTTACCTTTTGCTTTCACATTCACTGTCAAACGGTGCGGAAATAATCGGGCCTGAAGTAAAGTTGCAAAACAATGAAATTTATGTCACAACCGCCCTTTCTCTTGAGGAAAAATACATCGAGGAACTGAAGAACGGAATACCAAAGGAATTTATATTTTATATAGACCTTTTCAAGGTCTGGAAAATATGGCCGGATGAGTTTGTACTCGGTAATCTCTTCGTAAGAACTTTGAAGTGCGATCCAGTAAAAATGGAATACTTTGCAACCTCAAATGATGGGGCTACCCTCGTAGAAAAAAGATTCAAGTCATTTGAATCCATGATAAGATGGACAATGAACATCCACAACCTGAAGCTTGTTAATACAAGAGAACTTGAATCAGGAGCATATTTTATAAGAATAACTGTTGAGTCTAAGATAAGAAAATTACCCCCCATTATAGGACACTTTTTAATTTTTTGGTCTGAAAATGAATTTAAAATCAAGAAGGACTCTTCTTTTTTTAACATAGGTGCAGTCAAATGAGGAATCTCCGTTTTGGCATCTCCCTGGCAACAGTATTTCTTCTAGTGATTATTTCCTTTGGAGTTGAATTGCATTACATGAGACTCAAGGCAGCGCCATTTTTAACAAAGCTCATCCTTCTTTCACTTTTAAACCTGACCATTATCGCTTTGCTGGTTCTAATGTTTTTTGTAGCTAAAAGCCTTGTAAAACTATACTTTGAGAGAAGGAATAAGGTGCTTGGATACAAGTTTAAAACAAAACTCGTAGTTGTTCTAGTTGTCCTGACCTTGATACCTGCTGCCTTTTTATTTATTGTATCGAGCGGTCTTATTACAAATTATATAGAACGATGGTTCACTCCACAATTAAAACAGCCTTTGGATAGGTCAATAGAAATTGCAAAAACTTTTTATGAGATTGAAAGACAGAAGGCGCTTGATTATGCAAAGTCGCTATCAAAGGGCAAAACAACCCCGGGCAATTATAATGTCAGACATCTTGCAGACATACCAGAAAATGCTACTGAAACTGTACGGGCTGCATTTGAAGGTAAGGCAGATGTCGAAGTCATATCAGGTGAAAAAGGAGATACTGTCCGGGCAGTTGTGCCTGAATACAAAGAAGGCAAACAGACAGGCATAATAGTCATCGAAACCTCTATACCCAGGAAAATCACTGATAATGTAGAAAAAATCAAGGATGCCTATGAAAATTATCTGACACTCGAAACATGGAAAGTGCCGATAAAAGTAAATTACCTTTTAATCCTTGGGTTCCTCACCTTGATTGTTGTTTTCATGGCCTTATGGGTTGCCCTCAGGATTGCGGCAGGAATAACGGAGCCTATACAGAGCCTCGCACAGGCAACAGAGCAGGTTGCTGCTGGCGACCTCAATATAAAAGTCGCTCTTAATAGGGAGGATGAGATAGGACTTCTTATAAACTCATTCAATCATATGGTAAAAGAGTTGAAGGATGGGAAAGAATCATTACAGGCTGCATATCTGGACTCTGATAAACGAAGACTTTTTATCGAAAATATACTTGATAACATAAATTCCGGCGTTATTATGCTTGACACCTCAGGGAGCATATCTATGATAAATGGCGCTGCATGTACAATACTTAATATCAAACCTGAAGAAGTTATTAATAAGAGTTACAGGGAACTTATATCAATGATAAATTCTGATGAACTCCAGAACCTTGTCAGGGGGATAGAAGGGCGGGAATTCAAGGGTGTTGAAAAAGAAATAAAAGCAATCATAGGTAATAAGAGGGCTAGCCTCAGGGTATTCATAACCAGTCTCAAGGATTCTCAAAAATACATCGGTCTCCTCGTTGTCTTTGATGATCTTACCGATATCATAAAGGCTGAAAAAGCAATTGCATGGCAGGAGATCGCAAAAAGGGTCGCGCATGAAATAAAAAACCCTTTAACGCCTATTAAACTATCGACAGAACGTATGATAAAGAAATGGGAGAACCGGGATACCGATTTTGACCAGGTCTTTAAACGGTCTGCAAAAACCATTATAAAGGAAGTGGACAGCCTCAGGAAATTAGTTGATGAGTTTTCGAGGTTTGGTAAGATGCCCGAAATAAATAAAACTCCAACATATATTCCGGCCATAATAGACGAGGTAGCTAATCTGTACAAAGGGTTTAAGGGTGTAGAAATAAATGTATCGACACCAGATAATTCTATCCTGGTAGAACTGGACGGTGAGCAATTCAGAAGGGTTATGATAAATATATTTGAAAACGCAGTACAGGCAATACCTGACACCGGCAGTATTAATGTAACACTTAATTTTGATACCCTGTCTAATAGGGCATATATAAACATTGCAGATAACGGGCCAGGAATAAGGGACGAGGATAAGGAGAAATTATTTCTCCCATATTTTTCGACTAAAAAGGATGGCACCGGCCTGGGCCTCGCAATAGCAAGCAGGATTATAGCAGAACATAGAGGCTATATCAGGGTTAGGGATAATAAACCAAATGGCGCTGTTTTTACAATAGAGATCCCTATAAAGGACATTGCTATTTAGCTATGTCTTAAAGGAGAGTTAAAAATGACAGAGTCTCTTGTGCTTGTAGTAGACGATGAAGAAGGAATCCGTGAAAGTCTCTCAGGTATATTTGAGGATGAAGGATATAATGTTCTTGCATCAAGTTCTGGAGAAGAGGCGCTTAGAATTTTAAAAGAACAGAACCCGGAATTGATACTACTTGATGTATGGCTCCCGGGTATCGATGGTGTTCAGACACTTAAAGATATTAAAAACATGAAACCTGACTTACCTGTAATCATGATTTCGGGTCATGGAAATATAGAACTTGCTGTAAAAGCAACAAAGATGGGAGCATATGACTTTCTTGAAAAACCTCTTTCTCTTGAAAGGGTTTTGTTAGCTGCAAAAAGGGCGCTTGAACGACGAACACTCGAAATTGAAAATAAGACCCTCAAACAGGATTTAATAAAAAAATGGAGACTTATCGGCAATTCTCAAAAAATGAACCAGCTCAAACAACAGATAGACATGGCTGCACAGAGCAATAGCAGGGTATTGATACTCGGTGAGAGCGGTTCTGGTAAGGAGCTTGTTGCACACATCCTGCATGTTAAAAGTAATCGGATAGATAAATCCTTTGTTGAGATGAATTGCGCTGCGATACCTCAGGAGCTTATTGAGAGCGAACTATTCGGCCACGAAAAAGGGTCTTTTACCGGTGCATTTGAAAGAAAGAAAGGTAAATTTGAGCTTGCAGATCAGGGTACGTTATTTCTTGACGAGGTTGGTGATATGTCACTATCTACTCAGTCAAAGGTACTTCGAGTTATAGAAACTCAGGAGTTTCAGCGTGTCGGGGGCAACAGAAACATAAAGGTAGATGTCAGGATTATTACAGCCACTAACAAAGACCTCTGGGAAGAGGTAAGGAAAGGTAATTTCAGAGAAGATCTGTTTTACAGGCTTAATGTCATACCGATACTTGTTCCTCCTTTGAGGCGCAGAAAAGATGATATACCCGCACTCATTGAGTATTTTTTTAAGTATTTTGCTGCAGAGTACGGACAGAAACCGAAGAAGATAACGTCTGAGGCATTAAAGCTGTTGGAGGCGTATGACTGGCCCGGAAATATCAGGGAACTCAGGAATGTGATAGAAAGAGTTGTTATAATGACCCCGTCAGATACCGTAACAGCTAAAAACATAGTCATAGGGGAAGGGGAGTCAGCCCGTTCAGATTATTTCACATTTGAAACCCTGCGAGAGGCAAGAGACTCCTTTGAAAAAGACTTTATTACAAAAAAGCTTAAGGAAAACAATTGGAATATATCCAGGACAGCGGAACTCCTTAATATTGAGCGAAGCAACCTCCATAAAAAAATCAAGGCATACAACATAAAGACACCCTGACAAATTTTTAAACACATCGTTCTTCCTGAAACACCTTTTGCCCCACTTTTGTAAAGGGGCGGAGGGCTAACTGTCTTTCTCCCTTATATTTATAATCCTGTCAACGGCTACGACAATCCAGCCGCTTTCTGATTCAAGATGAACATCGTCCTCTCCGATCTCGATGAGTTTGCCCGTATAAACCATATCTGGTGTTTCTACGTCAACAATCTTTCCTACTAAATCTACCATATTACCTCCCATATGTTACTTTTGTTGCTAACAGCAATTGTACCATTTTCTCTTATGTTATGGGCAGTTAGAGTTTATGTATAGACTCTAATTAAAGCCTGACAAATATTGTCAGGTATCGGAATTAAAGACACTCATAATGATCATAAAAAACATTAAATTTCAATAAGTTATCTTCGGGCATAATTATTGCTTACGGAATATACAGTCATGAAATAACAAGGTTAACACAACAAGGAAGGACATCATGTTTACCGTTGCTATAGTTTTAGCAACCGTTTCACAAGTCTTTTCAGAAACTTGATAAGAGGAGGGCAAAAGTGTGGGAAAAAGGACCACCAAGAGAATACCTGTCAGTTTAGAGGCGGATCTCGTTTCCGGTAACATAACTTACAAAGCCTTTATTGCAAATATTTCAGAAAAAGGCTTATGTGTGATTGCAGCGCCAGGCGAAAAAGATTTTGCCAATTGTGGTGAAAGAACGTTTACGGTGAAAATCCATATCTCATCAGGACAATGTTTGAAATTACAGTGTAAAGCAACACGGTCCACCGGGGATGTATCCGAGCATTCGCCAAAGAAAATGGGCCTGGAAATTCCTGATCCCCCTGCTGAATTTAAAGAATTCTATAAGGCTTCTTACTATAAGGTAAAAAAGGAAATATCTCATGATGCCATTGCTGTTATCGGTATGGCCTGCTATTATCCAGGCGCCCCAAATCTGAAATCGTTCTGGGAAAATATCCTTGCGCGCAGAAGGGAATTTCGCCGGATACCTGACCAGCGTTTGCCTATATCCGAATATTATGATCCTGACCCTTCTGCCCCTGATAAGACCTATGCGAATCGGGCTGCAGTTATTGATGGATTTGAGTTTGACTGGATCAAACGGGGTATTCCGAAAACGGTTGTAGAGTCATCAGACATCGTCCACTGGTTAGCATTAGAAGTTGCTCTCCGGGTAATGGAAGATGCCGGGTACAGTCGTAAGAACATTCCTTCTGACCGTTCGGGAGTCATTCTCGGAAATACCCTGACAGGTGAGCACAGTCGATCACAGAATATGCGATTGCGCTGGCCCTATGTCAAAAAGATATTGAAGGCTGTCACTTCAAAGAGAGGGTTTCCCCCTGACGTAATTGCCGAATTGATTAACACTATGGAAGTATATTACAAGTCTGCTTTTGCTCCTGTTACTGAAGATACCCTGTCCGGTAATCTTTCTAATACCATTGCCGGGAGAATTTGCAATTTCCTGGATCTACGCGGTGGAGGATATATCGTAGATGGAGCATGTTCTTCATCTCTCATTGCAGTTGCTACGGCCGCTACAGCCCTGTCTAATGGCACTCTCGACCTTGCAATAGCCGGAGGTATTGATATTAGTCTGGATACATTTGAACTCATAGGTTTTGCCAAAACAAATGCACTGACGAGAGAAGATATGCAAGTATATGATCGCCGTGCCAGCGGTTTCATTCCAGGTGAAGGATGTGGCCTGGTTGTATTAAAAAGACTGCAAGATGCTCATGCTGACGGAAATTATATATATGCTGTTTTGCGGGGATGGGGAATATCTTCTGACGGGAAGGGAGGGATGACCGCGCCGAAAGCTCAAACCCAGGCCCTTGCAATACGGCGAGCCTACGGTAAGGCAGGTTACGACCTGCGCAACGTCGATTTTATCGAGGGTCACGGGACCGGGACAATCGCAGGAGATAAAGCAGAACTTAAGGGCATTGCAGATGCTATGGGCGATGAAAGCATCGATTCTCTCCGTTCCTGCGGTATCACATCTCTCAAATCGCTTATTGGTCACACCAAGGCTGCATCGGGAATTGGGGCCTTTATTAAGGCTGTCATGGCAGTGAACAGGCGTGTTATTCCGCCTACTGCGGGATGCAAAGAACCTAATCCTGTATTTCATGAGTCGGCTCGCAGAGTATATCCCGTTATACAGGGGGAAATGCGAAGCGCGGATGATTTGTTCCGTGCTGGAATATCAGGCATGGGGTTTGGAGGAATCAACTGCCATGTGACAATCGAATCGGCCGGGGAACCTGCAAAGCATATTGAACCTCCTATCGGAGAAAGAGAACTGCTTGTATCGCACCAGGAGACAGAACTTTTCGTTCTGTCCGCTGAGTCGCAGCAGAAAATGAATGAACGCGTAAATAATCTCAAAAACCTTGTTGAGGGGATTAGTATTGGTGAAATGGTTGACCTATCGAGGCACCTGACCGGAGATGTTTCTGCTGATAATACTTTTCGTATAGCCCTCATCGCTACCTCTCCTGAAGGGCTTATCAATTGTCTCGAGCGTGTAGCACAAATGCTCAGTACAAACGATATTTCCCGAGGTGCGAAGATGTTCAGCCCTAACCAGGATATCTGGGTGGGCAATTCAGTGTCGCGAAACCGCATTGGCTTCCTGTTTCCCGGGCAGGGATCTCAACAATTGAACATGGGGCGGCTCCTCGTTGAGCGTTACCCATGGGCCCGGCATTTCAGAGACGAGGTAGAATTATGGCTCTCTGAAACCGGACATGGCACAATAAGTGAATGCATTTATCGACCACTTGACCGGGCCCTCAACAGCGATCAAATCGATGGATGGAAAAAGATGCTTTCCCGTTCGGAAATAGCACAGCCGGCTACATGTATGACGTCGCTCTTATGGATTCGGTATCTTGAGAACCTCGGAATTAAACCCGTTGTTGCCGGCGGCCATAGCCTCGGTGAACTGACGGCTTTCTATGCTGCGGGCGCCTTCGACGCCAAAGCGCTGCTCTGCTTTTCAGCAATCAGAGGTAGAATGACTGCCGCTCCTGAAGATAATGCGGGAATAATGGCCAGTTTTGGCTGCAGCAGGGAAAAAGTTGAAGATCTGTTGAAGGAGATTGAAGGCTATGCTGTAGTCGCAAATATCAACAGCCCCACACAGACAGTGATATCCGGCGACAGATCGGCCGTAGAACAAGCAGTGCAGTTAGCATCACTTTCAGATATCAAGACAAAGTATTTGCCGGTTTCCAATGCCTTCCATTCACGATTTATGACTGATGCTGCCGACAAACTCTATCATCAGGCCCCCATCCCTGAAACTCTGAAAAGGACAAAAATTAAACTGATAACATGCATGGATGGCGAGGAGATTAAGCCGGGGACTAATCTGCGAAGCCATTTTGCAGAGCAAGTGACAGATAGGGTCGATTTTATCTCTTTGATCAACACTTTGAAAAAAGAGTGTGATCTTTTACTGGAAGTGGGTCCCGGCCGTGTGCTTTCGGATCTGGTCAAATCCATTACAGGAATAGATGGACCAGTCTGCCTTCCCATTGAATCAAGGTCAGGCGATGATCGTTCTTTGAATGTCTTTCTCGGGTGTTACTTTGTACATGGAGGTAAAATTAATTGGCCGGCCCTTTTCGAAAACCGGCTCGTAAGACCGTTTGTTTCTGCCTCAGAACGTATTTTTATTGACAATCCATGCGAACGTCCTTTTGCTCCTGCAGATGAAAATCGTTCACGTTCTCTTTTCACAAGTGACAATCAATCCACTATGGCTCCTTCCATGGTTCTGGACGATACAACAGGACTATTCTCAAGACAACAAATAGATTTTATCCACAGATTGATCCATACAGAACTGCAGAAGCCAGGGGCTGAATCAAAAGATCATCCTGAGCACTCACTCGGAAAACCGGAAACAATTTCACTCACGAGACCTGATAGTGTTACTGTGGGTGATTCGTCACCAGGTGTTCCCGGAGTGCTGAGCCCCGATGTATTGTTGCAACTTGCTTCGGAAATAACGGGATTTCCTATGGATTCAATATCACTCAGTCATCGCCTCCTCGACGACCTGAATCTTGACTCCATCAAGGCGGGGCAGTTTGTTGCCAAGGCCGTGAAACTGTATGGAGTTGGGGGAAAACTTGATCCCACAACCATGGCAAACAGCTCACTGCAGGAAATCTATGACCGTATTGAGCCCCATATATCGTCAAGACAATTAGCGAATGAGCCTTCAGATGAAAACCTGAGGGAACAGCCTCTTGAAGTAGCATTATTATCTGAGAGGGCAGATAACTGGGTTCGGGATTTTAGAGTTGCCTATGTGGAACTGCAACGTACATCCCCATACTCTTTCGAACAAGTTCTAGCCGCTGCCTCTGAGGAAAAGAGACAGGTCTTGATCATCTCTGACGATGCGACAGAAAGGCTCTGTTCCGAAATGCAAGGTCTTTTGACCCAAAAGGGAGTTTCGGCGACGTCCATGGACTTTAAAGATTTATCAAGCCGTACTGTCCACGATTACGGACAATACGACTATTTTGTATTCTTGCTCCCACAGAAAGAGAGCACAGGTTTGCTTACGAGAGAACGGGTATATGACATGGCGTCAAGAATACATTGTATCGGTACGGTCATCACTTCCATGAAAGTGAAAACGCAGAAACCGACTTATGCGATAGTGCAGTTTGGCAACGGCGATTTTTATAAATCAGACAGAGATGTCTCAATAGAAGCAAAAGGAAGTACGGCATTCCTTTGCAGCATTCACCTCGAAAACCCGGCCGAAAGAATACGAGTTCTGGAGTTTTCTGGAACGGATAACACCTCCGGCATCCTACAGAGGCTCATGGAAGAACTTCGTGCAGAGGAAGAGTTCAGTATCGCAGCCTTTGACAGTGTCTTTATTCGGCGTGTCCCTGTCTTCGAGCTCGCTGAAACGAGGACATTCAAAGACAGAAAGATTCATTGGACCAACGAGGATGTGGTCCTTATTACGGGAGGAGCCAAGGGAATAACAGCGGAGTGTGCCCGTGCGTTTGCAATGAAAACGGGCGTGAAATTGGCCCTTGTCGGACGCACGGTTCTTATTGATAAGGACGAAGAGATACAGCAAGCGTTGCAACGCTACAGGGAAAGCGGGATCATCTGCCGTTACTATGCATGTGATATTTCCGAAAAACAGAGTGTTATTGACCTGAAGAAGCGGATAGAACGGGACCTCGGCGCAATTACCGGTGTTATCCATGGAGCTGCGATTAACAGGCCACGACGTGCAGAACAGGTTACCCTTGATGAAGCCATTAGTGAAATAGCGCCGAAACTCCTCGGTGCAATCAATATTTGCGAGACCCTTAAAGCTAGTCCTCCAAAACTGTTTGTAGGGTTTTCATCTATTATTGGTGTCACAGGAATGATGGGGAATGCGTGGTATGGGTTCTCTAATGAAATTCTGAATCTCTTTCTGCAAGGATTTGCATCCTGCACCGGAATTACAGAAGCGCTCTCTCTTGCCTTCAGCATCTGGGATGAGGTTGGCATGGGAAAACGCATGGGAAGTCTTGCTGTCCTTTCGAGCATGGGAATCCATCCGATACCGAGAAACAAGGGAGTAGCACACTTTATGCAACTCGTAGAAAAGGACCCTGGGGCGAAACAGGTTGTTGTGGCAAGCAGGCTGGGAGGGCTGAGTACTCTTCGCAAGCAGCCCCTGTCAAAGCCACGGGGTGCGCGTTTTCTTGAAGAAATCCTTTTTTATGAAAAGGGAGTGGAAATAGAAGCAAAAGCAGTGCTAACCCTTGGCAAAGATACTTACCTGAGAGATCATCTTTTCAAAGGTACCTGTTTATTCCCTACCGTTTTTGGAATTGAGGCCATGGCACAAGCGGTATTAGCTGTTACCGGTATCGGCGACATTGACTATCTGCAGCTTGAGAATATCCTATTAAGCTACCCTATCACTGTAGAACCGGATGCTGCAACAGAAATCCGTATCCGTGCTCTCATTGAAGATAGCGCTGCCGAAGCTGAAGGAATCCGTGTGAAAGCGGGCATCACGGTTGATCAAACAGGTTTTTCAAAACATCATTTTGAAGCAACATTTGTTTTTCACACACAAAAGAGCGTGGATCACTATGCCGGAACAATTCCAGAAACCTTTCTCGATATCAAACCTGAAGAAGATCTCTATGGACGTATGCTCTTCCAGGGGGGTATGTTTCAACGGATCAAGGCGATTCGATCATTGCGCGACACACAATGTGCATTTGATTCCGAAATGGAAATCAACGCACATGTTTTGGACACGTCCATCGGTCAATTAGTTACCGGCGACCCGTTCTTCAGAGATACGCTGCTTCAGTCAGTGCAGCTCATCCTGACTGATCTGATACTACTGCCTGTTGAAATTGAGAAATGGAAAATTTTCCTCAAAAATGGTGAAAAGGAAACTCATACGGTTGTTACAGAGTTATTACAAAGAGGCGATGACATCGTCACTGCTAACGTATATGCAATTGATACAAAGGGCAGGACTATCGAAACGCTGCAAGGATACAAGACAAAGGTTATAGAAAGAGTGCAGAATGCTCCCCGAATAAACGACCTGAGAGCCCCTGATGATTGGGACGAATCACAGATAAACAATAAACTTCAGTATTACTGCCAGAGGATTAACAAGACACCCCCTGTCATTTCCCTTAGACATCAATCGAATATTCACGAGATGGAGATAACAGAGCGTCATAGAGTCGAGAAGGAGTTGTTCGGAAAAGCATACGAGAAGCTGAAAGTTGTCAACGAACTTCTTACCGATGAAATAACCATTCTGTGGACCGAAGCGGGGAAACCCTTTGTCAAAGAATCCGACAGGGTGGGTGTTTCGTGCAGTCATGACGCTAGATTGTGCCTCTGTGTTGTAGGCCAAGGAGAACAGGGATGCGACATTGAAACCATATCGCATAGGAGCGAAGAGGAATGGGAAGACTTGCTCGGAGCAATGAGGGAGCCGCTCTTAAAAGCGGCAGCCGGCGTAGACAAATCATTGGACATGGCAGGAACCCGCATCTGGTGCGCACTGGAGGCACTTCGAAAAGCTATCAATATGAAAGAGAATGACCTGAGATACGAGCAGCAGATAGAAGAGTGTCTGATGTTCAAAGGCGGTGATTTGAGCATTCTGACTTTCCCTGTCAAACTATTGAGAGGCCGCGACAGAATGGTGGCTATGGTGATTGCAAAAGAGAAGTCTACTGTAAAAGAAGTGCAGAGGACAGAGGATGGAGGCGAACATAAGAAAGATATTGAGTGGAGAACATTTATTGATGGAGGTCCGCAAGGGCAAAAAGTATTTGCGTACCGGTTTCCATTGGGTTTAAGGGATAGCTCGACAATAGGCGGTGGTGTCTACTTTGCCAGTTATGTTCACTGGCTTGGGAAGGTAAGGGAAATGGCATTAAAGCCAATTGGCAAGTACATCGCTGACGAGTTTTTTCATGGCCACTTCATGGCTACAAATTATACCCAGACAGAGATATCAGGTCATGTCAGGAACCATGAAAATATGGACGTACGGGCCTGGGTTCATAACATTTTTGGTTCCAAAGATTCATCGTTACTCTTGCATTTTGAATGGCACAAGCTCCGGGCAGATGGAAGAATAATGCCGGTAGCTTTTAGTAGGCAGCAAGTCACATGGATCAAAACGATCGGTCACGGTCTTGCTGAACCTGCTGCATGTCCCGAGCTTTTCATGGATTTCTTGCAAAAAAACGATATGTTACCAAAAGGAAGCGGTGCAGGTAGCGGTGGCCTTGAAGGTTCATTAGGCAACAGAACAATATCGGTAACAGAACTGGGGAACATATTTTACGAAGGCGATCTCCTCGCCGAAAATACCATTTTGGAAGAAAGCGTGTTTGACACTTCTATGGAGCATACCAACCTTGCACAGAATATTTATTTCTCTAATTATTTTACCTGGCAGGGGCATGTACGGGATAGATATTTATTTAAGCTCTCTCCCGAACAATACAGAAAAATGAACAACAATGGACAATTTGTATGCGTACATTGTAAGGTCAAGCATTTACGCGAAGCAATGCCTTTTGACCGGATTGCTATCACGATGAAATTGAGACGGCTGTATGAGTGTGGACTCGATCTGTATTTTGAGTATTTCAGAGTGGAATCAAATGGAAAAAGAGTAAAACTGGCTCATGGCGATCACACCTTGGCCTGGGTGGGTATCGACGACGCGGATATATATGTTCCACAGAAGCTTCCATCTAATTACGCCAGAACAATTTTGAACAGAGGTTTATACAATGCGCCATTAAGTTAAATACTGGCGTAATGAACGCAGAAGAGTCGGCAGGAACATATTATGGTTGATTAACCTTTCCGCTCGGAAGGAAGATATTTTGAGGGTAAGTTGATTAGACAGATTATAGACATTAGGAATTACGCATACTCCTTGTATTCTCTCCCATTATTTCTTGTCAGCATAGCTTTGATATTGATGGGAGTATATGTATTATTAAGAGCGCATGTTTCCCGTCACGGCTTTAAGTTCTTTCTGTTTACATCAGTTTTAAGCCTGTGGCTTACTTCATTTGGAATGGCTTACTGTAGTCTCGATGCGGGTTTGTCTTTGTGGTGGGTTAAGCTTGCCAACACAGGCGTCATATTAATCCCCGTGACAAACTATTCTTTTGCTAGAACTATTGCGCAAAGAGAAGGACACAATCGCAGGTTCATAATAGTAGCATATATCATATCTTTCCTCTTTATTCTTTCCACGCTGTTTTCCAGTTTACTTGTTAAAGGAGTCAAACCGTTTTTCTGGGGAAATTATATGCAGTATGGACCGCTGGGTATTCCTTTAATCATATTTTTTGCTTTTATAGTTTTCAAAGTCTTTAGTACCTTTTTGGCTGCCTATAAAGATGCAACCACCGAACGTACTCGAAAAAGGATGAAAGGCCTGACGTTCGGATTCTTATTTGGTTACTTTGCTTGCGTTGATTTTGTACCTGCTTTTGGTATCCCTTTATACCCCTTTGGGTACGTTCCCATAGTAGTGTTCACTGGAGTCATAACTTATGTGGTCACACGGTACCAACTCGTAGATATTACTCCTCAAATAGCTGCCGTACAGATATTGAAAACAATGCAGGGACCGCTCATTGTTGTGGATATGGAAGAAAGAATACGGGTAATCAATAACGCTGCATGTATCATGTTTGGTTACCAGGAATCGGAAATGCTCAACACAAAACTCTCAACAATACTAAAATTGCCTGACGAATTACGTAATTATCAGAGTTTATTGCAACATCCTGTTAACGACTTCGAGTTATCCTTTGTCAATAATCGGGGGAATCAGGTGTACCTCAGCGTGTCCGCTTCTGTGTTGACCACAAGTGATAATGAACCCAATGCAATCGTATATGTTGCCCTCGATATCACCAGGCATAAAGAACTTGAGGCCGCATTAGCAAAGGCAAAGGACAACGCTGAAAATCTGGTCAGTAAACGCACTGCCAAACTGTCGGAAACGGGCGAGGACTTGAGAGATGAAATAAGAGAGAGAAAGCGTATGGAGCATGAGCTTAAAAGGGCTTCAGAAGAATGGCGGATTACATTTGATTCGACAAAAGACCTCATAATAATGCTGAACAATAAGTTTGGGGTAGTCAAGGCAAACAGAGCCGCAATTGAATTCTTTGAATTATCCTTTCAGGAAATTCTCGGGAAACCTATTGTTGATTTATGTAATTACCGTGATTTTCTTAAGGAGATAGATTTTATATCTGCGATAAAACATACCAAAAAGCGCACAGAGCGAGAGCTGTTTCTCGAAGAAAAGGGTTTATGGCTGGTATTAGCAGCTGACCCAATTCTTGATGATGAAGGACAATGCAGCGGAGCGGTATTCACTGTGCGGGATATAAGTGATATAAAGAGAGCAGAAGAAGAACAGAAGAGGCTCCAGTCTCAACTTATGCAGATTCAGAAAATGGACTCGATAGGCCGCCTAACAGGCAGTATTGCGCATGATTTCAATAATGTCCTGTCAGCAATACTTGGTTACAGTGAATTGTCTTTGAGACGGCTTCCTGCCGATCATCCTTTGCAAGAGCACCTTAAAATTATCCACGAATCAGGGGAAAGAGCTGCAACCCTTACGCGCCAGCTTCTTGCATTTAGCCGCAAACAGATTCTTGAGGTGAAAGCAATTAACATCAATAAGGTTATTGAAAATATGAGGAAGATGCTTGAACGGGTGATAGGGGAAAACATTACGCTTGACGTAAAAACACAAGTGCAGCTGAAAAACGTCCTGGCAGATATTGGGCAGTTGGAGCAGGTGTTGATGAACCTGGTTGTGAACGGCCGTGATGCAATGCCCTCTGGAGGCAATCTAACCATTAAAACAGCAATGATTGATATAACTCAGGAGGATTCTCACTACTATGAGGAGATGAAGCCTGGTTCCTATGTAATGTTGTCAGTTACAGACACTGGCCAGGGTATGAGTCAGGAGACTCAAAAATTGATCTTCGAACCGTTTTTTACGACAAAACCAATGGGCCAAGGTACAGGTCTTGGCCTGGCTACCGTGTATGGAATTGTTAAACAGCACAATGGATATATCGACGTAAACAGCGAAATAGGCCAGGGAACAACCTTTGCGATCTATTTGCCTATTACCGAGAAAGAAGCGCAAATTACACTGGAGCAGAAGAATATTACGTTTATGGTGGGGACTGAGACGATTCTCGTAGTGGACGATGATCCATCCGTTCGTAAACTCATAGTCAATTCCCTTCAACCCTTAGGATATAAGATACTGGAGGCATCGGGAGGCGCAGAGGCCCTGAGAATAAGCAAGGCTTTCGATGATAATATTGACCTTCTCTTGACCGATGTGATTATGCCTGAGATGGACGGTAAGGAATTGTCCGCTATATTAAAAACAAGTCGGCCGATGATAAAGGCACTATTCATATCAGGCTACACAGATGATATTCTTGCTGACCGAGGCATATTAGAAGACGGCATATCCTTTCTCCAGAAGCCAATTGCCCCGACAAGGCTTTCGGCGAAGGTGAGGCAAGTGCTTGATTCTGTATATTAATCATTTTCTACTTCTTGTGGTTGCCTGATTATGCACTAGCTCGGCGCCAATCAAAAAGATACACGAAGAGTAAAACATCCAGAGTAAAAATACGATAATTGCGGTTAGCGGGCCGTATATATTGCCGAATTTCACGACGCTTCCAACATACCAGGTAAAGATATGTTTTGCGAGCTCAAGGAATGACGTTGTAAAAAGGGCGCCAATTAATGCGTGGGAGGTTCTGACCTTGCCTTTTGGGAAGAAAATATAAATTATCGTAATGGTAAAAAGAACCATGAAAAAGGGCACCACATAACTTATGAGAAAACTTGTTATCAAACCTAGCCTTAATTCAGGGAATAATGGTTTTAAGGCCTTAAATAGAGGTATTAGTGATGTTGCAATAAATGAAATAAAAAGCATTAGGATTATGAGGGTAACGATGACCAATGCCAGTATGATTGACCAGGCAAAAAGCCTTTTCTTTTTAACCTTAAAAATTATATTTAATGCATTTTCGACGGAGGTAAAAACCGAGAAAGAAAGTATTCCGTAAAGCACAAAGCTGAATGTGCCGATACCTTTAAATCTGATAAGTTTTTCCAGTTGTTTTGTGATCCCGGATGTTATATCAGGAAAAAAATGTATAAGCTTAGTGGAGAAAAATTGATAGAAGCCATGATATTGCCCGAGAAGATATCCAAATATAGTTATCAGGAAAAGGCAGAACGGCACAAGCGCCATCATGGTAAAGTAAGAAATGGAGCCTGCAAGCATAATTCCGCCATCCTTAAAAAAATCTATAAAACTCCTTATAATTATTTTTAGAAATCTCAGTGATTTTTA
>Ga0172371_10006940_pt1 | contig 16264 bp, 14 predicted proteins | sample Lak12m_FD_114543 | JGI IMG/M metagenome (GOLD analysis project Ga0172371, IMG submission 114543) | Freshwater microbial communities from Kabuno Bay, South-Kivu, Congo - kab_022012_12m | ecosystem: Environmental > Aquatic > Freshwater > Lake | place: Democratic Republic of the Congo: South-Kivu...
GCGGCTTCGAGTATCTTCGGGTTCACCACGATGATGTAAGCCATCGTCATAAACGTGGTAATTCCGGCGATAATCTCTCTGCCTAAAGTAGTCTTATGTTTCTTAAACTCAAAAAATTCGGCAAGCATAACTCCGCTCCTTTCCGCTAAATACATAATAAATAAAAAAGTAACTCCCTGATTTCGGTGGGGATTTTAGGATTGGCTGTGAGGTAAAGGTAATGCAGTGTGTTAAGTAGTTAGGTAAAGTAGTGAGTATTTTTTTACGCACTACGCACTACTCGCCACCTAACTCACTGCCTGACCTTAACCAAACTACACAAATAAAACAAACTTATTTAAAGAACGAGTTACTTATGATAAACGAAGCGAAGACGATTGAAACCATGGACATTAGTTTAATCAAGATGTTTAAAGACGGCCCTGAAGTATCCTTGAAAGGATCGCCCACCGTGTCTCCTACAACTCCTGCCTTGTGGGCGACCGAGCCTTTGCCGCCGTAATTTCCCTCTTCGATGTATTTCTTGGCATTATCCCAGGCGCCGCCCGAATTTGCCATCATCACCGCCAAAACAAAACCCGTTGCCGTTGCCCCGCACAAAAGCCCTGCCTCTGCCTCGACGCCTGCGACAATGCCCACAAAAATCGGCGCGATAATCGCAATCAGCGACGGCATAATCATCTCTTTCTGCGCCGCGGCGGTGGCAATGGTCACGCACTGCGCGTAATCCGGCTTTGCCTTTCCTTCCATAATGCCTAAAATTTCCTTAAACTGCCTGCGTACCTCTACGACTATTTTTCCTGCTGCCCTGCCAACTGCACGCATAGTCATCGAACAGAAGAAAAACGGAAGCATCGCTCCGATAAACAATCCCGCCAATACGTTCGGCGACATTAAATTCAATGTCATCTCTCTGCCATACATAGCAACCTGCTCCTTGTATGCCGCTATCAAAGCCAGGGCTGTCAGAGCTGCCGAGCCGATTGCAAAACCTTTTCCTGTTGCGGCTGTGGTGTTGCCCAAGGAATCCAAGGCGTCAGTCCTTTTTCTCACTTCCGGAGGAAGATTAGACATCTGGGCGTTCCCGCCGGCATTATCCGCAACCGGGCCGTAGGCGTCAGTTGCCAAAGTTATCCCCAAAGTAGAAAGCATTCCTACCGCGGCTATGGATACGCCGTAGAGGCCGAGCCCTGGGTTGGCTGCGCCGCCTGCCAGAAAATAACTGCCAAGTATTGCGGCGCCCACAATGACCACAGGTATTGCCGTAGACATCATGCCCACAGCCATTCCCGCGATGATAACTGTCGCGGGCCCTGTTAAAGACTGCTCAGCGATAAAACGCGTGGGCTTGAAGCCGCTGGAGGTGTAAAATTCCGTGGATAATCCGATTAAAACTCCGGCGACCAATCCTACCAGCACTGACCAGTAAATACCCAGATTCTCAATTCCTAAAATAGACTTCACCAAAAAGAAAGAAATTACAGCCACTAAAAAAGCGCTGGTGAATACGCCTTTTCTCAAAGCGGCTAATAATACGCTCTGGGATGCGTCTTCTTTACTTTGCACAAAGAACGTTCCTATGATTGAAGAAATGACTCCTACCGCCGCCATTACCATCGGGACCGTGACGCCTGCCAGGCCCAAGCCCGCAGCCACGCCCAGCGCCGCAGTGGCAACAATCGAGCCGACGTATGACTCATACAAGTCAGCGCCCATGCCGGCGACGTCGCCCACATTGTCGCCCACATTGTCCGCGATGACGGCAGGGTTGCGCGGGTCGTCCTCGGGAATTCCCGCCTCAACCTTGCCTACCAAATCAGCGCCGACATCCGCTGCCTTTGTGAAAATTCCGCCGCCCACCCTGGCGAACAGCGCCTGCGAACTCGCGCCCATGCCGAAACAAAGCATAGTAGAAGTAATTGCCGCGATTTTATCAATGCCTAACGGCGTAGGATGGTTTGAGTAATACCAGTTAAGGAAATAATACCAGATGCTTAAATCCAAAAGCCCCAGGCCTACGACAACCAGCCCCATTACCGCGCCGCTGGAAAATGCCACGCGAAGCCCGGAGTTTAAACTCCTCATCGCTGCCGCGGCTGTGCGGTTGGACGACTGGGTCGCAATAGTCATCCCGATAAATCCGGAAAGCCCTGAGAAAAATCCTCCTGTCAAAAACGCAAAAGGAACGAATATCACGAGGTAACCTTTGAGCGCCATTGCCAAAAGAATTAGAAATACCACCAAAAAGAACGCGGTTACTCCCAGATACTGCCTCTTAAGATATGCCCCGGCGCCAACCCTCACTGCCTGGGCAATCTCTTTCATCTTTTCGCTGCCTTCGTCTTTCCTTAATATGGATAATGCCAGATACAAGGCAAACCCCAAAGCCAAAATAGAACCTACCGGCGCGAGTAAAAGTGGATCAAACATCTAGAACCTCCATGGTTAGTAGTTAACTAATTTTATTTTAATGGAAAATTCAAGAAAGTATTTTACCCTCTCGGCTGGAAAAAATCAATGACAATTGGAAGTATTTTAGGCTTTCAGGGACATCCCCAATTTATTCGCAATCCCTTTCTATCTGATTTCAAAACCATCCCTAAAAATCAAAAATCTATTTTAACTATGCATATTTATGGCTTTTATTCTCTCACTAATCCAATCCCAATCCGGCGTACCATGATTGAAAAAGGTTTTAAGATTATCCTTTAGCCATTCATAATAGTCGTCTTCGCTATACCTGCAAAAAGCTTCAACAAGAGCCTCTTTAGAAATACCCTTAGGTATCTTTGTATTCCCTTCTTTAAATTCTTCTTCCAAAAAATCTTTTACAGCCTCTCTATCGAGCATTCTTCTTCCAAGAATAAAAAAGGTAACTTTCTATTTTCCTTTAGAAAGTTACCTCAAAACTATTTTGCTGATTATTCATTATTTCTTAATTCATAATTCTTTATTTAAAAATTTCGTTGAATATTTCTTCAAGTCTATTATCGATATCTCCTTTAAAATCTCTATGTGGAATTTTCAAATTTGAAAGTACTTTTTCGAATCGTCCATACCCCTCATGTAGCTCAACCCATTCTATTTTCAACTTATTCAATTGCTTTTTATTGGTATCTGATAATTTGTCTGCAATAAATACCTTGCTGTCTCTAGCTATAACTGCATCTGCGCTTTCTGGATTACCTCTTCCCATTAGCTTCACTTCACACTTGTATTCTTTGTTTAATTTAGGATCACAAAGATAGAAGTCTATTTCTCTTTCAAAATCAATATCTTCATCAACTTCTTGATTGGCAACTTTTACCTTATAAAATTCATCGGCGACTTCATAAATTTTACACAAGGTGATCATCAAAGGTTTCTCCACCCTTTTACCAGCAGTACTCCATAAACCTCCCCTTAATTCAGCTCTTTTAACAGCAAGTGTATTTATTGTTATTAGACTTTCACTTACATTCAAGTCCACGCTAACTCCTCGGAGTTTAATTGTCAGGGTTATATCTATTTCTCCATCGGTATCTACTAAACTTTGTATCGCTTCATATAGCGCATCGTAATGTTCATTTGCTGCATCAATAACTATTTCTTTCTTCGCAGAATTATACATATTCATTATAGTCTTTTTATTAAGACCAGAATGGATTGCAATTTCGTTCGATGATAAATCAGGATTAAGGAATTCTTTTTTATACCAATCTGTTGTAATCTTCTCATTCTTCAATTTAGCATCGACGACTCGCTTGAAGAAATCTATTGCATATTGTAAAAATGCAGCATTTATAAGGGTGACTATTTCAATACGATAATCCTGTCCTTTAACAAGTTTAACTATGATATTTTTAGTTACTTTTTCCGTTAGTGTCATTTTTGGCCCTCGAAATAAAGGTTTTTATATCAATAAATTGTGGCAATTTGTTCTTTAAAAATAAACAACCGCTTTTGTTTAATGTTTCTTTCATCCTCGAAAAATATCGCTCCTCTTTATCCACCAAAAAGAAATATCTATTAAGGTTTGTAGCTGCTCTTCCAAGCGTTCCGCTACCAGCAAATGGATCAAAAACCAAATCTCTCTCATAAGAATAAAACCTTATGACTCTATTGCATAATTCAATGGGAAATACAGCTGTATGCGTCTTATCAAAGGTAGGATCAATTTTCCATAGATTAGTTGTTTCATAATTATCTACCACCTTACTCTTTTTTATCGTTTCCCAATCATACTGTTCAATATTCCAATCTATTAATTTGTCTGTTCTTTTTCTGTATACCATCAACATTTCAGAGACAGAATTTGGCTTATATGCTAACGGTTTTCTATGTTGGAGAAACCCTGCGTTCCTGTTTTTAACACTTGCCTCTGGTTTAACCCAAACAATATCATCAATAAATTCCCATCCCATATTTACTAATCGTGGATGTATATCAAATGGAATAGGATACCGTTTACTGGAATGTTTACGGCTAACACGAGGAATTATAATTGGGGATGTATTTAATATAAAAAATCTGCCCTCTTTAGTAATCCTATAGACTTCTCTGAACACTCTCTCCAGAAAATTAAGATATTCTTCGTAACTTTGATAGATCGAATAATCTCTAGCATTGTAATATGGCGGTGAAGTGAAAGTTAAGTGCACAGATTCTTCTTCCACATATTTAAGAACCTCTAATACATCAGCATGCACAATTACATTCTGTAAAGATACTGGTGATTCACTATGTTTCAAATTACTCTTACTAACATAATTAGACCCATTTAGTTCTTTACCTATTACTTCTCTAATCATTTCATTAGGATGTGATAGAAGCTTCTTAAGCTCTTGTTTAACCTCCTGATTGTTTTTAAAAACAAGTAAACCCCTTATTGCTTGCATAACAACCTTAGGATCTAAATCGTGTAATAATTCTATTAAGAATGGTATCGCTTTCTGATTACGTAACCTACCTATCGCCGAAACTGCTTCACGTCTAACTACAGTACTATTGTCATTCTTGGCTTTAACTAAGAAAGTTCGTAATAAACCAAGATCTTCTAGTTTCGCCAAATTTTTTATTGCAAGAGCTCTAATGTCTTCATTACCGCTATCAAGCAAAGGCATTAAAGAATCTTTATTAAAATTGTTATCTAATCTTCCAATTTTGTTAAGCAGATAGACAACATTTCCTTCGTTTTGCCCTTTCACAAAAGAAGAAAAATCTCTAGAATTATTTTTTATACTTTCTATAAATTCTTTATCAATTAATGCTTTATCCATACAATTTATTATATCTTATTTTAGCAAAAATACCTAAAACAAAAACCTCCGCTTTTGGGCGAAGGTTTTACTTCAAATACCTAATATTTTCTTTATAAATATAGGCCTGGCATAGAATGCCCGGCTAATGCTTCCGTGCCCTGGCCCTTTTGTGCGAGGTTGAACATAAACTCCCATTGCGCCTGTCAAGGCGTCAAAGCCTCTTGTATTTAAAGCATCTCTTACCAGATCGTAATCTTCTTTAACTTGCTTATACAACTCTTCGTCCTCTAAATTAAATTCTCCTACAGACGCCAAAATGGATCGTGTTTCATTTATATCATTATAAAGCCTTGCGCAAATAATCATCTCTCTTAATTTAGCCAGTAGATGGCTGGCTTCAAACGGCGTATCCTTAACCTGTTCAGGGTTAATCATTGTAATCTGCATCGTCTCCTTGGGGGTAATCTTGCCGTTTCTTAGTTTCTTGAGCGAAACCATTTTTAACTCCCAATGCCCGCCGTTAGGGGCCTGCATATTGCTCACGCCTAAACCAATATGCCTTTCTAAAACCTGTCCCGCCCAGCCTTTATTACGACCAGTATGCCTTGCTTCATTAGTAAAGACTGTAACACCATATTGAGAAGCCAAAGGCCGCAAGTCTTTGCCGACTAATTCTTTCAACTTAACTAACGCCTCTTCTCTATTTAAATAATTCATTTTGTTTTCCTTGAAAAGCGTCCTTCAATCTTTTAACTGAGACATCCAAATACTCTTTTTCCAATTCTATGCCTATATACTTCCTGCCTTGGGAAAATGCGGAGACGCCGGTTGTGCCGCTTCCGCTAAAAGGATCAAGCACAATATCCTGCCGCTTTGTAGAGGCCAGAATTATTCTGTTTAGAAGCATAAGCGGTTTTTGGGTAGGATGCTTGCCGTACTTTTTCTCTCCGTTCTTAGGCGGATATATCTCCCAAAGGCTCTTCATCTGCTTGCCGCCGTTTAACTCCTTCATCAAAGAATAATTAAAATGGTGGCGGCTGTTTTTATTCTTTGCCGCCCAGATAATTGTTTCGGTTGAATGCGTGAAATACCGGCAGCTTAAGTTCGGCGGAGGGTTTATCTTAAACCACGAAATATCATTTAATATCTTAAAGCCTAACTGCTGCATGGCAAAACCCACCGAGAAGACAACATGGGATGTTCCTGACACCCAGATTGTGCCGTTGGGAGTTAAAACTCTCTGGCAGGCGCTTAGCCACTTCCTGTTAAACTCGTGATTTGCTTCTACGCCTTGCGACTTATCCCACTTGCCCTTATCCACTGACACCATCCTGCCGGCGTAACAGGTTATTCCTCCATTAGAGAGAAAATACGGCGGATCGGCAAAAATCATATCAATAGAATTCTCCGGAATCTGGGAAAGAATATTCAGACAATCCTGCTTGTAGAGGTAAATACCCTTTTCATGCTCCTTGAAAAACGGCTCCTCTTTAATGCTGGATGTTATGTTGTCAAGCCTATCAGCCAATCTGTGCTTAACCGGCGTGTCTTTTGTTGCGGTATGTGTCATTTCTGAACCTTGTATAAACATAAAAACCTCCGCTTTTGGGCGAAGGTTTTAATTATATTAACGTGGCAGTTCCCCCTTCGAAACATACCACACTCAATTGTCTGTTATTTTTATACACCTTGTTTTACCTCTTGTCAAGTCAATTCAGCCCAAATGCGACGGGAGCTTCATTTCAGCCGGTCGCGCAGGCGGTATATTATGCCTGAGGCTATCTCGGGCTTGGGCAGACCGAATTTGCGCGCGGAGATAGTAACCTGCGTTGACTTATCCGAAACTGCTTTCAGCTTAAAAGTAACGCGCGCTCCGCTGACCTCGGCCTTTATCACTCCTTCAGCCTTGTTTTCCTGTATAACTTTCCCCGCTGACTTGATAGCCTCTAACCCCGCGTCATAAACCCTGTCCGATGCCTCGTTGAAAGTCTCCTGGGCGTAATCTTTGGCGGTGAAAGTGAACGCCGCCACAACCGGCAGGGCAGCCACTCCTGTAAGCATGGCAGCGCCGTAAACTTTAAGCCCCTGGATGCCCGCAGCCTTTAACGGCTCTGACACGATTAAAGCGGCAAGCTGCTGCGCGCTGTTAATGTCATTGTAAGTCTTTTTCAAATTTATGTCGTATACTTTTATAACGGGCTGGTCTCCTACGCTGTAGTCCCTGCTCACCACCCTGCCCATCCCCAGGCTCACAGTGTCTATTCGTATTGCCAGCTGTTTGGCAGGCTTTTTCTTCTCTTTTTCATCGGGCTTTTCCGCGGCGATTTTTAACGAATCAATGTTGAGATTTCCCTCTTTATTCTTGGCCATGCTTATCTCTTTGATGTCCAATTCCAGCTGCCTAAGATGAATTTTCCCTTTTAAAAGCGCTCCCATGCTGCAGGCAACGTGTATTTTAGGTATATCGACAAGAATGTCTTTTGGAAACCCCTTAGGATTATACATCCTTAAGTTGGATATTTTAACTGACTGTCTCATTATGCTTAAGGAAAGCCCGCCTACGCTCGTGGGCGCGCCGGTAATGCTGCTGGCGATAGTGCCGATTAACGACTTAATTAAAAAATCCCTTACAAAACAGAATGCGAAAAGAAAAACAACTGCCAGAACCAAAATCCTGATTTTCCTATTCATTGTCATTATCTCCACCTCCTGTTTTTGTAGATAAACATCCTTAAAACCTCAATTCACCCCTGCCGCGCTACTGATTTTAACCAAAACCACGACGCGTATCAGCTCGTGCCTGGCGCTGGTGGTCAGAATATAAACCACTTCCTCAAGATACTGGTTGGCGCTAAAGCCTGCGCTGTTAAAGGTTATCTCAGCCTCGAACACGCCGTTTCTTTTTACGGTCTGCTCTGCGACATTAATAGTGGTACACCCACAGGTCGAACCCACTCCTTTGATTTCTATATCCTCATCAAGCCTGTTGCGTATCTTTACTGATTTTTTTACGACCCTGTCTTTCTCAATACTGCCAAAATCGTATTTTAAAGTGGCGCTGTCTAAATCGATTACGCTTTCTTCCTTGTCTTTATCCCTGACAGACATAGCATAGACGCTGCCGGTGAGAATAAAGATAAAGATTAAAAGATATGCTGTTTTTCTCATTATTGAATATTTTAGTAGCGAGAACCCACCTCTCTCTACCCTCTACTTTCTACTTTTTTAACACTATATTCCCGCCAGCAAAAATACTGCCAAGCCGAGGAATAAAGAAAACATGAACAGTTTTACCAGCGCTACCTTCTTCCTGAAAAACTCCTCTAATTTTTTCGAGCTCATTCCCATAACGCCTACTGCAAGAATTGCCAGAAGCGGCACTATGAACATAAGGTTATAAATCAAAAGGTATGTTATCGCCTTAATCCTTAAGGCCGGCTCCTTTAAGATAAACACTATTACCGGAAGGTAAACCTGTCCTGTGCAGACAGCTTCCAACAGCGACACCAGAAACCCGACGATAAAAGTTCCGACGATTAAAGCGGCTTTGGATTTCGGCGCGGCTTTGGATTCGGGACGGTAAAATAAAGAGATGAGGGAATTTATTTTCTGCCTCACCGCCTTGGGCAGCTTTACCTTAAACGAATCAGCGCTCTTTGTCTTCAAATATTGGATAAAATCGCGCAGGTTCAGAAAAGCCAAAGCCAAACATATCATCGCGGTCAGATAATATAAAATTTTAAGTATCGAGTAGAACCGGCCCAATTCATACAGCCCTCTGAATAAACCCAAACCTATGGCCAGATACGTCAAAAATACCGCAAAAATAAAAGTAAGCCCCACAGCCAGCAATGCCCTGTGCTTATAGCCCATAAGCGTCAGGAAGGAAATGAAGAATATGAGCACAGTGAAGGCGCAGGGGTTTATCCCGTCGATTAATCCGGAGGCGATTATAGTAAGGTAGGAAAACTTGCGGAATCTCTGTAAGAGGTCTGTCTTCCTTAAATCAAATTTTACGGCAGCGGGAACTCCGCTTGCAATATACTTTTTTATGATAGGCTCTAAATTCGAGACAATATCGTCGACGCCCATCAGGATATTTGCGCCTATCAAGACCAGCGGGATTTTTAAATCCTTGCCCAATGCCTTTTCCAGGGCCGCGTATATCTTAAGGCTCTCAGGCTGGGTGACGTCAAAATACTCTATGTTGATTTTATCCCTGTATTTGGAGATAATTACCGGCAGGTATTCCTGTTTTACGCGTATGCAGGCCTTGCAGTGCGGAGACTGGAATAATTTTATCTCTATCGTCCTGTCTTCGGCATAGGCCGGGCTCGTGCCGAACAAGGAAACGCATAAAACCAATAACGCAAATAAAAAGAGATACTTATTTCTCATTTATTTGGGATGATTAACCTGAATATAAATTGCCCTAAAATCTTAACCCAGATTGGGCTTTGTGCCGTGGTTAGCCCTTTTGGAGCGCCAATTCAATTTTCCTCTTCTTTTTCTTTTACCCATATTTACCCCCGGTTGAATTAATATGTTTGTTAATAACAGTTAATAATAGTTAATAAATTAAGGCAAATTAGAATCAGTTAAAAATGGTTACTTTTCGCAACCAATATTAACCCTTATTAACCAATATTAACAATTATTAACCTGCTCTCTCTACTTCTTAGTACTGTATACTATTTCCTCTATCAGATCTTCCATCGTAAGTATTCCGACGGGAACATTGTCTTTTACCACCGCAGCCATAACTTCCTTGTTCGGCTGCATCAGCGAGAACACCGCGTCAAGCCGCTCGCTGAAAGAAATCTTATCTAATGGCCTTATGAACTCGCGCCAGTCTTTATCGGAGCTGTTGTAAAAAATATCGAATATATTGATTACGCCTTTTATATCCTTGCCTTCAAAAACCGGCAGGCGGGTAAATCCGAATTTTGCGGCCTTATCCAAAACCTCCTGCCTTGACTGACCAAGCTCCAGATAAACCACGTCTTTTATAGGAACCATTATATCCGCCGCCTTGGTGAGTGTAAAATCAAAAATTCTGTCAATTACTTCCCTTTCGTAATCCTCTATTATGCCTTCTTTGGTGACGTCGCGGATAATCAGTTTAATTTCGTCTTTTGTAAGAAAAGGATTTTTCTTTATCGTGCGCGGCCCGATTATATTGAGAAGCGAGGTTGTAATCAAACCCACTACGGCATTTATGGGCAGGAAAATTTTCTGGCTGAACGATATCAGCGGCGCAATCTTTAAAGACGCCTGGTTGGGCTTATTCTGGCATATGGTCTTGGGTATGATCTCTCCGAAAATAAGCACGAGCGGCACCATGATAAAAGTCGTGATAGTGGAGGCGTAATCCGGGTTAAAGCGGATAAAAAGATTAGTGGCCAGCGACGAAGCTATGACTACCGCTATGTTTGTGCCTACCAGAGTCGTAATCAGCAGCCTGTCCGGGCGTTTCAGGATGTTATGCACCATAAGGGCGGCCTTGTCTTTCTTTTCGATTAAGTGCATCAACTTCATAAACTTAATTGAAGTAAACGCGGTCTCGCTGCCCGCAAAAAACGCCACAAGCCCTATCGCCATAATAATATAAATAATGTATGCTGCTATCATAGCCTTTCTACTTTCTACCTAAAGAAAAATAAAATGTAAACATCAGTTAAATCTCAATTCAAAATTTTAAATTTTACATTGTCATTTTAATATTTGATTTTTGATATTTGCATTTATAATGATATCTGCTTCGCTACCTTAACCCAAAACCCAAGTTGTCAATATGGTTCATAAACAGCGCAATTTATTGTATTGTTCGCTAATCTGCTATCTACATCTTCAAAACAATATACTTTATCCTTCTGCCTGCCAGTTTCTCTATGCGGAAAAAGAGTTTGCCTTTTTTAACGGATTCTCCCTCCTGCGGGATTTTTCCGAAAAGAAAAAGCATATACCCGGCAACCGTATCATAATCTCCCGACGGAATATTGATATTTAATTCGGCGTTGACAAGGTATATGGGGGTTTTGCCGCTGACTCTAAAGGTGTTCTCATCTATCTTCTCGATAAATTTTTCCGCTGTTTCAAATTCATCGTATATCTCGCCTACTATTTCTTCCAGTATGTCCTCGAACGTAACCAGGCCATAAGTGCTGCCGTACTCGTCGACCACGATGGCTATCTTGGAATTCTGGCTCTGGAAATCCTGAAGCAGGTCGTCTATCTTTTTTGTTTCCGGCACAAAGGAGACCGGTTTAATTAAGGTTTTAAAATCAGTAGACGGAGAGAAAAATAAGTCCTTGGCGTATAGAACTCCTGTTATATTATCCCTGCTGTCTTTGTAGACGGGGATTTTGGAGTGCTTTATTTTTTGCAGGAACTTCAAAGCCTCTTCCTGGGTAGAATCTGCTGAAAGCATTTTTATGTCCGGCCGGGGAGTCATTATCTCCTGGGCCGATGTATGCGTAAGTTCCAGGACAGAACGAATCATTTCCTTCTCGTTCTGCTTCATAACGCCGTGGCGCTGGCTCACTTCGATTACAGCCGCTAATTCCTCGTGCGTGAGCGTGGGCTCTTTGTCCAGGCGCACACCCATTGCCTTTATGAATATTCCCGAGATGACATTAAACATATGCCTCAGCGGAGAAATTATCATAGCAAATATGTCCAGAGACCTTGAAATATCATAAGAGAAAGTTTCCGGTTTCTTGGCGGCAAAAATCTTGGGCGCTATTTCTCCAAATATTAAAAGCATGGCGGTGGTGAAACCTATGGCAACCGCCAGGCCTTTGTCTCCGAGAGCCTTGATTAAAATCGAAGTCACTATGCTGGACAAGGCGATATTGACCAGGGTATTGCCGATGAGAATAGTTGTGAGAAACCTCGACGGATCGGCAAGCAGATTCTGCAGATATTTGGTATCTTTATTCTGCTTCTGTATCCTTTTGAGCTTTATGGAATCCAGAGAAACCAGGGCTGTTTCGCTTCCTGAAAACAGCGCCGAAAGCGTCAAAAGCATGATTAGCAGTAGGATGTCCACCATAAAGATGGTTAATAACAGTTAATAATAGTTAATAAACTCAGGTAAATTAGAGTTAGTTAAAAATAGTTGCTTTTTAGTTTAACAAACGATATTAACATTTTTTAAACCGCGATTTCCATTTTCCTTCTTTATCCATTTTATATAACGAATCTAAATAACGATCTATCTGGTAATTAGTTTGGCTGAGCAGATCTTTAAGGCCCCTGTGCTCTTCTTTAGTTATAAGATTATCTTCAAAACAATCATCTATATCGCCTTCTAACTCGCTCAAAGAACCCGCGCTAATTTTAATCGAATGAGCAAATTCTCCTACCGTATCTTTCCTATAACCTTCGCGGATATTCTATTTAGCGCTTCTGGCGGAATCGCACATCTGACTAACCAGCCTTAAATGTGTTTTCCTAAACCTCCCTGTTGTCTTATAAATCAATCCTCTTATTTCACAGATATTCTGATAGAATTTTAATTTTTCATACGGAGCATTTTGCAAATTATTTCTCCTCGTAACTATTATTAATATTAACGAGGTTAAAAAAAGTTAAGTCAGTTACTTTTTTACGCAACCAATATTAACCCTTATTAACCTATGTTAACCATTATTAACTATAATATTTTTAACAGTCTCGACAGATTCCTCTCCAGGAAATCCGGATTTTCTTTCTTTAATTCGGCAAATGAGCTTGATCCCGTAGCCGCGGCGAACATCTTAACCTTGGCGCGCTTTGCCGTGCGCACATCTATCGCCATATCGCCCACATAAAGCGCGCGGCTGCCGCATACGCCTAATTTACGCATAATCTTTTTCAATATGCTCGGATGAGGCTTTCCGAACCGTATCTCATCCTTGCACAAAATATAGCTAAATAATTTTTCTATTTTCAGATGCCTGAGCAGAATGCGGGAGAATTTGTTGGGGCGATTGCTGGCAATAGCCAGCTTATACCCTTTTTTATCCAAATAATGCAAAAGCCTTTTCGCGTAAGGCATAAACCTGCTTTTTTCGATTAGGGACTTTTTATGGTGGCTGCGGTAAATCTTTAAGGCGCGGGCTGCATACTTTTCCCCTACAAAAGGCAAAAGCAGCGCCTTGTCCCCCCATCCTACCGCCCGTTTTATCTCAATGTCCGCGCGCTTTCCTAAGCGCATCTTCCTCAAGGTATAATTTACGCTGGAGATGATAGCGGGATAACTGTTCACCAAAGTCCCGTCGATGTCGAAAATAATGAGTTTGAAGTCAGACACTATTTATATGATGCTTTATATAGGAAATCTCTAATAACCAAGAAACAATCACCAAATAAATTCCAAATTAAAATATCCAATACCCAATATTTGCTGCATTTTTGGTTATTAGGATTTGATTATTGTATCTTGATGTTTGGTTATTAATCGGTTATTGATATTTACGCTTATTTCTTCTACAAAGCCGCTAAACTGTTGGCAATTTCTATTGTTAATAAATGGATTTTTTGGGCGATGCTTTCGCCAAGCGTCCCGCATCCGCAGCTGGGAGTAATTACGGCGCCGTTTTTCAAAAGCCATGATTGATTTTTGACAGCCTTTGAAGCGCGCGCGGCATAGCCTTCCAAGTCATAATCATGGCGGTTGGGAACTATGCCAAAAGCGAGCATCCCGCCTCTTTCTATAAATTTATCCAGGCTGTCCTTATAAATAAGCAGATTATCCATAAACTCAAAAGCGTCGAAACTCAATATGTCCACATCGGTTTCCAATATGACCGACCAGTCGGTATTGCCGCAGCAGTGAATTCCCGCGATAGCATTTTCCTGGTGTATCTCGCTGATAACCGAATTAAGCTGTGACGCTATCTTTTCTTCACCCAGTCCTGAAAACTGGTCAGTGCCTATCGCCACAAGGTACGGCTCGTCTATAAACATGACTATCGAGGACTTGGCGGATTTTCTAAATTCACTTATCTGCCACTTTGCCTTGAACCCCAAGAACTGCGGGATAATCTCTGACAGCTCCTTGTTGAATATAAGCGGCCTTTTCTTCTCATCCAATATAGTCATGCCGTAGCTTATCGGGCCGATGACTTGTCCTTTTATAAAATTAAAATTTTTATTCTTTATATTTTTCAGGAATCCGTCCAGGCCCGCGGCGTAGTCGGGGCTTATGGAGAAAAAATCCAGGCGCTTGTTATTCAGCGCGTCGTAGCACTTCTCAAATTCATCCATAAAAGAATTGCTGCGTGTATCGGCATAGATATTCTTTTTGGATAAATCTATTTTTATCCCGGGAAAACCCTGGGAATACTGGACATGCATGCTCTCTAAGAAAGACCTGCGGGGCAGCTGCGGCCAAAAAGGTATGTGGGCTGCAAAATTAGACAAAACAAAATCCAGCGCCTTGTCTGAATCCGTAAACGGAAGACTTCCTATCCCAGTAGCAAGAAAATGATTTTTAATATCCATGTTAATTGAACTGCGTTAGATACGAATCACTAAATCCTAAATCCAAAATCTTAAACTTAAAACAAATAATTTTTGGATTTTGAATTTTGAACATTTGAGTTTATTTAGAGTTTAGGATTTAGAGTCTAGAGTTTTTATTTATCAATCTACAAATAGATTTCTAAATCTGACGACAAGATTCCCTAATAATCAAATCAGTATCTAAAATTATCCTTGTCTTTGCGGAAGGTTTCGCGGGCTTAGATGAAATAATCTTATGCAATAAAGATGTTGCCTTGGCGGCCATTTCGACCAAAGGCTGCCTCACCGTAGTGAGCGCCGCCGAACCGGCCAGGCAGATCGGATTATCGTCAAAACCTATTACCGATACGTCGTCGGGAACTTTTATCCCGTTTTCCAAGAGAACGGAAATGGCTTCCTGAGCCATATCGTCGCAGCCGGCGAAAATTGCCGTGGGCATAGGTTTCAATTTCAATAAAGACATTATGGCGCGGCGCGCCGACGGACGTGAGTAGTCGCCCTTAAAAACCAATTCCTCTTTTACGGGCAAATTGTTTTCCTTTAATGCAAGATTATAACCTTCGAGCCTCTCCGCGGCGGACTGGGTTATAAGATGGCCGGTGATGTGCGCGATATTTTTATGTCCGAGGCGGATTAAATATTCAGTCGCTTCTCTCGCGCCTTTTTTATTATCTATGGCTACGTAACTGACATTGCCTTCCTCAAAACGGTGGTTCATCACGATACAGGGAATGCCTGATGCCAGGACGCTGTCTAATTCTTCTTTATTGGAAATAACGTCCGCGAACAAAACTCCTCCGGCGGAAGTCGTATCTATAAAATTCCTCTCGCTGCTTAAATGCAGTATCAAATCCAGTTTTAAACTTTCGCAGGCCACTCCCACGCCGCGGATAATCTGGTTGGCGTAAAATGAAAAGAATATGCCTTCATAACGAGGAATAACCAACGCTACGTTATCGGCCCTTCCTTTTGCCAGGCGCTGCGCCAGCACGTTGGGCTTGAAATTAAGCCTGCGGATTGCCTCCTGGACTCTTATGCGGTTGGATTCTTTTACCGTGGGAATTTTATTGATTACGCGCGATACGGTAGTTGGAGAAACTCCGGCCGCGCGGGCAACTTCCTCTATTCTCGTCTTATCAGCCACTTGATTTAATCCTCTCAGAAAATAAATCCCATTAGAAGGTATTCTTTCTAACGGGAATAGTGTTTGGAAAAACCTAATTGACTAATTTTGCTACGTCTCCCGTCCTGATTTCTTCGTTGACGGCTGTTTCCTTTATGTCTGCCGCGCAGATATCCTTGCGCATCATTATTACTTCTGCGTTTCCTATAAATTTATTATCGCGGTATACGGCAAACCTGTCGCCTATCTTTATTCCCGCGCTCTCGCCTAAATCAATGACGACAAAATCATTTTCCTTATTTATTGAAAGCACCCTGCCCGTTAATGCAGGCTTTGAAGCCTCCTGGCTTCCGTGCACAATGATAGGGGCAAGTTCTACCGTCCTTGAACC
>Ga0172371_10006945_pt1 | contig 16256 bp, 15 predicted proteins | sample Lak12m_FD_114543 | JGI IMG/M metagenome (GOLD analysis project Ga0172371, IMG submission 114543) | Freshwater microbial communities from Kabuno Bay, South-Kivu, Congo - kab_022012_12m | ecosystem: Environmental > Aquatic > Freshwater > Lake | place: Democratic Republic of the Congo: South-Kivu...
AATATCAATATGCTCGTGGAATTGATCATCCCCGTGGCTTTGGAGCAGGGTTCCCAGTTCGCCATCCGCGAAGGCGGCCTCACCGTTGGCGCTGGCGTGATCACTAAAATCATTGAATAGGTTTGCGCTAATCAGCGTTTACGGGTAAGGTAGAAATGGCATCAAAAAAAGATGTACGACCGGTTATCACATTGGCCTGCACGGAGTGTAAAGAACGAAATTACACTACCGAAAAAAATCGGCGCAATGATCCAAACCGGATGGAAATCAACAAATATTGCTCTCGCTGCAGAAAACACACGCTGCACCGTGAAACAAAGTAACATTGGAGATTTTTTGTGCGGGTGCGATTTCAGGAAAGTAGCACCCGCACAGCTTATAGGCCAGTAGCTCAATTGGCAGAGCGCCTGTCTCCAAAACAGGAGGTTGTGGGTTCGATTCCTGCCTGGCCTGCCTTGATCGAAAACGCGACGCCATAATCCGGGCGTCGTTTTAGACATAAAACAGGAGAGAAAATGCCTGAGAAAAATAAAAAAATCGAGAAAAAACCGAACGCAATCACCCGCTGGTGGCGTGAAACCCTTGGTGAACTGCGCAAGGTAACCTGGCCGACACCGCAGGAAGCCTGGCGCCTGACCAAAATCGTGATCCTCACGATGATTGTGATGAGCGCGATTTTGGGTTTGCTGGACTTCGTATTTACACGTGTGATCGCGTTCATTCTCTCTTAGGAATGCGCGGGCATTTTTGCCCTTATAAGGAAGTTAAGAATGACTAACGAAGAAGAGAATTACAACATTGATGATGAGAACCAACAGGCCGAGGAAGTTGCTCCTCTGACCGATGAGCCATCCGAGCCTGTTGAATCGCCCAAGGCTGACTCTTCTTCTGCTGATGAGACACCATCGCAAAAACTGAGAAAAAACAGCGAAGAAGATGATAACCGCGCCTGGTTCGTAATCCACTGTTATTCAGGTTACGAGAATAAAGTGCGTTACAACCTTGAGCAGCGCATTGAAACCATGGGAATGAAGGATAAGATCTTCGACGTCGTCATTCCCACGCAGGAAGAGATCGAGGTTCGCGAAGGCAAGCGCCGTTCGATTGAACGCCACGTCTTCCCCGGTTACGTGCTGGTCAACATGATCCTGACCGAGGAATCCTGGTACGTCGTGCGCAACACGCCCGGCGTTACCGGCTTTGTGGGTATGGGCAATGATCCCACACCCCTGCGCCCTGAAGAAGTATCGCAGATCCTCAAACGCATGGAAGCCGAAGCGCCGCACGTCAAGGTTACTTTCAAAGCCGGCGAGCGCGTGCGCATTATCGATGGACCTTTCAACGATTTCCGCGGCACTGTCTCTGACATTGATATGGAACGCGCCAAAGTAACAGTTATGGTAAACTTCTTCGGTCGCGAAACCCCTGTGGAACTGGATTTCCTGCAGGTGGAAAAATCGTAAACAACCTCCGCGAGGAGGATTGTGGGAGGGTGACCCTTATCACCCGCTAAAACCACTTAAGGAGCACATGAATGGCTAAAAAAGTAAAAGCAGTAGTCAAGTTGAACGTCCCGGCCGGGAAAGCGAACCCCGCGCCCCCCATCGGTCCGGCTCTGGCCGGCCATGGTATCAATATCATGCAATTCTGCAAGGAATACAACGCCCGCACGCAAAATAAAATGGGTGAGATCATTCCCGCGGAGATCACAGTTTATGCGGATGGCTCATTCACCTTTGTATTGAAATCACCTCCCACCTCCGAAATGCTAAAGAAAGCCGCCGGAGTGGAAAAAGGCTCCGATGCCCCCAACCGCAATAAGATTGCTACCATCACGCGCAATCAACTGCGCGAGATCGCTGAAGCCAAGATGAAAGACCTGAACGCGATCGATATCGAAGGCGCCATGTGCCAGGTTGAAGGCACTGCCCGCAACATGGGTATTCAAATTGAGAAGTAATAACTTCGTGGGAGGGTAATCCTTACCCGCCACTACCACAAAGGAGAAACAATGGCAAAACACGGAAAAAAATATTTAGAAGCGAAAACCAAGGTCGATGCGGATACCCTGTATGACCCGCGCACCGCGCTTGAGCTGGTTAAAGAGACCTCCTACACCAAGTTCGATAGCACGGTTGAAGTTCATATGCGCACCGGTTTGGATCCCCGCCAGGCTGATCAACAGCTGCGCGATGTGGTCGTTTTGCCCAATGGCTTGGGTAAAACCGTGCGCGTGCTGGTGTTTGCCCAGGGCGATGGCGCAGCGGCAGCCAAGGCTGCCGGCGCGGATTACGTCGCTGATGACGACGAATGGATCAAAAAGATCGAAGGCGGTTTCACCGATTTCGATGTGGCCATCTCCACCCCTGACATGATGGGCAAAGCCGGCCGCTTGGGCAAGGTTCTCGGTCCGCGCAGTTTGATGCCGAATCCCAAGGCAGGCACTGTCGTTCCCACCGAAGATTTGCAGCGCGCGGTAACCGAAGCCAAAGCCGGCCGCGTGGAATTCCGCCTGGATAAAACAGCAAATATTCACGTTCCAATCGGTAAAACCTCTTTCGATGTGAATAAGCTGTATGAAAATTTTTCCAGCTTGATGGCTGCCATCCGCAAGGCCAAACCAGCCGCAGCCAAAGGCACTTTCATCAAGAAAGTCACGCTGACGTCCACCATGGGTCCCGGCGTAAAGGTCGATCCCAACCAGGCGCTGGCGTTGGAGAAACCTGAATAAGCGTGATATAATTTCGTTCGAAATTTTCACCCATGAAAGCCGGTGCCGCAAGGCTTAATATCCAGCTCAGGTGAGCAATTAGATCGATGCTTTAATCGAGCAATTTAATTGTCTTTGCCTGCGCGTCCGGCAAAGACAATTTTTTTGAAAGGAGGTGAATCTCTTTGGCATTCACCAAAAAAGAAAAGCAAGCATTAATCGCGAACTATGAAAAATGGTTGAAGGAAAGCAGCGCAGTGTACGTAATGACCTATCAAAAAATGCGCATGAAGGATATCGACGCATTACGCGCGGAAGCACGCGAAATCGGCGGCGAATTGCACGTTGTCAAGAACACCTTGATGAAAATCGCTTTGAAGAATTGCGGTTTCTCTGACAGCGATTTGTTCAGCGATTCGTCCCTGGCAGCTTTCGCCTTCCAGGACGCTCCAGCCCTGGCCAAGGTGGTCGATAAAGCCAATTCAACCGATTTATTTTCGATCAAAGGCGGTTATATGGACGGCGTTGTGATAGACGCCAAATCCGTAATCGCGTTAGCGAAGCTCCCGCCGCTGCCGCAAATGAGGGCGCAATTACTGGCGCTCATTCAAACCCCCGCGACGCAATTGGTGCGCACCATTTCGGAACCCGCGCGCCAGGTGGCCGCTGTCGTCAAGGCTTATTCAGAAAAGAGTCCGGCACCCGCCGCTGGATAAGGCAAGTAATCAATAAAGAAATAAATTACCAATCAGGAGAATTAAAATGGCAGATATTAAAAAAATCGCAGAAGAACTCAGCAAGCTGACCGTTTTGGAAGCAGCCGAGCTGGTCAAAAGCCTCGAAGAGCAATGGGGCGTTTCCGCCGCTGCTCCCGTGGCTGTAGCCGCCGTTGGGGCAGCCCCCGCTGGCGCTGCTGAAGCAGTCGAAGAAAAAACCGAGTTCGACGTGGTGCTCAAGGACGCTGGTCCGAAGAAAATCGATGTCATCAAAGTCATCCGCCAGCTCACCAACCTCGGCCTGGTGGAAGCCAAGAACATGGCTGAAACCGCCGGTTCCAAGGTGCTCAGCCAGGTTGGCAAAGAAGCCGCGGCCGACGCCAAGTCCAAGCTGGAAGCCGCCGGCGCTGTTATCGAGCTCGCCTAGTTTTTAATCCGTTGACGAAAAAACCGCTGAACGATCAGCGGTTTTTTTATTAATCACGTTCAACGGCCTCTTATTGGACGCCCCAAAGCTTGAACTCCCCGCTTTCGGCCAGACTGACCAGTAGATGGTCATTGCCCGCGAAGGTCAACCCGATCAGTTTATGCGCGTGTGCCCGCCAGGAGCTGATCAATTTGCCTTTTTCCTCATCCAGCAAGTAAATCCAACCGTCCTGATCGCCAATCGCAATCAGTTCAGCGCTTTGGTTGACAGCCAGCACGCTTGGCTGACCGATCTCGTGCATATCCAGGGCTGCCCGGCGCAGCACCTTGCCATCCTGCGCATTCACCCATTCCAGAGATAAAATCGTTTCGTCTTCCAAGTTCTGGATCAGATAAACCAGTTCAGAACCTTGCGCGAGGAACACTGGATTGGCGAACCAGGCGCGCGATTGGTAAGCGGACACTTTGGCCGCCTTGCTTTTTGAAAAATTCACAATGAACAAGGCTTTCTGCGCGCGGTCGATATAAGCGGCGCTTGAGCCATCCGGCGCGAAGCGCAAAGAATAGATATCTTCAGGCGTCGCGACAGTTTTATCAGATTCGGCTGCGTAAATATAGCAGCTTTGGCTGCGCTGGTCTTTATCGAGGCAATAAAAAGTTGTTTCGTTTTCCGGCGCGAACCCTAGCAAACGGACATCCGTGGTTTCTGTAAGATCAATCGGCACATCCACATCGACTTTGCTCATGCCTGCTGGATGGATAGTCAGACTTCCAGCCTCCCTATTAAAAGTGATTGCAAATTCATCGAGATTGAGTTCGCCTTTACGGCAGTCCAGGGACAGGTCGGTAAAATCCAGGCTGCATGAACCGCAGAAGTAGCAATCCGGGTCATCCATCCCAAGCCGTTGGGGAGAAAAAGAGATGAATCCGGGTGAGCTTTCCAGCAGGCCATTGAAGTGGTAACTGGAAGTCCACCAGGAAACTGCGCTGGAATCCGACTCACCCTGAATGAAAACATCTTGCAGCTGGCCATTATCCGCAATAAACATGCCATCCAGGTTGCGCGCCAAGGTGGATGCCTGGTTTAGCATGCTCTGGCTGCTTAACTCCCATATGGATACTCGGCTTGCCAATAAATCCTGGTGAAAGCTGAGCGACGAATTGGAAACGTGCAACAAGGCGGCGCAGCGACCCTCGGGCGAGAAGCGCACATCGCAGGATTCGATCTGGCCGCAGCCCGTTTCCTTCAGACTGGCCAGCACCTCGCCATTCAAACGCTGTTTGATGTGGAGCACACTCGCTTCCTGCAGCGCGTAGAGCAGGTCCGCACCGTTAAAACTTTCAAGCACCAACTGCGAATCAGGCGCTATTTCCACCCAATCACCAACGGACCAAAAGCGGAATGACTCGTATTCCGTCCCGGACGAGACAAAATAGCGGGTTTGATCGAAAGTCTGGATCACCTTTCCATCCCCGGAAAAACCCAATCCCTGGTATGGGTACAATTTTCCATGCGGTTCATCTTCCTGCCCGCTCCACTCATATACCGTCTGATTCTGCAGCACAGCGATGATCCTGAAATACTGCCGGGCTGAGGCTCTGGTGTATTCCACGCCGCTGATCGCCAGCAGCAAGCCATCCGGCGACAGCGCCAATTGCGGAACGTCCGCGCCGCAAGTACCCTCATCCGTGCTGTAGCGCTGATCGTAAGGAGCTTCGTAGATCATTCCTCCGCCCACCTGCCAGACCTGAATTTTATCCCGGGCGGCCAAGGCGATAAAACTGCCATTCTGATTGAAGACCCAATATCGGTCCCCGCCAAATTCGCAATCCGGCAGATCAACCGGGATGCGCATCAGCAGCTCGCCGCTGGTCATATCCAGGATATCGATCGCGGTCAGGTTCGCCCTGGCGCCCACCCGTCCATCCGGCGAAATTTGGTAGTAAGCGGGGAACTGCGCGGCCAGTTCAGCCACCTGGGCAATCTGATGGGCATTTTCCTGTCGGATCGGCTCCAGATCATCCAATGCTATTTGGGTTCGGGCGGGGGTGGCGCTTGGCGGGAGGGTCGCAAGCGGGGAGGCAGTAATAGCTGGTACTTCTTTAGCCTGGGTACTCACGATTGACGAGTCAATGCTTTCATTCAGAATCACGCAAGCTGTCAGGCAAAAAACCAGGAAAGCCGCTATAAATGTTCGTTTCAAGCTTTTGGTATTGTTCATGGCAGGTCAATTGAATGGCGTGATTATAACCAATCTTTCCACCAAGCCTGAAAGCCTGTGGATATTTGTAAAACCTATGGATGATAACTGACACTTACGTTCCATAAATTCGATATAGTACAATATAGCCGATTTCTTACCAAACTTGTCCAATTTTAATTCTCAAAGGAGTTCCGAATGCCTTTAAAGGGAACAATTGTAGTTGACGAGAATCTGTGCAAGGCCTGCGAATTGTGCGTGGTGTCCTGCCCGCAGCATGTGATCAGCCTCAACATGGAAGTCATCACTCCGTTGGGTTTCCATCCCGCTCATCTGGCTGAAGAAGGCTGCACTGGCTGCGGCACCTGCGCGCTGGTATGCCCTGAAGCGGCCATCACTGTTTATCGGGAAAAGAAAACCGCGCAAGGACAGGAGGCTTAGAATGGCAAAAGAATTATGGAAAGGTAACGAGGCTTTCGCTGAAGCGGCCGTGCGCGCGGGTTTACAAGCTTATTTCGGTTATCCCATCACCCCCCAGACCGAAGCGCTGGAATATTTATCAGCGCGCATGCCTGATTTAGGCCGAGCCTTTTTACAGGCTGAGAGTGAATTGGGCGCGATCAACATGGTTTATGGAGCAGCCTGCACTGGCGTGCGGGCCATGACCTCCACCTCCAGCCCGGGCACCAGCCTGATGATGGAAGGTTTATCCTATATCGCTGCCACGGAAGTTCCCATGGTGCTGGTGGATGTGGTGCGCGGCGGGCCCGGCCTGGGTACCATTTCACCCTCGCAGGGCGATTACAACCAAATGGTACACGGCGGCGGCCATGGCGATTATCACCAAATCGTACTGGCGCCATCCACTATCCAGGAAACCGTGGATATCGTTTACGGCATGTTCGACCTGGCCGAAAAATACCGCGCCATTGGGGTTGTCCTGCTGGATGGCACGATTGGGCAAATGATCGAACCAGCCGAGATGCCGCCCATGCTTGAAGTGCGCAAGACTATCCCGGAATGGGCAGTTCGAGGCGGCTCAGGCGTCAATAAACGCGTTCTGACTTCGGTAAACCTGGAACCGGAAGATATGGAAATATTGGATTTCCACCTGTTAAAGAAATGGCAGGAAATTGAGGGGAATGAAGTGCGTTTCGCGGAGTATTACATGGAGGGTGCCAAAATAGCCGTGGTCGGCTTTGGCACCGCCGGACGCATCGCCCTTTCCGCCGTGCGCGCGGCGCGCGCCGAGGGCATCCCGGTAGGGCTGCTGCGGCCGATCAGCCTCAGCCCATTCCCTTACCAGGTTGTCAAGGAAATCGCCGATCAGGTCGATAGTATCCTGGTGGTTGAAATGAACTCCGGCATGATGCTGGAGGATATTCTCAAGGTGTCAAAAGACTCGGCCAATGTGGATTTCTACGGGCGGATGGGCGGCATTATGCCATTCCCGGATGAAATACTCAAAGAAATCCGGCGCATCGCCGCCGGCGCCCCAGCTTCAGATATCCATCCACGCGATCGCTGGTTGAAACAGATGGAAAAAGTTGTCCAATTCTAAGGAGAAGGTTATGGTAGCAATGGATTTGGAAAACATGGAAATCGTTTACCAGCACCCACAAGCGCTGGTTGACATGCACACGATGTATTGCCCTGGCTGCACACACGGCATCGCCCACCGACTGGTGGCTGAAGTGATCGACGAGATGGGCTTGAGAGACAAGACCATCGGGGTCGCTTCGGTCGGTTGTTCGGTTTTTACTTACAATTACTTCGACATGGATTTCGTACAAGCTCCGCATGGCCGCGCCCCGGCCATGGCGACTGGCGTAAAGCGCGCCCGCCCCGACCGCATTGTGCTGACCTATCAAGGTGACGGGGATATGATCTCCATCGGCGCGGGTGAAATCGTGGCGGCTGCCGGGCGCGGCGAAAACATCACCGTGATCTTCATCAATAATGCCAACTACGGCATGACCGGCGGCCAGATGGCGCCCACCACCTTGCCGGGTATGAAAACAACCTCCTCACCGAAAGGCCGCGATGTGGAAATGGCTGGTTATCCCATCCTGGCAAGCGAACTGCTTTCCACCCAACAGGGCGCCAGCTACATCGCCCGCCGCAGCCTGCATGACCCCAAGAACATCCGCCTGGCTAAAAAGGCCATCCGCCTGGCTTTCGAAACTCAGGTACGCGGTTTGGGTTTTTCAATGGTGGAGCTGCTTTCCACTTGCCCCACCAACTGGCGCATGACCCCGGCCAATGCAGTCAAGTGGCTGGAGGAAAATATGATCCCTTATTATCCCATCGGGGATTATAAAGTCCACCCTGCCATCAGTGAGTTAAAGGTCTAGGAGGAGCACCTCATGCAAAATGAAACCATGATTGCCGGATTTGGCGGCCAGGGAGTGCTTTTCACTGGCAAGGTGATGGCATACGCAGCCCTGTTCGAGGACCTGAAAGTAACCTGGTTCCCATCATATGGACCTGAAATGCGCGGCGGCACGGCCAACTGCACGGTGGTGATTTCCGATGAAGAGATCGGCTCTCCACAGGTGCAACATCCGCGCGCCATCATTGTTATGAACCAGCCTTCGCTGGATAAATACGAAGGAATGGTCGCGCCAGATGGCTACCTGGTGGTCAACACCTCGCTGACGAACCGCAAAGCCACCCGCACGGATATTCACATACTCGAGGTTCCTGGTACTGAGCTGGCTGAAGAACTGGGTGACAAGCGCCTGGCTAATTCGATCATATTGGGCGCCTTGAATGCCAAAGCCGGTTTCTTGAAAAAAGAAAGCGTGATCAAGGGCTTGGAGGAAAGTCTGTCACATGGAAAGCAAGAGCTCGTGTCAATCAATAAAAAAGCCCTGGAAAAAGGTGCTGCCTTTGCGGGGGGATAAAAATCACCTCCCCGCAGGAAGCACCCTGCTTGCCTTTGGTTTTAAATTATGGTAATATACGGGCATATTTAATCAAAATCATTATCAAGGTGATTAACCAATCGCTCCTTGTGGAGTGGTTTTTTTAACAGCAAACCCGTTCTTAGGCGGGTTGCGTTTTATGCATTACATTTCACACGAAAGAGGTAGGGAATATGACCAATACTTTCCTGACACAAGAGGGGTTTGACAAACTACAAGATGAACTGAACCACCTGCGCAAAGAAAAGCGGCAGGAAGTGGCTGACCGCCTGCGCGAAGCTTCGGATGGCGAAGACTTGATTGAAAACGCTGAATACGAAGCCGCAAAAAACGAGCAGGCATTTGTGGAAGGCCGCATCAAGGAACTGGAAATTCTATTGGCTACCGCCAAAATCATCGAAGACAAGGGTGAAAGCGATAACATCCAGGTGGGTTCGACCGTCGTCATCCAGGAAGTTGGTTCCAGTGAAAAGGAAACTTTTACCATCGTCGGCGCTGCGGAAGCGCAACCGAACGAAGGCCGTATTTCCAACGAATCCCCGCTCGGCCGCGCACTGCTCAACCACAGTAAAGGCGAAGAGGTCAATGTCAAAGCCCCGGATGGGGATTATCAAGTTAAAATTATCAAAGTTTCATAACCCAACAGCAAGTCCCATCACCCCGCCCGGGCGAGATGGGCGGGGTATTTTTTATTCAGGACAGGTATCATGGAATTGAATGAACTGGAAAAGATCAGAGCAGAAAAAATCGACGCGATGCGATCACAGGGTATCGAACCGTACCCAACGCGCAGCGAGGTCAGCCATTCGATTGCGCAGGTTTTAGAGGCCTTTGGCGAATTCGAGACTGGTCACGCGGATGAGCCATTCACAGAATCATTCACACTGGGCGGCCGCATCCGCTCCATCCGCAGCATGGGCAAACTGGCGTTCGCGCACATAGAAGACGGCAGCGGGCGCATGCAACTGATGCTGCGATTGAATGAACTAGGCGAAAGTCAACTGGAACAATTCAAGCAATTTTTCGATCTGGGCGATTTCATCCAGGCCAGCGGCACGCTCATGCGTTCACGCACGGGCGAGGTCACTTTGCTGGTCAGCGCCTTCAAGATGCTTGCCAAGGCCATCAGCCCCCTGCCGGCCGCCAAAGACGAGGAAGTGGACGGCCAGGTCATCCGCCACGCCACCCTCAGCGACCCGGAAACCCGTTTTCGCCAACGCTATGCCGATCTGGCGATCAATGATGATGTACGCGAGATCTTCCGCGTACGCTCGTCAGTGGTGCGCGCGCTGCAGCGCTTCATGGACAGCCACGGCTTCATCGAAGTGGAAACTCCCATCCTGCAGCCGATTTACGGCGGCGCGGCCGCGCAGCCCTTCACCACACACCACAACCAACTGCATCAGGATCTCTATCTGCGAATTTCCTTCGAGCTATACCTGAAGCGTTTGTTGGTGGGCGGTCTGGACCGCGTGTACGAAATCGGCCGCGATTTCAGGAACGAAGGCGTATCTTTCAAACATAATCCCGAGTTCACCCAGCTTGAGTTTTATTGGGCTTACGCGGATTACCTGAAAGTGATGGAGTTGACCGAACAGATGGTCTCCACGGTAGCCCGCGAAGTGTTGAACACGCAGAAAGTGCAATTCAAAGGCCAGGAAATCGACCTGACCCCGCCCTGGAAACGGGTGGAACTGCGCCAGGGCATCCTGGATGCCTGCGGAATCGATATCGGCCAGCACAAGGAAGCCCAATCCTTGTTCCAGGCCATGGCCGACAAGGGCATGACCCCTAACCCGAACGCCACGCGCGGCAAACTGGTGGATGCCCTGATTGGCGACTTGCTCGAGCCGAATTTCATCCAGCCAACTTTCCTGTATGACTACCCGCGCGATATTTCGCCATTGGCCAAGAATAAACCCAGCAACCCGGCCATTGTGGAACGTTTCGAAGGCTTCATCGGCGGGATGGAGTTATGCAACTCCTTCACCGAGTTGAACGATCCGCTTGAACAGGAAAAACGTTTTATCGAAATGGGTCGCGCATACGAAGACAATGATGAAGAGCGCCACCCCATGGATGAAGATTACCTGCAGGCCATGTCCTACGGCATGCCGCCCAACGGCGGTTTCGGCATGGGCATCGACCGCCTGGTGATGCTGCTGACCAACAAAACCTCCATCCGCGAGGTCATCCTGTTCCCCCACCTGCGCGAACGGGAAGACGAATGATATAACTTAGCTTGCTTTCACATAGAGATGCGCGGCGCGTATCTCTTTTTTTTATCGCAGGGGCAGAAATTCCAGTTGCCGGTGGATTTGTTGGGCAATCAGCATGGAAGCCTCGGCAGCATCAGCAAAGTTCAGATGGAATTCATCACGGTACATCTGCGCGTCCAGCCCGGGTGTTTCCACCAGATCGACGTATAAACCGCCGTTTTGCAAGACGTAATGCTGCAACGCCTGCAGGTAGGCGGTCATTTCAGGCGAGTCGGATTCTCCGGCAGCCTGCGAGCGCTGCTGCACGCGTACAAAAACCGGTGTGATGCCTGCGCGGCGCGCATCCTTTAAGATCAGCGGCAGCAGCGAGCTTTCAATATTCGCTTGAAAATCCAGGTTCTGCGGTTCGTTCAGCGGACGATCCAGCTCCCGCAGCAGATCTTCCCATAATATAGCATTGATGTGCGGTTCATCGAAAACCTGGTCAAAGGCGGCATCCACGCAGCCTGAATCGCAATCCAGAAGGAGCCTGGGCAGCCAGTCCCGCGCCCATGCCACCCATGCGCGGTAGATTTCTGAGCGAAAGGCGAAAAGCGGGATATAGCGCCCGGCAAGCTGCACCAGGGCATTCCCCCGCTGGCCAATCGCCAGAGCATATACATCGGCGTCTGTACTCGCCGCGGTTTCCTCCAGGCGGACGAAGTAACTGCCGCTGGTCAGGTAGCCCGGCTCGGTCAGGCTTACCCCCCGAAAGAAAAACAAGACGATGTCCGGCGGATATTGCGCTGCAAGCACCTGGTGCCTGAAAAACAGGTACCAATAAGCCGAACCCGTGCCCGGCGCTGAAAAGACCAGTGTTTTTTGCCCCAGTGCCTGGCTGAAAGCCGCCGCGTCCAGTTCGTGGATGGCGGAATCGCCAATGGCGACCACGCGCGGCATTTCGCTGCTGATGCTGGCGCGGTAATCGCTGCGCAGATCATCCTTGAAAGTAACAGTCTCTTCCAATGGATATGAGAGTTGATTGAGCTGCAGGATGGCATAGTTGACTGAAAGAAATATGCTGAGGAATGCGATCAGGAACATCATCAAGGTCTTTTTCATTTCAGAATGCCGTATATACAAAATCCTGCACGCCGGAAGCGGAAAAAATCACGAGAGTCGTCAGCGCCAGGACGTAAAAAAGCGCTTCGAGCACCTGGCGGGCCTTCCCAGAACGCAATACCAGCGCATGCAAACCCAGAGGAAAAGCGTACAGCAGCACCAGGCTGAAAACCGACAGTAAAGCAACACCCTGGCTGCCGGAGAGACCCCACGGAGAAGCAAACCAAACCTGCGCCAGCCAATCCAGGCTGGGGGCGCGGAAGATGCTCCAGCCGACTATCACCAGCATAAAGGTCGCCGCGCGGGAGAAGCCGCGTTGCTGTCGATTGGTCATATCCGCGCGAGTCCAGCCGCTGGCCTGACTGATCGCCAGCAGCAGGCCATGGTAGAGACCCCAGGCCAGGCAAGTCCAGCCAGAGCCATGCCAAAACCCGCTGGCCAGCATGGTGAGCAGCGGCGCGCCCCAATCCGCCAACCAGGTATTTCCCCGGGCTATCCGCAGCAATTTCCTGCGCAGCGGATAAAAGAGGTAATCGCGCTGCCAATTGGACAGGGTGATATGCCAGCGTCGCCAAAAATCGAGCGGTGTGAGGGCCAGATAGGGCTGGTTGAAATTTTCAGAAGTCTCAAATCCCAACAAGGAGGCAAAGCCGCGCGACAGGTCAGTGTATCCCGAAAAATCGGCATACACCTCGAAGGCAAAGCTCAACGAGCCGGCGCCCAGCATCAGCCGGCTGGGTGCGTTCAGGCGAAAAATACGATCGACGAGCATGCCCAGGTTATCCGCCAAGGCCATCTTTTTGAACAGGCCCATCAGCAGCAACGGCAAGGCTTTACTGATTAAGTTCCACGTCAGCATTCGCGGCGTACGGATTTGAGTAATGAAATCGTCCGGCCGTTCCAGCGGCCCGCTGAAAATTTGCGGAAAGAATGAGATAAATAAAGCGTAATCCAAATAGCTATGCGGCTGCTTGAATTTTCCGCTGGAAATATCAATTAAATAGGACAGGTTTCGCAGCAGATAAAACGACATACCCAAGGGGAAACCGGCCGAATATAAAAGCCATCCCTCACAGCCGGCAGTGTACCTGCAAAATAGCCAGACGATTATATTAGCAGTCAGGCCGACAATCAACGCGATGCGCCGGGTTTGCGCGCGGGAAATCAGGCGTTTCACCAAAAAGTAATTCAATACGGTCAGGAGAAAGAGTACCAAACCCCACAGCGCATGCCCCCAGGCATACAACAGGAATCCCCCCAGCAGCAGCACCAGGTTATTCAGGCGCAAATTGCGCAGCGTTGCCCAATATAACAGCAGCGCAATTGGAATCGCATAAAGCGGGTTCAGTTCCAGAATGGCCATAAGTGGATGGATCATCCATTAGACGAGATTTTTCCATCACAGTTAATTATAGGGTTGGAATCAGTCCTCAACCAGCACGTTGGATTCCCCCACGATGCCCTTGACCTCGCGCAGCAGGCTCTCATTGATGCTGGTATTGTCATTGGGAAAGTCCAACCGGAAGGATTGGCCATTCTCTTTGCATATGAATGCGAAGCGGTCTTTTCCCGGCGTAGAGGTCAGAAAGCCGTAGATTTGTTTCATGCGGCGGTTGTCGCGCTCGCGCGAACCGCTGCTGTTCAGGCTCAGCAGCAGGATACGGCAATCTTCGGGCTTCATCGAAGCCATGACCGGCGCTTGCGAACGATTCGTGTTTTCCTGCGGAACAGGCGGAAGCTCAGCAACAATCATCGGAGGGCTGTCGGACTGTACGGTTTTCCTCTCATCGATGTCGCTTTCATTCACTGGAAGCGAAGGGGAAGTTGAAACAGGCCGCTGCACGATCATCGCAGGTGCCCCAAGATTTTCTTCATTGGGTAAAGCCGCGTCCGGGATACCCGCTTCCCCAAAGATGTTCTCGTCTTCATGCCAGGCGGGTTCGTTTTCCATCGGCGAGCTTTCGTCGATGATATTCGCCACATCATCAGCCAACTGGATGACTTCCACCCGATCGACCAGCACCTTTGGATCGCTTTTCTCATTATCCGCCTTGCCAACCACCAGCAGCACATCATTGCTGCGCAGCAGTTCGGCATGCTTGCTCCACACGCGCGGGAAGATCACCAGCTCAACGCTGCTCTGGATATCATCCAGAGTGGCAAAAGCCATTTCACTGCCTTTCTTGGTGATGATGGTACGCAGCTGGCCGATGGTACCCGCGATGGTCACTTCGCTTTGGTGCGGCGCTTCGCGCAATTGCAGGATCAAATGGCTGGTGCGTTTGTGGATAACCGGCATATAGGGTGTTAAAGGATGATCGGAGAGGTAGATGCCCAGCAATTCGCGTTCCATTTCCAGTTTTTCGCGTTGATCCAGTTCAGGCACACGCGGCAGGTGAATTTCCTCCTCAAGCCCTTCCACGAAACCAAAAATGCTCATCTGGCCGGCTTCGCTGGCACGGAAGTGGCTTTCGCTGATGGACACGATCTTTTCCAGTCCATCCAGCAGCGCGCGCCGTTCAGAGAAACCATCCAGCGCGCCCACTTTGATAAGTGATTCCAGCGCCCGGCGGCCGACCTTGCGCAAATCCACGCGGCGCGCGAAATCGTTGATGTCTCTGAATTTGGCCGCTTGCCGGGCCTCAACAATCACATCCACCGAATTCTGCCCGACGTTTTTCACGGCGCCCAACCCAAAGCGGATGGCAAATTTACCTTCTTGCGCGTCTTCGATCTCGAAATCCCAGCCGCTGAAATTCACGTCCGGCGGAAGCACAGCGATGCCCATGGCGCGGCTATCCGCCACGTACAGGGCAACTTTTTCCGACTCGTTCTTGGATTGCGAGAGCAGTGCGGTCATATACTCGAGTGGATAGTGCGCCTTCAGGAAAGCCGTTTGTACCGCCACCACGCCGTAATCAGCCGCGTGACTTTTATTGAAGCCGTAATGGGCAAAACCTTCCCAATCCTTGAAAATATCCTCGGCGGTCACCCGCTCGATGCCGCGCTCCACCGCGCCTTCTACGAACTTCTTTTTATGTTTTTCCAGTTCGTCGGCTTTTTTCTTGGAAATGACCTTGCGCAGCATATCGGCTTCCGCCGCTGTGTAGCCAGCCAGCTGCATAGCAGCCTGCATGACCTGTTCCTGGTAGATGGCAAAGCCGTAGGTCTCGCCCATGATCGATTCGAGTTTGGGATGGCGGTAGCTGATGGTTTCTTTGCCATGCATGCGGTTGATGTATGAAGGAATCGATTCCATCGGGCCGGGGCGGTAAAGCGCCACCATGGCGATGATGTGGTCCAGTTTGGTGGGCTGCATTTGCACCAGGAAACGCGTCATGCCCACGCCTTCCAACTGGAAGACGCCGGCGGTCAAACCCTTCCCCAGGAATTCAAAGGTCGGCGGGTCGTCCACCGGGATGTTATCCAGCGTATAGCGCACCTGGTGGCGCGCGAAGATCAAATCGCTGGCTTTCTGCATAACCGTGAGGGTTGCCAGCCCGAGAAAATCGACTTTGAGCATACCCAGATGATCCAGGATGGACATTTCATACTGGGTCACGGATCGGATTGGCACGTCTTCTGAATTGCTGGTCGGCCGGTGCAGCGGCACGTATTCCACGATCGGCTTATCCGAAATGACCACGCCGGCCGCGTGCGTTCCGGCGTTGCGCGCCACACCTTCCATGCCGGCCGCCGTGTCAATCAATTCGCGCAAATAGCTGGCGCTATCATACAGTTCCTTCAATGGCTGCACCTGCTCCAGGGCGTCAGGGATCGAGGTCGGGCGGCTGGGAATGTTGGGGATCAGCTTGGCGATCTGGTCCACCTCGCCCAGGGGGATATCCATTACGCGGCCCACGTCACGGATGGCGTTGCGCGCGCCCATGGTTCCGAAGGTGATGATCTGGGCAACGTGGTCGTGGCAGTATTTATTGGCGCAATACTCCATGATC
>Ga0172371_10006946_pt1 | contig 16256 bp, 15 predicted proteins | sample Lak12m_FD_114543 | JGI IMG/M metagenome (GOLD analysis project Ga0172371, IMG submission 114543) | Freshwater microbial communities from Kabuno Bay, South-Kivu, Congo - kab_022012_12m | ecosystem: Environmental > Aquatic > Freshwater > Lake | place: Democratic Republic of the Congo: South-Kivu...
ACCCAGGTGAGAGCGTGAGGTTACTTGCTGGATTTCCACCTGCGGACTGCCCAACAGCAGGCGCAGCAGATCCCCACCCCCGTAACCGGAACCTCCTACGATGGATACTTTCAGCATGTCATCTCCTTCAACAGGGTCTTGCAGGGCATGCCTGTCTTGGCAACTTCCAGCGTGTAATTGACGATCTCCGCGGCAATATCCACACCGCTCAGTGGTTGAGCGGTGTGGAACTCGGTGGTGTGGTTGACCTCATTGACCATTAACCCTTTTTCGGGATGTTCGACCAGGTCGATCCCAAGCACGCCTCCGCCCACGGCCCGGGATGCGCGCAGGCACAACGCTTCGATCTGCGGCGTGACCGGGCAAAGCTCGCCGCCCCCGCCGCGCGCCGTGTTGGTAATCCAGTGCTCCGATTTGCGGTAAATCGCCGTCAGCACGCGTTCGCCCACCAGGATGGCGCGGATGTCGCGCTGCGGTTTTTGGATGTATTCCTGGATGTAGAAAACCGAATGCTGCACCGAGCCGAGCGTGGCCTTGTGTTCCAGCACAGCTTCAGCGGCTTCACGATCGTTGATCTTGGCCAGCAGGCGCCCCCACGAGCCAACCACCGGCTTAAGCACCACCGGGTAACCAAGTGCTTCGATCGCTTCCAGCGCTGCTTCGGGCGTGAACGCGGTGACCACACGCGGCTGCGGGATGCCGGCTTGCGCCAGGCGCGCGCTGGTGACCAGCTTATCGCCGCAGATTTCCGCCACGAAAGCCATATTCACCGTGGGGACGCCGAAAGCGTTCAACATGCGCAGCGCGTATAATCCGCTGGTGGTACTGATGCTGCGTTCAAGTACAGCGTCGAATGATTGCCAGGGGAGTGGATTTTCAAGATCGAAGGATACCTCGCGGTCGTCCAGGCGTTCGTAATGGATACCACGTTCTTCCAACACGTTGAAGATCCACTTTTCTTCCACGCGCACGCGGGAGAATAACACGCCGATGTGAAGTGGATTTTTTGTCGCCATTTTCAACCAAGGGGCGGATTACTCGCCCCAGTCTTCCTGCTCCATGGGCGCAGGGCTGAGTTGGGCGGGATCGAGGGATGTGACTTCCAGGTCCACGCCGCAATCCGGGCAGACGATGATCTCGCCGACCTCTGTGCCGGCAGCCAGGGTGATGGCTGCGTCGCATTCTGTACAATTCACTGAATTCATTTCTCTATCTCCTTGATACTTATAAAATTTCATTTGGTTCTAACCGCAGTACTTGAAAAACAAAAAGCCCTCCAAGAAGGAGGGCTTTGGCTAGTCTGCGGAAACCTGTGCTGTTATTACGCGAAGATATCCATATATGACGAAAGCTCCCAACCTTCTTGGGCAGAAGTGGGCAATGATCGTCGCAGGCGTTTATCGTTAATAACCAGGAACATAATGGCGCAATTCTATCACGCAAGTGATTTCTGTCAAGGAATTATTGAGGCAAAAAACGCGTGCGGGATCGACTTCCGGTGTTATTTATTCTGTCATTTCGAATCTGGACTTTTTCCCGACTGTTTAGTAAAATAACTTGTCATTCATTATCAATTTGGAGGAAGTTTTGGCAAACATCAAGTCCGCAATTAAACGAAACCGGCAGAACGAAAAACGCCGTTTGCAGAACCGCATCTACCGCGGCAGCACCCGCACGCAGGTTAAAGAAGCGCGCGAAGCCATCGCCAGCGGCAACAAGGAAGAAGCAACTGCTGAAGTAAACGCTGCCATTCGCAAGCTCGACCTGGTCGCGACCAAGGGCATTATCCATAAGAACAATGCCGCGCGCCGCAAGAACCGCCTGATGAAGAAGCTCAATAAAATGGAATAATTGCAGCAGCGCGGTAATTGAAGAACCAAATTAAAGCGGGAGATGAACAATCTGCCCGCTTTTGTTTTCAAAAGATATAAAATAAAGATGATGTTTGAAAACGAACAAACCCTCATTCAAGAACAAATTAATACCATCCTAAAACAGGCGGGTTTGCCACAAGGAGCGCTGAAATGGTCATGGATACCCTTTAGCGGCCACTGGGGCATCGCCACTTCCATGTTTGGGACAGCTTCCGCGGAAGCCAAAAGCGGCAAGCAGGTGAATGTCAAGGAACGCGCTGCTGAAATGGCTGAAATGATTCGCGATCGTCTGAACCTGCCGCCAGAATTTGAAAAGGTAGAAGCGGTCAATGGCTATGTGAACCTGTATTTCGATTCGGATGCCTTTGCCCGGCGCGTGGTGGATTCTGTGCTGGCGCAGGGCGCGGGTTTTGGACGAGGCGCCGATAGCGGCAGGACTGTGATGGTGGAATACTCGCAGCCCAATACCCACAAAGCTTTCCATGTCGGCCATCTGCGCAACATGGTGCTGGGATCATCCGTATGCGAAATCATCGCTTTCAGCGGCAGCAAGGTCATCCGCTCAAACTACATCGGCGATATCGGCTTGCATGTGATCAAATGGTTATGGAATTACATCCATTACCACAATGGTGAAGAACCCCCGCGCGATGGCATGACGCGCTGGATGGGCGGTTTGTACGCCGAAGCAGTTAAACGGTTGGAGGAAAATCCGGACCTGGATGAGCAGGTACGCGCTTTGTTCAAACGCTGGGATGAACGCGACCCGCAAATCGTGGCTTTATGGAAACAAACGCGCCAATGGTCGCTGGAGGCTTTCAAGCAGGTTTATGACCTGTTGGGCATCTATTTCGACCGTGTTTATTTTGAAAGCGACGTGGAAGATTCCGGCAAGGATATCGTAAGCGGCTTGATAAACAAGGGCATCGCCAGGGACGAACGGCCGGAAGGCGCCGTGATCGTTGACCTGGATACCATCATGGGCACGAAAGAAAAATACCGCGTGCTGGTCATCCTGCGCTCGGATGGCACTTCACTCTATTCCACCAAAGACCTTTCGCTGGCTATCCAGAAATTCACTGAATATCCCCTCAACCAATCCATTTATGTGATCGATGTGCGCCAATCGTTGTATATGCAGCAGATCTTCAAAGTCATGGAATTGATGGGTTATGAGTGGGCGAAAAATTGCTACCATCTGGCTTATGAGATCGTGAACCTGCCCGGCAATGTCACCATTGCCTCGCGCGAAGGCACGGTGGTGCTGCTGGAAGACTTGATCTCGGAAGCGGAAAAACGCGCGCGCGTGATCGTTGAGGAAAAGAACCCGGATCTGGCGGCAGATGTGAAAGCCAGGGTGGCGCAGACGGTAGCCATCGGCGCGATCAAGTATTCGCTGCTCAACCGCGATAATACCAAGATCATCACCTTCGACTGGAACGCGGCCATGGACGTGAACGGCCAGGCAGCGCCCTATATCCAGTATGCCGCGGTCAGGGCAAACAGCATACTGAGAAAAGTACAATTCTCCATACCCGAAAGCGGGCAAGTGGGGTATACCTTATCCAGAGACGAAGTTGAGCTGGTGGATTACCTGACGCGTTTTCCGCAGGAAGTCCAGCGGGCGGCGAAAGACATGCGTCCGCTGTTGATTGCGAATTATGCCTTCGAACTGGCCAAGGTTTTCAGCAATTTTTACAACAACTGCCCGGTGCTGACAGCGGAAGGACCCGCGCGCGATTTCCGCCTGCGCATGACTGCCGCTGCCAAACAGGTGATCACCAACAGTCTGAATCTTTTGGGAATCGAAGTTCCCGAGGTAATGTAAGAAAAATAAAAATAATAAGGAGAAATGAATGGGTCGAATTAAAACTATCATCATGGGAGCTGCGGGACGGGATTTTCACAATTTCAACACGTTCTTCCGCGGCAATCAGGAGTATGAAGTGGTTGCTTTCACGGCTACCCAGATCCCGAATATCGAGGGGCGCAAGTACCCGCGGGAATTGGCTGGTGAGCTGTATCCGGAGGGAATTCCGATCTTTCCGGAGAGTGAATTGAATTCACTGATCAAGCAGCACAATATCGATCAAGTCGTTTTTGCCTATAGTGATGTACCGCATGAATATGTCATGCACAAAGCTTCGCAAGTCCTGGCTGCCGGGGCGGATTTCCGCCTGATGGGCATCCATACCACCCAGATCAAATCCAGCAAACCGGTTGTTTCCGTGTGCGCCGTACGCACCGGTTCCGGTAAGAGCCAAACCACCCGGCGCGTTTCCTTGATCCTGATCGAAATGGGATTCAAGGTCGCGGCAGTGCGCCACCCCATGCCTTACGGCGACCTGGTCAAGCAGCGCGTGCAGCGTTTTGCCTCTTATGAAGACCTGGATAAGCACGAATGCACTATTGAAGAGCGCGAGGAATACGAACCACATCTGGACAATGGGGTGATCGTGTATGCCGGCGTGGATTACGCCGATATCCTGCGCCAGGCGGAATCCGAAGTGGATATCGTTTTATGGGATGGCGGTAATAACGACTTCCCATTTTATGTTCCCGATTTCTCCATCGTAGTGGCTGATCCGCATCGGCCCGGTCACGAGGTCAGCTACCACCCCGGCGAAACCAATTTGCACCTGGCGGATGCCTTTGTCATCAATAAAGTTGATACGGCTGAGCCGGAGAATGTCATCAAGGTGCGAGAATCCCTGAATCGCATCAATCCGCAGGCGGTGGTCATCGAAGCTGCTTCACCGTTATTTGTCGATGATCCCTCGACCATCCGGGGCAAACGCGTGCTGGTGATCGAAGACGGCCCGACCCTGACCCACGGCGAAATGAAATACGGAGCCGGCTGGGTGGCCGCGCGGCGTTTCGGTGCCGCTGAAATTGTCGATCCGCGCCCTTACGCGGTCGGTACGATTGCCGAAACCTACACCAAGTATTCCGGCACCGGCCCGATCCTGCCAGCCATGGGTTATGGCGATGCCATGATCGCTGATCTGGAAAAAACCATCAACCAGGCGGATGTGGATATGGTGGTTTCCGCCACGCCCATCGACCTGACGCGCGTGATCAAAGTCAATAAACCCATGCAGCGCGTGCGCTACGAATTGCAGGAGATTGGCACACCCACGCTGAAAGACTTGCTGGCTGCGAAATTCTCGAAATAAAGCAATCTACGAAAAATCATGCGAAGAGGCTGGGAAGCTCCCCAACCTCTTTTTCTTTTATTAACCTGATTTATCCTAAATAAGTTTAAAATCAGCAATTTGCTTCCACCATACGCGGCGCGAACCGTGAGCAGTAAATGCTCATTGTTAACTTGCAACGCAAGTATTGGTAACAAAGCATTGGCTGCTTTAAAATAAGAGCACTTTATCCGCTTCGACCGTCCACTGGGTCAGTTGGCTCATTGTACTGATTTCAACCCCTTCAATCAGTGCCAGCCCGCTAATCCCGCGCGCTTCGGAGCAAGAACCGCAAGCTTTGACTTGTCCGCCTTTACTGATGACTGCCTTCAACATCCGCTCAATGTTATAGAATCCCTGTGGCGTTACCTGGGAGGGCAAAGCGCAAGTTACAGCGTCCGCCAGCAGGAAAATTCGAACATCCACTTCCTCATGCTCTTTTTGCAGCGTCATTGCCATGCGAAAAGCGTTATACGCTTTTTCAGAACCATAGGGGGTGTCATTAATGATGAACAGGATTTTCATTTCACATCTCCGATTTAAATTTTGTGGCACTGATTACTACAAACGCACCTTCGCCGTAACCTTCATGGACTTGATAAGCTGTCTCGCTACTGTTTGGAAATCCCATAATCGTCTGGCGGAATTGCATTTGACCAAAACCAACTTGCCGAAGGAACGCGATTATTTCCGGTACTGAGTAGAAATGCGCTTCTTTATAGAACTTGTTCTGGTCTTTGCGTGACTCGTATACCTGTCCAAGGGAGCTATCTTTATCAATAAAGCCGATAATCATCTTCCCCCCAACTTTTATTGCTCTTCCCACTTCACGGATCATTCTGGCTACGTCCTTTACGAAGCATACCACCGTGACCAGCAAGGCAAAATCGAACTGACTTTCGCAGAAAGGTAAATGCTCTCCGACAGACAGACACACGGCGATTTTTCTTGATGATGCGATTTTTGACATATTCCAGGATGGTTCAACGCCTATTCTGATACCGAAAGGTGTTGAAAATCGTCCTGTTCCAACACCAATCTCTACGCCCGATCCCGCATCGGGAATGAGGAATTGTAGCGCCTTGACTTCGGCCCGGTAGATTTGCTTATTCTCACTGAACCAGTGATCATACTCTTCGGCGTGTTCATCAAATACGGTTCCTGTAGCCATGATGACTATCCTGCGAAATGAACGTTTTTAGTTATCAAATTATATACAATATACAGGTCTCATTATAAATTACGTCATATTTGTCACCTTTGTATGAGGAATTGACAATCAGAAAGATCGCTTGGGTTGGATTTTGCCAAGAACATGCAAGAATCGGATATGAGTAGATCAGTTATTTATTTGTCATATCCCGGCAAGCAATTCTCAGACAGATGTATATCCTCGCCGCCTTTTTCATTTGGCAACTGACAGATTACCTGCTTTATAATAAGCCCATGTTTGTAGATGAGGTCGATATCGAAGTGTGCTCCGGCAAGGGAGGAGACGGGATGGTGCATTTCCATAAGGAAAAGTACGTCAACCGCGGCGGACCTGACGGCGGAGATGGCGGCAAGGGCGGGGATATCCGTTTCCGTGTCAATACGCATTTGAACACGCTGGAGGCATTCCGTCACCGCAGCGTTTACGTCGCCGAGGATGGCAAACGCGGGGGCGTGAATAACATGACCGGTAAATCCGCACCCGACCTGGTGATCGAAGTCCCGCCGGGCACGCTGATTACGGATTTGGGCAGCGGCGATGTGCTGTTCGACCTGGTGGAAGACGGCGATGATTTCGTGGCCTGCCCGGGCGGCCGCGGGGGGCGCGGAAATCCCAAATTTGCCAACGCGCGCCGTCAGGCGCCGCGCGTGGCTGAAAAGGGCGAACCGGGCCGGGAAAAGCGCCTGCATCTGGAGTTGAAATTGATCGCGGATATCGGCATCATCGGCATGCCCAATGCCGGCAAGTCGAGCCTGTTGGCCGCGGTTACCAATGCCAAACCGAAGATCGCCAATTATCCCTTCACCACCCTGGTTCCCAATCTGGGCGTGGTTGTGTTGAGCAACGACGTGATCCTGGTGCTGGCGGACATCCCGGGCTTGATCGAAGGCGCTCATACCGGTTTGGGGCTGGGGGATGCCTTCCTCAAGCATATCCAGCGCACCAAAGTGTTGATTCACCTGCTGGATGGCAGCTCACAGGATCCGCTGGCGGATTACGCGCAAATCAACACCGAGCTATCCTTATTTGACCCTGAACTGGGCCGCAAACCCCAGGTGGTGGCGCTCAACAAGATTGATATGCCTGAGGTAGCGGAGCGCTTACCCGAAATAGAAAAAGTCTTTAAGAAAGAAGGCATAACCCTGAATATTGTGTCAGCATTGACCCATCTGCATCTGGAAGAGATATTATGGAAAGCTCACCAGGAATTGGTGAACCTGCCAGTGATTGAGGAGCAGCCCAGCCTGCCGGTTTACCGGCCGGAAGCCAGGGAAAAAGCATTCGAAGTTACGCGCACTTCCAATGGCTGGCAAATCAAGGGTGAAGCCATCGAGCGCGCGGCAGCCATGACCTACTGGGAATACTTTGAATCCGTGCGGCGTTTCCACCGCATCCTGGAGTCGATGGGCGTGGAAACTGCCATGCTGGAAGCCGGCGTGCAGGAAGGCGACCGCGTGTTGATCGGCAAGCATGAGCTGGTTTGGAGCGAGAATTGGCAGGATTAAGCGGAAAAAGAGAACGGTTGGGCATTTTCGGCGGGACTTTCGATCCGCCGCATGTCGGCCATCTGATCCTGGCGATGGAAGCCTATGCTGAACTCAAGCTTGACCGCGTGCTTTGGGTGTTGGCGCCCAACCCTCCGCATAAAGTCGGCAAGAAAATCTCGCCGGTGGAAATCCGCATTGAGATGGTGTTGGCAGCCATCGACGACGATGAAAAATTTGAGTTATCCCGCGTCGATATCGACCGCCCGGGACCGCACTATGTCCTGGACACCATGCGCTTGCTGCGGCAGCAGCGGCCGCAGGCGGATTTGATCTTCCTGATGGGCGGGGATTCGCTGCATGACTTGCCCTGCTGGCATGAACCAGACCTGTTCATCCAGGCTTGCGATCGATTGGGCGTGATGCGCCGGCCGGGAGAAACCATCTGCATGCGCGAACTGGAGGAGCGTTTTCCCGGGTTGACTGCCCGGGTGGATTTTATCGAAGCGCCGCTTTTGGAAATTTCTTCCAACCAGATCCGTTCACTGGTTTCTGCAAATAAGCCATTCCGCTATTACCTGCCGATCGATGTTTACCAGATCGTCCGCAAGCAGAAATTGTATCTGAATGAACCCGAATGAAAAAAGAAACAAGTAAAATATCTTTGTGATCAATGAGGCTGGAATGAAAAGAGTTGGCTTTTTCATTGTTATCTTGAGCTTTTTGTTATCCGGCTGTTATTTAATACCGGAGACTACACCGACTGCGATGGTTGAAACCGCAGAAGCCATTGCGACCGATACGCTTGCGCCGACCAGCGCCGCCACCAGCACAATTACAAATACAGCCACAGTCACTCAGACTTCTACAAAAACTCTGACGCCCACCAACACGCTTACGCCAACCAAAACATCGACCCCCACAAAAACTTCAACACCCACTCAGACCCTGACCCCCACCCAAACCCGTACGCCCCTGCCTTACACGCTTCAAATGGACGCGCCCCTGTATATTGGCAATTTCGCGCATACGGATGCCGGCTGCGATTGGATGGGAGTGGCCGGACAGGTGTTCGGGGCGGACGGCACGCCGCAGATCAACCTAGTGCTGGTCGTCAAAGGCAAGATCGGCTTAACCAGTATCGACCTTGCCGGTGTGAGCGGTATTCCCGCAGCGGATGTATATGGCCCTGGCGGGTATGAAATCCAGCTGGCGGATGCCGCCGGCGCGACCAGCGGGAGCCTGACCATCCAGGTGCTTGACCTGAATGGCAACGCCTTATCCGAAGCTTATGCTTTCGATACTTTCGCGGATTGCGAAAAGAACCTGGTTGTGATTAATTTTATAGCTCAACAAGATTAGGCACGCATTGTGAAGAACATCAACTTTTTAGACCTGCTCAAATCTGTAACCTCCCGCTGGTTGTGGCTGGTGATGGCCATGATCGCGGGCGGGCTACTGGCTTGGGGTGTTACCTCTTTTCTTGACCCTTTATACGAAGCCAACGCGGTTTTCACTGTAACCATCGATTACACCCAAACCGGCGCGCTGACCGATATTGAAGAAGACCAGGCCATGCGCGGGGTGGGGGACATCATTTTTTCCGATGAAGTGGTCAGCGCCGCGTTGACAGCTTTGAATTCCGCAGGCATGGACCTTTCGCGTGAGGAATTCTTCGAAGATGCGATATTCGACCGCGAGGAATTCCGCTGGGCAATCCGCTATCGGGATGCCGATCCGGTTGTCGCCCGACAGGTAGTCACAGCCTGGCAGGAACAAGCTGATGCCATCCTGCAGGACTCCCTGGAACACGCGCGCATGGCGGCTTCGTTTCAGGAGGTGTTGACCGGCCTGGAGCTCTGCTTGCAGCGCGGCACGCAGGCAGGCGGCGGAGCAGCGGAATGCACGCTGCAAAACCTGGATGGAATCCTGGCTGCCATCAGCGACACCAGCGCGCTGATCACTGGCGAATTGGCGCAAAGCCGCGGGCTTTTCTCCGCCCTGGCGGTATCTCTTTCAGATAAAGCAGATTTGCCCGCTCAGCCGGTACGTTATCAGACCGGTATGCTGGTATTAAGCGGGATGCTCACCGGGCTGCTGGCAGCCATTTTCTTGCTGGCAGTTCGGTTTTCAAGAGAACAGAATCCAAAGCATGAATGAATTCTTCCGTCAGGCCAGCCGTTACAGCTGGTTCGCGCTGGTTGCCGTCCTACCCATCAGCAGCATGCCATTCGTGGCGCGCCTGCTGCACTCCGATTCCGTAGCCAGCCCGGCCATCCTGTTCATGTTGGCGTTGATGGCAATCTGGTTCATCCCCGGATTTTTTTCTGGCAGGAAATTTCCGGGTAGTATCCTGCCTTTGGTTTTGTTCAGCCTCGCGGCAGGCATGGCCACCATGCTTTCACTTTTCTACCATATCCCGGCTTTCAAGGGAATCGACCAGTTCGCCCCCACATTTTCGGCTTTCGCCACGCTATTGATCGGTTTGGGTTTCTTCATTGTTGCCAGTTCATTTCCTGAGTCCGGAATGGATTTACGATTGACACTGCAGATCATCAACTGGAGCGGGCTGGTGATGCTGGTGTGGTGCGCGCTGCAGGTGATTTTCTGGTATGGCCCGCGCCATTACCCGCAGTGGATGTTTGATTTTCAGGGGTTGTTATCAGCGCGCGTGCTTTATCGCCAGCGTATCAATGGTTTCGCGTTGGAGCCTTCCTGGCTGGCGCACCAACTGAATATGCTTTATCTGCCGCTGTGGCTGGCTGCCAGTTTGAAAAAGACCACATTCCACAAATTTCGCCTTGGTTTTCTATCCTTCGAGAACCTGCTGTTGGCAGGCGGCATGGGGGCGCTGCTGTTCACGCTTTCGCGGGTGGGCATTGCCGCATTTGTATTGGTGATGGTAGTTGTAGCCTTGATGGCGCATGGGAAAATCGTTTCAGCCCTGCAGCGTTATTTTCAAAAACGATCATCCTCAAGTTCTTTCATCCCTGGGCGGAAATTAATTTCATGGCTGTTGATATTGCTCTATCTGGCAGTCATCCTGGCGGGTATTTATGCCTTCACGAGGATCGACCCGCGCATGCAGAACCTGTTCAATTTCACTTTCGCCCAGGATGATCCTTTGCTGCGCTTTTTTAATGAGTTGAAATTCGGCGATCGCGTGATTTATTGGTTGACTGGTTGGAATATCTTTAATGCTTACCCTTTCATGGGTGTTGGCTTGGGTAACGCGGGTTTCTATTTCACCAGGTATCTGCCGGCTTACGGTTGGTCATTGGTTGAAGTTGAAGATTTATTAAATCGCACGACCGTACTGTTGAATATTAAAAGCCTGTGGATGCGCTTATTGGCTGAAACTGGCTTGGTGGGTTTTTCACTATTCATTGGTTGGTTGTTTTCCTTGCTGCCTGAATTCATCGCGAAAATGCATTCCAGGATGAGAACGTATGAAACCCTGGGATTGATGGGCTGTTTTGTCTTAGTGGCGCTCATCCTGGAAGGTTTCAGCATCGATTCTTTCGCCATGCCTTATTGGTGGATTTCACTGGGATTGGCAGCTTCGACTTTTCATGCGGCATCGATGGATCAAAAAAAGCAGTAACCAATGAACCCTGAAAAAAACACAATGGAAGAACAGAATTCAGGTTTGCAAAAACTCTTCCTCAGTATCTTTTTCTTCGGCCTGCTGATGGTTAGTGTCAACGTTGCCCTGCTGTTGAATCAATTCTCACGCATGAGCCGGGCTGCTGAAACGCAAGCGGCCACCAGCACCGCCGAAAACACCGATATGCCTGCCACCGCGGAAGCTGTGTTGGAGCAAGCAACCCCAACGCTGACCCTGGAGCCGACCGCAAGCGTCCTTCTTCCGGGAATGGAAACGCTGCAAACGCTGGAAGGCACCGTGATCCCTGAAAATGATCCACTGGAGCTGGCGGATCATTTTAAAGGTGTGACCGATGCGCGCGTCCAATTGATGGAAGAACCGGTGATACCTGCCAATGGAGCGGAAAAGAAATTTTGGATCCTGGAGGTTGATGAGAATTTCTACCGCGAGATCACGGCTGAGCTGATCTATCAAACCCCGCATTTATATTTTTGGGTCGAACAAGGATTGGCGTATGATCGGCAGGATGTGATCCAGTTATGTGAAACTTTTGAGAACCACATTTACCCGACCAACCGGCTTTATTTTGGAAGCGAATGGACGCCGGGCGTGGATAATGATGAGCACCTGGTGATCGTGTATGCGCAGGCTTTGGGCAGCGCGGCTGGGTACTTTTCCGGTTCCGACTCCCTGATGCCGGAAGTCAGGGCATACTCCAACACGGCAGAGATGTTCTACCTTTCCGCCGATTATTCCAACCTGGAAGACCCTTATACCTATGGCGTGCTGGCGCATGAATTCCAGCACATGATCCACTGGAATCACGACCGTAATGAGACCTCCTGGTTGAATGAGGGTTTTTCGGAATTGGCAGTTTATTTGAATGGCTACGATATTGGCGGCTTCGATTATTATTTTGCTTTCGATCCGGACCTGCAGTTGAATTTCTGGCCTGGTGATGACCAGGGTGATTCAGCGCCGCATTATGGCGCGTCATATTTATTCACGCGCTACTTGTTGTCGCAGTTTGGCGCTCAAACCATCCAGGAAATTATCCAAAATCCCAAAGACAGCCTCGCCAGCCTGGATGATTCCCTTGCGCCAAAGATGGGCAGCCATGACCCCGGCTGGTCGGAGAGCATCCGGCCGGGCGACCAGGTTTTTCAGAACTGGACAATTGCCAACCTGCTGCAAAATGACCAGCTCCAGGATGGGCTTTATGGTTATGGCGAAAAACAGGACCTGCCAACCTTTTCCAGCGGCGAAGTAATTTCTTGCGGTGGTGATTGGCTGCCGCGCAGCGTGAATCAGTACGGCACCGATTATATCCAGGTGAAATGCGCCGGGGATTTCCTCGTCGAACTCGAAGGGGGCGCAGCCACCGCGCTGCTGCCGGTTGATGCGCATTCAGGTGATTATTATTTATGGTCCAATAACGGCGATGAATCGCACATAACCTTGTCGCGCGAATTCGATCTCACCCAGGTGAGCGCGCCAGTTACCCTGGATTACTGGACCTGGTATGACATCGAGCGGGATTATGACTATCTATATCTGACCGCCTCAGTGGATGGGAAAAACTTGCAAATCCTGCAAACGACTTCCTGCACCAGCGAGGATCCCACCGGCGCCAACTACGGCTGCGGGTATAACGGACAAAGCGGGGATTGGATCAAGGAGAGCGTGGATCTTTCCAGTTACGCCGGGCAAAAGGTCACGCTGCAATTCGAATACATCACCGACGCATCCGTTAATGGCGAAGGTTTTTTGCTTGATGATATTTCTATCGATGCGATCAATTACCGCAGCAATTTTGAAACTGACAGCGGCGGCTGGGGAGCGCAGGGATTCGTGCGCATCACAAATAGCATACCGCAGGCGTTTTCTGCTGTCGTGATTAAACAGGATTTCAACCCATCCGTGCAAAAGTGGATCAACCCGGCTGGCATGAACCTGGATGTTGAAATCGAAAACCAAAATGGAAATAGCGGCGCGATCCTGGCCATCAGCGGATTAACGCGTTACACGCGAATTCCCGCCGTTTACCGGTTGAAAATTACCCGCCTGAATTAACTGGCTTGCTTATAACTTTCCCACTCGGCTTCCAGCTCCTCCCTTTTCGCGCGGGCGGCATCCAATAATTGGTTGCGCAGGCCGGTCATTTTTTCCTGGATGGCCGTGCGGGTTTCATCCCCGCTTTCCGGAGCCAGCAGCGTGACCGCGATTGCACCGGCAGCCGCTCCGATGAGGGCGCCAGCGAAGAATTTAATGGTTTTATTCATGTAATGCTCTCTCCATCAAGTATGGGTATATTGTAACTGATGAACGGATATTATCCGGATGAATGATTGACGCGTTTTTTCGGCTGCGCTACACTCATCTTGTGGAAAAAAAGAAAATCCGATTCTGGGATCCACCAGCGGGGTTTTGCCTGTTGCTGCTTGTTTTTATCACGGCATTCTCGCTGGAACTGACTTACTGGACCTATAACCTGAACCAGCTAACGGCTATCGCGCTGCTCAGCGTTATTTTTGGTTTATTGATCGGCCAATCCTCTTTCTCAAAAAAAACAGCGCGTGTTCTGATTTGGCTGTATGGCAGCGCGATTTTGGCCTGGCAGCTGCTTTTTGCGCTGAGTGATGACCCGCTGTGGATGAACCGGCTGGCCGAATTCGGCAACCGGGTAGCCAAAGCCTGTGATCAGCTCAGCCGCAATGTGCCGCTGGAGGATGGCATTTTGTTTCTGACACTAATCGGGGGGTTATTCTGCTTTGCTGGATTGTGGTCGGGCTTTCAACTGACCCGCACTGGCAAACTATGCTATCCCGCAGCTGTGTTTGTCATGGCGTTTTATACCATCCAATTTTTTCTGCCTGAGAGCCAGCGTAAATATGAAATGATCGTCGCCTTTTCTGCGATCTGCATCTTTTGGATCAGCCGGCTGCACTATCTATCGACTCGCGCCGCTTGGGAAAAACGCATGGTTAGAGAAGATAAAAACAGTTCATCGGCGATGATGAAGGCAGTGGCTGTGTTTGCGCTCTTTCTGACGCTATTCGCCTTTGGCTTGCCGTGGGTATTTGCAGAAATGGTCGATGAAGAAGAGAAGCACGGATCAATGCAGCGCGAATATACCACTTCCTGGGAGACGCTTAAGAATTTTCTCTTTCCTTTGCGCCAGCAGGCTGGCTTTGGCGAGGGCCGCTTTGGAGATGTGATCGCGCTGGGAACAGCCCGTAGCCTGAAAGCGGATGAAGTCTTCACTGTTCAGGTGCCGGAGGGTATCTCCGATTCCGCCCGTTATTACTGGCGCGGCCGGGTTTACGCGGATTATCAAAACGGCTATTGGCAAAACTCGGATATACAAACAGAACCAATTGAAGACCCTGCCTGGGAATCGGATGGCTTATACGCCATCCTTAGGGGGGACTACCTGTTCACGTACAAAGACCCCAGCCGGACTGTATTAACGCCGCCACTCCTGTATGCGGTTGAAAGGCCGGTGCAGATCACATACTTTCTTTCCGAAGCTGGCGCTTGGGATGTGCTGGCGATAACGGATGGTCAACTGGTTCATGGCGGTGAAAGCGTACTGGTGGAAGGGGCGCTCAACCAGCCCACATTGAACGCGCTCAGGGCAGCTGGAGAGGATTATCCGCGGGAGATTCGTGAACATTATCTATCAATACCGCCCGGATTATCGGAAAATATCGAAGCGCTGGCGCGCGAACTCAGCGCGGGTGAAAAGACCCCCTTCGATGGCGCATTGAAGATTACCAATTATCTCCGCAGCACTTATCGTTATCGCAACTACGTAAAAATCCCTCCGGATGAGGACGCGTTGGAGTGGTTTCTTTTCAAGGGCAAAGAGGGTTATTGCAATTACTTCGCGACCGCCGAGGTGATCTTGCTGCGATCAGCCGGCATTCCGGCTCGCTTCGTGGCGGGTTACGCGCAAGGTGAACGTCAGGATGACAGCGCTACTTTCAAAGTGCAGGTCAAGGATGGGCATGCCTGGGCGGAGGTGTACTTCCCCGGAATTGGCTGGGTGATCCTCGAGCCCACTCCGCTGCAGCCAAGCTTGGATTACCCGGAATCAACTGCATCTGATGCTGCGCAGGAAATGATCGATCCGCGTGAGCGCTTTGCCCTGTTGAATGGAAGCGCGGAAGCCGTTGCGGATAGAAGCGCGTTTCAACAAATCGAGGCGAAGTATTCAGAAGAACCACAGATCATCCAGGATGAAAAGACGTTGATGGATGTGCTTCCCTGGCTGCTTTTGGCGCTGCTGCTGCCTTTGCTCGTCTGGCTGGCAGTGCAAATATTCATCTTGCGCGTCGAACAAAACCGCCTCCCGATCCTCCTGCAAGAGCGCATGCGCCAGCACGGGCATGCCTGCCCGCGCTGGCTGGAAGCATGGGCCAGGGTTGAAAGAACGTCGGAAGTGGAGAAGATGTACGCGCGCATCAGGCGATTGGCGCGACTTGCCGGCCCGAAAGCCGGCGGGCAAGAAACCGCCGCTGAGTTTCTCAAACGCACCTTTGCTTTCATCGGGTTGGCGCTCGAGGACAGCGATCGTTTTATCGATGCTTTTCACCGGGCGGTTTACGGGAAGATACAGCAGGGCAGCCCGGCCGAACTGCACGGAATCTACCGCGCTATTATCAGGAAAATATGCAAAAAAGCTGTCTCCAGCACTCGCGATTCGATTGCCCTGCGCTGGAAGATCATGCGTTTTGGCTAGGTCAGCAGCTTTCGACCTTGTCGCGCAAAATTTCCAACCTGGCTCTGGCCAAATCGGGCAGCGCGTCGCGCAGGAAGAACGGCGTGCTGCCTTCCACTTTGATGCTGGCTGAAATATTGCCCATCAATGCGGCCAACACG